>Ga0315285_10003245_pt1 | contig 17009 bp, 16 predicted proteins | sample YL17G09_36_MG_FD_203698 | JGI IMG/M metagenome (GOLD analysis project Ga0315285, IMG submission 203698) | Sediment microbial communities from Yellowstone Lake, YNP, Wyoming, USA - YL17G09_36 | ecosystem: Environmental > Aquatic > Freshwater > Lake > Sediment | place: USA: Wyoming | collected... | reverse complement strand
GCGCAGTTCTTCGTGGCCCAGGGTCTGGCGTTGGCGTTGCTGGCCTGGCTGCAAACCGCTCCGGAATTTGCCGTCGAGGCGGTGATCGCCTGGAAGCAGCGCACCGACCTGATGATCGCCAACCTCACCGGCGCGCTGCGGTTGCTGACCGGCCTCGGTTGGCCGATGATCTACTTCACGGCCGCCGTCGTACACCGCCGCCGGAGCCGCAAGCCGCTGCAGGCCATTAAACTGGACCGCGAACACGCCATTGAGGTGGTGGCGCTGATCCCGCCCATCTTCTATTTCTGTTTTGTCTGGTGGAAGTCGCGGCTGGAGTTGTACGACGGCCTGGTCCTTGCCGGCTTTTACTCGCTGTATCTCGGGATCGTCCGGAAGATGCCGCACCGGGAGGAGGAGTCGATCGAGGAGCTGGAGCTGGTTCCGCGCAAGATCATGCAGACGCGGCCGCCGTTCCGCTCCATCATCATCCTGGGCCTGTTCGCCGCCGGCGGCGTGCTGATCTGCGCCGTGGCCGAGCCCTTTCTGGCCAGCATGCTGGCCATTTCGCTGAGCCTGGGCGTGCCTTCCTTCGTGTTCGTCCAGTGGGTGGCGCCCTTCCTGTCGGAATTTCCCGAGAAAGTGTCCGCCTTCTACTGGGCGCGCACGGTGAGCAAGGCGCCGGTGGCCCTGATGAACATGGTCAGCTCGAACATCAACCAGTGGACCATGCTGCCCGCCCTGCTGCCGGTGGTCTATTCGATCAGCCTGGGCCGCGTGGCCGCCATCCCCTTTGGCGGCCGCCAGGAACTGGAGATCCTGATGACCATTGGGCAGGCGCTGGTGGCCATGATGCTGTTGATGAACATGAACCTGGCCTGGTGGGAAGCCGGCGGGCTGTTCCTGCTCTGGGCCTTCCAGTTCGCGCTCTCCCCGTTCCAGAGGTTCGAGGGGGTCAATGCGCTGGTCACCGCCGCTTACTTCGGCTGGTTCGCGGTGGAAGTCGTTAAGAACGCGGCCGGCCGGCGCAACTGGCGCGCCATCCGCATCTTCGTGGAATTGCTTCGCCAGTCCAAAGTCCAAAGTCCAAGGTCCAAAGTCTAAAGTCCAAAGCCGGCGCATGGCGCTGCACTGTCGCGCGGCGTTTCGACTTTGGACTTTGGACCTTGGACCTTGGACTACTTGCGTTTGGCTAAGGCGTCGATTGTGCCCAGCACGATGCGGCCTACGGCCTGCAGGCTGGGGGCGCTCAGCTTGTCGGGTGTGTCCTCGGCGGTGTGCCAGAAGGAATTGTCCGGCCCGTAGTTGAAGTCGATCAGATCGACCACGGGGACTCCGATGCCGGCGAAGGGCATGTGGTCGTCTTCGATGGCGGTCTGAAAATCACCGAAGACGCGGGAAAGGCCCTGGGCCGCCGCCACCTCTCGCACCATCTCGTTCAGCCAGCCGGTGGAGTTCAGGTCGCGCAGCAGGTCCAGGTGGCGGTCGCCGATCATATCCGCCAGGATGAACGCGCTGATCTTGCGATGCTCGCCGGAAGCGCGGAGCCGCTCGGCCAGGTGGCGGCTGCCGTAGAGCGAATCGCTCGCCGTCCATTCTCCGAAGGCTTCTTCGCCGTCCAGGAAAGCCAGCCAGACGCCGAGCGGGCCCTGCGGGGATTCTTTCAGGACGCGCGCCAGTTCCAGGAGCAGTGCGGCGCTGGAACCGCCGTCGTTGGCGCCCACGAAGCGGAACTGTGTGAAGTACTTGGTATCGTAATGCCCGCCGACCATTACCACGCGGTCCGACCTGCCGGAGAAGCGCACCAGGATATTGCGCATGGGGCGCGGGCCCAGCGGCGTGGCCGCCGTAAAGGCGTCCACCTCCGGCTTCAGATCCAGCGCTTGAAGCTCCTTCAGGATGTACTGCTCGGCCTTCTCGTGGCCCGGCGTGCCGGGCACCCGCGGCCCGATGTCGCACAGCGCCGTGGCGTGCTTCAATGCCGCCGTTCCGGAGAAGATGACCGGCGCTTGGCCGGCGGCATGAGCGACGAGGCTGGCGAGCAGCAGAGCCAGCAAGGGAAGTGACCAGTGACCAGTGACGAGTGACGAGCGGGACACTCGCGGAAAATCGCAGCTCAGCCACTCGTCACTCATCACTCGTCACTCATCACTAATCTTGCGCTTCGCGGCGCCGCCGCCGGCGCGTCACGATCCACACCAGCCCCACGCCGACCAAGTACAGCGCCACCATCGGCATGGCGAAGATCATCATGTTGGTGACATCCGAGGTCGGTGTGATGATGGCGGCGACAATGAAGATCATCAGCACCGCGTAGCGGAAGTTCCGCAGAAGGAAACCCGGCGACAAAATGCCCAGGAGGCCAAGGAACAGCATCAGCACCGGCAGCTCGAAGACGATGCCCAGGCCCAGGATCACCGTCCAGAACATGTCCATGTACTCGGTGATGGTGATCCAGGGAGTGACGCGCGGGCCGCCGTAGGAGATGAGGAACTTCAAGGCGTAAGGGAAGGCGATGAAATAGCCGAACAGCCCGCCGGTGATGAACAGCGCCGAACAGAAGAAGACGAAGGGGACGGCGTATCTCCTCTCGCGCTTGTAGAGGCCGGGCGCGATGAAGGCCCAAACCTCATAGAGGACGATCGGGGAGCTCAGGAACAGGCCGGTCACCAGCGCCAGGTTCAGGTACAGGGTGAAGGCGTCGGTAGGCTTGGTGAAGTAGAGCGTGTCCGCCAGCTTCATCTCCCGCAGCGCGGCGCGCAGCGGCTCGGAGGCGTGCTCGAAGATCTGCTGGGCGAAAGCGAAGCAGATGAAGAATCCGACGGCGACGGCGATGAGAGCGTGGATGATGCGGGTGCGCAGTTCCCCAAGGTGATCGAGGAACGACATCTTCAGCATCCGCTCTTCTTCTTCGTCTTCCTCTTCGTCGCCGTTGCCACCTCCGCCCCCGCCCCCGGAAGAAGACGGCGGCTGCCCTCCACCGCCGCCGGCGCCCGGCGTGGGGGTGGTCTCCACGACCACCGGCGCGGTTTCAACGGCGGCGGCCGCCGATCCCTCCGGCTGCCCCTCGCCGCTGTACAGTTGGATCTCCTCGTCTTCGCGGTGCTCGGTGGTTTCGCCGCTCACGCCCGCATCGCCGGCGGGTGTGTCCGGGCTCGGATGTTCTTCGCCGGGGGCCGGCGCGCTGCTTTCCGACACGGCTGGCATTTCCTCCTGGGGTGGCTTCCGGTGAACGGCGCGGTCAGGCTCACGGTCCGGCATTAGCTGTGCTGCTCGCCGCTATAGCCGCTGTAGTCGTGCTCGTACGTGGGGGTGTCGGCGCCCTTGGCAGTCTCCGTCTTCGCAGGATCTTTGGCGGTAGAATCCTGAGCGGGGCTGGAAGCCGGCTCGTCGAGCCGCGTTTCCTGCTCCAGGGTGTTCATTTCCCGTTCCAACGAGCTCTTCAACTCATTGGAAGCACGCCGGAATTCGGCAATACCCTTTCCCAAAGAACGGCCCAGTTCGGGCAATTTTTTCGGTCCGAAGATCAAGAGCGCCAACACGAAGATGAAAATCATCTCGGGGACGCCGATGCTACCCATAATGGTCTCATCTTAAGCTCGTAATCAGGAGCGCGTCAACCCAAATCAGGCTGGAGGCGGCAGGCTGGAGGCTGTAGGCCGCTCCAGCCTCCGGTTTCCAGCCTCTCGCTGCATGCTATACTCAAGCGAGAGAGACCGTTCCCCGGGAGAATGGATGACTGCTTTGCGGCGCTCTGCCTTCGCGATTCCGCTGGTGATTCTGGTATGTGCGCTCCTCGGCGGGGTGTATGGCGGGCGTGTCAAGGCCACCGAGAGCCCTGACAGCGAAGTGGAAGACAGCCTGAGGTCGCTGGCCAAGGTCTATTCGGCGGTCGAGGAGAACTATGCCGAGCCCGTCAATGCGGACAAGGCCATTTACAACGGCGCCATCCCCGGCGTACTGCGCAATCTGGACCCGCATTCCGGTTTCTTCGATCCCAAGGCCTACCAGCTTTGGCGGGAGGAGCAGCGCGGCAGGTACTATGGGGTGGGGATGCAGGTGGCGCTGCGGGGCGGCAAGACCGTGGTGCTGGTGCCGTTCCCCGGCTCACCCGCTCAGAAGGCGGGGTTGCGCCGTGGCGACGTGATCGCCCAGGTGGACAACAAGCCGACCGACAACCTCACCACCGCGGAGGTGGCTGAGTTGCTGAAAGGACAGAAGGGCACCACCGTCCGCATCGTGGCGCTTCGCGAGGGAAGCAACCGCCCGCTGGAGTTCCTGGTTACCCGGGATGAAATCCCGCGCTCCGCCGTCGAACAGGTCTTCGAGGTTCAGCCGGGCATCGGCTATATCAAGATCGCCAATTTCAATGAGAGCACCGGCCGCGAACTCGGCAGTGCCTTGCGCAAATTCGACGTGCAGCGACTGAAGGGCCTGATCCTGGATCTGCGCGACAATCCGGGCGGCCTGCTCACCGAGGGTGTGGCCGTAGCGGACATGTTCCTGGCCAAGGGCCAGGTGATCGTCAGCCACCGTGGCCGCGCCTCCGGCGAAAAGGTGTACTGGGCGACGCACGGCAACAACGGACTCACTTATCCCCTGGTGGTGCTGATTAATCACCAGAGCGCCAGTGCGTCGGAGATTGTGGCCGGCGCGATTCAGGACCATGACCGGGGGTTGGTGGTGGGCGAGACCAGCTTTGGGAAAGGAATGGTCCAGACGGTCTACCCACTGGCCGACAAGACCGCCCTGGCGCTGACCACCGCTTTCTTCCATACCCCCAGCGGGCGCCTCATCCAGCGCAAGTTCGCCGGGCTCTCCCTTTACGACTATTACTATTACCGGGACGAGGGTCAGAAAGAGGATGCCGAAAACAGGCTGCCCAGGCAGACTCGCGTAACCGACAGCGGCCGCACCGTGTACGGCGGCGGCGGCATCACCCCGGACGAGAAGGTCAGCGCGCTCCCCAATCCCTTCCTGCGCACGCTGACTGTTCAGAAATACGCCTTCTTCAATTTTGCGCGCTATTACCTGGGCGCGCACGGCACGGTGTCGCGCGACTTCCAGGCCACCGATGCCGTGCTGGGCGAGTTCCGGCGCTTCCTGGACCGGGAGAAGATCCCATACACCGACAACGAGTTGCAGCAGAACATGGAGACCATCAGGCGGCAGATCAAGCAGGAGCTGTTCATCTCCGTGCTCGGGAAGCTGGAAGGGGAACGGATCGGGATCGAAGCCGACCCACAAGTCCGTCGTGCCATTGAGGTTTTGCCAAAGGCCAAGGAGCTGGCGCTGAACGCCCGGCGAATCTTCGCCCAGCGCTGAGACCGGCGCCAATGTAGTGTCTCACAATTGGCCCTGCCGCGTGGGGATTGCGGATTGCGGATTTCGGATTGCGGATTTCAAACGTCCAAGGTGCTTGGAATCCGCAATCCGCAATCCGCAATCCGAAATTGCCGTTGTCACCTGACACCTGACGGCAACCGAAGGCTTGTGTGCGGAATCAATTATTGGGGTATACTGAATAGAGGTCTGGGTATGTGGCCCCTGGAAGTTGACATTTGACACCATTTGGAGCCGTTTGTTGATTAGCCGTTCACGCCGATACCTCATGATTCCAGCCGTGGTCCTGTTTTGCGCCCTGCTGGGCGGGATGTTTGGAGGCCGCGTTCGAGCCACCGAAGTGGACCGCAGCCAGGACGCCGACGTCAAAGAAAGCCTCCGCCTGCTGACCAAGGTTTACGCCGTAGTCGAGGAGAATTACGCCGACCCGGTCGATCCCGACAAAGCCATCTACAACGGGGCCATCCCGGGGATGGTGCGAACGCTCGATCCGCACTCCAACTTCGTCGATCCCAAGAGCTTCCAGGTGCTTCGCGAGGAGCGGAAGGGCAGGTACTACGGGGTGGGCATGACCATCCAACAGCGGGGCGGCAAGACCCTGGTGGGCACGCCGTTCCCAGGTTCGCCGGCCTACAAAGCCGGCCTGCGTCCTGGCGACATCATCGTCCGGGTGGACAGCACATCCACGGAAGGGCTGACCACGCAGGGGATTGTGGACCTGCTGAAAGGCCCCAAGGGGACGACGGTTCACGTCTATGCGGCGCGCGAGGGCGCGGCGAATCCGCTGGAATTTGTGATTGTCCGGGACGAGATCCCGCGGCCCAGTGTCGATCAGGCCTTCGAGATCCGGCCCGGCATCGGTTACATCCATATGGCCAGCTTCAGCGAGACGACCAGCCGCGACCTGACCAAAGCGCTGCGCCAGCTCGATCCCAAAAGCCTGAAGGGCCTCATCCTGGACCTGCGCGGCAACCCCGGAGGGCTGCTGTCGGAGGCGGTCAACGTTGCCGACATGTTTCTGGCCAAGGGGCAGGTGATCGTCAGCCACCATGGCCGCACCTCGGGCAAGAAGGTCTACGCGGCCGAGCACGGCAACGGCGGCCTCGAGTACCCGCTGGTGGTCCTTATCAATGGGGAGAGCGCCAGCGCCTCGGAGATCGTGGCCGGCGCCATCCAGGACCATGACCGCGGCCTGGTGGTGGGCGAGACCAGCTTCGGCAAGGGCCTGGTTCAGAATGAATACCCGCTGAACGAGAACACGGGACTGCTGTTGACCATCGCCAAGTACTACACCCCGAGCGGCCGGCTGATCCAGCGCCAGTTCAGCGGCAAGTCGCTCTACGATTATTACTACTATCACGGTGACGACAACGAGAAGGACCCCAGCGCCAAGCAGCCGCGCGAGGTGAAAACCACCGACAGCGGCCGCACCGTGTTCGGCGGCGGCGGGATTGCGCCGGACGAGAAGGTGACGCCGCCGGTGCTGAACGCCTTCCAGCGCAGAATGGAGTTCCGCTACACGGCCTTCTTCGGCTTCGCCAAGTACTACCTGGCGGCCCACAACACCATCACCCGCAACTTCGAGGTGGACGATGGGGTGCTCGGCGAATTCCGCCGCTTCCTGGCTGAAAAGAAGGTCGAGTATACCGAGGACGATCTGCAGCAGAACATGGAGTACGTCCGGCGGCGCATCAAGCAGGAGTTGTTCGTATTCATCTTCGGCAAGCCGGACGGCGACCGTCTGGCGCTCGATTACGATCCGCAGGTTTTGAAAGCCATCGAGTTGCTTCCGCGGGCCAAAGCGCTGGCCAGCAACGCCCACCGCGTCGTCGCTCAGCGCCTTCCATAAGGGCCGTCGGTTGTCAGCCGCCAGCCGCTGGCCATGCGGCTAATTCCTCAATACAGTGGCAAATTTCGGACTGCCTTCCACGTGACTGCTGATAGCATGGCGGCGCGATGACGACACCGGTCACGGTTGTTCCGGAGCCGCGCCGGCAGCGCCGCTGGCTGGCCACCGCCCTGATCCTGGCGGCTGTCGCCGGGATCCTCCTGGCCGGCCCGCCCAAGGGGGTCAGCCCCCAGGGCTGGCGGCTGCTGGCCATCTTTACCGGCACCATTCTGGGGCTGATGCTGCGCCCGCTGCCCGGCGGCGCGGTCGCTATTATCGGCGTGACCGCGGTGATCCTGAGCGGCGCGCTGCCCATCCGCGGCGCGCTGGCCGGCTATGCCGACCCCACCGTCTGGCTGGTGTTCGTCGCCTTCCTGATTGCCCGCGGGCTGATCAAGACCGGGCTGGCGCGGCGCATCGCCCTGTTCTTCGTGCGCGCTATCGGGCAGACCTCGCTGGGCCTTTCCTACGCCATGATCTTTTCCGACGTGGTGCTGGCCACTATCATTCCCTCCAACGGGGCCCGCGCCGGCGGCGTGATCCTGCCGGTGGCCCGCAGCCTTTCGGAACTATACGACTCGCTGCCGGGCAAGACTTCAGCGCTGCTCGGCTCCTTCCTCATGCTGTCGGTCTACCACGGGGACGTAGTGGCTTGCGCCATGTTCCTGACCGGGCAGGCCAGCAACGCCCTGGGCGCGCAGATGGCCGCCGACATCGGCGGGGTCTCCATCTCCTGGGCGCGCTGGCTTTGGGTGGCCTCGCTGCCCGCCCTGGTGTCTCTGGCGGTCGTGCCCGCGTTTGTTTATTGGCGGCACCGGCCGCTGATCACGCGCACGCCGGCCGCCGCGCAGTTCGCGCGCCAACGGTTGGCCGAGATGGGGCCGCTGGGCCGCATGGAAAGGATCACGCTGGTGGTTTTCCTTGGGGTGTTCGGGCTTTGGGTGACGTCCGGCTGGCACCACATTCACACCACTGCGGTCGCCCTGGTGGGCGTCAGCGCCTTGTTCATCACCGGGGTGCTGGATTGGGAGGACGTGATCAGCGAACGGGGCGCCTGGGACCTGTTCATCTGGTACGGCGCGCTGGTGCGCATGGGCGAGGCGCTCAACGAATTGGGCGTGACCGGCTATCTGGCCCAGCGCATCTCCGGCGCCTTGGCCGGCCTGCCGTGGTTTCCGGTGCTGCTGCTGGTGCTGGCCATTTACTTCTATTCGCATTACGGCTTTGCCAGCCTCACCGCGCACATGGTGGCCATGTACGCTCCGTTTCTGGCCCTGCTGATCGCCAGGGGCGCGCCCGCGCCGGTGGCTGCCTTCTCGCTGCTGTTTTTTGCCAACCTCGACGCCTCGCTGACGCATTACGGCACCACCCCGGCGCCCATGTTCTTCGCCACCGGTTACGTGGACCAGTTGACGTGGTGGCGGACGGGGTTCCTGGTGGCCCTCACTCACTGGGCGATCTGGCTTGCGGTGGGGTTTGCCTGGTGGAAATTGATTGGCCTGTGGTGACAGGCCAGGAGGCCTGTCACTCGGGTTTGTACATTTGGCGCCGCCCCGGGGTCGCTGGCGCCGCGGAGCGGCGCTGAGAATCATAGCCGGGGGTGAGGGCCGGCGCTTTTCCGGCCCGAACCCCCGGACAAAAGCGAAAAAAGCAATAACAAGACGGGCTTTGGCGTGCTCACAGGCATGATCGGCAACGCGCGCCAGATTCAGTTTAACGGGCGCATCAACTTTTAGGCTCGCGCCGCCTCCGGGGGCGGGCCTCCCCGAGGTATTGGGCGGGCGTACGGATGGGGATGCCGCGGAATGGATGCAAGGCGAGCAGGTCCCGATCGCCGGTGACGATAAGATCCGCGTTGCCATTTACGGCCACATCGAGGAAGTTATCGTCCCTCGGGTCGCGACAGGCGTGGACCTCGGCGATGATCGGAACCAGTTCGACGATACCTCCCAAGAGACGCACAAACTCCCGCCGGTCCTCAATGCTGACATAGCGGTCGAATTTCGGGCGGGACAGGACGTCGGCCAGTTCCATCATCGTGGCTTCCGAGGCCAGCAGTTGCCCCTCATCGACTGCCTTGCGCACGGCCCGTGCCGCGACAGAATCGGTGAGAAGCAAGCGGCTGACGAGCGCGTTGGTATCGACGACGATGCGCAGTTTAGCGTTCATCGGCGAGTAGTCTCTTCAAAGAAGCCTTGTCCAGGCCTCGTGCCGCAGCTCGTTGCGCGACGCGGTCACAGAAGCGTTGGAACTCGGCGGCGTTAAGGGTGCGCAGGCGCTCGTATTCGTGTGCGGAGAGCAGAACAGCAACATCGCGCTGGTGGCGGCGGATCACAACAGGCTCGCGTTGGGCGGCATCGAGCAGTGCGGCCAGCCGCTGCTTGGCATTGCTGGCGGAAACGTGTTGCATGGTCCAATGTCCTTTTTGGGCATTATAGCCAATTGAGACATAATAAGCAAATTGTCCAGCGACATCTACCCCACCCTCCGGCAGGCGCCTGAATACCCGCGGGGCGCCGCGGGGATCTTCAGGGCAGCCCTCATGCCCCCTCGGGGCACCCTGAAACCATGAAAAAGCAGGGCGCCGACAGCCGAGAGCCGATGGCCGACAGCCGCTTTTTCAGAGCAGGGCTAGGGCAGAGTGCGGCCCACGGCCGGGGCGATCATCCGCAGCTCCTTCATCAGCGCCGCGAACTGATCCGGCGCCAACGATTGGGCGCCATCGCTGAGCGCGGTGTCGGGGCTGGGATGCACCTCGATCAGCAGGCCGTCGGCGCCGGCGGCCACCGCCGCGCGGGCCATGGGCGCCACCTTGTCGCGCCGCCCGGTCCCGTGCGAGGGATCGGCGATGATGGGCAGGTGCGAGAGCTTCTTCACCACCGGGATGGCGGAGATGTCCAGCGTGTTCCGGGTATAGCTCTCGAAGGTGCGGATGCCCCGCTCGCACAGCACGATCTGGTAGTTCCCGCCCGCCATGATGTACTCGGCGGAAAGCAGAAGCTCCTCGATGGTAGCCGCGGTACCGCGCTTGAGCAGCACCGGCTTATCGACCTTGCCCAGGCCGCGCAGCAGGTTGTAGTTCTGCATATTGCGGGCGCCGACCTGCAGCAGGTCCACGTAGCGGAGCATCATGGCCAAATCGCCCGAGTCCATGACCTCGGAGACCACCAGCAGGCCGCAGCGGTCGGCCGCCTCGCGCAGGTAGCGCAGGCCTTCCTCGCCCAGTCCCTGGAAGCTGTAGGGAGAGGTGCGGGGCTTGAACGCGCCGCCGCGCAGCAACCGGGCGCCGCAGGAAGCCACAATCTCCGCGCTGCGCTGGATCTGGTCCTGGCTTTCGACGCTGCACGGCCCCGCCATCATGATGACTTCCTGGCCGCCGATCCTCACCTGGCGTCCCGGCGGGCCGACTGTGACGACGGTGCCCTGCGGCCGGAAGGCGCGGCTGGCCAGCTTGTACGGCGCAGAAATGCGCAGCACCTCGGCCACGCCACCCAGGACCTCGATGTCGCGCACGTCAAAATCGATCTTCGCCCCCACCGCGCCCAGCACCGTGTGACGTACGCCGGTGGAGCGGTGAATATCGAAACCCATGCCCACCAGGCGGTCGATCACCGCCTGGATCTGCGGCTCGGAAGCGCCTTCTTGCATGACAACAACCATATGACTCCCCGCCTTCAGAAGTGACGAGTGACGAGTGACAAGTGGCGAGAAGCCCGAATAGGATCCATCCCGCTCCGCTCGTCACTCGTCACTCATCACTCGTCACTCAATCTTTGTCCGGCTGGTTCAGTTCGGTGTCCACCGGCAACCCAGTTTCCTCGACCCGCTCGGCATGCATCGGGACGCGCTGAATGGAGCGGCTTTCGTCGATGATGCGCTCGAACACCCGGCGCAGCGCCGCCAGCTCTAGCGGCCCCCCATTGGCGGTGGCGATGTTGCCGAAGATTTCCTCTTCCCGCTGCGGTTCGTAAATCGGCATTCCGAGCTGCCGCTTCAGCTTGGCAATTTCGAGGACGAACTGGGAACGGCGGTTCAACAGCGCCACCAGTTCGCGGTCCACCTCGTCGATCTTCTTACGCCAGTCGCTGATATCCATCTCTGAGTCCAAAGTCTAAAGTCCAAAGTCCAAAGTCAAGGGCCGGCATCGATGCGGCTTTGGACTTTGGACTTTGGACTTTGGGCTACTTCACGCCGGCCGGCTTGCTTCAATTCGCGCGCCAAAGCGGCCAGGCGTTCGGCCGAGCGGTGTTCCTCCACCACGCGCACCAGCGCGCTGCCCACCACGGCGGCGTCGGCGCGGCCGCGCAGCTCGAGGATGTGCTCCGGCCGCGAGATGCCGAACCCCGCGGCCACCGGCAGCGACGATGCGGCGCGGAGGCGCTGGAGCAAGGGCAACAGTTGGCCGGACAGCGCCTGCTGCGCTCCGGTCACGCCGGTGCGGGACACGGCGTAGACGAAGCCGCGCGAGGCCTCGCAGATGCGGCGCAGGCGGGCCTCGGTCGAGGTGGGCGCGGCCAGGAAGACAGTGTCCAGCTCCGCCTGCCGCATTCGTCCCACATAAGCGTCCGCTTCCTCGATGCTCAGGTCGGTGATGAGCACGCCGTCGATGCCGGCCCGGCGCGCGTCGGCGGCAAAGCGGTCGAATCCGTAACGCAGAATCGGGTTCAAGTAGCCGAACAGCAGCAGCGGCAGTTGGCTGCGGCGGCGGGCTTCGGCGGCCATCTCCAGCACCCCGGCCAGCGTGGTCCCGGAACGGAGCGCGCGCTCGCTCGCCCGCTGGATCACCGGGCCATCGGCCAGCGGATCGGAGAAGGGAATGCCCAGCTCCAGCACATCGACGCCCGCCTCTTCCAGCGCCGGGATGAACTCCGCGGTGGCGCGCAGATCGGGGTCGCCGGCGGTGATGTAGGCCACCAGGCCAAACTCTTGCCGCTGCTTCAATTGCTGGAATCGCTCGCTTATGCGCGTCATTCTCCTCGGCCTGCTCAGCACTTAGCACTCAGCACTGAGCACTTAAAGCTTCAGCTCCCGCTGCAGGATTTCCATGTCCTTGTCGCCGCGGCCGGAAACGTTGATCACGAACACCTGGCCCGGCGCGCGCGGCGCCCGCCGGATGGCTTCCGCGACGGCGTGCGCGGGCTCCAGCGCCGGGATGATCCCTTCCAGCCGGGCCAGGGTCCGGCAGGCCGTCAGGGCGTCGGCGTCGGAACAGGCGGTGTACTCGGCGCGCGCGCTGTCGTGCAGCCAGGCGTGCTCGGGTCCCACGGCCGCGTAATCCAGCCCCGCGGAGACCGAGTGCGTGGGGGCGATCTGGCCGGCTTCGTCCTGCAGCACGTAGCTGTAGGTGCCCTGCAGAACGCCGGGTGCGCCGCCGTGGAACCGCGCCGCATGTTCGCCCAGCGCCCAGCCGCGCCCGCCGGCCTCCACGCCCACCATCTTCACGGAGGCATCGCCAAGAAAGTCGTAGAACAACCCTATGGCGTTGCTGCCGCCGCCCACGCAGGCCAGCAGCAGGTCGGGAAGGCGGCCCTCGGCCTCCAGCACCTGGGCACGCGCTTCGCGCCCGATCACGCTCTGGAAATCGCGGACCATCAACGGGTAGGGGTGCGCGCCCAGCACCGAGCCCAGCAGGTAGTGCGTGGTCTCCACGTTGGTGACCCAGTCGCGCATGGCCTCGTTGATGGCGTCCTTCAGCGTGCGGCTGCCTGAGGAAACGGGGACCACTTCGGCGCCCAGCAGCCGCATGCGGACGAGGTTGAGGCGCTGCCGGGCCATGTCCTCCTCGCCCATGTAAACCACGCAGTCGAAGCCGAACAGCGCGCAGACGGTGGCGGTGGCCACGCCGTGCTGGCCGGCGCCGGTTTCGGCGATCACGCGGCGCTTGCCCATGCGGCGGGCCAGCAGCGCCTGTCCCAGGCAGTTGTTGATCTTGTGGGCGCCGGTGTGCAGCAGGTCCTCGCGCTTCAGATAGATTCGCGCCCCGGCAAGGTGCTCGGTGAGCCGCCGCGCGTAGGTCAGCGGAGTCGGCCGGCCGGCATAGCGCCGCAGCAACTCATCCAGCTCCGCCTGAAAGCCCGGATCCTGGCGGGCCTCGAAATAGGCGCGCTCCAGCTCTTCCAGCGGCGCCATCAGCGTTTCCGGCACGAAGCGCCCGCCGTACGGGCCGTACCTGCCCGGGATGTTATGGTCAACCACTGCCATCTCTACCTTCCGCTTCGCGGACGGCGCGGATAAACTCGCGCACCAGTTGGGGATCTTTTCTGCCCGGCTCGCGCTCCACGCCGCTGGCCACGTCCACGCCCCAGGGAGCAACCTGGCGGACGGCTTCGCCGGCGTTCTGTGGCGTGAGGCCGCCGGCCAGGATAATGCGGCCGAAACGCTTGGCGGCGATGGCGGCCTGCCAGTCGAAGCGCGCGCCGGTCCCGCCGGGTGTGCTGCCCGCCGCGTCGAGCAGGAAGGCGTCGGCGCGGTAGCGGCTGAGGGTCTCGGCGCAAAACCGGTCATCGACGCGGAAGGCCTTCAGTTTCTGGTATGGCCCGAGCCGGTCCAGGTGCTCAGGCGGTTCCGAGCCATGCAACTGCAGGGCCGTCAGCCCGGCCTGCCGCGCGATGGCCAGAACTTCGGCCGGCTCTTGGTCCACGAAGACGCCGACCTTGACGATCTGTGGCGGCAGCGCTGCGATGATCGCCGCGGCTGCCTCGGGAGTCACGTAGCGCCGCCCCGGCCGCCAGAAATTGAAGCCCAGCGCGTCGGCGCCCGCCTCGACCGCCGCAGCGGCGTCCTCCGCGTTAGTGATCCCGCAAATCTTTACCCACACCATAGGCTACAGGCTACAGGCTACAGGCCACAGGCTGAACACAGCGCTCAGCGCTCATTCAGCATTTTCCGGAGCGCGGCCGCCGGATCGGGCGCGGCCAGGAAGCTTTCGCCGATCAGAAACGCGCGATAGCCGGCGGCTTCCAGCCGGTCGAGGTCGGCGCGCGACCGTAGCCCGCTTTCACTGACGGCCAGCGTGCCGGCCGGCAGGCGGGGAGCCAGCCGCAGCGAGGTCTCGATGGTCACTTCCAGCGTCGCCAGGTCGCGATTGTTCACGCCAATCAACCGCGCGCCCAGTGCGGCCGCCCGTTCCAGTTCTTCCTCTGAATGCACCTCGACCAGCGCGTCCAGCCCGAGCTCAACGGCGCGGTTGAAGAGCAGCCGCAATTGGCGATCGTCCAGCGCCGCGACGATCAGCAGGACGGCGTCGGCGCCCGCTGCCGCAGCCTCCGCCACCTGGTACTCGTCAATGATGAAATCTTTGCGGAGCACGGGGAGGCTGGTTGCCTCGCGGACCTCGCGCAAATCCTCCAGGCTGCCGCCAAAGTACGGCCCGTCGGTCAAGACGGAAAGGGCGCGGGCCCCGGCCGCCTGGTAGCCGGCGGCAATCTCGGCCGGGCGGTAATCCCGGCGCAGCACCCCGCGCGACGGCGACTTGCGCTTCAGCTCAGCGATGATCCCGCGCCCCCCTGGCAACAGCGCGCCGAGGAAAGGGCGGGGAAGCCGCCGCCGGGATGGCTCGATCAGTTCCCGCTCCGCAACGCGCCCGCGGCGCTCGGCCACCTCGGCCTGCTTGGCGGCGATGATTTCGGCCAGCAGGCCGGAGACGCGGCCCGTGTTGGCGGTGCTGCACATACCTTCGCTCAATCGGAGGAGAAAATCCCCCCCAGGATAAATGGATATGCTAGTGACATTGGCGGGGCAAGTCAATCCTGGGCTGTAGGCTGTGGGCTGTAGGCTGTGGGTGTGCGTTGCGCAACGCCTCGTGCGCGGCGGCCCCACGCCGGAGCTGCGGCCTACAGCCTACAGCCTACAGCCTGATCCCTGCTACAATTTCAGGGATGCAACAAGCCTTTGCCACCGCGCGGCGCCTGACGCGGTACGTCTCCCAGTGCTCCGGATGCCGTATCGCTGTGCTGGGCGATTTCATGCTGGATGAGTTCATCTGGGGCAAGGTTTCGCGGATCTCGCCCGAGGCGCCGGTGCCGGTGGTGGAGGTGACCGGGCAAACGTTCGCGCCGGGCGGGGCCGGCAACGTTGCCGCCAACATTGTGGCCATGGGCGGCTGCCCGGCCCCCTTTGGCATCGTCGGCAAGGACGGCTACGGAAGGCAGTTGACCGAGGTGCTGCGGCGGAAAGGCATGCCGACCGGCGGGTTGATCGCCGACGCTTCCCGCTCGACGACGGTGAAGACCCGCATCATCGAGACGGCGCGCAAACACCAGGTGGCGCGCGCCGATCGGGAAAGCCGCCGGCCGGCCGGGCGGGCGCTGGCGCGCCGCCTGGCCCGCCGCCTGCTTCGTGAGGCCGATCGCTTTCAGGCCGTCATCGTCTCGGACTACGACAAAGGGACCATCACGCCCGAATTGCTGGCCGAAGTGCTGCCGCCGCTGAAAGAGGCGGGTATCCCGGTGTTTCTGGACCCCCGCACCCGGAATCCGTCGAGCTACCGTCCTATCACCATCATCACTCCCAACGAGCGCGAGGCCGGACAGATGGCCGGCGTGGAAATCGACGGTGAGGCGGCCTTGCTGGCGGCTGGCCGCCGCCTCATCGAGATGCTGGATTGTCCCTGGGTGCTGATTACCCGCGGCGAGCGCGGCATGGCGCTGTTTGAGCGCGGCGGGCAAATCCGGAAGATCGCGGCCATGGCCCAGGAAGTGTACGACGTAACCGGCGCGGGCGACACCGTGATCGCGGTCCTGGCTCTGGCGTATGCCGCGGGCGCCAGCATGCCGGAAGCGGCGGTCATCGCCAACTGCGCCGCCGGCCGCGCCGTCGCCCACGTAGGCACCGTCGCCCCCACGGCCCAGGAAGTCCGCGCGGCCCTGATCGAGGGCGCCCGCCGCTTCCCCCGTCATTCCGCCTTCCAGCTAACGTAAGCCATCCGCGGCATGCGACGCCGCTGGACGCTTGCTCCGGCGCCTGGGCAATGCCACAATTGTGCATGATGGAAAACTGGCGCGAGAGAATCACGGTGGACCCGAACGTGTGCCATGGCAAAGTCTGCATTCGCGGCACCAGGATCATGGTGTCGATCATCCTGGACAACCTGGCCGCGGGCGTCAGCCGTGAAGAGATCCTGAGTAGCTACCCGTCGCTTGCCTTGCAGGATATCGATGCCGCGTTGGCGTATGCCGCCGAACTGGCCCGCGAGCGCTTTGTCCCGCTGCCGGTCGAGAGCCTCTCGTTCGGGAATCATTGTCCTGCGGCTCAAGAGCCAGGACAAGCCGAGCGTGCTTGCCTTGGTGGAGCGGGTGCTTCGCCTCCTATCCGCTCAACAACTTGAACGCTCCCTATGGATCGTGGAGCCGGGAAGAATCCGCATCCGTGAAGGCCCGGCAGAGTAGTTCACATCCCTGGGATCTGCAAGATCTGCGGCTCCGGCCCTCCCGTGCCTTCGTGGTGAGCCAAGGCTACCCGCGGGCCGCGCCGTTGGACATGGAGGCCATGAATTCGGCGTTGGAGCGGGTGCGCGCCATCTTATCCAGCAGCAGCTCCATGGCCTCGACCGGGGACAGCGGACTGAGCACCTTGCGCAGCACCCACACCCGGTTCAGCTCTTCGCGGGCCAGCAGAAGCTCTTCCTTGCGCGTGCCGCTCTTGTTGATGTCGATGGCCGGGAAGACGCGCTTGTCCACCAGCTTGCGGTCCAGGTTCACCTCCATGTTGCCGGTGCCCTTGAACTCCTCGAAGATCACGTCGTCCATGCGGCTGCCGGTATCGATGAGCGCGGTGGCGATGATGGTGAGCGAGCCGCCCT
>Ga0315285_10003243_pt1 | contig 17010 bp, 9 predicted proteins | sample YL17G09_36_MG_FD_203698 | JGI IMG/M metagenome (GOLD analysis project Ga0315285, IMG submission 203698) | Sediment microbial communities from Yellowstone Lake, YNP, Wyoming, USA - YL17G09_36 | ecosystem: Environmental > Aquatic > Freshwater > Lake > Sediment | place: USA: Wyoming | collected... | reverse complement strand
TGTTTTTGCGAACCTGCCGTACGTCCGGATGCTGCTGCGCGTATATAACGACACGGATAAGGATTTGGCGGTGTCGGGCCTGCGGTTGCGCGCGCGGCTGCCGGAAGCGGTGCAGCAGGTGAGGTTCAGTGGACGTGGGGAGACGGGTGTAGAACAAAAAAACAGTGCAGGCGAGATGCCCGCACCACAATCACCACAACAAACATCTTTTGTTCTGCGGCAGGTTTCGGAGACGGTGCGGGAGTTGAATGGTGCGGCGGTGGACGCTGCGGTACCGGCGTTTGTGGCGTGGGATGGTGGGACGCTGACGGTACGCCAGTTCCGCGAGCTTTATCCGAAGCAGATTTCGGTGGCGGGCGACACGATTGTTGCGGACTTGGTAGCGGCAGGCGAGACGCCGGTGGTGTTTACGCCGGGCGAGGCGAAGACGCATGAGGTGTGGCTCGCGCTGGGGAATGTGGAGCCGGAGGCTTTTGCGGCGGCGGTTGCGGCGCCGCCGGTGCTCGAGAACGCGGCGTACTATTGCTCGGCGGGGGTGTTTGGGCCGGCGGCTCCGCACGATGGCGTGCCGGTGTTGCACGAGCACATGACACAGTTGGCCAAGACGTGGGAAGATTTCGGCCAGCGTTTTGGGGTGAGGGATTTTCCGGACGGGCCGTACCACGTCGGGCTGCCGCAGTGGTGCAACAATTATTACGAGCGGATGCTGGGGTTGTGGTCGGAATGGATCATGAGCGGGGACCGGGCGTGGTTTGACCTGGCGGGCGACGTGTGCCGGCACGTGATGGACGTTGCGGTGGTGCATTCGGAAGTGCCGGGGAAAGATTGGCTTGGCGCGCTGCACGGGCCTGGGGTGAATCATGTGGCGGGGCCGTGGAACCCGGCGTTGCGGAACGGGGGGCTGGCGTTTTATTCGAAATTGACGGGCGATGCGGAGGCGATGGACGACTCGCTGGGTGTGGCGGAATTCTGCACGCGGACGCACGCGGGCGTTGACTCACCGTCGGTGCGGGATCACGCGGGGCCGTTTGACGCGATCTGCACGGCGTACCAGGAGACGGGCGAGGTCGAGTACCTCGATGAGGGCGCGGCGCGGGTTGAGGCGGTGCTGAAACGGATGGATATGCGCCGTGGCGTGTGGGCGGAGGAGCACGGGTCGAAGGTGTATCGAGGGAATGTGCCGTGGATGGTGGCGCAGGTTGCGCGGCCGCTGTATTTGTGGTACCGGCTGACGGGGGATGTTCAGGGGGCGCAGGCGCTGGTCGGGCTTGCGGAGTCGATCGTGTGCGAGAACACGACGTGGAATGAGCCGGGGAGCGTCTCGGGCTACTCGCACAACCCGCATTTCGCCGTCACGGCCTCGTACGATTTGCTGATCATCCCGGTCATTTTTGCCGCGTACGAACTGACGGAGGACGAGTTTTTTCTGGATGCGGCGAAGGCGCAGTGGGAACGTTGGCAGAAGGCGGGCCAGTTTGATTCGCCGCTGAATTGCCATTGGAACACGCCGTGGCTTGTTTATTATTTGAAGCGGTATGGCGTGGTCGGGGCGGAAGAGACTGAATAGGACCGATCGGACGGATCGGACGGATCGGACCTAGAGAGCCTGGGTGTTTGTCGCGGCGGGCTGACCGAGTTTGCCGAAGAAGAATGTTGGAAAAGCTGCGACGATGGCCCAGGCGATAATTGAGACGACTCCGTATGCGCCTCCCCAGGGGAACAGCACGTTGATGTCGGGAAACAGGAACGGGAGGATTCCCATCGCCTGCGCGCTGAAGCACCCATAGCAGACGGCGGTGAGGCCGATGTTGTGCGTTCGGCGCCAAATTTCGCCGAGTACGACGCTGAGGACGATACACATCGCGAGCGACAAGATCAGCAGCACGAGCGCGGAGTGGGCGGTGTTTGCGATCCGGCTGGGCGCCATGGACAGGCCCCACATGAGGCCAAGCGCGGCGTATGCGCGCCATTTTCCGAGCGGCATCAGGCGCGGGAGGAGATAGCCGCGCCAGCCGTATTCGATGCCGATGACGGACGCGGCGATGAGGGTCGGGCCGAGCAGGAACGTGAACAGCAAACCAAGCACGAGCATGACATGGGGCATGTTCGGCATCACCAGGGCCTTTGCGGCAGGCCCGCGTGCGTTCGAGACAAGCCGAATCATGAGTTCGCCGAGCCTCCAGTCGGGTTGAGTGAGACGGAGGAGCGTTGTGATTGTAAAGACGGCGGCGAAAATAAGGGGCGTCACGATGGCAATGCGGACGGTGGGCATTTTGGGCACGGGCCAGATTGCGGATTTGACGTCGCCGGGCCAGGAAGAGGTTCTTCGTGCGGCCACAGCGCCAAGCACCGGCGCGATCAACGTAAAATAGATGACCCACTTCAGCGGCGTTATCATAGAGACGGCCTGCGCGACGACAGACAGCGCCAACGTCACGGCCAGGAATGCGAAGATGCCTTTTTTGTCCATGTTGCGGCTCCTGATTTCCTATACGATGCCAAAAGATGAGCAGTGAATGCAAAAAGACGCGTTTCAGGCGCGCGTAATGCCCTGGTCTTTGTATTGGAGGCGGTAAAGGGTGTAGTAGAGCCCGCGTCGCGCGAGCAGTTGCTGGTGGGTGCCGATCTCGCGGATCTCACCGTGGTGCATGACGACGATGCGGTCGGCATGCTGGACTGTCGAGAGGCGGTGGGCAATGACGATGGAGGTCCTGTCTTGCATGAGCTTTGCAATGGCGTCCTGTATGAGTGCTTCGCTTTCGGGATCGATGCTCGACGTGGCCTCGTCGAGGACGAGGATGCGGGGATTGTGCGCGAGGACGCGGGCGAACGCGAGCAACTGCCGCTGGCCGGTGGAGAGGTTTGCGCCGCGCTCGCCGACGTTGTAGGAGTAGGCGCCGGGGAGGCGGTCGATGAATTTTGCGGCGTTGACGTACTCGGCGCATGCACGGATTCTGGCGGAGGGAAAATCCGGGTTGCCGAGCCGGATGTTTTGCTCGATGGAGCCGGAGAACAGGAACACGTCTTGGAGAACGACGCCGATGTTTCTGCGGAGGGATGTTTTTTCGTAGTCGCGGACATCGATGCCATCGACACACACGCTCCCGCGCTGGACGTCGTAGAACCGGCTGAGGATGTTGACCAGGGAGGTTTTTCCGGCGCCGGTGTGGCCGACGACGGCGACGCGCTCGCCGGGCTGGATATCGAGGGTGATCCCTTTCAATACCCACTGGCCGGGCTCGTAGGCGAACCAGACGTCTTTGAACTGGACCTCGCCGCCGAGGCTGGGAGCGACGACGGCGCCGGGGCGGTTGGGGATGTCTTCGGGTGTGTCGAGCAGTTCGAACACGCGCTCGGACGAGGCCATGGCTTCGAGGAGAAGGTTGTAGCGGTCGGCGAGGGTGCGGATGGGGCCGTAGAGGCGCTCGGACCACTGGACGTAGGCGAAGAACATGCCGATGTCGGCTGCGGCGCCGAACAGGATTTGCCCGCGGAGGATTTGGTGGCCGCCGTAGAGGATGATGAGGGCGACGGAGAGCATGCCGAGGAAGTCGATGACGGGGAAATAGGTGGCGTAGTACTTGATTTGGCGGAACCATTCGTCGCGGTGGTCGGCGTTGAATCGTCTGTACTGCTCGAACCGGAGGGGTTCCCGGTTGAAGATGTTGACGATGCGCATCCCGCTGACGTTTTCCTGCATGCAGGCGTTGAGCCGCGCGATGCGCCTGCGGATCTCGAGGTAGGACTCGCGGGCGTATTTACGGAATACGACGCCGGTGACGAAGACAAACGGGATGGGGCTGAGCATGATGAGGGCCAGCCGCCAGTTGTTGTACAGCATGAAGGCGAGAATCACGAAGACGATAGCGAGGTCGTTGATGACCTGGACAACGCCGCTGACGATGGTTTCCTGGAGTTTCTCGACGTCGTTGGTGACGCGGGTGACGAGGCGGCCGACCGGGTTGCGATCGAGAAAGCGCAGCGACATCTTCTGGAGATGTGCGAAGATCTCGACGCGCATCTTGAGCATGGCTTTCTGTCCCAGCCACGCGACGATGAGCATCTGCGCGAACCGGGTCACGGCTTCGCCAACCATCAGCAGGGCGATCAGCACGACGATTTTGTAGAGCCCGCGTTTGTCGCTGGCGATCTGAGCCTGGAGTTCGGGCGCGGAGTCGGCGGAATCGGTTCTGGTTTGCATTTCAATTCTGGCGGGGCTGTTGATGTACAGTGAGATGGCGCGCCAGTTCAGCAAGGGAACGACGCTGCTGAGAAGGGCCGAGACAAACAGCAACAAGATGGCGGCTACCAGGAACGTTCTGTAGGGGCGGACGTACGCGAGCAGGCGCCGCATGAGTTGGACGTCGTAGGCGCGCTGCTGGACTTCGTCCTCGACGTGGTAGGCCTCGGGCCGGCTCATAGCTGTTCGAGCTCCTCTTCGAGCAGTTGGCGCGCGTGGAGGTCGGCGTAGAGGCCGCGCAGGGCGAGGAGCGACTCGTGTGAGCCGCGCTCGACGATCCGGCCGTCGTCGACGACGAGGATGAGGTCGGCGTCTCGAACGGTGCTGATTCGGTGCGAGATTATGATCGAGGTTCGTTGCTCCATGACGCCCCGGAGGCGCTGCAGGATTTTTTCCTCGGTTTGGGTGTCGACGCTGGACATGGCGTCGTCGAGGATGAGGATTTTGGGGTCGGCGATGACGGCGCGGGCAATGGCGACGCGCTGTTTCTGGCCGCCGGATAAGTTTACGCCGCGCTCGCCGAGGAGTGTGTCGATACCGTTGGGCAGCGAGTCGATGGTCTCGGCTAGTTGGGCGACTTCGCAGGCGTACCGGATTTGCTCATCCGTGGCGTCCGGTTTGCCGAAGGTGATGTTTTCGCGGATGGATTCGGAGAAGAGGAAAGTGTCCTGCGGGACGTATCCGATGGCTTGGCGCAAAGCGCGCAGTGGGATTCGACGGACGTCGAGGTCGTCCACGTACACGGCGCCGGCGGCGACGTCGTACTCGCGCATAATTAATGAGACGATGGTGGTCTTTCCAGAGCCGGTCGGGCCGACAATTGCGACGGTTTGGCCGGGGAGGATCGTGAAATCGAGGTTGTGCAAGACGGGGTGGGAGTCGTAGGAAACGCTGACCTTGTCGAAGCAGATGCCGCCGCGCGTGAGGGTGAAGTGCGGTTGGGTGTCTTCGTCATCGCGGACGGAGGGTATCTCGCGGAAGATTTCGTTGATGCGGGCCATGCCGACAATTCCGCGCTGGTACAGGGTGAGAATCCACCCAAACTCGACCAGCGGCCACAACAGCAGCAGCATGGCGACGACGAAACCGGTGAAATCGTCGAGCGCCAGCCTGCCGTTGATCACCATGAGGCCGCCGAGCCACAGCACCAGAACGATCATGAGGCCTACGATCAGGCCGATCAGCGGCCAGGCGAGCGACATGACGGCGGCCAGCTTGACGTTTTCGCGCATGTAGCTTTCGGACTCGGCCGTGAAGGATTGGGTTTCTCGTTCGCCGATGCCATAGGCCTGTACGACGCGCGCGCCGGCGAGGTTTTCGTGCACGCGGGCGGTGAGGTCGGCATACTGTGCCTGGACACGCTGGGACTGGCGGTGCATGTACATGATGATGAAGTAGACGATGACGGAGACGAACGGCAGGGGAATCAGCGTGTAGAGGAGTAGGCGCATGCTGAACCAGGCGAGCACGGCGAGGGTGAGCGGCAACTGCATCATGTCGATGGTTCCCATGATGCCGGGGCCGATGAACATCCGGACATAATTGAGGTCGTTGGTGGCTCTGGCCATGAGGTCGCCGGTCTGTGTGCGGTGGAAGAAGTCCTGGGAGAGGGTTTGGATGTGGCGGAAGTAGTCGTTTCGGAGGTCGTATTCGCACTTACGGGACGCCCGGATGATGAGCATGCGTTCCCAGTAGCGGGCGAAGCCGGTGGTGACGGCGATGGCGAGCAGGCCGGCGAAATAGAGCCACAACAGGCGCTGTGTGACGCGGCCTTCCACAAAACTGCCGACCACGCCGCGCACAATGAAGGGCAGGCCGAGGCCAATCACGACGAAGAAGACGGACAGGATGCCGCCTGCCAGGTAACTTTTAAGGTACGGGCGGTTATAGCGGAGGATGGTGAGGAACGGCCGGCCGGGGGTCGCCTTGTGTTCGGGCCGGTACAATTTCAGGCTTCTTCAGCGCGCGGCTGGGGAAACAGGTCCTTGACAAGGTCGATCAAATCATCGCCGCGGAAGGGTTTGAGGAAATAGCCGTCTGCGCCGACTTCCTGAACGCGTTTCTGGGTTCTGTCGATGGGTTTTGCGGTCAGGAAGTAGACGCGGATGCCGGCGAGCGCGGGATCAAACTTGATCCGCCGGCAGACTTCCCAGCCGTCGAGGCCGGGCATGGCGATGTCGAGCAGGACGAGCCCGTACTTGAGTGTGGCGACGGCCTCGAGGGCTTCCTGGCCGGACGAGCAGTGGTCGATGTTATAGCCTTCGGCCTCGAGGCAACGCGAGAGGAAGACGAGGATTTCGGGGTCGTCATCGACGCAGAGGATCTTTGAGCCGACCTGGGAGACTAAGGTGGCGGCCTGGCCGAGCGCGTAATGGATGCCGCCAAGGAGGCTGCTCTTTCGGAAATCGCGCTTGACGCGTGATGCGACGTTGACGGAGTAAGCCTCGTAGAGCTTGTCGTCGTTGGTCATTATGATGATGGGGATCTTCGCGGCGACGGGGTCGGCGAGCAGGTCGTCGAGAAGGCCGCGGCCTTTACCGGACACTTCCATATCAACGAGCAGGCACGCGGGCGTGTACTTTTGCGCGAGGGCGACGGCGTCGGGCGCGTTGGATGCGTGGATGAGGTCCATGCCTTCCGGAGCGAGGAGGTCGCGGAGTTGGGCGTTCAAGGTGCGGTCGCGCGTGATGAGTTCGATGAGCAGGTGCGTGTTGCTGGGGAGTGGCGGTGCGAGGGTGCCGGCGGCTTCCTCGGCGTGCGCGGCGGACAGCGGGAGGACGAAGCGGAATACGCTTCCCTTTCCGACCTCGCTGGTGACGGTGATTCGGCTGCCATGGAGGCGGACGACGTCCTGCGCGATGGAGAGGCCGATGCCGGTGCCGCCGTACCTGCGGGTGGACGAACTGTCGTACTGGTAGAAGCGGGTGAATACCTTGTCGAGTGCTTCGGGTGGAATGCCGATGCCGGTATCGGTGACGGCGACTTCGATGGTGTCGTCGCGCTTGTTGATGTCGATGATGACGGTTCCGCCGGTGTGGTTGAACTTTACGGCGTTGGACAGCAGGTTGTTGAAAACCTGTCCCATCTTGCCTTTGTCGCCTTCCATGAGCGCGGCATCGTGGGACGCGACGAGGTTGAGTGCGATGGAGCGGCTGTCGGCGATGGGCTGAATGGTCTGCATGCTGATGCGGACACAGTCGAGCAGGTCGAACGTATCGAAAACGAGTTTTTCGGTGCCTCTATACAGCCGGGAGAAATCGAGGAGGTTTTCGATGAGTGCGACGAGCTTTTCGACGTTTCGCAGGATGATGCCGAGGTATTCGGCCTGGATTTCGTTGATGGGCCCGACCTTTCGGTTGAAGATCATGTCGGTGTACCCCATGACGGCGACGAGGGGAGTCCGCAACTCGTGAGAGACGTTCGACAGGAGGTTGGTCTTCATTTCGTCGAGCGTTTTGAGTTCTTCATTGACCTCATGGAGCCTTTCCCGTGCGCGGGTGACTTCTTCGAGGGATTGCTGGAGGTTTTCGAGGAGGCGGGCGTTGCGCATGGCGACGGCGATGTGCGGCGAGATCTCGCCGAGCACCTCGATATCGTGCTGGGAGAAGGCGGAAAGGAGGAACGAACCCAGGTTGAGCGTGCCCATGATCCTGCCTGTGGCATGCAGGGGCATGCAGAGACAACTGGCGATCTGTGCGGGAAACTCGCCGGCGTGTGCGTCGCCTTCTCCGAGCAAGTCGTTGATGAGCAGATACCTTTTTTCGCGGGCGACCCATGCGGCGCAGGAGGTTTCGCCGTCCCGCCTGACGCCGATGCCGCTGCCGCTGCCGCCGGCGCGTTCGGGCCACAACTCGAGGGTTTCAAAGTGGTCGGCCTGCTCGTCGTACATGGAGACGGCGGCGTAGTCGAAATTGACCATTTTGTTCAACTCGACGACGAGGCTCTCGTGGAGTCGGCCGGCTTCGAGGCTTGAATTGATGACATTGGCGATCTGATTGATGGCGCTAATCCGCTCGGATCGCTCTCTGGCCTGTTGTTCGAGCCGGACGCCGGTAGTGACGTCGCGGAAAATGACTTCAATGCCGACGGGCTGGCCTTCGTCGTCCAGCACGCGGTTTCCGGACAGTTCGACGCAGATGCCTCGTCCGTCTCGGCGTTTCATCCAGACGCGGGTGCGCTCGATGAACTTGCGTTTGGTGAGTTCGCTCGATATTTTGGCGAAATCGATCTCTTCGAGAAACAACTCCTTCAGGTTGTTGCCGGCGGCGTCTTCGACGGAATCGTAGCCGAAGATTTCGGCGCCGGCGGGATTGATGAAGGTGATGACGCCGTCGAGGTCGGTTTGGTAGACGCCGTCGCGCATCGAGGTGAAGAGGCTTCGGTATTTTTCTTCGGAATCTTCGAGCTGGCGGATGTTGTGGCTGAGCGCGAGCGCCATTTTATTGAAGGACGACGCGAGCTCTTCGATTTCATCGCCGGTGCCGATCTTGAGTTTAAGTTCGAGATCGCCCTGGCGGATGATCTGTGCGCCTTCGTTGAGGAGCGCCAACGGCCGGACGATGTTGTTGTGGATGTTTCTGAACGCGATGACGCAGAAGATGGCAATGACAATGATGCCGCCGAGGATGGTGAACATGGCCCAGCGGATGATGGGCCACCAGGTGGCGACGGTGGATCGATACACCAGAATATAGACCTGGTAGCCGCGATCGGGGGGAAATAGGCCGTGATACGCGAGGTAGACGTTCATTTTTTTGTCGCCGAACTTGTACCCGCTGAGTTGCATCCTTCCAATTTGCTGGCGGTTAGGCCCTGCCAACTCCTGTTGGAGGCGCATATCGACGTTTGTCTGGAACCGGAGTTCTGGTTTGTCTCCACCGGAGAACTCGATCAAGGCGAGTCCGCCGCGCTCGTTGACATAGGCGAACTGATACCTGTCGCGTTCGAGCGTGGTGGTATCGGTGGACTCATAATTCTGGCGCAACGCGAAGTCTATGAGCGAGGCGATGCCCTGGTCTTCCACCATGAAGCCGACCCGCTGGCCCGTTTTCGGGGAGAGGACGGGTGCGGCGGCACGGGCGACGGGCCTTGGGACTTCCGGGCCAGCGGGGCGGAAACCTACGAACTCCGCATCATGAATGCGTTCGGCCCAGTCGGCGTGCGCTTCTTCTTCGCCGGTAAACTCGCCCGTGGTAAGGATGAGGCTGCCGGACATGTCATAGAGGCTGTAGGTGGAAGGGCCGTCGCCGGCGCTTTGTGACTCGATGCTGAGGCGGCTCTTGAGCGAGTGGATGGCCTCGGGGGTGAGGGCGTTTGGCGCGGTGAGCGCGGAAACCACGTCGGGGTCTCTGGCGAGCGCGCGGACGGTTCGCAGGCGGGAATCCAGGGAAAGGAGGAGGCCGCCGGCAGTTTTGAGAGCGTCGACGGACAAGGCGTTGTTGACGGCACTGCGCTGCGCCTGCTGAACGACAAAGAAGCCAACGGCGAGAGTGAGGATTATGGGGGTGATGCCTACCACCAGGATGGAGGTAAGGATCTTGCGCTCGATGCCGCCGCGGCGTTCCTTTCTGAACATGACCTTCCTGCGGAGCGGATGAAGGCGGCTCGGGCCGGCGTGTGGCCGGGGCCTGTTGGGTGCTGCCTTCAACTATGCGCGCAGACGCGCGCGGGCCGCTTGCCTTCCTGCGGTTATTCGACGACCCGTCCTTTGCCAATCAGTTCGCGCACTTTGCTTACCAACTCTTCCACTTTGAAGGGTTTAGCGAGGTACTCATCGGCGCCGCACTCGAAGATGCGCTCGATGTCCTTTTCTTTTGTGAGGCACGTGACCGCCATGATGGGGGTGCTTCGGGTAAGCTCATTGTCGCGTAACGCTTTGCAAACTTCAAACCCGTTGATTTCCGGCATCAGGAAGTCCAGCAGAATAAGGTCGGGAGAAAGCTGCGCGGTCTTGAGACCGACTTCGGTAGCGTTACTCACCTTGATTAGCTCAAAGCCTTCGTCCGTCAGAATTCTCTCGATCAGGGCGAGGGCTTCGGGATCATCGTCCACGACCATCACGCGCTTTTTAACCGGTCCCTTTTCCCGGGGGAACATGTCGTACTGCTCCCGGAAACTGTCGAGGTCTTTTTCGAGGATGCGGTAATGGCCGCCGGGGGTTCTGGACGCCTTTATCAGGCCCTGTTTGATCCAGTTCTTGATGCTGTGGTGGGTCACATGGCAAATCTTTGCCGCCTCAAAGGTGGTGTAGGCTTTTTCTTCGCGGTCCGTCACGCTATTTTCCTCCGATCCAATGGGAAGGACTGAGTTCGACTTTGCACCTGCAGCCGTGAAAGTCGAGTACAATTAACAGATTGCTCACATTATTGGGTAATTATACCGTTACGTGAAGTTCCTTGTCAATCGAAATCTGACGATAATCTCTTTTTTCTCTGTTCGGCGTCAGCAGTATCTCCCACAGATGTGTTGGGTGGTGTAGTTGTGGCTGGCGTGCGTTTAGTGCGTTTTCTGTCAGCCAAGGGGATAGGTTTCTCGTCGTAGTCGGCTTCCGCCTCCCTTGCGCGGGAGGCGTCGGTCTCTTTGTAGATAGATTTGAGCGTTTGCTGGCATGGACGACAAACGGCGAGATGTTGTTCAATGTTGTTTTTTTCGGCGGGCTCGACCGCCTTGTCGAGATAGGCGGCAAGTGTTGTGGGTTCAGGACAGGGTGACGTGGGGACGGGCTTCACGGATTGGAGAAAACTGAGAAAGCTGTCAGATTCTTTTGCGAGGGCTTTTACGCGATACCGGCACCGTTTACAGGCGTCGATATGAGCTTGTACGGTTGGTGATGGAGCGCCGATACGGAGTGCGACGGCATATTCTTCGAGTGCGGTTTGTGAAGGGCAGGAGCGTTTTTTCTCCATGGCTAGTCCTCGTCCTTTTCGATAAGGGCGCGCAATTTCTTTTTTGATCTGCGCAGCTTTGCGGCGACGGAGTTTATGTTGAGACCGGTTACTTCGGCGATTTCGCCATACTTAAGCCCCTGAACAAAGAACATTTCCAGGATGAGGCGGTCGACGGGCGGGAGGGACTCGAGTTTTTGGGCCAACTCGATTTTTGTTTCGCGCCTGATGGCATATCGTGCGGGGGTTTCCCGGACCACGGGGGGTATGGCGGCGGCGGCAGTTGCATCGATTTTAGCCCTGCGGGCCCATTTTCGGACGTAATCGACGGTAAGGTTTTGAGCGACCGTAACGAGCCAGGCGTTGATGCTTGCGGGCTTGTGGAGGCGGGCGAGCATGCGGCAATTGTCGGCCAGGATGCGCTCGAAGAGGTCGTGGCAAATGTCGGCGACTTCGGAACGGCGTGCATGAAGGAGTCCCAGTGCGGCGAGCTTTCGGATTACGGCTCGGCGAGCGAGGTCGGCGTATTCGGCGAAGAGCAGGGCCTTGGCCTGGTCGTCGCCGCGCAGGCAGCGGTGCAACAGCTCGGCCACCGGCATTTCACCCTGGGGCATGTCGTGTTTGCGGGCCATAACCTCTTGTCCGAGGCGCCCCCCGGTCAGGGGAGCGCCCGCCGAACCATCAGGATCGGGTCCGAACGTTAGGTTCGGAGCGACAGGAGGGACATGACCAGCTCTATCACGCCTCTCTCCTCGTCTCCCAATCCGGTCGTCAGGATTTCCAACTGCCAGGGGTAAAGCGATGTAAAGACGCGATAACCGATAACCCAAATTGAAATAAGGCAGAGCAAAAGGCCGAACTGGATTCCAAAATACCGCCGGAAGAATGAGAAGTAAACGGTTTTCGGGGCCTTGGGGGCGTCTACTGAGACGGATTGCCGGCTGAGTTGCAGGGCGGGATACATCAGGCCGAACACGAGTTCGAGCGCCAGCACCGCCAGCCAGACCCCGCGCACCTCTGCGAACAAGGGCGAAACCGGCAGGAGTTTTCCCGCTTCGAGGTCGAGCGGCCCCTTGTGATAGAACTGGAGCAGGCTGACGAGGATCAACAGGGCGAGAAATGCGGCGTTGACGGCGGCCATGGCGGCAATCCCGAGGCGCGAATGCGGGATCACGCACGCGGTCCGTTTTGCACCGGCCATGCGGGCCAGCAGGCTCGACAGGCAGTAGACGGCGAAAACCACCGCGCCGGTTGCGGCAACCAGCTTGAGGGGAAACACGAACCTCCGGCGGTCGGCGGCGATAGCGGTTTCGCGGTTTTGCTCGAACTGGTTGAGGAGATCGAGAATGGATTCGAGCTTGGCCCTGCGTTCGACGAGGTTTGCGGCGGGTGCGCCGGTATCGAGCGCGCTGATTTTTTCGCGGTACTCGAGCGCGCCAAGCTGGATTCGGACGCCGGCGGTGGCTTGTATCGAGCCGGGTTCGCCGGAGAATGCGATCCGTTCGCCCATCTGCTGGAGGGTTTCGAGCCAGTGGTCCCAGTGTTGGACCTGCTTGAGGTTAACCTGGCGCTTGGCGTGGCCGAGCACGGCATCGGCGTATTTGTAGATGGGCGCGCAGCATTCGTCCTCGATTTGCCGGCGCAGCCGCTCGTACCAGACGCCGCGTGCGGGCAGGCTGGGGGTCCACAAGGGCTGGGGAAACGCGACGGAACCGCCGCCGGCGTTGGCCTTTGCGATCAGGGCCAGCGACTCGCTGAAATCGCCATCCTCGCCGTTGGCAAAGGAGAGTGCGACGGCTTCGAGATACTTGGGGAGCGAATTCTTGGGTTGTTGTACGGCGGCTTCGCGGAACCGGCTTCGTGCGTCGGCGTACCGTTCCTGGAGAAACAGGCGGCAACCGAATCGGAGTGCGAGAAACGAATCGGTTGGGTCGAGTTTGCAGGCCTGCTCGTAGGTGGGCAGGATAAGGTCGTCTTCTTCGCGTTCGGCGAGTGCGGCGACGTAGCGGGCGGTGGGGAACTCCTTGATTTCTGCGTCGCGCTTAACGACATGACGCAGGATGGCCCTGGCGGATTCGGTTTCGTGGGTGAGTGCGATGATGAACTGGCTTTCGTTGAGGTCGTAGCGCAGGGTGCGTTCGGAGAGCCAGAGCGCGGATGTGAAGACGACGCAAGCCGCGACGCAGAGGCGGAACGAGCGCCGCATCCGGCGGGAGCCGGTTTTATCGCCGCCGTTGTTTTCCACGGGCCCTGCTGGGTCTTGCTGCACTCGTTACTTCCTTGCCTGTACACGCCGGCGAAAACGGCGAGCCGGCTCACCTATCCTGGCTATTATACAGCGTCTTGAGCCTGGCGGTGTCGCCGCTCATCAATGCGCGTGCGATGTCCTTGCCGACCTGGACGGCGGGCTGGTCGAACGTTTGTACGTTGTAGAGCCGGCCGGCCATGGCGGTTTCGATTTCGAGCATATACAACAACTGGGCGACCGTATGGGCGTTGACACGGGGCAGCACGATGCGCGACACGGGGCGGCGGCTTATTTTGAGGGCTTCGATGGTGCCGAGCAGTTCGGCGGCCATGAGCTTGTTCATGGACTTTCCGCGGAGGTATCCGAACTCGGGAATGTGGGCCAGCGCGTGGGGTATTTTGAGGGTTTTTTCAAATCGGGCGACCTCGATAATATTGAAGATTTTGTTGTTGGGGCCTTCCCGGTAGATCTGGACCTGCGAATGCTGGTCGGTAGCGCCCAAACTCTTGATGGGCGTCTGGCCGACGCAGACTCGATGCCCCTCGAGGTCGAACTGTTTTCCGAGGCTTTCGGCCCACAGTTGGCGGTACCAATCGGCGACGTCGCGGAGAGAATCGGCATAGGGCATCATGACGGACATGGTTTTGCCTTTGCGGGTGTCGGCGATGTATTGGACGGCCGCGCGCAGATAGGCGGGGTTGCCTTCGATGTCGGGGTTGGCGCAGCGCTGATCCATGGTTTTGCAGCCGTCGCGGAGGGCGTCCAGGTCCATTTTGAGCATAGCGGCGGGAAACATGGCGACGGGCGAGAAGACGGAAAACCGGCCGCCGACGTTGAGGGGAACGGCAAACTCCTTGAGGCCGTAGTGGTCGGCGACGGGATGGAGCAACGACTTTTTATGGCCGCGCGGGTTGGTGGTGACGACGAGGTGGTCCTTCATGCCGTCGTGGCCGACGGCTTTTTCGAGTGCGTCGACCGCGATGAGGAGTTGGGTGATGGTCTCGGCGGTGTCGCCCGATTTGGAGATGACGTTGTAGAGGGTCTTTTTGGGCGGGCACAGGCGCATCATCTGGCGGAACGAGACGGGGTCGATGTTGTCCATGACAAAGATGCGAGGCGCGCCGCCGCGGGCTTTCCTCGATGCGAGATTGTAGTACGGGGGTTTGAGCGCGGTGACCAGTGCGGTGGCGCCGAGCGCGGATCCGCCAATGCCGAGGATGACGAGGTTGTCGTAGCGCATTTGGAGGAAGGTTTCGGCGGTGCTTTTGACATCGGCAAAGACGGCGTCGTCTTTGTAGAGGTCGTAGAAGCCGTATTCTTCATCGCGGCGCTGGCGTGCGAGGATGTCGTGAGCCGCCAGGACGCGGGGCTCGATGTCATCGAGGTCGGCCGGAGAGAATCCGTTTTCGGGGCCGACGGCGGTAGATTTGCATCGCGAGATGTCGATTTTGATATCAAGCGTCATTTGTCTTACCCTTCGTTTTCTGAAAGAACTTGTTGAGCGCGGCGTATGTGGCGGCACGCGTTCCGGGGACGATCTTCACGCCCGGCAGCGAGTTCAGGAACACTTTGCCGTAAAATTTTTTGAGCACGCGGGCATCCATGACGATGATGGCCCCGCGGTCGGTTTTCCGCCGGATGAGCCGGCCGAAACCCTGGCGAAACTTGATGACGGCCTGGGGCACCGTATATTCCATGAACGAACTTCCGCCCGCGGCGTCGACGGCCTCGGCACGTGCCTGCTGTATGGGCTCGGTGGGAACGCGGAACGGAAGCCGCGGCAGTATAACACACTGGAGCGCCTCGCCGGCAACGTCGATGCCCTCCCAGAAGCTGTCGGTTGCGAACAGGACGCTGGAGATATCGTTGCGGAACCTGTTGAGGGTGTTTGTTCGTGACTCGGTGCCCTGCTTGAGCGGGGCGATTCCCTGGCGGGCCATTTCGTCCTTGAGTTTTCGGTGGGCGTAATCGAGCGCGTAGAACGAGGTGAACAAGACGAGCGCGTGGCCGCCGGTAGCGCGGAAGATGTTTCGGAGTGCGTCGACGGTGTCGTCGAGGAAGGCGGGGTCGTCGGGGTAGGGCATGTCTTTTGTGATGCAGAGGAGTGCCTGGGAGGCGAAATCGAACGGCGTATCGAGCATGACGCTGTCGATCCGGTCCTGGTCGGTCCTGTCAAGGCCGATGCGGTTGAACAGGTAGTCGAAGTTCTGCTGTACGGTGAGTGTGGCGGATGTCATGACGAGCGTTTTTAGGTTGTCGTAGACCCAGTCGGCGAGGCATTGGCCGACGTCGAGCGGGCATCGGAGGATTCGGACGATGTTGGCGTCGGCGCCGTCGATTTCAATCCAGCGGACGGTGTTTGGCGCGATGGATTCGCCGATGCCTTCGCTCATGACGGCCGCGAGGTGTTCGAGACGGCCCTGGTAGGCCTGGAGTTCCATCAACTCGGAGATGACGGCGGATTCGGCCTCGTCGGGTGTGGGGCGGATTTTTCGCAGCGCGGTGCAGAGGCTCCCGCAATACCCTGCGCATTGCCTGATTTCCTCGACCGCCGGGAGCATGTACACGTTGTGCAGGTCGCGCAGTTCGGGAAGCGCGAGGATTGGCGCAGTGAGGCGCCACTTGATGTCGCGGCCAACTTGGCCGCACCGTTCCGCGGCAATGCTTCGCAAGGAGCTGAACGCGGCCAGGACGGCTTCGCGGACGGCCACGAGCGACGGGAGCAGGCCGTTTTCGATCAGGTCGAGGGTCTGTTCGAGGTCTTCTCGCGTAATCGTTGAGACTTGTTTGACGAGTTTGAGCTTGAGATACGGGATGAGGCCGCGGTCGTGCATGCCTTCGCGGCGTTGAAACCGGCCCAGCAGCGCGAGGGCGCCGTTGCGCGTGGCCTGGACGCCGAAATACTCGGTGGCGGAATCTTCGACGCTGTGGGCCTCGTCGAGAATGACGCGCCGATACGTAGGCAGCACGCCGAGCGCGGACCAGTTGCCGGCGTCGCGTTTGACGGCGATATCGGAGAACAGGATGTGGTGGTTGGCGATGATGAGGTCGGCTTTGGCGACTTCGCGGCGGGCCTTCAGGACAAAACACTCTTTTGCCGAGGGGCATCGCGCGCCGGTGCAGGTGTCGGCCTCGGAACAGACACGCTCCCACAGGTCGCGCGGCGGCATGAACGGGAGATCGGAGCGAGAACCGTCCAGTGTTTTTTCGGCCCAATCGGCGAGGGAATTGATCATGTCTTTGGTGACGTCGTCATCGTACAGGGTCATTTCGGACAAGACTCGGGCGAGTTTTCGCCGGCAGACGTAGTTGTGGCGGCCTTTGACGAGTACGGCGGAGAACTTGTGGTCGATGCACCGCTGGAGGAGCGGGATGTCTTTGAGGATGATTTGCTCCTGCAGGTTGATTGTGCGTGTGGAGATGACGACGCGCTCGCGGTTGCGCACGGCCCATTCGATGGCGGGGACGAGGTAGGCGAGTGTTTTGCCGATGCCGGTTGGCGCTTCGATGACGCTGATGCCGTCGTCGTTGAATGCCCCGCTGACGTGCTCCATCATCTGCAACTGCTGGGGGCGCACCTCGAATTGCGGCAGGATCCTCGAGAGCTTTGCGCCGGGGCTGAACGCGCCGGCCATCCG
>Ga0315285_10003242_pt1 | contig 17015 bp, 11 predicted proteins | sample YL17G09_36_MG_FD_203698 | JGI IMG/M metagenome (GOLD analysis project Ga0315285, IMG submission 203698) | Sediment microbial communities from Yellowstone Lake, YNP, Wyoming, USA - YL17G09_36 | ecosystem: Environmental > Aquatic > Freshwater > Lake > Sediment | place: USA: Wyoming | collected... | reverse complement strand
GCAAGGTCATTAACGCAACGGGCATCATTTTACATACCGGGCTGGGGCGTGCGGTTCTGCCGGCGGCAGCGCTTCGGCAGATTCAGGACGAACTTTCAGGATATTCGCTGCTCCAAGTGGATATAGAAACCGGCAAACGGTCAAAGCGTGACGAGTGCATAGAGCGGTTTCTGCGGCAACTGACGGGCGCCGAGGCCGCCGCCGTTGTCAACAATAATGCCGCTGCCACCGCCATCGTGTTGAATACCGTCGCTAAAGGCAAAGAGGTAATAGTCTCTCGCGGCCAATTGGTTGAGATCGGCGGCTCATTCCGCCTGCCGGAGGTCATGGCTTTTAGCGGGGCAAAACTCGTCGAGGTCGGCACTACCAACAAGACACATCCACACGATTATGTCAACGCCGTTACTGAGAATACCGCTGCGATTCTGCGCGTGCATCCGAGCAATTACAAGATTCAGGGATTCACTTCGGAAGTCCCGCTTGAAGAGCTTGTTGAAATCGCGCACGAGCACGGGCTTATTATGATAGATGACGTTGGGGCAGGGGCGCTTATTGATTTTTCGCAATTCGGGTTTGAGCCTGAGCCGACATTGCCGCAATCCGTCCGCCGGGGAGCCGACATCGTTACCTGCAGTGCAGATAAGCTTATAGGTGCCTCTCAGGCGGGAATTATCCTGGGCAGAGCCAAACTGATAGAGGCGATACGCAAGAATCAGTTTGCCAGGATTGTCCGGGCGGGAAAACTTACTCTTGCAGCTTTGGAGGCGACCTTGAAGCTTTTCCTGGATGAAAGCATCGCTCTGCGCGAAGTTCCGACCCTGCAAATGCTCAGACGCAGTTTGTCCGAAATCACTACCCAGGCAGAACGCATAGCTTCGCAGGTACGCCAGAGTGTCTCCAATGCCGCTGTTACGACTGCCCCGGGTTTTTCGCAGATGGGAAGCGGTTCTTTGCCTACCCAGGAGCTTGCCACAATGCTTGTTGCAGTACAGCCGGAAAAAATTAGCGCAGAGCAATTGGCCAGCCGGCTTCGGCACCATAGTACACCTATTTTCGCGCGAATTCAGAACGACCAGGTTCTTATCGACCCGCGCACACTGCGCCAAGGCGACGAAGAAATACTCATTGCATCGCTACGTGAGATCCTCAGCCAGCCGGACTAAAGTTTATGCCCATAGCACAGAAGAACATTACGCTCGGCACAGCAGGCCACATTGACCACGGCAAAACGGCGCTGGTGAAGCTGCTGACAGGATGCGACACCGACCGGCTCAAGATTGAGAAGGAACGCGGAATGTCCATTGAGCTTGGTTTTGCGCCGTGTATGCTCGCCGAGATGGAAGTGGGCATTGTTGACGTCCCCGGCCACGAGAACTTCATAAAGACAATGGTCGCCGGTGCAACCGGTATCGATGGCGTGATTCTGGTTATCGCCGCCGACGATGGCGTGATGCAGCAGACGCGCGAACATCTCGATATACTCACGCTGCTGGGCGTCAAGTATGGCATTGTAGCTCTGACTAAGGTTGATTGCGTCCCACCGGAGCGTATCGGGATTGTCACCGAGCAGATCAAGAAATTCCTTGCCGGCACATTTCTTCAGGATGCTCCGATTCTTCCCGTGTCGAGCGTAACCGGCGAGGGTTTTGATAGTTTCTACGAAGCCCTGAAGCATTTGGTCGAGGGCATAGAGCCGAAAAGCAGCGATGGAGTATTTCGGCTGCCGGTCGAGAGAGCATTTTCAGTAAAAGGCTACGGCACAGTTGTAGCCGGCATCCCGGTCGCAGGCTCAGCTAAAATCGGCGACGAAATGGTCATTTTCCCTCACGGCGCGAAAGGCCGGATAAAAGCCATACAGGTTTACAAGAGAAATAGCCAGACCGCAATGGTCGGCCAGTGTGCCGCGCTCAACGTGCCGCAGTGGGACTACAAGACCATCAGCCGGGGCAGCACGGTGACATCGGCTGAATACTTTTCGCTCCAGCAGTGGTACTTGTGTGAGCTTAATCTTTTGCCTCACAGCGGAAAGAGCCTCAAGAATGGAGCGGATGTAAAATTCCACACCGGCACATCCGAAGTAGTCGCCACGCTGTACCTGCTGCAGGGCAATATCGCTGCCGCCGGGCAAAAATGCCTGGTTCAAGTCAGACTAAGTGAGTCTATCGTCGCAGGGCCGGGCGACCGTTTCATACTGCGGACACTCGCACCCGTGCAGACGGTCGGCGGAGGAATAGTTGTAGAAGCAACCCCAGAGAAGCTCCGGCGAAACCGGCCGGAAACGATTCAAGATGCGCAGGCCCATGCAAAGGCGGTGCTCAATCGCAGAGATTTCGTTGAGTATGCTATAAAAACCGCTGAGACTGCTGCCGCAACTGAAGCTGAAGTCTCGGTTCGCACGAAGCTGCCAGCGGGACCATTGACGCCAATCCTTGCCGAGCTTATGGGCGAGAATACGATAATCGAGCTGGATAGGAAATTGTATATCCATCCCGATACGCTTGCGGAAGTAGGGCAACGATTGCTGAACGTCGTTGGTAACTTTCATCGCGGCAGCCCGGAAAGCCCTGGAATAAGCGTCGCCCAGCTCTATGAGAAGTCCGCCCCTTCGGCTTCGCTCAGGGCGGGCCTGCGAAAGGACGTCTTCGACGGTGTGCTCAAGCTGCTGCTGTCCGGCGGCAAGCTGGTAGAGAGAAAGCATCGGCTGGCCCTGCCCGAACACCACGAGATTTTGAGTGACACTGAGCAGAAACTGCTGCAGGCGGTCGAAGCGCTTTTTAGAAGCAGGCTTTTTAACCCGCCCAGCAGGACGGAGATTGTCGAGCATACCAGAGCGCCCGGCGAAAAAGTGGAAAGAACTCTCGGGATAATGCTGGAGCAGGAGCGTCTTATCCGGGTTGAGAGCGATTTGCTTTTCCACGCTGAGGCCGTGGAGCGTGCTCGGAGTATTCTTGTCTCTTCCATCGAAAAACAAGGCAGCCTGGAGAGTGTGAAGTTCAAATATATTCTGGATACCAGCAGGAAATTTGCGATTCCACTGCTGGATTACTTTGACCGGATCGGCGTGACTCGCTCCGTGGGCCGGACGCGGTATTTGGCGAAATAGAAGTAGGGTGGGCTGTGCCCACCATTTTTTGTTGTGCTTTTGCAGGAGCTCAAAGATGCGTTTCGGGAAAATAGCTGCGACTTTTCTTGGCGTAGCCGTTGCGACTATCGTTGCTCTGACCATACTTCGGCCTGGGTGAGGCAGTCCTCTTAGGGCCCTTGGAGGGCTTCTGATTATGGCCTGCTTTCCGCTGGCTTTGGCATTTGGCATCACGGGAATCGCCGCCGACCGCCGCAAGGTGCTGGCGATCATTATGACCGTCGTTGCGGGTGGATGTGTGCTCTTTTATGTGTGCATGATAGCCATCAGTATCGTTGCCAGAGCGTGACGTCACCGACCATCTGGCAACAGATATCCTTTGGGCGCAACGAAGAACTTGTAGCCGCCGACGTCGCTGAAGAAGATTCTGTCCCGATTAGCGGTAAGCCACTGCTGCCATTGTTCGGCGCTGGCGAAGGATTCGTTCGTGTAACGAGCCAGCAGGCCCCGGGCGGTATCGGCGTGCGTCTGGTCCTGCAAAAGGCCGATGAGTCGCTGCAGGGCATCGACAGTGCGGTTGGAATTTATCCCCAGCGCCTTAAGCTCGCTATCGATGCAATATACTTTGTCTCGATAGATAAGTTCAAAATCGCTCTTGTAATACTGCACCAATCCGTTCGGGTCTCCTTCGTACTTTCCCATAAGGTCGGAAGAGAATGACCCCGAGAAAAACTCCTTATCCTTTATCCGATTGATTAAGGCAGCGAGTCTGAGGGCATTCAGTCGGTGACTCGAATTGCTTCGGACCAATGGGCCTTTGCCGTCGAAACGCTGGATATAGCATATACAATTGACAAAGAATTTCTTGCCTGCATCGGTCATTTTTGATGGCGGTGCCGAATAACCCCACTGTAGGAAATTGCCATGCCTGCCTACACCCACAGCACCGTATTCTTTGCCATGATTAAAACCTAATGCCAGGACCTCGGCATCGGGTGAGTCAGTGAAGCCATAAGAGCGGGCGACAACGCTGCCGGAGGTTTTGCCGGTGTTCTGCACGCGCCATACCTTCATCTTATCGGGCAGTTTATCGTCACCCAAATGGCGGTCGCGGTAGTTCGCAGGCGTGTCCCAGAATTCAAAATCAGGCTGAACTTTGAAAGGTTTTTGGTAAACCTCGTGATCAAGCAGCTCAGCATGAGCCGCATCTCCCATGCAGTTTCACAAATATCCCGTCTTAAGGGAGAGACTGCTGCAGATAAAAGCGCCTGGAACCCCCATCGTTATGGTGGCACGCGAGTATTCACGGGAGATATTTGGCCGGGGAGCGTTGAAATCTACGCCGTCGTAATCGAGAATGACAACGTCAAAACCGCTGGATTGCTCCTGTTTGAAGGCGTTGTAGCCGGCGGTTTCGACCTGTTCAAAATGCTTGGCGAGGAAGTCTACGAAATCCTTTGCACGCTCGCTGTTCGGCACACCGGCATATAAAACACGCAGGTTAATCTTCTCTGCGGTATCGGCTTGATAGACGCGGTCCGCTGCCGGGACAGGTCTTGTTGTCTCCGGAGGAGCCTTTTGCCCGCTGCCCTGGGGCTGCTCCTTCTTCTTGCAGCCGACGAAAACTGCCGGAACAAAAGCCAGCCAGAAGGTCAATACGATGAAAGGAATTGTTCTATTTCTCATAATGTGCTTGGCCACAAACGACACCTTTTTAGCTGCTGTCTCGAATCGTAAGAACAATCTTAATAGATTTGTACAATTACATCAACGACAAAAACGACAATTTCCGGGTAACATTCGACTTTTGGCAACGTCTTGCATATTATAGATAATGTGTAGGTCAGTTCTGTAATACTGAGCTTATCTGCATTTTTCCGGAGGCATAAAAGATGCGGGGAAAAACGTTTCTTTGGAGGCACTTCGTCACCGGTGCGCAGCTAATCTTTTGTTCGCTGCTAATGATGACCGTGCTCAGTTGCAAAGAAAAGCTTGAATTCAATCTTGGTGAATTCTCAGTTTTCCAAATCGAGGAACAGTTACGTAGTGACTTTGTCAGGGGAGTGATTGCCCAGTGCCGTGAGAGACCCGATGGGGCGAAGGCCTATCCAGCCTTTAAGTCCGGCAAGCCGCTCTACGGCTCAGTACGCTTCTACGGCCCACCCGCTGATGCTCACTTAGAGCGTGGATACTTTGCTATTGACGAGTCAGGAGGGACCGGCCAGGGGTATGACCGGCTTTATTTCGACCGCAACTGCGACCTCGACCTGACCAATGACACACCGCTGAAGGCCGACCCGGAGCCTCCCAGCGGCGCATTACTGAAATATTCGTCCATCGAACAGCAGGTCTGTTTCGACAATCTTGATATAACTTTCGACTTTGGTTCCGCCGGCAAGCGTGCCATCGAAATTATGCCGGGATTGCTGATTCGCAAAGGTCAACAACCCGAGGTAAGATTCGTGGCCACGAAAATACGCAGGGGCGCAATAAAGTTTGGCGGAGCCAAGTATGATGTTTTGCTTGGATACAGCTATGGCCTCGGTAGCCCGCTTGATCAGCCGGGTACTATTTTCTTTTTGGTCCCAGAAGGCGATCCTCAGAATTTTCCACGCTGGTGGGGCGGGGACATCCTCAACGCTGTGCACGCTGTCGGTGGAAAACACTATCGATTTGCCACTACCCCAACGGGTGACAAGTTCTTTGTACGGCCCTACGAAGGCGAATTGGGTACGTTTGAGGTTGGCGCAGGCGGCCGTGACATCAAGGGAGCAATGATGCGGGGTTCGTTACGTTCGCAAGATATGGCGGCAGCCGTTGGGGGTGAATTGGAACGGGGCTGGCCGAAGCCTGCCCAAAAGTGCCGGGTGCCGGTTGGTGACTATTTGCCCAGCTATTTGATGATAAGCTTCGGGCGGCTGAGCATCTTCCTTTCAAATAATTACCACTCAGACGGCAAGCCCGGCGGCGGAGGCAACAGGCCGAAGGTGTATGGGATCAAGATTCGCAAGGATGAACCTTACGTCTTTGATTTGTCAGAGAAGCCGGAGGTCATATTCGCTTCGCCGGCGAAGAATCACCGTGTCAAGTTAGGCGAGCAGCTGCCGGTCAAGGCTGTCCTGATTGACCCAAAACTGGATATCATGGTTCGCGGTCTCTACGATACTACGCAAAAGCCAAACGTGTCGCTCGATCCAAAGGTTGTCATCACGCGGGCCAACGGCGAAATTGTTGGCCAGGGCGTAATGCCCTTTGGGTGAGACGGCACCTGCGGCTACTCGTGGCGAGTGCCAAGCGATCTGAAACTCAACGCAGAAGAAGAGACGTTTAATGTCCAGGTACTATACGATACGCTGGAACTCTACGGCAAGGTGACAGCCGACAGGCAGGTCGTGGTATATCAGGATTGAGCAAACGCACATTGATGAAAAAAAGCGGCGGCACAGCAACTTTTTGTAAGTGACAGTGCTCAAGGGCGTCTATAATAGTAGCGTTAGTAAAGAACAAGGTGCAAAAGTGAAAACATCCCGGGAGCGAAAACACTTGTCGATCGCCCTGCTGGTGGGCGCCGTGGTTCTTTTCAGCACAGGCGTCCCTTTTAGCTGGGGGCAGCCCCCGGCGTCTGACCCCCCGCGTCTTCTTGTCGAAGACAAGAGCGGGGGCAGCAGGCAGGACCAGAATTCGGCTGTAGGCGAGCTGAAACTGGAGGGTAAACACATCGAGCGGCTGGTTTTGTCGCAAAAGGATGGCGGCACAAAGAAGTTTGACAAGCCGGGCGAGACCATAAAACTGCCTGTAGGCGAATATCGACTGCAGGAAGTTAGGTTGCAGGGCGGATACTCCTGCCGTATCATGACGCCTATCTCCGATGCCAATTGGGTAACTATTGCTGAGGATAAGCCGGCAGTGCTGAAGGTTGGCGCTCCTCTGAAGCAAACAGTCGAGGTCAGAAGACAGGGAAGTCTTCTGCTTTTGAATTATAAACTGCTCGGAGCAGGCGGGGAGGCATACACCAGCGACAACAGGAGCGACCCGCCGGGTTTCAGTGTTTACAAGGGCGACAAAAAGATTGCATCAGGCAAGTTTGAGTATGGCTGAGGCGGCACTTGCTCGTACTCGTGGCGAGTACCCCTGACGGCCTTCGGTGAATTGAAGATCGTCCCTTCCGCCGATATCGGAGACCTCGGCCCACAGCAAGGCACCTCTGTCACTTACGATTGGAGGTGGTACTACGGCGCGCCAACTCTGGCATTGTGGCTCGCTTTGATCGCCGCCTTTGTCTTCATCAAGGCTAACCGCAATCCTCGGGTTTTGCTTCTGCTGCTGCCATTGCTGATAGTCCATCTGCTGTGGCTGGGATTCACGAAGGTTCTGTCATTATCTTCCTCTCCAAGGTGCGTATTTGATCAGGTGCTCACCTGCTTTGCAGTGGGCCTTACAATGTTGTGGCTTTTGGCCTATCAGGTTGGCAACCGCAATCATTTTGTCACCTTTCTGTCGGCGTTGATCATTATGCTGATGATCAGCCTGTTAGGCGCGGTTTCGTACACCACAGGGTCGTCTGAGGAAGCGATGGCAATCCTTGTGTTCCTGTCCATCTTGGCAATGGTTCTGCTGCTTGGTTTTGCTCTGGCTGGGTGGCGATGCCGAAAACGGTGCAGCCCTGTGCACTTCATGTTATGGTTGGCGGTATGCACACTTGCCGTGGGCGCTGGCGGTATGCTCGTCTTTGCTCTCATCATGGGTTTGATTATCGGTGATCTGCCTCCACTGCTTGCAGTTCTGATAGTCGGGCTCGTGTGCGGCCTTTGCGTGTATGCAATTGAACTGCCGTATATGATTCTGGCATTCTACAGTTCTTTCTTCCGCGAGCGTTTCTATGCGTGCCTGCGACTAAGACCCGTGCCCCCGCAACAGCAAGACGCATCAGAGAACCGGCAGTCCGAGTGAAAAAGGTGGCCCACTGAGGCTCAATCGAAGACAAGAAGATTGCGAGAAGCCTAAAGAACGTGTAACATATTTGTGTAACCTCGCGTCTTAATCGTTGTGATAAATTAAGACATGCTACCGCTTGCATGTAGCTCAGCTTTTTTGGAGACTGCACAGATGAAAAATAGAACCCATATCCGGCTCGTTGCCGTCGTCGCTATCACAATCCTGACATCGGCAGCTCGGCCCCAGGACGTGCAGTGGCTGCAGTACCGCTCGGCTAGCGAAGCGTATTCAGTTGTCAGCGATATTGGTCTGCAGAGTCTGGCCCCCGTTGGCGAAAAGCCGGCGGGCGTAACGCTGCCGGTGTTCACCGGCTCCGAGCAGGTCTTCGCCAAATGGTCGACGCCTATGGTCGAAGCCGGCTACCTGTGGATGGCGGTCGATGGCAGGAACAAATTGTTCATTGACTCAAATGGAAACGGGCATCTGGATGACCAGACCGCTATAGAAGCTTACCGCAGCGCGCAAGACTCCGCCTACTTTGGGCCTGTAAAAGTTGTCTTTCAAGGTGAGGATGGCCCCGTCACATACCACCTGAATATTCAGTTCTACGACCGTCCTGACGGCAAACGACTGTACGTAAGGACAGCAGGCTGGTACGAAGGCGCCATCACGCTGAACGGGCAAAAGAAACAGTGTATGCTCATCGACTACAACGCAAACGGCGCATTCGATGACCGCTCCGTGAACTTTGACCAGTGCGACCGCATCCAGATCGGCGCGACAAATGCTCAGGAAACTCGTTTTGTCGGCAATTACATCGAAGCTGACGGGACGCTATACAGCTCGGAGATCGCGCGCGACGGGGCATACGTGAAATTCGCAAAGGCAGAAGGCGTAAAACTCGGCGACGTTCGGCTGCCCGAATCTGTTACCGAGTTCGCCGCGGGCGGAGAAAACGGGCTATTTATTCGCAAGCCGGAGAAAGGCCAGTGCATACTGCCGATTGGCAAATATCGCATCGAGCACTGGACCATCCAGCGGCAGGACGACAAAGACGCCGAGTGGAAACTGCAAGGCATGTACTTCGCTGACGCGGGCCTTTTCGATGTCAATGAGGCGCAGGCGGCTGAACTTTCGATTGGTGAGCCAATAGCCTGCGCTCTGCAGGCCGACCAAAGAGAGCCTGGGACTTATTACTTCCGTCAAGAGCTCAAAGGCAAACTTGGCGAGCGTATAGAGCTGACTCGCAACAACGCCCGCCCGCAACCACCGAAGGTGCAAATCAAAAGCAAAGACGGCAAATACGACCGCACCTTCACGTTCGAGTATGGCTGAGGCGGCACCTGTTCGCTCTCGTGGCGAGAGCCTAAAAACGTGCAAGGCCCGTTTATCGCAACGGTTGACATCGGCAGCCCCTTCCAACTGCAAAGTGAGCCTTACACCATAACTACTTCAACTATCGTGCATGAGCCGCAGCTTCTGTCGAAGCGAAGTATCTGGCCAGCAATTATCGTCGTGTGCGCCATAGTCGCGTTTGTGATAATCTTAGCACTCCGCAAAAGAGCGACGCAATAGCTGCTAACCGGCATTGAAGTCCAATGAGACTGCGTATAGTGCCGCCGCGAAATAGCCGGAAAGGGAGAGAGTATGCGCAAAAACAAGTTCGCAATTATCTACCTGATTGTCGTATTGATTTTTGTCCATCCTGCAATCGGTCGGACGGCCGGAGCAGGTATCACCCCGCCTCTATGTGTGCTTTCCGGGAAGGTGGTTGACTTCGACACCGGCCAAATAGTGCCATATTTTCATTTGCTCTATATGAATGGCAACGGTGCACTGATTGAACACCTGGAGACGGACGACCAGGGTAACTTTGGTGTAACGGCTCCGAGGGGGAGTCAGAGGTATTTCGAGTTTGGCCAATCACGGCGGGGAACGTATGTCATCGACTGGGATCGCCAGAGACAAATCGACTCCCAACCTTTCCGGGGAGTCGTTAGAAACGATATAACCGATCTTGTTTTCCAAGTTAAACTCTGGCCAGCTCGATTCCTTGCTGGAAGATTGCTTAACAAATCAGGGGAAGCAGTAAAAAACGCCTCGGTATATATTCACTGCGATGTGCCGGCAGTCAAAACGGACGCCGCCGGTACGTTCAGTATCCATGTGGCCCCGGCAGACCGAGATTTTAACCTATTTGCGGTTTCGGAGGATATGAGCCAGGCTGGATCGGTTCTTCTGAAAGCAGGTGCGACATCAGCAACGATACATCTTGAGCCCACATTGAGCTACAAAGGGCGTGTCATAAGCACGACAGGCCAACCCGTAGGGCCTTTCAAATTTCTGTTAGGCTTACGCCCTAATGGAAGCGATAGTGACTGCCTGCAGCAGGAAATCCATGCCGATACCGATGGGACCTTCACCATCGACTATCTGTGCCCGAAGGCGGAGTACTTTGCCTGGTGGTTTCCGGATGAGCAAAACAATCGCACTATCGGCGAATTCGGAACCAAAACCATCGATCTCAAACAGCACAAACCTGATGAACCGATTGAGATCGTTATTGAACAATACCTCAATATGCTTTCAGGAAGGATTGTCAATGCCGAGGGAGAACCTATTGGACGTGCAAAAATCATGGTTCTGACCGATGGCGTTCAAGCACGATATAGGCGACATAAAGCGGTCTATAGCGACAAAGAGGGACGGTTCAGCCTCCTGAACCTTGCCGATGGCGAGGTGTTGTTCAACGTCTACGCAGAGGGATACAAAAGCCGAAAGGTCTGGGCTCCTACTGATACGGCTAATATAGAGATAGTTTTGAAATCGCCGTCAGAGGCAGGCCTTTGTGAAGTGTGGGTGGTGGATGATGAAAGCCGAGCGGTCAGGAATGCTCCTGTCAATCTGTATTTTAGTGTTACTGAAACTGGGCAGGAGGTTATAACATCCAACACCGCCAGGACAAACGCAGCAGGCAAAGCAGAATTCAAGATTAAGCCCTTCGGCGACAATGTTCGGGCTTATGGCATAATATGCTGTGATCTGGATGGCTACGACCTTGCCTATGACAGCGTTTGGCATCAAGACGATTCTCAGGTGAAACTTGTGCTACATAAAGCGGGCCAGAACTGGTCTGGTAAGATCGTGGATCTGCAGCAAAACCCTGTCTCAGGCGCAAGACTTTACATGACCAGTATGAGCCAAAGGGCAAGGACTCCGCAAAGAGCAACCGTTCAATGGCTGAACCAGTCTTCTTTCTCGGAGGAATCAAAACTTACTTTGCTCACCCAGACAGATGCTAATGGTGAATTCGCGTTGCACCGATTCAACAAAAAGGACTTTGTCAGGGTTCTTGTCACGGCTCCAGGCTTTAGGCGTAGAGAGATCGATTTCTCACCTTCGGAAATGACAGGTACGGTCTTTCAGCTTTCGCCAGGGGTGGCCATTGTGAAGGGCTTGCTCGTAGAGGAGACCTCGCGGAAGCCGCTGGCGCAAACGCATATTGAACTCCGGAGTTCTACGTGTCAAGCCCGTGAGGTTGGCACGAATAAGGACGGCAGCTTTCTGATCGAAGATTTGGAGCCCGGCGTATATGTCCCGGTCATGTGTACAGATACAAATGCCGAGTACCCACGCTATGTGTGCGCGCCTGAGCCTATGGTAGCTGAAGCTGGTAAGACAGCGGTCGTCACTGTAAAGGCTCAGCAGGGCATTGCCGTACGCGGGCGCCTCATCGACGCCAAAACAGGCAAGCGACCCGCCGCCAGGAGGCTCTACTTGATGGCGAGTCTCAACACCGGCGAAGAGGTTGCCTCTGATTGGGTTGGAGAGGACGGAACCTGGGAGCTATTACTACCACCGGGTACGTTCGCTCTGAGAACCTCCATTTTGATGGAGCAACCGCTGCGCTTCCTCACCAGCGAACACTCGCTGCCCATAACCATCGAGAGGAACAAAGCGTATGACGACCTGGTGCTGGAAATGGACGACCGTGGCGAGGTTGTCATGCGGCCCGTATCTCTTGTCGGAAAGCGCATGCCGGATTTGGCGCAACTGAAAGTTCCGCTCACCATTGAACAGACGGAAAACAAAATGGTCGTGGTTTGCTTCTTCGGCATGAACCAGCGGCCGTCACGGTACTGCGTTCTCCAACTCGCTAAACAAGTGGACCGACTCCAAGAGAAAGGCGTAACTGTTTTAGCTGTCCAAGCTCAAAAGACCGATGAAAACACGCTCAGGGAATGGATTAAAACGAATAATATTTCTTTTCCGGTTGGTATGGTTGAAGCGGATGATGAAGAAACACCTCTCGCCTGGGGCGTCAAATCACTGCCCTGGCTGATTCTGACCGATCGCGACCATGTTGTCACTGCCGAGGGCTTCGGACTGGCCGAGCTAAATGACAAAATTATGGACGCTCTGGACGCAAAAGACCAGCCTTGATCCTTGATTCTCGATGCTCGATGTTCGGTACCCGGCGACAGAACCAGTATCCAGTATCGAGCATCGAGCCTGCTAACCGTTCAGCACCCATCCCTGGCGGTAGGTCTTGCGGATGTACTGGTCGGCCTCCGGGCAGTTGGCGGCCTTGAGATTCTTAGCGTCCCACTCGAGTTTCTTGCCCACCCGATAGGCGACCAGGGCCAGCAGGTTATGCTCGACCAGTGCGCCGGAATAGTCAAAGTTGCAGAGCGTCGGCTTACCTGTCTTGCAGGCAATAATCCATTCCTCGTGGTGACCAGGCGACGGCGGAATCAAATCATCCGGCTTGGGCGAATTGTAGTGGGTCATATCTCCCTTAAGCATAAGGATCCGCCAGTCGTAGTCGGCCAGCAGCCAGCCCATGTCTCCAGTAAACAGGACGCCCTTAAATAATTCCTCCCGACTAAAGACCTTCGATGGCAGGCCGGGTTTTTTTCCGCCGTCGTACCAGTAAACCTTGACGGCCGGCCGCCAGTCGTTGGCCGGATGGTCCCACTCAGCCGTAAGCCATTGTGGACATGTGTCGGATGAGACCGGTGTTCCGGCGGCTTCGCACGTCGTGGGAAGTCGCAGGTCAAGCGCCCAATACGCCATATCCATCATGTGACTTCCCATATCGCCAATCTGGCCGCTGCCGAAGTCCCAGAAGGGGTTCCATGCCAGGCAGCCGCCGAGGTATGCGGGATTGTAGGGATGGAAAGGTGACGGACCTATCCACAAGTCCCAGTGAATGTGTTCGGGCACAGGCTTGACTTCGGGCAGATAACTGCCGCCTTCAGGCGTGCGGCTGCACCAGACGCGGGCTTCTTTCACCGTGCCGATCGCGCCGTGCCGGATCAGCTCGACCATCCGCCGGTAATTGTCCGAAGCGTGTATCTGCGTGCCCATCTGCGTGGCGAGCTTGCCCTTATTCTTCAGGTATGTCTCGCGGACAACATGGGCCTCGTGCACCGAGTTGGCAAGCGGCTTCTCACAATAGACATGCTTGCCGCGGTTCATTGCCCAGACGTTGATAAAGGCATGTGTGTGATCGGTCGTGGAACAAACAACGGCGTCGATATCCTTCTGGTCGAGGCACTTTCGCCAGTCGATGTATGTCTTGGCGTTGGGGAATTGCTCTGCGGCGGCGGCCAGATTTTTCTCATTCAAGTCGCATAGGGCGACGATGTTCTCGCCCTTGACGCTGTCCATATTGCCGCCGCCTCGCCCGCCGACGCCGATGACAGCGATGTTAAGTTTTTCATTCGGCGACCGGCCGGCCTTAAGGATGCCCGACTTGAGGACCGTGACGCCCACTCCAACTACAGCGCTTCGTTTAAGGAAAGTACGACGATTCATTGGTTATCTCCTCGATTCTGTTTAACAAAGTAACTGAAACCTGCCTGCCGGCTCTGATGGGAGGCAACGCAGGCCTGCCTTTTGACACGGCAACAATCTAAACGAGAAAGGCGCCGCATTCAAGTTTTTTTTTGCTTTGAGTGATTCGACCGGCTGATAGCCGATGGTATACATATTGTATGTCTGGCAGCGCAGTCGCCCATCTTTCTGAAATGCAGTAGTGCAGCCCGACGGTCGGCAGCGTCAAAACTAAACGCTCCGGCAGCGTTTGGGCACAGCAGCTTCTCTTGCTTGGCACCGTTCAGGTCCGGCGGGGCCGGTCCTGCCGCCCCTGACGGAGAGAACTCAGAGCATTTGTTTCTTTTCTCGGTGACCTCTGTGTCCTCTGTGGCTTTTTATTCGGTTTTCAACAGTGTGAATCCGTGTAAATCCGTGTCTACTCCAGTTCTTGCGGGGTTCGCGGCCTATCCCGCCGGATAGGCAGAGGCATCTTGTTTCTGCCTTATCGGGCAAAATTAATGTGCGCCTGGCTGGTTGCCGGCAGCAGAAGGAATTCGCCGGAATTGACAGCCGAAATAGTCTGTCCGTCTACGCTTACCGTTGGACTCAAGGAAACCGGCAGTCGCAACAGAAAACCTTCCGGAGGTCTGGCCTGGCCGGCTAATGTCATTATCGCACCTCCTTCGATAGGTTTCCATTGCAGATTGAGATCGCCAAAATACGTTGGCAGGTTTTTGATCGTAATGCCGTTTCTATGCGTGAACCATGCCGGAGGGACGCCCGAGAGCAGTACCAGTCGCTGGTTGTTCTCATATACCAGGCAGTCGCGCATCAGCAGCCAGAATTCGGCAACAGCCCAGCCGTGAGGCATTGCGACGCTGCCATCCCATGTAGTGCGCACTCGCCCCCAGCCGCCGGAACCGCTTTTGCCGCCTTCGTCAAAAGCGTACCAGCCGCGCATTTGCTCATGGTCAAGATGCAACTGGACGGTACCGTAGCCGGCTTCTCTGTTGCCGGCCAAAAGGCCCTGATGGGCTTTAGCCAGTGGAAAATATCGCCAGCCTGCGGGTTTTTGCTCGCCGTTGCCTTTGAATTGCTCATAGCTCTTGCCGCTGTCTAAGGGATACAGCCGACAGGGCCACAAGACGGAATAGCTGCCATAGTCTTTTGCCAAATTATTGCCGAACCTGTTGTCGTACATCTGGAGCAGACGATTTGCCAATGTCCTCCATTTCGCCGCTTCTTCGGATGCACCAATCGCCTCGGCAAGCAGGCCGGCACCCTGCAAGCCTGCAATGTCAAAGGCCTCGGTGTATTCCGGATGGTAGCCGTCACACCGTCCCGGCTTCAATTCTCTGCGTTTTTCTTCGGGCAGTTTGTCTCCGAAATCAAGACTGTCCATCTGCACCCAGTGAGGGCGTTCGGTTGTTCGGTAATACTCGATCATTTCGGCAATTTTGCGGGCTGCGGGATATATTTGCTCGGCCCACCGCTTATCGGAAGTTATCTGCCACTGCTGGCCCATCGCCCAGAGAATTTGACCTGGATTGTCCGCTTCCGGATATGAGCGACCATTGAAAGGATGCCTGGTGAAGTAGTCGATCGCCTCAGCAGCCAGGTCCGCGTTGCCGGACTTTTGAAAGATATTTGCCACGTAGACGCCGTCTCGGTTAAATACGTTGTAGTTTACAACCGCAACGTCCGGCGCACCTTCATTCATTTCCATCGCCGCGTGACCGATTACGGCGGCAAATGCCTCTTCCCAGCGGCCATCGGGGAGGTCAAGGTTTACTCGGTCAACTATCCGCCTCCAATAATCCTTCGCCTGCGCCAAGAGAGACGTGACACTGATTTTACGGTAATATTGCAGGCCAGGGTCAGGCTGTAATTGGCCTCCGGAAGGTAGGTTCAACTCCGCCAGGTCGAATTGTGCCCATTCGCTTACGCCATCCCACTGATGTGCTGCCGCCCGACGTCCGGGCAGCACCGGACAAACGAAATGGAGTGTTTCGCTGCCCCCAGCGGGTAAAGTCAGGTCATACCGCAGCGCGCCGGAACAATTACCTTCTCCAGAGACAGCAGATTTGTCCCTCGGCATCTTGCCCTGTAAGGCAAGCTCGCCGATTGTGTCGCTCGACAGAATTCCAGCCGCTGATGGTTTCTGTGCTGCCACGATTGCCGGATGATCCTCCACCAACAAGGCATCACCCTCTTGGCTTACGGACAGTTTTTTGACAGCGAACCCGGCAGGTCCCACCGGACGCAGGGCAACATAAAGTGAGACGTCTCTTGATTGGTCGCTGGTATTCTTTAGTCCTACCCGACAGCCGACGATAAAAAGGTCGCCCATTGGGCAGGTGCGTTTGACCTGGCAGAGTTCCGTCCTGACCGTGACATCGCCCGCCGACCATTCAGACCACGGGATCAAATATCGCCCATCGGCCAAGCCGTGCTCACACTTTACACCTTCCGTTGGATTCGACAAGCTCACCACAAGCGTAGGTGTGATCAGCTTGCCGGTATTTTTATCGAAGAGCCAGAAATAGATGCCGTAGCTTCCAACGCCCGGCGAAAAATTGCCTTCAGCTTCAACGAAAGTCTTTAGCGTATCAAGGCTGTTGGCAATACCGATAGGAATGTGAATTTTGCCGCGCGGATTCAGTATATTCTGTTGCGTATCACTGGAGGCAAAGAGGTCAGCTCGTATAGTCAAGCCGGCAGCAGCGATAAGCGTCAAATACAGAACCGCTTTTACATGCACAAGCTAACCTTTGCCCACAACGAACTTGCATAAAGAAGTTGAACCTATAGAATCATACCGTGTGGTCAAAAATTATCGAGAAGAATCCGCCTAAATACGGGAACAATATATGGTGACCAGAAAGCTGATCATAATTACGCTGACACTTTTGGCCATCGGTCCCGCTCCGGCTCGCGCCTCCCGGCCTTCCCAGCCGCTTCCATTCTCCGTAGCAGAGCTACTGCGAAGGATGAATCGGCGGAGTAGGCCCGGCGAGACGAGTCCCGCGGCCAAAAGTCCCGCAACCCAGCAGGCGGATGACTCAAGCGTCTGGGTCCAGCTATCCGCTGAGGTGCTCAGAGACAAAATTCGGGGCGGCTTGCTCGGCCAACTGCTTGGTAATCTCAACGGCATCGAGCACGAGATGAAATACATAAA
>Ga0315285_10003240_pt1 | contig 17021 bp, 12 predicted proteins | sample YL17G09_36_MG_FD_203698 | JGI IMG/M metagenome (GOLD analysis project Ga0315285, IMG submission 203698) | Sediment microbial communities from Yellowstone Lake, YNP, Wyoming, USA - YL17G09_36 | ecosystem: Environmental > Aquatic > Freshwater > Lake > Sediment | place: USA: Wyoming | collected... | reverse complement strand
CTGAGGGAAATCGTCTGGGCCAGGAACGTTCGCGTGCGCGTCCTGAGCGTATTCTCCAGAACGATAACGTCGCCGGCCTTGATCCGCACGAAGGCCCCCTCGCCCAGGCTGCTGTCGTCAAACAGGGAGTTCTGCCACACCCATGACTTATTGCCGTTAAGCTCAAACCGCGCCGAGACAAGGTTGTCCTTGTCGTCCTGGCGGTAGATTACCACCTGCCTCGGGTCGCTGATCGGGTCGACTCCGCCGGCAAGCCCAAGGGCCTGGATCAGGTTAATTCTGACGCCAACGGGCAGGTTGTAGGTGCCGGGCTGCTTGATAAGGCCCACGACGGTGAACAACTGTCCGTACAACGCGGCGACCTCAATGGTCTCCCCGCCGGAAAGCGGTACATCGGCAAACGGCTGCGTCGCCCCCTTAATCGGCAGCATGACCTCCTTGAATTCCTTCTCGCCTGGCCGGCCGATGCGGATCAGCCCGGCCCCCTGGGGCGTGACGTTGCCGGCCTTCATCAGGGCCGCAACCAAGGACATTTCGTCGCTTCGGAGTTGGTATCGCCCCGGAGCGAGCACCCCGCCAACCAGGTCTACGTAGCGGGTGGAATAGTCCACCACCTGCACAACCACACCCGGTGAATGGTTCAGCATGCCGGGGTAGTAAATCTTGGTGATCTGGGCTTCGATCTCGCTGAAGCTCTTGCCGCTGACGGCCACCTTATCGTGCAAAGGCAGCCAGATACTACCATCATCGTCAACGCGGCGCAGCAAGACTCCGCTGGAACCGTCGGCAAGACTGTTGGAAAGGGGGTCCAGAACAGGCAGGCGAATGGAGAGCAGGTCTCCCGGAACAACCCGGTAGGGGCCGATAGGAGTCTTGGCCTGGACCAAAGCGGCAACGTCGACTTCGAACCTCACGGGGCCGGCTTTCTGGAATTTCTCCAGGTCCTGCGTGACAACCGTGCCGCAGCCGACAGCGCCCGGCAAAAGGATAACCAGTGAAAGAAGTCCCACTGCAGTCGATGCGCGCGAATTATCAGCAAGGTTCACGAGACTCTCCAACTGGCGAGCCCGCCACCAACCCTCAGGCAGCCAAGCTCGAAGGACCACTTGGAACCAACTTTTTCAACTGATACGCCCGACCCACGGGGTACCAACATCTCCGGCTCAGGAACACAAGAACCATGCGCAAGCGTCATGGTCGCCATTCAGCAAAACACCAATCGACATCCCAATTGCGATGGGCAGTATACCATCATCTCGACATTTCCGCAAGAGGGCTGTAACATCAAATTTAGAACAATATGTCGAGTAGGGTGAATACCGTACTACATGATAAGTAGTCAAGGACACGCGTGGCCGCGGTTGCTCGCCGGGCAAATGGCGGCTGGCCGGGCCAGATCGTGCAGGTCGAACACGCTGGCGCCGACGTTCTCGCGGCCGGCTGGCCGGGGGTAAGGACCGTCAGCGGGCGCGGCATGATGGGCGGACAATGACGATGACGGGACGGCCTTGCCATCGGGGGTGAAGTTGGTGATCTTATCGGCGTCGTATCTGGTCCAGCCGGTCAGGCGGCCGGTGTTGTCGTAACGGTATACATCACGCCAGGTCTTGGTCGGCGAGGTCAGTTTGTTGGGGATGTAGTTGCGGGTGAAGGCCAGGCGGAGGGTGCCGGGGTATAGCAGGCGGTTCATCAGTTCGATGTTGAACCATTCCAGGCGGTTTCGCTGGGAGTTGCTCAGGCGATCCGAGGGCGGGGTGTTGCCGTCCAGCAGCGGCGTGAGGCGCCAACCCGCGGAGTCGTCGCCGGCCAGGATGTCGCCGCGGACCAATCGCTCGCGGGCGTCGGTGATGGCTTTGGCATTCGCGGCGGGGATGGACTTGAGCATCTCGGCTATCTGGGCGGAGTTTTCCACGTAGAGATTCGGGTCGCCCCTGACGGCGTTCAGTGCTTCCTCGATGCAGTCCCTGGCGGTCCTGGTTAGCGCGCGGTCGGCAACGGGTACGTGGCGGTAAGCGGGCTTTCGCGTGGCGCCGAGTCTGGGCCGGGGCTTGGTCAGGATCGTCAAGCCGGGGACCATGGCGGCGCGGTAGCCGCGGTCGGCCTCGATGGCCGCATCGTTGGTGCGCTTCTGCTTGGCCTGGCGGTCCAGGAGGGCCTTCTCGGCCGCGGTGGTCTTTTCGCTGTCGCCGATCTTCCTGATCTCGCCGAGGGCCTTGGCGGCCTCATCCGCGGCGATGCGGGCGGCGTCGCGGGCGGCAATCGCCTGGTCGCGGGCCTTTTTTGGCCCGGCCTCGGCTGCCAGGGCGCCGTCGAACTCGCGGGCCGCCGCGGCAAGCTCGGCGAGTTGGTTCTTCGTCAGGTGCTTCTTGAGCAGCCTGGCCGGCAAATCGTCCCGGCCGGGGGAAAGGGCATCCATCAGCGGCTTCCAATCGGCGACGTCGTACGAACCGTCGCGCGGCTCGCCGGATGCAAAGCCTATCGTCGAGTCCCCGAAGTTGTAGTCGGCCTCGACGATGCGCCCGGCCCGGTCGTACGTCCTGGCCTCGTTGGGCAGGAAGTACATCGTGACAAATCCGGGGGCCGAGAAGTACTTGCCGTTATTGACGAACGCCCCGACGTCGACGCGAGGCGACTCGATGTCCGCCTCCGGCCAGATCGGCCTGCTCCGCGCGAATGGGATGCAAAGCTCCACAAGCGACTGGTTCTCATTGAGCGGCTTGATCTGGACGGAGTTGGGATCGCCACGCAGCACCGCCCAGTGGTAGCTCAGCGGGCGCTTGTTGGCGTCGTAGCTGCCCTCGGCCGAGATTACCATCCGCCGGACCTTCTGGACCGATCGCCCGATTCGGGCAATGGCGCACGGCGTGTCGAAGAGCTTCTCGCCGAGGCCGGGGTCGAACCAGTCGCGGCCCTCGCGGCCCTCGAGGTCCTCGACCACCTTCAGTTGCACCATCGGCGGGATCTCGCCGGGGTCCATCGCGTGGGCTATGCGGACCATTGCACGAGGGTCGATATCACGGCCATCGAACACCGTCGGGTGCGCCCGGCCGGTCAGGTAGTCGCCCGGCCTGGCAACGCCGCGGTTGCATGACCGGAATATCATCTGGACCGTCGGCATCAGCAGGCCGGCACCGGCTAGGCGCCGCTTGGTTTCAGGGCGAAAGGCCGCCAGGGTGAAGGCGACCACCTCCACGAATTGCTGGTCGGAGCCGCTTGAGCCCTGCGAAATGATGAGATACGGGAAATTCGCGGGAAACAGGTCGCCGTACCCGCCGCATCCGTTGCGGCCGGGGTCGTAATCGCGGTGCTCTGGGTATATGTAGAGATGGGAGTTGACGTACTGCTGGTACATCAGGCCGGGCAGTGGGCCAGTGGTCATTGCCCGCCGCGGATTGCTGCCGGATTCGGTCGGCGACGAGGCGGTCGAGCTGTTGCCCAGCGTCACGCGCTTGAACATCATGCGATACTGGAGGCCCCAGTCCAGCCGCCGGGCCTTGGCCTGCTCGGGGTAGTCGATCAGTTCGAACTGGGGGAACTTGCTCATCTGGAGCATTGAATGGCCGCGGTCGCGGTTGTCGTAGTAGTCGCCCACGTTGCCGGCCGCGGTGCCCTGACCGTACCAGAGCCGCAGCGCCCGGCCGACCTCGCCGGGATCGGTCGTCACCAGCCCGGCCTTGCGGGCGGGGGCGGAGGCGGTGGTCTGGGCCCAAGCGGTACCGCCGGCCCCGTTCCCCGCCGCGTGTGCCACCGCTGCCAAGGCGGCCCAGAACATCGCGGCCGCAATGCAAAGAACAGCGTTTCGGCGGATGCTTGTCGATAGCTCGTTCATGGTTGGCCGTCCGGAATTCCGACCTGCCTTGCCGACGCAAAAGGAGGCTTACCGCTCAATATATAGCGCCTTGGCCGACCTTGCCATGCCCGGCCCCCGCCAACAAACAGGACGTACAGGCTTTCGGCGTGCAGGCAGGCCAGCAGCAGGTCGCTTCGGTTGATTAAATCCACCGTGTTGACGTTGTCCCCCCGAAAAACTCCATCTGGACCTATGAATGAAACGAGCGGCACGTTTGGGACGAGCCTTGGCGAGTAATGCTGGCAAGGTCTGAGGCTGAGCTTGATCGTTTGCGGCCAGATGTGGCCGTGAAGCAACGGAGGGCGATTGGGTCCACAGGCGATAGGCTTATGGACGCTCGCCTTGTTTCTATGCCACGTTGCGCACGCCGCCCGGTCCCCGGGTGAACGGCAGGATGATCCCGCCCACCGGATCGTCAAACCAGGCAGTGCCTCGCGAGAAGCTGTCCGGAAAGCAAGCGATTGCGGGTAGTTACGCTCTTGAGCGTTTCTGCGCTGCAACCGTGCTGTATTCGGGTTACCCTAACGCCGCAAACCTCTATTTGAGCGCTGGTTAAACGCGGTCGATCGTCACGTTGCCAACGTGAATGTCGTGAGTTCGAGCCTCATCGCCCGCTTTATCACGGCGTAGCCGTCAGGCGAAGCCGGATTTGGACAAGGGCCGTCCCGACGGGATGGCCCTTTGACTTGCGCCCCAAGCTCTGCCCACCCAAACGCTTGGGCGATTTCTGTAACGTGATGGCCTACCGTTAAAACCATTGCCAACCGTTGCCAACCAGTGCCCACCAGGGCCGCGACGCGAGACAGCGCATCGTCCTGCCCGCCGCCCGTGCCGTACGTGTAATGCACGAGCCGGCCGTTGGGGTACTTGATCGACTTGGGGCGCATGCCCTTTGTAAACACGCTGGTTATCCCGTTGTACGTGCCGGCGGCGTCGTCGTGGGCGTAGTCAACGTGCAGCGACGAGCCGTCCACCTTGCCCTCGTGCTCCTGGTATTCCTTGTCCAGCGCGCCGAAGGCCGTGTAGGTGTATCGGGATTTCGGGGACGGGATTTCGGGGACGGATACCAATGGACCGTAGATAAGCTCAGAGGCGTTGTTCTTGGACGAGCCTGAAGGGCTCGCAGCGGCTTGGCTGCACCGCAGGGGCAGTCAAGCCGCGCAGCCCAGGGCAGAGCGAAGCGCCGCCCTGGGTGGCGGATGTTTTTGAAATGAGCCCTGAAAGGGCGGCACAAACCGTTGCCGCATCCTAAATTGCGCCCTTTCAGGGCTTGGTCTTTTTTGTATGCGCCTGCTACCCAGGGCGGCGCTTCGCTTTGCCCTGGGCTGGGCCATCAGCCACTCGCCTTATGGCGTGGGCCGACGGCTTTGAGCCTTTCAGGCTCCGGAAAAGACACCCCAAAGGCTTATCTACGGGCCATTAGGGACAGATACCGGATTTCGGGACAGATACCAAAATAGGACTCGTGCTGCTCAGCCGACAACGCCCACACAATCCCTATTTTGGTATCTGTCCCCGAAATCCCCGAAATCCTGTGATGGCAGCGCGAACCGTCCGCCTCAGCGGCCCACCAGCCCTTGGGGCCCCTTTCGGGGGGGCGCCGGCGGGCTGGCTGTCGGCTTGACGGGTCGCGGCGGGGTATCCTCGTCCTCTTCGCGGTAATGGTAGGGGTTGCTGTATCGCCCCTTGCCCTTCCGGAGGAACTCATCCATCATGTCACGGCATGGCTGGAGGGAGGATGATTCCGACAACAGGCGGTGTTTCTCCAGCGGATCGGCGATCCAGTCGTACAAGTCTTCCGTGCCATTCCATCGCGTGCGGATGTAGTGAAGGCCCGTTTCGGTGATGAGGTAGTAGCAGTCCTCGAAGGAATTGAGCCCGAACAGCACGCGGTTGTTCGGGATCGGCAGGCCGGCGATGGCTGGGCAGAGGCTCCGGCCGTCAAAGTCGCGGTAATGGCCTGGCATGAGAAGGTCCAGCAGCGTCGGGCCGATGTCGAAGACGGCCGCCATCGAGTCGATCCGCCTGCCCGGCACGCCGGGTATCCGCATGAGCAGCGGCACGCTGATCTGTTCGCGCCAGGGATGGAAGCCGCCGTAGCAGCCATGCTCGTTGAGCCCGCTGCCGTGGTCGGCGGTGATGATCAGGATCGACTTGTCCAGCAGGCCCCGCTGCTGGAGGCCGTCCATCAGTTGCCCCACGGCCAGGTCGCTGTAGGCGACGGTGCGGTCGTACAGGTCCGCCTGGCTGGTTCCGAAACCGGCAACCACGCTCTCATCGTACGAGCGTTTCCACGGGAAGTGCGTCCCGGCCATGTGCAGGAACGCGAACATGCCGTTGGCATCCTGCCGTTGGTCGAGGAACGCGAAGAAGGCATCCACCTTCTTGCGCTCGTCATAGTCGGGATAGGCGATGAACTGGGCCCGCGCTTGCAGGTCCTCCGGCAGGTCCCGCAGGAACGCCTCCTTGCTGATGCTGTCGTAGTCGGTACCGAGAATGTTCAGGTGAAACGTGCGGTAGCCGGCGCCGATCAGGTCATTGGTGAAGAACGGCCCGATACCCTTCTTCTTGAGCATGAACCGCGAGGAGTACCGGCCGGTGAACAGGTGGCGCAGGGAACAGGTCGTGGCCGTCGCCTGGGAGAAGGCGTTGGTGAAGCGGACGAATTCCCCCGCCCGCCGGTCCATGTTCGGCGTGGTAGGCCGCCCGTAGCCGTATATGCTCATGTGGTCCTTCCGGCAGCCGTCCAGAAGCACCACGATGATCAGCGGCTTGTCTTTCGCCAGGTCGGGGGCGATGAGGCGGGCGCTGTCCGGCCGGTTCCACTGCGGCGGCATCACGGGCTGGGTCGTGGCGGCCGGTTCCCGCGACGACGGCGACGGCAGGACCTCGTCGACGATCCGCAGGCAGGCGGAGGAGACGCGCGAGTACTCGTACGCGAGCGTGCGCGATTCGTGTGAAAGCACCTGACCGGACCTCAGGACCAGGCACGGCACGACCAGCCCGGCCGCCGCCAAGCCCCACCGCCTCCAGCGGCGGCTGCGAGGCGGGAACATCAGGCACGCCAGGAGCACGCCCAGCAGGATCAGCGAGGCAGTGCAGGTCAGGTCGGAAACACTGGTGACGTCCACCAATTCGGGGTAGCACGCCTCCACCATGACAAGCCCGGCGACGGCAATCACCGTCAGGGCGGCGACCATGGCGAACCTGCCACGCATTCGCCGGTCGAGAATCTGCGACACCGGCTGAAGCGGCGCCAGCACGATCGATATCGCGAGAAAGCGGACCATGTCCGGCAGGCCTCGCGGGCGCGAGTCCTCCATGCACAATGCCCTGAGCGTCTGGCTGAACAGCACGCCGTAGAGCAGCGACGCGGAGATCATCAGGCTGTTGAGCAGCACGCTCAGGCCCAGCTCGCGGGCGTAATCCCCGAACGCCGTGAAGACGGCCAGGCGCAGGAACAGGAAGCCACAGCCACCGGCCAGCACGCCCGCGATCAGCGTGGACCGGCCGGCGGCGAGCAGGCCGATCCTGCCGCCAAGCCGCGTGAGCAATACCAGCAGGAACAACACGGCCAGCAGCGCCAATCCCTGCATGGCGCCGGCGATCACAGCCGTCGAGAGCGTCAGGAGGATGCTGCCGCCGATGCCGGCCGTGGGACTGTCGTGCGCCGCCAGGGACAGGGCATTGACCGCCCCGTCGATGCCAAGGATGACGGCCACCATCAGCCCGCTTGCCAGCAGCATCGCCGGCAGGGCGACCAGGACATGCCGCCAGGAGCACGCGGTCAGACAGGACCGGATGCGGTCCTCGGCCCGGCCGAAGGCGACAGCCGCCTCCTGCCGCGCGTGCAGGTCCCATGAGGCAATCGCCCAACCCGCGCATGCGCACAGCAGGGCAATCTGGCTGAAGATGGCCCAAGGCTCGTTGGCGGCGGGCAGGCCCGTCACGCCCCAGTCTCGGACCCATCCGACAAGGAAAAGCCCGATGGCGGCCGGGGAACCGGCCGCGGTGAGGGCGAAACCGGCGGCCGACAGGAGATGGCGGCGGCGCAACTCGGCAATGCCCAGCACCAGCCCACTGGCGCACGCAGCCAGGCCGAGGACCACCGCGGCCCGCATCAGCAGGGGGTGAAGGTGGTTTATCATGCCGGCGGCGTTGCTCTCCTGCGGCGGCGCCGCGCCTCTCAAGGCCAACGTGGTGGCGACGAAGCACACCAGGAATGAGCCCGCCAAGGCCGCCAAACAAAAGAAACTGGCGCCCCGCAACAGCCGTTCCGACAGCGACGGCGTGCCCTTCAGACGATTATGCCGCGACAATCCCATCTTCGTACCGGTCCCGACAGAGGCGCCGAGTGTTTGCGGCCTCCACATTGGCGGCCGCGCAATGGCCCCGTGGATTATACCCGATATTTCCCGAATGACCGCTCGCAGACGACCGCCGCCGGCGATATTGTCGTTATTCAAGACCTTATCCAACGACCAACTGTTGTGCCCACTGCCGCGTCCGCTTGGCCCAGTCAAGCACCAGGTTTCGATCCAATGGTTCAACGGCCACTTCTTCGTGCGGAAGACGCCCGTATCGGAACTCGGCAGCGAATGGAGTCAGCCCAGGCAAAGCGCCGGCATCCGGGGGCTGGGGAATCCCGTGGTCAGCAAGCAAGTCGATCAGCACGCCAAGATCGTGCGTCCACGGGAACCGGATCGCTCTGCTGGTGAGGACTGCCTTGAGGGACTTCTCAACCGCCTGCTGCGCGTGAAAGCCGATTATCGCTTGAGGAGAGCGCGAATCCTTGATGAGCTCCTGGATGGTGAACAGATCTTCGTCCGCCTTTTCCAGCAGGAGCAGAGCGTGTTCAAGCGACTTGGTCATAGACTATGCCTTCCGTGGCCGCGGCGTGAATCACGGTGTTCGGCGTGTCGCGCCATTCCTGAAAGACCTTGTCGCTCACAACCAGCACATCCGCCGGCACGCGCAGCGGGCGGAGAACCTCCCGCAGACGGACCATCTCGGCGCGCGGATCCGTCAGACTGGGCTCGACCACAAGGAAATCCAAGTCGCTGTCGGCATGGGGCGTTCCGCGGGCCCACGAGCCGAACAGGATGACCTTCGACCCTGGCGCAGCGCGAAGGAGCATTTCGGCCGCTCTGCGGACTATGGATGAATCGGGCAGCATATCACAGCGGGCGAACGGATTCGAACCGTCGACGTCCAGCTTGGGAAGCTGGCATTCTACCACTGAATTACGCCCGCATGGCCTGGCGATGCTTCTTGCCGAAAGCGGCGATTCGGCATCCGCCGCTTCGTTGGCTTTCGGCATCGACACAGGCATTATCGCCGCGTGCGGCTGGGCTGTCAAGTTCCGCCGTCAAGTTCCGCCGTCCGATTGAGTCTCGCTTTTCCTGGCCGGATGCTTTTATTGGGGGGCGGCCGGGGTCGTGGCCCCTGTAGTCCCGGCGGCGCCGCGCGGGGCTTATGGCTTGCGGGCGATACATGCGGCGAAGTCGTGGAACACAGGGAACGTGTTGGCGCCGCCGTGTCGTGCGGCAAGCTCTTCGATGAAGGCCTGCTCCAGTTCCGGGCGCATGAGCGGGTCCAGGGCGTCGTGGAAGACCGTGCCCGCGCCGGACTTCAGCAGGTGCTCGAGCACCTTTTGCGGCGAATCGTAGGTGAACACGACGCTGCCTTCCCAGAGCGACTGGGCTTGCAGCCCGGCCTGGCCGAGGGCATCGCGGATTTCGGCAGTCCCGGCGGGGAAGTCGAACGCGACGCGTTTGCGCAGCGCACCGGGATTGCGGGCCACCAGCCTGGCAAAGATGTCCAGCGGCTCTCGCGGCGAGTTGTCGCGGTGGACGATGAACGCCAGGCAGCCGCCCCGGGCCAGGGCGGCCTCGGCGGCGGCGAAGAAAGGCCCCAGCGGGATGTAACCGAGGACCCAACTCGTGAACACCACGTCGAGGTCGCGCTGGCACCGCAGGGCATCGAGGGCATCGCCCTGCTGGAGAGTCACGTTTGCCGGGCGTCGGACGGCCTGGCTGGCGCCGGCCTGGCCCTGGCCCGTCAGGTTGCGCTGGGCCAGCCGGTGCCGCGCCTGGCTTATCATGCCCTCGGACAGGTCGATTGCCAGCAGCGATCCGCCATTGTCCAGGCGCTCAGCCAGCAGGGCCGAGCCGAAGCCCGAGCCGCATCCCGCCTCGAATACGCGCTCGTCGCCGCGCAGCTTCAGGCGGGCGACGAGGTCGGCTACGGGCTGGCCGGCCTGGACGACCCAGAAGTCGTCGTAGTCGCCGTGCACTCGGTCGTAGGCCTCGCGGAGTTCCGCCTGCCCGGCCTGGGCGGGCGAGTCGGCGATGGCACGGTAAATGGCGGGCAACTCGTGTTGCCTGGGCAGGTGTTCTTCGCACAGGGCGGCCGAGGTGGCGGGGCCGGTGGGCAAGTGCCCATCGGGGATGTGCGGGGCCAGGGTTCGCCCGGCGCAGCGGCACCGCGGCTGGCAGAAGTGCCGGCCCATGCGGTCGAGGATCGCGTCGAGCGGCTCGGAGGCCACGTTGCCGAAGGACATGGGCACGAGGTTGCACGGGCACAGTTCGCCGCTGCCGTCGACGTAAATGTGCGTCAGGCCCGCTCCGCAGCCGAACGAATCGGGCGATTCGAGGTACGTGAATGTCGAGAGGACGGGCAGGTCCTCCCTTGCGGCGACCTGCCGCTGGTAGTCCAGGATGATTTGCCGGTGGGCGTCGGTGAGCATGGCGTCGGTTCGTCCGGCGAGCTTGCCCGTGGCGCTGGGTTCCAGCAGGTGGACCTCGGCGGCGCCGCAACGGCCGGCGAATTCCAGGAAGGGGATGAACCGCTCCGGCCGCAGCATATCCGCGTCGGCGACCGTGACCACGTACGGGTAGAGGCCCGCGCCGCCGGCGGTCGCAAGGGCGTCGAGGGCGGCGCCAAATGCCCCATCCCGCCCGCGCTTCGCGTCGTGCTCGGCGGGGCGGTCGCTGTCCAGGCTGATGCCGACGCCGAAGACGCCGGCGTCCTTCAGGCCGCGAGCCCGCTCGGCGGTCAGGCCCCACCCGGTCGTGCCGAGGATGACGGTCGAGCGGTCATTGAACGCCCCGCATATCTGCTCGAGGTCGGCCCGCAGCAGCGGTTCGCCGCCGGTAAGTGTTACCATCACCGCCCCGCGCTGCTGAAGGTCCGACACCAGAGATACGAGCGTCGCCAGCGGCAGGTCCTTCTGGCTCCGGCCGGCGTTGTAGCAGTGCCAGCAGTCGAAGCAGCAGCGGTTGGTTACCGCCAGCGTTACCGAGTAGAGCCGCTTCTGGAGCCCAAGCAAGCTGCCCGCCATTCGGTCGAACGCCCGGCCGGGGTAGGGCGGCATGTGGGCGTTGATCACCCACTGGTCGCCGAACCTCACGGCCTTCTCGCCGGCGAGATACTCCTTGAGCAGTTGCCCGACCCGCGGATGGAGCCTGGACAGCGGCGGGTGGGATGCTATCTCGACAAAGAAGTCCTCGCCTTTCATGGGCTATTCCCCTGGCAATGATGGTTCGCACTGGTTCGGCACTGGTTGCCGTCGGCCATGGTAACCGGTCCCCCGGCCGTCCGCATGCGGAAAACCGGTCCTCACCTGTGCCGAAGGAACTCTTCTATGTCCAACCCGATATCGCGGGCGATCTACCGAAGCAGAACGGGGGAGATGTCGCGCCCCTTGTGGAACCAAACGGTGGTTCCCCGCCCATCGGGATGGCGGAACTGCTTGTGCGAGCCCCGCTGGCGAACTTCGGAAAAGCCCAGGCGACTAAGAATGGCGACGACTTGGGCTGGCTTGAGGACGGGTATTCTGCCCACGGTCAGCCCACCATGATGTTTTGTGTGCCGATGAACTCGGCCTCGAGCCTGGGCTGCCCGTCCTCAAGCAGCATCGCCGTGACCTCACGTAGGTTCTCGACCAGTTCCTCAACCGTCTCGCCCTGCGAGTGGGCGCCGGGGAAACCTGGGATGAACCCCACCAGCAGGCCGGTGTCAGGGTCTTTCTCGATGACGGCTGTGAATGATCGCATCAGTCCGCTCCCAGGCTTCATTATAGCGGGCGAAGGGATTCCAACCAACGACGTCCAGCTTGGGAAGCTGGCATTGCACTACCGAATCGCGCCCGCATAGTTTGCGATGCTCGTGCCGGAAGGCAGATTACCAACGTTCGCCGCAGTCTCGGTTTACGGCATCAACACAGGCATTATCGCCGCGTCCGGCCGGGCTGTCAAGTGTCGCCGTCCGGTTCCCCGCGGCCGGTCCAGCCGCGCCTTTCCCGATCCTGCCCGCCGACCAGGATGTGAAGCCGCCTGAGTTCCATGTTTACCAGCCCAAGGCCGCGGGTCCGATCGCTACTTCCCTCGGTAGTCCTTCGTGACATCCTCGAACCACGCGTCGTACGCCTCGCGCAGCTTCTTGACGATCTCGGGATGCTCGGAGGCGATGTCCTTCGTCTCGCCGGGATCCGCGGCGACGTCGTAAAGAAGATATCGCCTCTCGCCTTCCAGGGTGAGGTTGCCCCGCCTCTGGGCGACGCAAAGCTCGTTGTACTTGCGGCGGATGTGCGTCTGGTTGGGCACGCCCGCGCAGCCGACCGGCTGGACCAGCTTGTACCGCTGGGTGAGGACGGCATAGCCCTGGCCCGCGTGCGGCTGGCTGGTTCCTTCCCACTGGAAGAACAGCGTGCGGTCGGGCCAGTCGCGGGCCTCCTGCCGCAGCAGCGGCATGAGGCTGACGCCGTCGAGGCGGACATTGGCGGGCTTGTCCGCCCCGCAGGCGTCCAGCAGGGTCGGCATCACGTCGATGTGTGCCGCGATGCGGTCGATACTGCCCGGGCTCTTGAAGCCGTTGGGCCAGCGCGCGAAGCACGGCACGCGGATGCCGTTCTCGAACGTCGTGCCCTTGAGCCCGTGCAGGCCCGCCATGAAACGCTGGAGGGTCGTCGAGCTCGTGCACGGCCCGTTGTCGGTCGTGAAGAAGAAGAACGTGTCGTCCTCCAGGCCGAACTGCTTCAGGCCCGCCCTCAGCCGGCCGAGATTGTCGTCCACGTTCTTGAGCATGGCGTAGACGGCGGCGGTCTTGTCGTCCAGGCCCGCGGCCTTGAACGGCTCGGCGGACCCTGGGGGCGGCTGCAGCGGACTGTGTATGAGATTCGTCGGCACGTAGAGGAAGAACGGCCGGGCCTTGTTGCGGCGGATGAAGTCCAGGGCGTGGTCCACGAAGATGTCGGTGCAGTAGCCCTTGAAGTCCTTCTCCTGCCCGTTTTCCAGGAGAACGGGGTCGGTGTACTTTCGCATCGCCGGGCCTTTGTGCACCAGGGAGTCATCAAAGCCCTGGTCCATCGGGCGATGAGGCTTGTCGTCGCCCAGATGCCACTTGCCGAAGACCCCCGTGGCATACCCGGCCTGGCGGAGGGCCTCGGCGATCGTCACCTCCTCGGAGCGCATCTGGCAGTCCTTGCCGAAGACGTCCGTCACGCCCGTGCGGAAGTGGTACCGCCCCGTCATGAGGCTGGCCCGCGTGGGCGAGCAGACCGGGCAGACGTGGAAGGCCTTCAGCTCCACCGACTCGCGGGCGAGGGCGTCCATGTTCGGCGTTTTGCACTGCGTGTTGCCGTGATACGCCAAGTCCCCGAACCCCTGGTCGTCGACCAGGAAAAGAACGACATTGGGCCGCCGGGCGGCAGGTGCGGCGGGAGCGGCCGATGCGCCGAAAACCCGCCCCGCCGGCGCCATGGTCCAGCCCGCGACGGCCCCGGCAGCCATCCCCGCCACTTGCCCGAGGAATCGCCTTCGGCTTATCGAACGGTTCATCGTGGTGCTCCTTTGGCGTCGTTTATTCGACAAGCTTTGAGACGGCGCGAAGGATCGTTTCCGCGGCTGCAAGGGCCTCGACCAGTTCATCTTCGGAAGGATAGGCAAGTTCGCCGGGATACCGGTATTCCACCGCATAGGGGGTGAGCAACTCGGCAGGTTCTTGCAGCGACTCAAGTTGAGGGCAGTCGGCCGCAACCTGGTTGAGCAGGATTTCCAGGTCGTGCGTTCTCAGGAGAGGCCTTTCCTTCCATGCCAAGAGAGCCTTAAGAGCTTTCTCTCCGGCCTGCTGGCAGTGATAGACGGCCGTATCGCGAAGCGGCTGGGCCGCCGACGCGAGCAACTTCGCCGACGTCAAGTCGTTTTCGGCCTTGACCAGCCAGTCCCGCGCCGGATTCCAGTCATCGGCCATGGACGAGAATCCCCTCGCGCTCTATCTGGTGTTCCAGCGTGGAAGGATGGGCAGCCCTTTCCTTGAAGGAATCGATTCCGCGAAAAAGGATGTCCACCGGCACGGTACGAGGACGCAGCTTGCGGTAAGCGCGGCGTGCCATGCGGGCCGGCGACTCAGGCGCATCGTCCATGATAACCATCAAGTCGATGTCGCTGTCGGCCGACGGGGTCCCCCACGCGTAAGAACCGAAGAGATAGACACGGCGCGGGTGAAACTCGACGACAATTCGAGCCACCATTGCCTTCACGATGTCTTGGACCTTAGGCGCCATGTCTAATCCTATCTAGGCATTATCGCAGCGTGCGGCCGGGCTGTCAAGTTTCGGAGGCCAGTTCCGGAGGCCGGGTTTCCAAACACGTTCTTACGGCCCGGCGAAGCCGGTGTGGAGCTTGCCGAAGTCTGTCGGATAGGGAACAGGGCGGGCGCCGGGCATGTCCATTCGCGGGTTGGCGTTCAGGGCCTGTTGGCCTTGTCGTATGGCGGTCAGGATGGCCTGGTAGTCCGGGTCGTCCGGGCCGGTGAATGCCGGCTCGATTCCGCGCCCGCCGGCGCTTTGGGGCAGGTGGTACACCAGCACGCGGCTGAACTGCGGATGCGTGAGGTTGATGCACGCCTCGCCGTGGCCGGAGCGTCCGCCGGCCCGGCGCCCCACGGCGGCAGGGTGATATCGACGGGCGGGCGGCTCATTGCCCGGTCTGACGTAATGGCTCGCGACAATTCTTTGACAGCCGCGGCGCCATAACGGGCAATGCTCTTTCCATGTCCCTATTTTGCCGCGATATGCACAACCATGAGCGAGTGCGGCGGCAGGTTGACGACTCCCCGGGCCAGCGCGACCTTCTTCTGCTCCGGCGCGACGCGATGGGGGTGCTCGACGTCGTTGTATGCCTCCGGCGAGTCACCGGCCAGGACCGTCGCGTCGTACTGGCCGTCGGGCAGCAGGTTGCCGATCCTGACCGTGCAGGCCGCTGTCTTTTCCGGATGGCGGTTGATCAGCGCGATCGCCCATTTCCCGCCCGATTCGTCGCACGTGGCGGTGGCATCGACCACGGGAATCGAGCCCTTGCCTTGGACGAGCGGGCTGGCCTCGACCTGCAGCTTGCCGACGCGGCTTTCCAGCAGATTGGCGTACATCGCCAGCGCGTGGAATGTTGTGCGCTTAACGATGCCCTCGGGATGCACGTAGAGCGGGCCGCGTGTGTTGATGATGGGGGCGATGTTAGCCATGCCCACGTCCTCGCAATGCCGCAGGCAGGCGTTGAGGAACGACGCCGAGAACAGGGCGTCGGCCACAGTGTACTGGCTGGCCGCGTCGTTCTGCCTTCTTCTAAGTTCGACAAGCCGGCGAACCTCGGGATCCTGAAAATCCTTGACGGAATCCCGTGGAAATCCCGGATGTTGCCACGCGCGCAGATTCCATTCGTCGAAGGCGATCTGAATCCGGCCCCTGCCGTGATCGGCGAGCGATTTGGTGGCGATTCTCACGCACGCTTCCGGCATCTCCGACTTCATCACGGCCGTGAGGTAGTCGAAATCCGGCAGTTCCTTCCCGCGCGGCAGCCAGTAATCGTGGATCGAGACATAGTCGAGGTGCTCGCCCGCCTGCTCCAAGAGATAGGCGTTAAGCGCTTGCCCGCTCTGGGATCCCGCGCAGGTGATCTGCACCTCAGGGAAGCGTGCCTTTATTGCCTTGGCGGTATCCCGGACGCGTTCAACATAGGCCTTGTCGTATCGCTCGTTGCCGACACTCCAGAACTTCACCTTGAAAGGCTCTGGCTGGCCGTTCGCCTTGCGCATCTCCGCCAGCGGGCCCTCGGTCGCATTGCAGTAGGCCACCCAGTCGAGGTTTTCCTGGACATCGGCCAATCCATTGAAGCAGATATACGGTTCGGCGCCGACGCGCCGGCAGAGCTCGACAAACTCGTGGGTCCCGAAGGTGTTGAGTTCCATCACTCCCCACCGCGGATCGCCATACGGCTCGCGGTTCTTGCCAACTCCTTTCCGCCAGTGATATGCATCAACGAAACATCCGCCGGGCCAGCGTATGACCGCCACCTTCAATTCCTTCAAAGCCTCTATGACATCCTTACGAAGACCTTTCTCATCGGCCAGCGGCGAACCGGGCTCGAAGACCCCGCCGTAGACTTGGTTGTCGAAGTGCTCAATGAATCCGCCGAAGATCATCCGGCTATAGGGTTTCGGTGTGGCCGTCGGGTCGATCGTGACCAGCGCCCTGGGCTCATCGTCGCCGACGGCGGGCATCTGCGACGCGGCGGGTGCGTCTTGCGCCGCTGCGACGGAAAGGTGCAGGAGAAGGGCGGTGGCGAGAATTGCCAGCGTGGTCGTGTATGGCGTCATTTGTCGTTCCTGTCTCGCAGGTTTGGCGTGCGTGGTTTCTCTTCCGGCAGGGGGGCTTTCTGGCGGGGGTCCTTGTACATCAGGACGTCGTCGTATCGGTACGTTTCGGCCGGCCAGTACGTGTAGACCTGGATCTGGAGCCACTCGACGTCCGCGGGCAGGCCGCCGCGCGGCGGGAAGGGCGCGGCGAGGTGGTTCCACTTGCCGGCCTCGCCGCGACAGTTGAGATACCAGCGGTAGCATTCGCGGAGGAATGCCTTGGGGTCCTTCTTGGCGGCCTCGGCGACGAGCTTTTTCCGCTCGGCCTCCGGCAGGGCGGCGAACTGCTCGGGCGTCATGTTCAAGGCGGCCAGGGCGCTCTCGGGCAGGCCGTCGAGGGCGAAGTCGGTGGCTTTTGAGCCCTTGACGAAGACCTTTCCGCCGGGGCGGTCGAAGTCGGCCAGGAGCCAGTACCGCTGGCCGGGGGTTGCCTTGATCCAGTCGCTCTTGAAGTGTACGCCCTCGAAGCCGCCGAGGCAGC
>Ga0315285_10003238_pt1 | contig 17024 bp, 13 predicted proteins | sample YL17G09_36_MG_FD_203698 | JGI IMG/M metagenome (GOLD analysis project Ga0315285, IMG submission 203698) | Sediment microbial communities from Yellowstone Lake, YNP, Wyoming, USA - YL17G09_36 | ecosystem: Environmental > Aquatic > Freshwater > Lake > Sediment | place: USA: Wyoming | collected... | reverse complement strand
GGAGCACCAAGTCCACGTACCTGTCCATCAGCGTCTTCAGTTCACAGGCGAAGATCGGCTGAAGCACCTGCTCAGAAGCTTCGGCAGACCGGCGGATGCGGTTCTGAATGGCGGCGGTGGGCAGGGTCAGCTTCTGGATCCCAGCCATGTCCAGGTCAAGGTCACCGTGCTTGGGCAGCACGATTTTCAGCAACTCATAGGCGTATGAAGCCTCGTGGTCAGCCGGGGCCTTCAGATTCGCGAGTTGATCGGCAGTGACCTCCGTATCCCAACGGATTTCGGTGCCATCCGCGGCTCTCCAATTCACCTCGCCGGCGATGGTCGTAGGTTTCTTTGTTACCGCACCCAGGCCGCCACGAAGCAAGCCGGTGGCTACTTCATATTTGGGCGGGGGCAGGCTCGTGCGAAACTTGGGGGCCGGCCCCTCGAAGGTCACGGTGACTCCCTGGCAGCCAGGGTTGTCGCGGAGGAAGCCCTGGTGGAACGCTTTTCTAAGGATTCCCTGCAACGTGGTGCTGTCGGTGGTCAACCAGTTGAGCAGGGAGGCGCCGCGACCGGCAAAATAGATCGTGATCTCGCGCGCGTCCACGTCCGGCTGGCTTTGGAATTTCCTGGCATGGAGCCCCAGATAGTAAGCAATGCCGCTGAAAAACAGGTAGGCCATGGTGCGGAGGTACTTCCAGGGCGCGTCTTGTGCGCCGTGCCTGTGGATGCTGAGCGGCACCGGATGATCGGCGGGATTCAGGCCGCTGAAGACCCTGCCGGCATCGTCCTTCGCCTGGGTGAGTAACTGGTTGAAGTAGATGGAGGCGCGATCAGCCACGCCGGATCTTTCGGCTTCCGGGATCTCGACGCGGGTGCAGATCCGGCTAAGCTGCGAGAGGAAATCCGGCAGTTCCACCCACCGGGGGTCCAGCACATCGTTGGCGGCTACCTTGCAGGAAACCTGGTCGAGCAGGTTGCGCTTGCTCCAGAAGCCCACGTCGGTTGAGCCGCCGCCCACGTCGATCGCAATGCTCAGCGCGTCAGCACGGATGGCGAGCACTTCGGTTGGCATGGCCGCCAGGCAGCGACATACGGCCTCGGACTCCGAAACGCTTTCGCCGAGTTCCGCCCTCATAGAACTTTGGCCGGAGTATGTCCTGGCGACCGTGCTCCAGAAGTCGCTCATCGCTCTAAAGGCGTTGGCGGGCAGCGAAAGCGGGTAGGACCAGTGGAACTTCAACTTGCCGACGCCTTGGAAGCGGGCTTCAGCGGCGATGTACCGCACCAGACCCTCAAGGTACTGCTTGAGATGTTCCTGCTCAGCCTGACCGCCCTGCGCGCCCCACTTGACGTTGGCCAGTGGCTTGACCCGTTCGCTGGGAAAGTAGACGAATCGCAGCGTGTAGCCGGTCGGGCCGCCACCGATCACCGTAGCTTCCTTCTCGTAGAGCAGCGTGCAGAATGGCGGAACCGTTCCCTCGGCCGGATACAAACTGTTGCTAATGTCATCCGCGAGAGGGCTATCGCTCAGGAACTTGGTCCTGCCCGCGAGGGCCAAGAGTTGCGGGTCGGCCCCGTTCTTCCGCGCCATAACCACCGTGCTGGAGGTGCCGAAGTCCACAGCGACCTCCCAGGCGTTCTCCTCCTTGCAGTCGGGCGGATGTTGAAACTCGCCTTGAAGAACAAGGCCGACCGGCAAGGCGACGTTCGAACCGGGATTGCGATAGGTGAGCGCGAAGCCGAGGGGCGGGGTCACGCACCGCCAGATACGTACCGGGCGCTGGATGCGGTCGTTGATTGACTGCTCCATGGTCTTGCCGTCGGCCAGGAGCGGGGCTACACGGAAATCCGGTTTCGAAGGATCCACCGGGGCGGCGTAGGCGGCGAAGTTCTCCTGCCAATCCTCGGCGTAGAAATCGGGCCAGACGGCAAAGGCCGGGGTGGGTTCCCACCGCAGCACATCGCTGGCCCGGCTGTACGTCTTCTCAAAGACCATGAATTGGTTCGGGCCGAGCGGCAGCCGCAAGGTAACGATGACCGACTGTTCAGCTTCGCTCACCCTGAGCATGTCGCGGTGATCGATCAGTTCCTGGGGGCCGAAGTACTCGAAGAACGCGGGTGTAAGCGGGAGCGAGAGCTTGACCGAGCCGCGCCGCATCGCTGCGTGCGCCAGGGGCAGTTCGACCAGTTTGGGCGGGAAGAAGGCTTCTTCGGGGAACACGTAAGGCACGTTGTGCTCTTGGCCACTGCGGGTCGCGAATTTGTCGCCGCTCGGACCGTGCAGCCCAGCGATGTCAACCTGGTCGGCCAACACCGGCCCCCACAGGCGCTTGCCCTCCAGCGATTTGGTCCGCGACAGGGCCAGTACCTTGCGGTCGCCCAGTTTTTCTGACCTCAGCAGCAGGTCGCTGGTTTCCGTGGGCCGAGCGCTTTCCGGCAGAAACAGCAAGATTCTGCTGTAGGGCGCCTCGGCAATCACCGTGTGCGATGACAGCGCGTCGATGGTAACGTCGGCCCGAGCATAGCGGGCCAGGTCTGCCCGCCAGGCTTCCAGTTGCTCGGCGACGTCGCCGGCCTGGGTCTCCAGGTGGCCCGGCATGTCCCATTTCTGTTCTTGCTGGATCAGTTCGACCCAGCGGAACAGCAATGCCAACTCCAGGGAGTTGCCCTGGCCGCGCGGGTCGAACTGGGTGATCGGGTCGCGTAGCAGGCCGTTGTGAGTCCACGGGATACTGCCCGGGGCGGCGTATTGGGCGGGAGTGTAGGCGATCGTCCAGGGCGAGGTGGCGCCGATCAACTGCCCGCCGCAGTATATGAGCCACCAGCGGGTCCAGTCGTAATCGCGCTGGGGCAATTGTTGGCGGAGCATCGTCCGCAGGTGCAGATCGTCTCTGCCGACGCTGCCTACCTCGGAGGTGGCCCTCTCCTCAAGAGGCGGCACGTCGTACTGCAGCGCGGCCACGTTAAACCCGTACCACGCCTGGAGCCCGAAAACGGCCAATAATCCTCGCCACTCGTTGACCACGGCTTTATGTAACGGGCTGGCGGAGTCGCGCAAGGCTTGATAAAAGAGGATTGGCCGGGCAAACACCGACGGCACGCTATGAGCGACACTTGAGTCGGCGATCTGGCCCTCGACCAGGATATCAGTGGCGAACTTGGCGAGGAAGTCCCTGGCCAGGCTGTCATCCTTCCAGCGGCCGGTGTCAGGGTTGGCCAGTTGCCTGCCCCTGCGGAGCGCGTTGAGGAAGAAACGGTTGGGCATTTCAAGACTCCTTCTTCTTGTATTCGCGCTGGATAAACCTGGCCGCGGCCTCTCCCAGCAGCGCCAGGTAGGCGGAGGCGCCGCCCCCGCCCTCAGCAGTCTTAGCCACACGGACGGTATCGCAGAAGAACCGATCCACGGCATCGAGGTTGGCGTCGGCCGCACGGTCCGGGTAGAGCAGATTGGCTAGGCGGCTCGGGTCAACCTGGTAGCCTTGGTCGAGCCGCGCGCTTAGAGCAAAACGGTTGAGCAGGCGGACACACTCGCCTTCGGTGCAATGGATCTCGCGCCACCAGGGGAAGTGATAGTTCCGGTAGAACTCGCTGAGCAAAGCAAGCTTGGCGCGGCCCTCTTGAGTGGTCAACCAGTCGCTCTTGCCGGCAAAACGCTCCAGGTACCACGGGATGCAGTAGGGTTTCTGATCCACCTGGTCCTTCTTTAACAGCGGCTCAAAGAAGCCGAGGTGAACCGCCCCAGTCAAGGTGAACTGGAGCAGGCAGGTCTGTACTTGTTCGCGATCCAGCGTGAGGAGCGGCAGGTCCATCCAGCGGACGGCGTTCTTCTCCCTCATGCCCTCGTCGCCACAATCTTCCGGACCAGCATACTGGCAGCCCTTGGTGGCCAGATCGCCGGCGAAGAAATCCAAGGAGGCAAGGGCAGCCAGCAAATCGACGAAATGTGCCGGGTTCTTTTGGCCCGGTCCGCCGATGTCATAGAGGACCTCCGACGGGCTGTCGTCACCCAGCCAGTACATGGCATCGAACTCCCAGCCCCGGCGTTCTCGAGGTTGTTCTCGAGGTTGTTCTCGCAGGTGGTTGTAGAACTGCACGGCTGCGCGGGTCGCGAGGGCGAAATATTCGGACTTGGCCCCCAGTTGCTTTGCGCCGTCCTCCTTGTCCGGAACAGGCGCGGCGCCGGCCGCTCGGAAGTGAAAGTACGGGACCAGCGCAACCACGCCAACCTTGAGCCGATCGTGGTTGGTGTCCGGAATCTGACGCAGGAACCGCGCCAGCGGATGGATAACCGAGGCGCCCGTACCGCCGAAGACCGAACCCACGATGACTACCTTCGATCCCTCAGTCTCCGACAACTCGGTCTTAATCTTCTCGGCCAACTGACTCCACGGTTCTTGACGGCGATAGAGCCACAACAGGGACATGGTAGCCGCACCGATCGCGGGATGGCCGCGGAAGCCGATGTCGGTCTTCATGTTGAGTTCGTCATCGGTGAAGAACAAGTGAGCTATGTCCTTTTCCTTCTTCGGCAGCAGCGAGAAGTTGACGACGTCGGAGAATCTCTTGTTTGGCCCGACTGGACTCCAGACCTTCAGTCCCGCCTCGGCATCGTCGGTCTCCAGCAGGTCCAACGTGGTGCGAAAAAAAGAGAGCCTGCCAAGACTTTGGCCTTCGGGACGAAAAGTCTTGCGGCACTCGCAATACTTGTTCGCGAGTTCCTTCGCTCGCGTACCATTGCCGTTCGCGGCATCGGGATCGATCACCAGGAGGCGCAGCCGGTCGGGACCGAGTCCGGCGGCGCACAGATGGAGCACGGCTTCCAGAACACGGGTGCCCGACCCTCCGGAGGAAATCAGCGTCGTCATTGCTACCTTCCTTCAGTGCGAATACCCCGCTTGCGATAGAACAGCCACAGCGGGCGGTACCGGAACTTCCGCGGGGTGATGCCCGGTATGAGGATGCCCACGTACCCTAGCAACACAGTCGTAAGAAAAGTCCAGAACCCAAGGCTGGCGGCCGTGGACGTGAGTCCGCTTGCCCGCTCTCCGAAGGCTTCACCGTAAGTCCAAACGCAAATGATGGCCACCACGATGCTGGCCGGCGCCGAAAGGCAAAGCCAGTAAATCGGAGTGTAGGGCGCGAAGACGTCGTCGGGGACATGGATCTGCTTGGCAGCCGCCGCCGCCCGGTAGATCACTACCATAGCCCCAACGGTCAGCAAGACCACCAAAATGTAGCTGACCGCCATCGAGTCCAGGTATTCCGCCCACTTGACGCCCAAGATGTTGCCGTCGGGCGGATTCTGCATCCAAAAAAAGATCCTGCCCATCAGTCACCTCTTCCGACTGCGATGTAGTGCTCGCAAAAGCGGTTCTTTTCCGTAATGGCGCGCACCATTGCTTCCACCAACAACGCGAGCTGATAGGTCTTATTGCCAACCATGGGGCTCTGGTCGCTGTCGGTGCTCCAGGAGCGCACCCACAGGGGGCAAGAGAGGTTGCCGTCGCCGGGCCGCATCCTCACCTGGTACACGTCCCAGACCCTGGGCTCCGGACGCGGCAGACGGTAACTCACCTGGAGCCCCTCTCCTTCTCCGGCCCCGGTCTTTTCGGCGGTGAGGCCGATCGTGATGGTTTCGGGCGTGGTAAACTCGCGCCCGCTGTAAATGCATCTGCGAACCTCGAATCCGATTTTTCGGACCGAATTCAGCGGCAACGCCGTCCGCATGAGGTACTGGAGCGCCAGAAGGCTCTCCTGGCCCTGTGGCCGCACTTCGATGAAGCTGGTGTACCACGTGGGACTTCCCGACACAGTTTCCCCGGTCGGCCATTGAGAGTATCGGTTCCACGGCGGCGGTCCTGACGTCCGCGCAGGCAGGATGTCCTTGACGACCGCAGGCGCCTCGGTCGGGGTGAAGGACTCGGGCGGGCTGACCTTGTCAAGCACGTACCTGTCGAGGCGATCCATCGAGGTCCGGTTCGGTGCGATCACCAACAGATAGAAGGGCCGGCCACCGCCGGGCATGGTCTGGCTGAGTTTCAATGCGAACTGCCGGACCACCTGCGGGAAGCTTTGGACGTAGTAGGGGCCATCGAAGCTGGACCGGAAGCCGACCAGCCGGAGATCGAGGCCTCCTGCGGCCACTTTCAGCAACGATTCGACCAGGGCGAGCTGGCTGACCCCGGTTTGCGACTGCACCAGATCGCTGATGATGACCGAGACGTGACCGGCATGAGGTTTCTGTGAGATCCGGTCCAGCAGGCTATGAAGCGGGGTGTCGGGTCCACTGTAAAAGGCGGGCACGAGGAACTGATTCGGATCCGCATTGTCAACCATCTCGATATTCCGGGAGAACTTGTACCTGACCATGCGGTACTGTCCTGTGGTCCCGCTCTGGAGCAGGTGCCGGAGAACGCGGTGGTAGTTGGAGTCGGTCGCCGTCCCTTCGACGAACCCGCGCATGGACATCGAGCCGTCAATATAGACATCCAAGTCGGTCGCCGGGGGGGGGGCCGGCGGCGCCTCCGCCGAGAATGCTTTCTGGATCGCATCAAGACCCGGACTGCGCACCGCACGGCACCCACTATGAAAAGACAGGAACACCCCAGCAATGGCTACAACCAGCCAGGGAGGCAGGGCTGGTGACACACCTGACAACATTTCGAGCCTACTCATACCACACCCCTTCAGATTATTCAACAGGTTCGAGAGGGGCGCCTCCGGACGCAGGGGTCCGGTCCCGGCCGCGCCCAAGCACCGTGGCAAAGAACAGACCTGCGATGAACACCTCAAGCACGTTCTCAATAATCACCCACCAGCGCGCCTCGCTGGAGACCGGTTTGATGTCCCCGTAGCCCGTGGTCGTGAAGGAGACGAAGGAGAAGTAGATCATGTCCTCCAGGGTGGATTCAGCGGGTCCCATAAACGCGCGGGTGGCGGCCGGATCGGGGTTCAGCGGCCAAATCGTGACGTTGGCAGCACGCCACCGCTCCTGATCCAGCTCTTCGTTCGGACCCAGAGGTACCATCCTGGGCCAGAGGGTTCTCAGGGCGGGGATAACGTCGGGGGCTTCGGACTGCTCCTTGGGCTGGATGGTGTATTTGGTTAAGATGGCCTCCTCGATGGCCCTACGGAGCGCTGAAGCCTGAGGCGAAGCCGCGGGTTGGGCGGCGACCTCGCCCAGCCAATCCGCCAGGCGGTCACGCATCTGTTTGGCACGGTTGACAGCCAGGAATTCATTCCCCTCGGCCGCATCCGGCTGGCCCCGCGGGTACGGTCTTCTGTCGGCGCCGCCGACAATGCGCACCCGGTAACGCGGCGAATCATGCGGGTATGGTTGCCGAGCAAGATCATTCACGAAATCCTGGAACCGCCCCTTCTCCTGGGCGTTGGTCGGCACTGCTCCGGCTTCGTTCAGTTTGAACTGCCGGTTCGGCTCCAACACTTCGCTGCCGCTGTCGAACAGGAAGGTGGCCTGGAACGGCTCGGATTCATAAAGCTGAGCGGCCTCAGAACGGAACTGCGGTTTGTCTTGAGCGAAGACCGTGAGGTGCGCGATTCGTGTGCGGCTCAGGCCGATGACACCCCGCAGATCGTGCACATACGGCTCTTGACCGCCCCCGGCCTGCTCAGCTTTCGAGCCGAAGACGCGTGAAAGGAAGAAATTGTACTTGCCAATCTCGCCGACATAGAGGAGGTGGTAAACGATGCCAAACGCGAAGCCGACGGCAAAGTACCAGACTAGAATCATCAGCAGCCGTTGGTGAAGCCTGGCCTTTTCGAATCCCGGGAGCAGGACGCACATGACCAGGATAAAAACTGCCAGGAGAATGTATAGACACGCCAACAGGTAAGACCAGCCAAACCAATTGCCGGCGCCCCGCGCCGAAAACAGGTGGTGAAGCGCTGGGAGCTGGCCTATCATCTCAGCCAGCAATTCAACCGCCCCCTCAGCAGGACCGACCTCGATCGTCGTGTCGATCTGTTCCGGACTGAACTGGTCGAACGCAGTCCCCCGTGCGCTTTCCAGGCGGGGATACCGACCGTCGTACCTCACCAGGAAGATCAAGAGGCAAACCGAGAGAGCCAAACCGACAAGCAGTTGGGCACAGCAGAGGATATGGGCCGGGGCGCGCACCGGAGCGACGAACACCGGTGTGCCTGATCGACTCATCCACAAGAGGTAACCCAGCGCCGCGAGGGTTATGACTGCAAGCGGAAGCCACTGGCAATCTGCGATCAGCCAGCCGACGACCAGTACACCGGGCACAACCCACAGAAGGGGCCGGGCTGCAGCGACCTGCGTTTGGCGGCCCGCGTTTGACGCGGCGAGACACAAGACGCAGAGCGGCATCGCCAGCAACAAACCAATGGCTGCCACGCAGATCGTGCAGGCGGCGGCGCGGCCCTGGCTGCTGGACGAAATCTGGTAAGCATAGGGGCGGAAGTCTCCCGCCAGCAGCCCCAGCCTCGGACGTTTACTCAGCACGCCCGTGATTCGCTCCACCAAGTCCTGGCCGTACGCATATGGAATCTTGCCCAGCGGCTTCGGGGGCGGCGACTCGCCTGGGCGCAGATAAAGCGCAGCAATTAACGCGGCCAACGACAGGAGAATCGCGACGCCCCAGTATGAAACGAGGGCCGCCCCCGTTGGGTGTCGGTGCTCCAGTCCCTGCCACCAATCTCTAAGAGCAGCGAATCTCATTGCTTCATTGCCTCCCTCCCTGTTGGCGACTTCGTGAGTGCAACGAACCGCCCTCGCCCCTCATCGAAGCATCGGGGCATAAGGAGAAGGGGTACCGTCCCTCCGCACCTGCGTCAATTGGCCGAGACCGTCGTACTCATAGTGGACTTTACCCAGGGCATCGGTCATAGCGACCCGTCGCTCGAAGGCGTCGAATTCGCTTACGACCTTCGCCCGGCCGGGGAATGCGGCAGTCACGCGCCGAACGCGTTTTCTTGCGTCCAGATCATATCGGTACTGCGCTTGTCTGTTGCCGGGGCCGGTTACCCCGGTAAGCCGGCCGGCATTGTCGTAGGCCAAGCGCCAGGCAATCTCCGGCTTCCCAGCCCGGAGAAAGAACCATGTGCCCAGGAAGGGTCCGCCCCCGACCAGGAGAGCCGCCGTAACGGCCTGGGGCCCTTTCATGGCTGAACCTCCGTTGCCGGATTGTACCTTAATCCGAGGCAGGGCGAACCATAGTTTTAAGCAATGCTATAAGCCATCACATCGGGGCGGGCATATGTCGAGCCGGTGAGTGAATGCTCGGTGTGCTGATTGGAGGTGCAAATCATCGGGCTTGTTCCCATCGCTCCTCCTTCGGCTGATGGTTCGGCTCGATCCTGCGTTCGCCAACTCAGCCGGGCGGAACCACCTTGCTCGGAAGCTGCCGCAGATGGCGGACACCTGGAGTTACTGTCCGGTCGCGGCCTCTCGCGTGGTCCCCGCCAATGACCAGGAGTGCCCGGTTTCTGTAAACCGGCGCAGGGCTTCGCCCGGGCGGCGGGGCCCCTGGGTCACGGAGGTTCCGACCCTGAAGGCTGTAGGATAGCCCCGACATGGGCCGGCTGACCCGGATTCAGGCCAGTCCCCCGATCCGGTTCGGTCCTCGACTAACATGACTCTCTAGGTTTGGAGAGCTTGACCCGGTACCCCAGTCGCGCCGCTCGCTCCCGCGCCCTCCCCCCTCTGTCTGAATCCCGGGGAACCGCAAAATAAAGCTTGCAGTAATAGCAATTCTCGTGTAGGGTAACGGGACCAGGAGGCCGTTAGGGGGGCATGATCAGGTGGTGCGACGCAAGCTGCCGAGAACGGGCAAGGCAGGCTGCTCGCAAGAAGACTCGTTGCGCTCGCGGCGGTGCTCTGCTGGAGCAAGTATGGCAGGATTCTTTGCGCAGCCAGGGCGGCCTAATTTCCAGGGGATCGACGGACTTGCCGGATCGGCGCAAACGGTCGCCGGGCAAGGGTGCTCAACCCTGAACGGGCCCCAAGGGCATTTCTCTTAGCGGCGGGTATGGAGGTTGAATGTCGCGAGGAACATTCCTAACATTCCTAAAGGGTGCAGGCCCGGTCGTCGTGATCGGCGTTCCGGTACTGTTAATTGTGGCTTATTTGGGCTTCAGGGTGGTCAGCCCGCCTCCCCCAAAGCCGACGCAGGCTCCCAACCCTACCGGGACGCTTCCGCCGGAACAGCGAGCCGATCCAATTGTGCCACCGACTGGACCAGTTGTAGCGCTCACATCTCCGCCCCCCGTGCCCGTGGTCAAGCCCCCCGTCGCAACGACACCCATTCCGAAGGCACCCGTCCCGAAGATACCCGCCGTGAAGGTGCCGCCCCATTTTATGCTCCGAGTTTTCTCCAGAGGCCAGGAGTTGTCTAACGGCCAGTCTTTTGACGAACTTGACCCGAAACTCGGCGAGCTTGAACGGAATGCGATCCAGTGGGAGTTGCGAGCTCAGGCGCCACCAGGCGGTGATGCCCTCTCGATACTCGGCCCCGAGGCCAAACTCACATGGTACACCGACGGCATGGATATGGGTCCAATCGAGTTGACGAAAGAGCACCTAAGCGGGCGCCATAAATATCCCCAGCAGCCGAACCCTGGAGCGTGGGAAGTCAGGTTACAGCGCCCCCCACATCCAGACGTCGTGCTATTCAGGTTCACGATCATCCCCAAGCCTAAGAGGCAGGAACCGAGAGTGCCATGATCCTCCAATACCTCTTTGCTATTCTGCTCCTCGCCCAGTCCGGGCAGCAGCAACCCCCGGCGGCACAGCCCCCAACGCCGCCAGCGGCGCAGACGGGCGTGGGCGAAGCTGTCCAGCCGCAGGATGCGGTCAGCAAGGCTTACATTCTGCTTTGTAACGATGCTGAAAGAGCCCGGCAGACCCTCGACGGCGGGATGGAGGACTACAGGAGGGCGGTTGAAGAGACCTGTAGGGCCGAGCGCCTTGAGCGCCTGAGGGATTGGGATAAAGGACCCCTCCCACTGCTCGAGCGGTACTACCAGAGGAGACGCGACTGCCTGGAGACCCTTGTGAAGCATCAGCGCCAGGTTCTGGGGGCTCTGGAAAACCTGAGACCCCCGACTGTGGCTTCGCCGGTAGACATTGACCTGGTTCGCAAAGACCTTGCGAACGCCGAGGAAAGAAAGAATGTCCTTGAGACGAGGCTTGCCGCTGCGACCGACCCAGACGAGAAAAGGAATTTGCGCCTCGCTATTGAGGCGGAGCAAAGGTTCATCGATACCTTGAGGGAGACGATTGCTCACTACGAAGAGGACAGACGCCTGAGGGAAAAGGCCCTACGCGACTGGGAGGAGGCCGTCAAGCTGCAGATGACTTATCTCAAGAATGAAGAGGCGGGCCTGGACAAACTCAAGCAGGAGGTCAGCATGCTCAGGGCGGTCATCGAGGGCGCAGTCGCAAGTCGTATCCTGGTGTGCGCCGAGCAGGAGGGCAGGTAGCTCGTGCCGCAAGCGACGACGGTACCCTTGCCCGGGGGAAACCAAACGCCTGGAGAGAGTTGCTTTGCCTGAATCTATGTACATAACACGATTGGCGTTGCTTGGTATCATGCTCGGCGCTCCGTCGGGCGCTCTTTGTTCAGAGGCGATAGGCCGACCGCTCCCGCAGGAGCCAGTAGCTGTACCAACCAAGGTTTCCAAGCTGGCCCAGAGTAGAGACGCGGTCGAAGATGCGTATTATTGGTGGCTGAACCAGAATTTTCGCTACGATGAGATCCTTAAGCTTCCACTGCAGGAAGCGAAGCGGCGTCTCAACGCCGCTCGCGAAGCTAATGTCAAGTTGCACGAGGCCAATCGGCGCTATCACCAAGAAGCGCGGGCGACGATGCAGCGGGGTCGTGATGCTCTCACGAATCTTCCGAAGCCTTCCTCCGGGGCCAGCGGTGTGTACGATGCCGCGCTGGACGGGCTGCGCCGGGATCTTCAGATAAAAAATGGTCAAATCGACCGCTTGAAGGGAGTCGAACGAGGGCCTGCCCAAATAGCTGTACGAGGGCTGATGGAGCAGAAGCAGCGGATTCAAGACCTTCAGCTACTCTTGCTGGAAATGAAGACGCACTCCGAACAGGTCGCTAACTCCGCGAAGGACGCTGGAGAGGCTATTAAAAAGGTGGTGGCATTCATCGATGAGGCTGTCGTCCGTTACGATCAGTACGCGAGGGACGACGAGCTGGCAGCCAGGGCCATGGAAGACGTCCTTGTGAAATATGAGCGTGCGATAGAGGCAGCACCGCGGCCGGCACCGCCGCCGCCACCACCGCCACCGCCCGCAGAGGAAACGAAGAACATACGATCGCAGCCTGGTGGGGGATCAATCGTGGACCGTGTGAGGGAACGGATCACTGGCGAAGCGCGGAAAAAGGAATTAGCGGCGAGGTTGCAGCGCCTCGTTGGGCGTTGGAGGTCGTCCTACGCCGAAGCCGACCCTCGGAAAGGGAGCGATCGCAGAATTCACTATTCGGCGAAGTCATGTGAGGTGGAGATCCAAGAAGGAGGAAAGGGAAAGTTGCGGTGTGACTTCTCGAAAGTCCCTGAGGGCAATCGGGCGGACGTAGCGTTTGGCTTTGCGCTGAATCGTCTGGGACCGCATCCCAACAGCCTGGTCGGTACTTGGTTAGAGGGAAGCTCCAGCGGAGATTTGACTGTCTCTCTTCAGGGAGACAACACTCTGAAGGTCGAATGGCATAGGAGGACAGATGGGGGCGAGTTCTTCATTGCCGATTTCGGACCGGCGGAGTTGAAGAAGGACTGACATTCCGCCGGCGGTGGCGGCGCGGAGCACCGAGTCAATGTTGTGGAAGCGGATATCCTGCAACGCTATCTGAGACAGAGATCCAGGAAGAGGGGACCGCTGCGGTTTGTGTTCGCTTGCGCCCGCAGCAGCAATTGGGCGTAAGCCTCGGGGTCGCCCGGCCCGGCGGAGGCCGTTACCTTGGAACTTGGTACTCGGGGAAACTAGTTCTGCTTTCGCCTGGACCTGAAAGCATGGAGGAGCAGGCAGCCTCTTGCTGGCGGAAGCATGGATGCAGGGTAGGCGTGGGCGGCGCTATCCCCGACGGCCTGGCTGCTCCTGCGGAGGAGACATGTCACTCTGGTCGGCCCGACGTGCTCGCAAATCGCGACTTGCGATTAGCACAGCCGCACTGTACTATCGCGGGTAGGGACGACAGCCGTGGTTGAAAATGCCATTTATGTTCCAGTCGGAGGGCCGTTCCGGATTTTGGGCCGCCAGGGCTTATGTATGGCCTTCTCGTGGAGTTTGCACTTTTCGACCGTGGCCTTTCTCATGCTCCTGAGCAATTTGCCGCCGGTGCCGCCCCCGCCGCCCCCGTGGGAGCCCCCCGAGCCACCAATTACTTTGCTGGTCCCGCCTCCTGCCGCTCCACCAGTGGCACCGGCCACACAGGTTCCTACTACAATCGAACCACTTGCGGGTTTCTGCGAGGACATGCCACCGCCCGGCCGTCCGATTAATTCCGGGGACGTCAAATTCGCACCTGGTGGCATTCAGATGCAGCTCGCCGACCCAGATAGGCGGATCGAGGCGGTGCTCAACGAGCACCATGGATATGTGGCCTTCAGTTCCTCAGTCGAGGAGGGCCGGCTGGAGTTTGTTCTTGCCGCACCCAATTGGCAGAGAGTGGATATCATCGGGTCTTACGTACCCGCAGAGAACTACTGTTCTTTCACCGTGAAAGGCAATTGGCCCCTTTTGGCGCGAATCGCCGCCCAAAAAGGAATCGCCCACATCTCCTGGTCCTATATCGCGTTTGATCGCACGATGTGTAGAGCGATACGCAACACGATTCGAGAATTCGCCGGAGGCAGAGGCATTGGCTGCGTCAGATGCGCGCGGCTGCGCTTTGCCTCTGGCGGTGTGGGTTTTTCAGTTGGCGCCATTGGACCATGCGAGGCGGAGCCGGGAGCAGGTGCCCCGAAGGTGAACAGATGAATCATGCCTTACCCGTCGCGCGTCATTCAATCGACAATTCGCCATAGCAGGGCCCCAGCAGCGGGACGTGATCGCAACGCCCGCCGGCGGAGCTTGATCAGCCCGTCACTGTGGGGCAGAGCGAAGTCGGTTGAGGAAAGCTCAACCCTGGCCCCCACGCCGCCGCGAACAAGATAGCGGTAGCGCTGAACGCGCGCGTTGCTCCGCACCCTGGTCAGTGTCCCACTTTCCTCCTCCGTGACCCTGTTCTCGCAAACCACCTCTCCTTGCTCTTCCCGCCAAATCCCGCCGACAAAACGAGGGACCTTTGCGGCGCCTATTGGGTGCTCTTCGAGAATGTATTGGAACTGGTTGCCCGGCGCCTCCAGGTAGCGGATCAGCTTGGCCGCCTCGACCACGCGAAAATCCGCGCGCAAGCGTACGTATTGAGGAACCTCGTCGGTAGCCAGAAGCTCCGTGATTTTCTGCGCGAAGCGCCGGGCCAGCGGATCGGCCTCGGCCGCGCCGATCCTCTGTCCGGTCCTGTCGAGGAACTCCTGCTCTGTCAGAAGCTGCACTCCCACCGGCCTCTCGATCCACACGGTGCCCTCGGACCGGAAAAACCGGGGGCGCTCGGGATACAGCGGGAAGAACCAGAACCGGTGAACCGTCTCCCGATTCAGCACCTTATCTTCGCCGCCACTGCAAAGCGGGGAAGAGGCTTTCTGCATCTCATGCAGGCTCGGAAGGCCGTCTTTCAGGGACAAGGTTCCCACACTCACCTTCTTCAGTTCGTAGTCCACAGAGACGAAACGCGCTCCCATCGGAGCGGAACCAGGCATTCCCAAGACCTTCACTTCCTGGATCCGCCACGGGTCGGGAGCACCTACTCGCGGATCGATGGTGCATCCCGGCGGGCGGTCATATGCCGGTCCGGCCTGATAGGCATTCCGCAGCGCCACCGCCAGGTCGTCCAACTCGATCAGCGGGAGCTTGAGGTCCCGGTCCCCGAGGAGCAGAACTTCATTGCCGCCGTCGATCAAGACACCTCGGATGCGGTTGATTCCGCCCAGAGTCGAATAGTCTTTCGCTGGGCTGTGCCCTTTCCTCAGCTCCTCCTGGAGAACGCGCAAGGAAAGAGCGAGAGAGGCCCGGAAGCCCTCCGGCGCCGTTGATTCGATCTTCGGCCGCTGCCTGGAACAGCCGGGAAGCATTCCAGCAAGCACTCCAGCCATGCTCGCCAACCCTGCACGCAGCGCCCCGCGCCTGCTCAGCAAATGATCGCCGGTCACTTCTTTTTCCTCTTCTCCTTTGCGGCACCGAAATCTTCCGATTTGACCTGAACGTCCGCCGAAACGCCACCTCGCCGGTCGGCGCCAGGAGAGCGCACTTCCCCAGGCGGCGGCTGCTTCTTGCGTTCCTTTTCCTCCTCCTTGGGCAGGCGCACAATATGCCCATCCGGTGAGACAGTGAAACAGCCGACGACAGCCCCGCCGCACAGCACACAAACAGTGGTGAAGCCTCCCCCATGATCCTTGAACGTCACATTGCAGTCTCCAGGCCCGCAAGTCCCGACGGGGAAGCGCCTGAGTCTTTTCCCTTTCTTGATGACTACCCATAGCTGACCTTTCTCATCCGTGGCGCAGCCTGCGTCCACGCCGTTCGGTCCCCTGACGGCTGTCCCACCTTGGTCTTTCGCCGGCGAGGTGGGTGGCTGTTGTCCCTGAGTTGCGAAGTGCCGCACCGCCCCTGCCGAACATCCGCCCGACAATTCGTGCGGCCTACCAGGCGCCGGCATCGATCCCCCCGATCGAGCAACAAGCTCCAACCGCAACTCTGGCTGTCCGACTACCCTACTGACCCCGGGCGGAGGCAGGGCCAGCGCCAATCCAAGAGAGGCCAAAGCAGCGCCAACTGGTCTGAGAATCAAGGCCGTCATGGTACCGTTCTCCTGCGGCCGACAAAACTCCGGCCGCACATGGCTTGCGTCGCTCTCACTGCTCTGAGCCCGGCTCTCCCCCGCTGGCGGCCGCCAAAATGCTGTGAAGCCAACCTGTCTCAACGACGCACTAGCAGCACGACTCCGCCGAGTGCGGCAAAGAGTCCGCCGAGGAACATGCCTCCGCTCGCAGCATCCCAGCCGGTGTGTTCCTCGAACAGGGGGCCGTAGTTACCGGTCTGGCGGGCTTGGCGACCTTGTTCGTTGAGGCGATTCTTGTACCAAGCCGTCGAGTACACCATTAGACTCACGCCGCCGCCGATCAGGACGAGCCCTGCGACCTTACGGCCAGCCCGCGAAGCTCGGGGCTGTGACTGGTCCGTGGAAGCAGGCGGTTGCGCGTATGCGCGCGCGTCTGCCCAGGCCAGGTCGGCGACCGGCTTGTACTTGCCCAGGCTGTAGGGGACGGCGAATTGACTCAGCGCGTCGGTTCGAGCAGCCGCCTCGGGAGCCCCCCCCACCATGGGCTGCTTCCCAGCCCAAAAGACTCGCTGTTGCGCGATACTCGTATACCTAAGCGACGCTGGCCTGGGAGCCGATTCTGACGGGCTTTGAGCTGTGGACGTCTGGGCCAGACCAACAATCAAGAGCAAGACAACGCTTCTCTTCATATTACTCCTCCAAGGTGTAAAAGGGGTTAAGCCGCATTGATCCAGCGAGTTGCAGAAACGGCGCGCGAGGGGCGGACGGCCAACACGGGGCGGCCGAGTAAGACCGGTGCGGCTGGAGGCGTTCGCACGCCGCGGTTCAGCGGCCGGCGCGAGGGCTGGCAACCATTCGCTGCGGCCCGAACCCAGGAGACAGCACCTGCGAGCCGCCGCGAGGGACGCCGCCACATCCGAAGCGCGCTCCCCTCTTACAACGCCGGCAACCAAGAGGAAAATCGCGGGAGGCTTCATCGTTCCCCCTCCCGGGGCTGAATAAGAGATCACGGGCTTTTACACCTAAATACGGCTTCAAGTCAAGGAATATCTCGGAGCCGACTGCGATTCAGACAGTGGGGGAGGGGCGAGAGCGGGCGGAGCCGCTCGGATAGCAGGTGAGCTTGCCGAGCCGGGAAGACCTCGCGGGATGCACGGGCGA
>Ga0315285_10003235_pt1 | contig 17032 bp, 10 predicted proteins | sample YL17G09_36_MG_FD_203698 | JGI IMG/M metagenome (GOLD analysis project Ga0315285, IMG submission 203698) | Sediment microbial communities from Yellowstone Lake, YNP, Wyoming, USA - YL17G09_36 | ecosystem: Environmental > Aquatic > Freshwater > Lake > Sediment | place: USA: Wyoming | collected... | reverse complement strand
TGAACCCCAAACCTTAAAGGAACAACTTGAACAAAAAGAAAATGATTTAGCCACTCTCAATGAAAGTAAAGATTATTTAAAAAAACAGATGGTTTTACTGGCTCGTTATGCCACCAATTTAGATTATGCGGGCATTCTCTTGCCGACTGAAACTAATACCCTGCTGCAATCCTTATGCGATCGGATTGGCCCGGATTTTATAAATCCGCTCATCGAGTTCTATGACAAATTATGCGCCAAAGTCGATCGTATTGTCCAAAATTTTCGCCGCCTTGGGATCGCTTATCTCATGACTTCCGAAGCAGGCCTTAATCCACTAGCGCTCAATGATCTTGATGAGGTTTTACAGATGATGGAAGAGGGATACCGGCAGTTCAATCAAAAACATCACCAGTCCATGCGATCGACTTTTGGAGATCAAAAATTTTATGACCCCCATGAATTGATTTCTCAAATGACCAAAGCTCAGAAGGAGGGATACGATGAAATGGGAACTGACCATATTCAAGAAAGCGCGGGCTATAAAATGCTCTTGGAGCGTGTTGATGAGTTCCTCAAGATGCTTGAAGGCCAAAAACCCTCCGATGACCTGGCTCAAAAATTCTATTCACTGATCATGTTCAATTTGATTTATATGAAAGATGCCATTTCTGCGCAAGCAATGGTTAGTACTGATTATATTAAAAAAGAATACCCTGTAAGCAATAAAGATGCTTTTTGGTCTGTGAAGTTTGTCATGAGCCTTCTCAACCGTTGTGTCCGCGCTATGGAAATTGTCGAGTACCAAAAAAATTTCCTGGTCACCCGAGAGGCGCAGGCGGCTGAAGCCTTACCTCAGGACTGTGAGGTTAAATCTGCATAAATCGCTGACGGATCTTTTGCCTGCGTGTATCTAGGAACCGATCGTATTGAACCGCTTCAGCCCCTTCACGGATGATTTGGTCCTCCTTTAGGAGAGCGGCGGCTTTTTCACGGGCTGATTTTGTTTCTAAAGGAGTTTTTTCCTGTGTTTTAGGCAGGGATTCTTGCATATTATTCATTTTTATTTTCTAATAATATTATTTATGATAGTTTATTATAACATATTTTAAAATATTATGCAAGTATCTAAGGGACAAAATCCTTAAATCTATAGACGGGTTGCGCTATACTGACTTTTGAAATTAAATAAAATTTTCTATGTACGATCCCTCCAAAATAGAACCCAAATGGCAAAAGGTTTGGCTTAAAAACAAGACTTTTAAGTCGGTTATCGATAAAAAGAAGCCCAAATATTACGTTCTCGACATGTTCCCTTATCCCAGCGGGGCGGGTTTGCATGTGGGTCACCCCGAAGGCTATACGGCCACAGATATCGTGAGCCGGTATAAACGGATGAAAGGTGTTAATGTACTCCATCCGATGGGCTGGGATGCCTTTGGTCTGCCTGCCGAGAACTACGCAATTAAAACCGGCCGCCATCCAAGCGAAGTGACTGCTGAAAATATCGCTACTTTTAAGCGCCAGATCCAAGCCATTGGCTTTAGCTATGACTGGGACCGCGAAGTCGACACCACGGATCCTGAATACTATAAGTGGACCCAGTGGATTTTTTTGCAGCTTTATAAGAAGGGGTTGGCCTATGAATCTGAACTCCCCATCAACTGGTGCCCGGGGTGCATGACGGGGCTTGCCAATGAGGAGGTTGTGAACGGAAAGTGCGATCGGTGTGGAACCCAAACCACCAAAAAGCTGCTTCGCCAATGGGTTTTGAGGATCACGTCTTATGCGGAGCGGCTTTTAGAGGACATCGACGGTCTTGATTGGCCGGAGCCTATTAAGCAGATGCAGAGGAATTGGATTGGGAAGAGTCAGGGAGCTAACTTAAAATTCGAAATCCGCCCTCCAGAGGCGGGTCTGCCTCTGGCGGAAAATCCTAAATCCGAAATAAATTCCAAATTCCAAATTCCAAATTCCAAAAAAATCCCAAAATCCAAAGCTCAAAATCCAAAAACTAAACACATTATCGAAGTTTTCACTACACGGCCAGATACCTTGTTTGGCACCACGTATCTTATTCTTTCACCGGAGCACCCCTTGGTGTATGAAGTGATGGATCCAAAGTTCCAAAAACAGGTCGAGAAGTACAAGGAATTCGCCTTGATGAAGAGCGACTTGGAGCGCACGGATCTTAATAAAGAAAAAACGGGCCAGTTTATCGGCGCCTATGCCATCAATCCTGTAAACGGCAAAGAGATTCCGATCTGGATTGCGGATTATGTGCTCATGGGATATGGCACGGGGGCCATTATGGCCGTGCCTGCGCATGATGAGCGCGACTGGGCGTTTGCCAAAAAGTTTGATCTGCCGATCATCGAGGTGATACAAGGCGGTGACGTTCAAAAAGAGGCATTCGTTGGCGATGGCACTCTCGTTAACTCCGCTTTTTTAGACGGGCTCAATGCTGAGCAGGCCAAGTTCAAGATGATCCGCTGGCTTGAAGAGAAAGGTATAGGCGAGGCCGCGATCCAATACAAAATGAAAGACTGGGTTTTTTCCCGCCAGCGCTATTGGGGTGAACCCATTCCAATCGTTCACTGTGAAAAATGCGGGCCTGTACCACTCCCTGAAAAAGATTTGCCTTTACTACTTCCTGATATGAAAAAGTATGAGCCTACGGGCACAGGGGAATCGCCGTTGGCCAGTATTGATGAATGGGTGAATACGAAATGTCCCAAATGCAAAGGTCCTGCCAAGCGCGAGACCAACACCATGCCCCAATGGGCAGGCAGCTGCTGGTATTATCTGCGCTACCTGAGCCCTAAGAGCAAAAAATCCTTCGCGGATAAAAAGGAACAGGATTACTGGATGAACGTCGATTTGTACGTGGGCGGCGCTGAGCATGCCGTTCTTCATCTTTTATATGCGCGCTTCTGGCACAAGGTGCTGTTTGATTTGGAGTTTGTGAAAGACAAAGAACCGTTCCATAAGCTGGTGAACCAAGGGCTGATTCTTGGTGAGGACAATGAAAAGATGAGCAAATCGCGTGGGAATGTGATCAACCCCGATGATGTGATCCGGCAATACGGCGCTGACACCCTGCGCCTCTATGAGATGTTCATGGGGCCCTTTGAGGCCGTGAAGCCGTGGAGCACCAAAAGTATTGAGGGGTGCTTCCGGTTCCTCCAGAAGGCATGGAGATTGCTTGAGGAGGGGCAAATAACCGATCGATTACCAATCGATGACCAGTCGATGACCAGTCGATCGTCGATTTCTGATTCACTTAATAAACTACTCCATAAAACCATCAAGAAAGTCACTGAAGATATCAAAAATTTCCACTTTAATACCGCGATTTCGGCCATGATGATCTTGGCGAATGAGGCGATGAAGGAAAAAAGCTTACCCAAGCAATACCACGAGACCTTTGCTCTTATCCTTTCGCCTTTTGCTCCTCATCTGGCGGAAGAAATGTGGCAAAAACTGGGGCATAAAGAGATTTTGGCTTATGAACCCTGGCCAACGTATGATCCGGCGCTCACCGTCGACAACACTTTTGAGCTCGTGTTCGCGGTGAATGGTAAAAAGCGCTCCTCCAAACAGGTTGCAATCGACATTTCTGAAGAAGCGGCTATTACCGAGGCGCTCGCTGATTCCAATGTACAAAAACACCTTGAGGGGAAGAAGCCGCTAAAAACCATTTACGTGAAGGGGAAGCTTGTTAACGTAGTGATCCAATAGTGGGCCCGATCGTGGGCCCTGTTGTTGGCCCAATTGTGGTTTCAATTGAGGTTGTATTGATTTTTCAACTTATTTCAGATAAATTAATGCACTCGTAGAACTATATCAATTATTTTGTAATCCGATGAATTATGTTTGCAAGACACTATAGTGAGTTAGAAATCTATCAAATTGCTATTCGTTTGGATAAAGAGATAGATATTTTTGTTAAAAAAATTCCTTATTATTGGCAAATACCTGAAGTGGATCAAATATTAAGATCCTCAGATTCTGTACCTTCCAATGTAGTTGAAGGTTTTAGTCATCGCTTTTATCTTAAAAAATTTCATCACTATCTTAATATTGCGCTGGGTTCCAGTGATGAGACTCAAAAACATCTAACAACCCTGAACAAGAAGTGTCACATTTTTGAAAAGGATTATGCATATTATTTTAAGGAATACAAAAATTTGTCGATCAAAATATTAAATTTTGTTAACTGTATTCGAAAAAGACTGACTTGTCATCCACCATTGGGCCCACAATAGGGTCTACCATTGGGTCAACAATGGGGGATTACTGTTGTTCTATAATCGTGAAGTCAAACAATGGCACGGTGGTTTTGGGGGTCAGCGTTGTGGTGATCGATTGTTTGAAGTTGATGTAATACCCATCCGACTTAATTGTAAAATAAGGGTAGGGGAGCTGGGATTCATTGGATTGGACTGCATAGCTGATATATGGGATTTCGATTTTGGTGGCAGGATTAGTGTTTTTGTCGAAATACTCCATAGGCGCTATGATCAATAACTCAAGCTGGACACGGCTGTCTAGACCGCTATCTATAATAAATTTCGCTATTGTTTCGATTTCGCCGTTTTCCCGCTGGCCTTCCTGTGAATCCGAGAGGGTTACCTCAAAATTTGGAGTACTAAAATCTTTTTCACATAATTCAGAGCCACCGGCCAGGTCACTAATGCATCCTGGTTTGGGGATCAAACTTCCCCCCTCACTGTCGGTTAGCTTCCACAAAATGACCGGATCCGTTTCCCAGTCTTCATCCGCTTTCCCGTCGCAATCGTTGTCTTCTGGGTTTTCGCAATTTTTATTTTGCACCCCTGGCTGATCTTCATTCACGTCATCATCCTGATCATTATTGATTTTTAAAAAAAGATCCATGGGATTAATAAAACTATTTGCATTCGGGATCTTAAATTTAACACTCAATCCGACTGGTTTTAAATTGGTGATTTCTGCTGGCTCTCCGCTGATCGCATTTTCACCCGTTGGAGTGATATTATCGATATCATGGTAAAGCGGCAAAACCAGTTTTTGGTTTTTATAGAATTTTCCATCCCACTGCAATAATCCGCTGCGGCTTTGGATATCCCATCGATTATTCCACTGTTTGTTGGTGTTGAAGGTGCCTTTTCGGTCATTACCCGTGACGTTGTCGATGACTGGTGTTTGATAGCCGGCTGTATGGGCCGAAAGCTCATAGAGCGCGTCTTCGACGCCTGCCTCGGCGGCAAAATAGGCCCGATTTGAGGCTTCGATGCCACGCACCGATAGCAGACTCTTAATAATCAGCTCATTGGCGGCCATGGAGGAAATCATCAAAAGTGTCACGAGGCCTGTAGCGAGAGGCATAGAAACTCCTCTCGGAGAATTTCCAATTTTCAATTTCCAATTTCCAAAGAATGATCGAATTTTTAATTTTAAATTTTTAAACATTTTGAAAAATTAACTGCAGGTCCAGGTCAATGTTATGCTTTTAAGAGTGGGAACCGTGTCGATGCCATTGCCGTTCAGGGTGGCACGCCATTTTAGGGGAGTGGAACAATCAGTAACCTTCTCATCGCACAATGATCCGAAGGTGTGAGTATGATCCACGCCATCCTCGCTAACCTCTACAGGCTCCCAGGTTGTGCCGTTGTCGTTTGAAACCTCATAAACAATGGTGGTCTGCACGGGCGGATCATTGGTGTCTATGGGCAGTGTCGCATCATGTTCCAGTTTTACGGTGGCGACCTGCAAACAAGTCGATTCATCGACAGGCATCGAATTACTCAAGATGGTTTGCGAAGGCACGTCTGCCGGATTGACTGTAAAGGATCCCGCCGTTTCATTCCATTCAGCGTTGGTAGCTGAGTTAATGTAGTTTTTACTTAAGAAATTATCATAGAATTTCAATCCGGTGCCTCCGACACAGTAAATATCATCCACTCCTTCGAATCCATTGCAGTTTTCGTCGCTATTTAGGCCTACGCCCAGCAAACTGTTGCCATCGTCGCAGATTTCCATGCCCGGGTATTTTCGTGCCATTGAGCCTATGGGATACATTTCGGGTACACAGCAATCCGGGTTAAATAACTTATTTGCAAAGGCCGTTTGAAGCCCATGAGTTACCGCGTACATGTCGATGTGGTCCTTGTGCGGAGCCTGCATGGGATCTGAGTTTAAAAAACGGCAGCTGTTGTTGAGCCCGTCCGAACAAAGAGGTTTAGTGTTTTCTTTTGTTGCTGGATTGATGTTGGGATTCACATCATCGCAATCGAATGCATATGTTTTAGTGCTGCCCGTATGGGTATTATAGATTACTGTTGGCCGCTCTGTAAGGTCAAGAGTGCCTATTTGGCCGCTCGCCACACAAGCGGGCGGTGTTTTGTCATACAAAAGCGCTTCTTTGATTCCAAATCCGTCATCATCGCTATCGACACAGCACGTAATGTCTTCATCATCCCAGCCTTCGCCCCCCACGCCATTGGCTGCATGGCAGTTGTCATCGATCGGTGTATTTTTTAAGGAAATGCTTAGTTCATTGTCTAAAACTAAGTCTGGATAGGTGGATGGGTAAACCGCGTTGTCGCAAAAATTTTCAATATTTCCTGCGGGGTCCGTGTCAGGGAAAATGGAATTATCCGCATCATTACAGTCCACAAAAGGCGCATCGGGTTCGCAGAGTTGGGTTTTTGCAGCGGTATAATCAATGTCCATGTCCGGGCAACAATCAGAATCCGCTCCATCTATTTCACCGTCGCAGTCGTTGTCTATACCATCTCCCTCGCCGGTCAATGGATCGAGGCATTGCTGATTGACGACAATGGTCTGACCTGAACTATCGATCAATTCATATTCTCTGAAGGGCTTGCCGCCGCAGATTCCGCCGATGTCCGTGCATAATTCCGACAAATTGTATATTGTCGGGAAGTCACGAGATTGGTCGCAACTCCCTGTGAAGCCTTTAAGATAGTTTTTGGGCTCATAGGTTGAAGGCGCTAAATCACAATCCTGTGCGTTGTTGGTGCAGATTGTTTGTTTACAGTTGGCATCGAATTCATCCGCGCCGGTGCCGGAAACCGCTGGGTTAAAGTTGCAGTCGTTATCGAGTTTGTCATAACAAAGGTCGCCCGTTTCTTCTGTTACTTTTGGTTTGGAGTCGGTCGCCCGCGCGCAAAGGCCACCGACATCAATGCATTGTTCATCAAGCTCTTTTGATTGAGGTAAAGATGACCGAGGGACGAAGTAATATGGTGTTTCGTAATATTTGGGGCCAAAGGGAGTGATTTGGGGGTCTTTGATGCCGTTGGAGCAGGAAATTTCAATGCAATTTTGGTCATATTCATCAGCGCCCTGGCCTAAGGCGATGTTAATCTGGGCGACAGAACTGTATTGATTTAACCCTTCGCCCTCAATCCGCTTTTTTAAGGGTTCGGCTAGATTGGTCCACCAGTTGGGGTCTTTTTTAAGGTCAAAATTATAGCTGCAATCATTGTCAATCCCATCTGAGCAGGTGTCCGAATCCTCGACTGGGAGTTTTGGCCTGAAAAAACAGATTCCGCCGACATCAATGCATTCCTCTCCAGGATCCAGATGGCCATTGTTGCAAATATAAAAGAGGCATGCGGGGTCGTCGTTATCGGCTTTGCCGTTTACATCATTATCCACCGTATCAGTGCATCGGCGGCTTTTACAGCCATCATCGTTCGCTGCACAGGAACCGATTTCGCTGCCTGTTGAATCGTAATAACTCAGATTCGTTTCCGGGTCTTTTCCATCCACTGTTTTTGCAAGACTAGCAATTAATGGATCGTTAAATGGATTGTTTAAGACATTATATTTGGCTACATCGGCGTAACTTCCAACTCCTTCTTCCATGCAACCCGGCCAGATGCCTTGGCTGCAGATCTGCTCTGCGCCAGCCAAAAGGCCTGTGCTCTTGGGGCAGGGTTTTGGGTCGCCCTCAATACATTCCTGCAGGTTGCATTCGGTGATGATTTCGTTTGTCGCGCGGGTCGAAATCGTGGATTCCAAAATAATGGTGGGCGACTGCCCCCTAAATGTGCTGGAGATCTGAGGCGCGGCTTTGGCCACGAGCTTAACGGTGACATTGGGTTGTACCTGTACATTGGGATCCGCGTACGCCTTACGCGGGTCGTCGGGCGGAGTGATGATGAATTTCAGGTCCACGACATCAATAGTTTCCGGCGTGATATCCACAAAGCTGCTTTCCGTATCATTCAAATGCCCCGGAGTATCCAAAGGAACGTCAATCTGACCAGAACATGGGCCCGTCGGCAACGTGAGGTTTATGGGTTCTTTTTTGCACATGTAGCCTTTGTCACAGGCCCAGGTGTCGATGAGGCCGTCTTTTTCGCCCGTGTCTTTGGGGCAATTCGACCCATTTTCCTGAGCCAGGTGGTCGATGCCGTAATCTTTACCCACCAACTTAAGCATCCCGATTTTTCCAATGGGCGCACCGACCGGCTTTCCGCTGGCATCGGTTTTTTGAATCGTGATCTTTTCAACGTACGTTCTATGTGATCCACCCGCGTCGACTAAATACAATTTGTTCTGTATCGGGGTTTTTATGGGCGATACGCTTCCGGCCATAGGCTCGCCGGTCGATGGATCCAGGTTCCTCACCCCGGTACTTTCGTCATCAAATGTCCCAAATTGGCCGTCAGGCCCGGCAGAATAAAATTGGCGGCTGTATTGGCAGTAGTTTTGGCCATAAGTTTCATTTAAATCAATCCCAAAAAAGTTGGCTGCCTGATTGTAATATTCTTCATAATCGACTGAGCCGCTCCGGATTTCCTTGATGATCCGCTCCATGGTGAAATTGGCTTCTTCGTAGACCAGGTTGGCGGCCTTGATATTGCGAACCGAGTTATAAAAATTAGTGTAGACGGCTGACGAGGTGACGAGCAGGAAACTTAAAATGACCGTAGAGATCATGAGCTCGGCGAGCGTGAATCCTGAGTTTAAATTTTTAAAAAAACAAAAAACAAATTTTTCAATTTTTAAAAAAATCCGGGCATGTATAATATTTAAAAATTCAGACATTAAACATTATTTATAAAATTAAAAACTAAAAATTAAAAATTTAAAACTCAAGTTTTTCACGACCCATGTAGTCCGTGAGGTGGGTGATGAGATCGGTTTTGAACTGGAATTTCCCTTCCTGCCAGCCGACCACCGCGCGGATGCGCATGCGGTTGATGTCCACATTCATGTCTCCTGGAAGGGTTACTTCAGTGCCATCGTTTTTGAGATAGCTGATGGCCAGAAATCGTCTAAATACGGTACGTCTCGCGAGATCTCCGCCTAGGGGTTTTACCGTTGGGTCGGGATCAGAGATTAAAGCGTGGTTGTAGGTGTCAGGATCATTTAGATAATTAAAATCCCCATCGGTATCCACCAGCGGGTCGATATCGACGATGGATAAATTCGTTAAATCGACCCATGCTTCGCCATTCCAAATGAAGGCCTTATTTTTAAGATTCTCATCTGAGCCCGTGTTATAGTAGGTTTCATTGATCCCTGGTGGCTCGGGCGGCACTGGGCTCGGGTTGTCCTGAATATTTTCAAGTCTCCACTTCCACCCCGCGGCGGTCTGTTGTTTGTAGATGATGTATTCGCCGGGCAGAATCGGTTCATCCGTATTAATACACGTATCGGTTTTTGGATCATGGTTCCAGCATTCCCGTTTTTTGCTGTTGAACCGAAGCCAGTTGGTATCGCGGATGTTGCGCATGGCCTCTAACCCTTCGCGTGCCAGATTCACCGCGATTACCCTGTTTTTAGACGCGTTGATATTGCGGAGTGACATGGCAATAATAGTGCTCGCGAGCGTGATGCCCACGGCCAGAATACCCATCGCGATAACGGTTTCCATAATGGTTTCTCCTTTATTGTTTAACCACTTATTCATGGGGTGCATTTTTCGTAAATCAGCTCAGGGAATTCTTTGACGCGATTGATTATAATTCGTTGGCATTCTTTGGCGCTGCCTAGCGGTCCCTCTGGGTTAATAAACAGCAAAGCCAATTCATCCAATTCTCCTCCTACATTATTCACCAAAAGGGTGTCGGCCAGCGGGGGCTTAAATATAATTATTGCTTCAAAAGCTGTGGGTCCTTTTTCGCTCGGCGGGTCCTTTTTCCACTGATCTACCCCGTCAAAAATCAGATTTTTGAAAATGATTTGTTTGGGAAGCGTCCAGGTTTCTAAAATCCGGTCATTGGCATCCAAAACCAATGGTTCGTTGTCATTTTGGTAATTGATTTTAGTTGGGCCTGGGCCAAGGTTCGCAAAAACGGTCAAAACCGATTTCCCCCGCTCTTTATCGAGCTTGATATGTACCCCATACCCGTCAGCGGGAATCACATTTCCCTTGAAGGTGTCAGTATCGACATAAACCGGCATACTTGAGGTTGCATCAGACCGGGCGGTTTTAATTAGCTGAAGCGTTTTTGAGAGTGCGTCGTTGAATACAAACCGATCCCGTTCTTTCAAAAATAAGTTTCCCCCAATGGCCGTGAGTACCGCAATGATCATGGTCACCAGAAACATTTCGACGATGGTGAAACCCGTGCTGCGGTGCTGCAGTCCTTCAGTGCTGCAGTCCTTCAGTGCTGCAGTCTTATTGAGTTTGAAAAAATTCTTTTTCATTATTAACGGGATAATATTTTTTTTGTCATTATTTTGCTTTGTTCCACGCCGGGCTGGTTGAAGGCGTTGACGCCATATAATTCACCCAGCAGGGCCACTTGAACTTCTAATAAAAACAATAGAGCTCCGACGGTTTCCTCGTTGATTTGATTGAGTTCAATGGTGCAGTTTGGCTTTCCGCTTTTCGCGAGCGATTCGGCCGTGCCTTTCAGGGCGGCATTCAGCGCGTCGGCCATGGCCCTGTTTTTAAGATAGGCCATTTCACTCGGCAGATGGCTCCCGAGCTTAAGACGGCTGGCCTGATTTAAGACCCGCAAAAAGATGATCCATTTATCTTCTGGACCTTCCTGCCACAACTGGAGCTGGGAATGCTGATCGGTGGTGCCCAAGGCGGCCATAGGGGTCGGGCCGGCTTTGCTATTCTTCCCAATGCTTTCCGCCAAAAGCTGGCGGTACCAATCCGCGATCCTATAAAGCCGGTTGCTGTAGGGCATCATGACGACCATGTTTTTCCCCTTTTTCCAGTCCATTAAAAACTGCAGCGCCGCGAGCAACAGCGCCGGGTTTTTTTCACCATGACTTTTTTTGATCTCCTCTTTCATTTTTTTTGCGCCTCTCATCAGTTTTTCAATATTGATTCCTGCCAGCGCCGCAGGGACTAACGCGGCAGCCGAATGCACTGAAAAACGACCCCCGACATTAGGAGGGATATCAAACATTTGGATTTTTTCTTTATTCCCCATCTCACGCAGGATGCCGGATTTGGGGTCCGTGACAAAAACCAAGTGTTGCCGGAAGGTTTTTTTGACCGTTTTGAGCAATTTTTCTTTGGCCACCGCATAAAGCGCCATCGGTTCCACCGTTCCGCCGGATTTCGAAACAACCACAAACAGGGTTTTTTTGAAATCGATCATGGAAAATAGCGATTCCACATAATCCGGATCAATATTGTCGACAAAAAAGAGGCGTGGTTTGTTTTTTAGATTATGCCAATTGCCCAGAATGGAATCCTGCAGGGCAATGCCACCCAGCGCGGAGCCGCCAATACCCAAAACAACGATGTTTTGCCATTTCCCCTTTTGGGACTTTGCAAATTTGTGGATGGCCTGCACTGTTTTTGTGTCTTCCGGTAAAGCTAAAAAGGCGTATCCGGGCTTATCCTCCGATTTGAGGACTTTTTTCAGGAGCGGTTCACTTTTTTTAAGGAAATCATTTAAAAAGCTTTTGCTCAAGCCATTCCTGGCTCCAATTTTTGAGTCTAAAACGTTTTGAAAATCGATGCGGATCATGGTTTGTTTTTTTGTTCTGCCTAATTATAGACAATTTCACTCAGAAAAACAAAGCCATTTACCCCTTTTTCAAAAAATATTTTACGATCTCTTCGGTTTTGCGGACGTTGGCCGGCATTTGGGCGAGCGCCTGAAGCACATGGTATTTCTCGTAACCCAGGCTAACCAGGGCATCGACCGCTTCAACGTTATACGCGGCGGCGCCCTTGGCGTCTTTTGAGAGGCGAACGGGAACGATTTTATTCTTCAGTTCCAAAATCAGCCTTTCGGCCGTCTTTCGTCCTAATCCTTTAATTTTGGTTAAGGTCGTGCTGTCGCCTTCAACGATCGCCTGTTGGGTCATGTGCAGGGGGGCCGAGAGAATCTCGAGCGCGGTTTTGGGCCCGATGCCGCTCACTCCCAAAAGCTGCTCAAAAAAGGTTAATTCCTCTTTTTTGGGAAAACCATAGAGTGAAATATCATCTTCGCGGACCGCGGTGTGCAGGAAAAGCTGAATTTTTTGGTCCACCTTGGTTTTGGAGAGCAGATCGGTGGTGGTATAGATCTTGTACCCCACGTTTTGGGCGAGAATGATGAGCCATTTTTCGGCTTTGTCGATGATGAGGCCGTTGATATAGGCGTACATGGTGGAAGATTAGAGTGATTTCATTCTATCTTTCCCTAGCTAAAATGTCCATTTTTTGCTATAATAATTAGATATGTTAAAAGGTCTGAAATCCCAAATTGGCGCTGTGATCCTCACCTTGCTCACCTTGAGTATGGTGGTATCGAGCCGTGCGTGGGGAGAAAATGAGGTCAGCGGGCTTCCGCTTGAAGGCGATCCCGAGATTTTCCCTTTTGCCGAGGCCGAAACCGGTATTCTTCCTTCTGATCTTCGCTATTCCGAGACGCTTTATGACATTACAGACCAGGGTGTCCGAGACCCCCAGGGGAATTTGGTCCAGACGTTGCCTGCAATCCCTAGCCTTCCGACGGATCCGTTGCTTACATCCGAAGATGACAAACCCGCTCTGCCCGGCGCGTCCGAATCTCAAAGTGCCTTAGAAGAATATCAGGCGAGTATCATCGCGAATTGGGGCGGCAAGAAAGCTTTTACCGAGAAACGCCTTACAGACATTAAAAAAAGTCTTGAGGAAGAAAATAAAACTTTTGAAAAGCTCGGCAAAAAGATCCGGCACCTTGAAAAAGCCATGATTCCGATCCAGAAGCAAAAAGACACCCTTGCGGATGAGATCGATTTACTCAATCAGCAGCTCATTGAGTCTAAAAACAAGATCAGGGCCATTGAATTTCAGATCGCGGAAAAACAGATCAGCCTCAAAGACTTGATGCTCGAATTACAAACTCAGGAAGCGGAGCTTTCGATTCAGCGTGATGTCGTTTTGGATTACATTTTGCTCATTTACCGCGAAGACGAGAAATTCCGCGGGCTTTTAGGCAACGGTTCGAGCACCCTCAAGCTTTTACTTGCCGATAACAGCGTGAGTGAAAACCTTTTGGGTCAGGAATATGTCAGTATTTTAGGTGATGCGGGACGTGAGGTTTTCTATAAACTCCACCAAAAAAAGCTCGTCCTAGAAGATAATCGCTACGCCATTGAGACACGGCAGGCTGAACTCGAAATCCTAAACCTCGATCTTAACCACGAGAGGATTATTGTTGAGGAAAATCGACAGTCCAAACAGGAACTCCTTGAAAAAACTCAAGGCGTTGAAGAAAAGTATCAACAGCTTTTAGAGGAATCCCTCAAGCAGCAGCTCGAATCCGCGATCTCCATTCAGAACATGCAGGAGAACATCGAGTATATCGAGGAAAAATTGAAACTTTTGGATGATTCCCTGGAAACGCTGAAGACGCTGCCGCCCGAAGCGGTTCAGCCTGCGGTTGCTCCGGAAGCGGAACAAAAAGTCGAGTCACCTGAATCCACCGATCATCCGATTATCCCTGATGAGCCTGCCGTGCAGCCCCGACTTTTTCCGTTTAGCTGGCCTCTTAATCCCGAACGTGGCATTTCCTCTTACTTCGAAGATCCGACTTATCCTAAACGATGGGGCATCCACAAGGCCATCGACATCCGCGTCAAACAATTTTCCGAGATCTATGCGCCTGCGAACGCCTACGTGTTTCAGGCCAAAGACAATGGCAAGGGCTACAGTTACATCATCCTCGCGCACAAAAATAAGTTCGTGACTGTTTATGGTCACGTGACTGAAATTCGCGTGAAGACTGGTGATGTAGTAAAAGAAGGCGACCTCATAGGCCTTTCGGGCGGCACCCCCGGTACCAAAGGCGCCGGATGGCAGACCACCGGGCCTCACCTCCACTTTGAGGTCTGGCACAACGGCGAGCAGGTCGATCCTTTAAACTTTTTGCCCATCCAAGAACTGCCGATTGAGTATATTCCGGATCGGTTTTTGACCCAGCTGGGGGCGGTAGGGGTGGGAAAATAATTTGATTTCAAAAATATAAACAAAAAAAATTGAAAACGGTCTCTGAAATTGCAAAAAAGATTAAAGGCAAAAAAGAGTTGGCACAAGAGGTAAGCTATTATTCTGACCTTGAGGACTTTATTGAAGTTGTAAGCCTACAAGGCGAAGATTTGGGTTTAAAGGTTCAGACTGCCCCCAGAAAAAAGAAATGCGGTTATCCCGACATTCAGATTATCGAAGCTGCCAGCGGCAATTCTTTGGGATTTATTGAGGTGAAATTACCTGGTGCCGATTTGAGTGAAAATGGTCCATACAAGACACAATTTTCGAAATATAAGGAATACACCCCAAATTTAATAATCACAGATATTAACCATTGGCAGCTGTGGCAATGGGATAACAATAACAATTCTAAGAAAAAACTAGAAGGAAAATGGGATTTTGAAAAACATCCAAATGAATATTCCGAGATACGAAAAATTCTTGAGGTATTTAATGCGAAAAAACCGATTGTTGCCGAAGATCCTGAAGAATTAGCTAATTTGTTAGCACGAAGGAATAAAAGTCTAAGAGAAGTTGTCGAAGAAATTTATGTCAGCGACCACTGTCCACAAAACCTTAAAGATCTTTTTGAAACGATAAGAGAATTTTTAATTAAGGACATTACAGTACACGACTATGTGAATATGTATGCTGAGACAATCACATACTCTCTTTTTATTGCTCGGTTACAGCATTTTAAAAAAGGTGAAAAGGAAGATTTTAATATTGATTCGGCCTTTAGCTTCTTACATCGCAGGTTACCACAAATACCTTTGCTGGATGAATTATATAACAAGGCAAATGAGGAGTTAGTTGCCAAAATAGAAGATGAAATAGATTTAATAATTCAAGATTTAAAATTATGCGACATTGGAAAGATTTATAAAATTTTTACAAAACACGATCCCGATAAGGACCCGATAATTTATTTTTATGAGCCTTTTGTAAAATTCAATGATCCTGAGACAAAGATAAAACGGGGAGTTTTTTATACCCCAAAACCTATAGCAAATTTTATTACGAAAAGCATTAATGTAATTCTTAAAGAAAAATTTGGTTTACAGGAAGGCCTGGCCAATGAAAATGTTCATCTTCTTGATCCTGCGATGGGCACGGGAACCTTTTTGGTTGCTTCAATCGAGCGGATTTATGAAGACCTTAAAGAAAGGTACAAAAATCAGGGTACTACCTTTTTAAGGCAAAAATGGGAAAAGGTAGTTCAAAATCATATTTTAGAAAGATTTTATGGTTTTGAAATATTGCTGGCGCCTTATGTTATTGCGCATTTAAAACTCAGCCTTTATTTAGAAGAAAATGGTTATGAGTTTGAAAGCACCAATAAGAATAAGAAATTTAAGTTATATCTAACCAATACACTTGAAAATGAGGAGCACAATAAGCAAGTGGCCCATTATGGCCAAATTGCAAAAGAGGGCAAGGCTGCATCAGAAATTAAGAACCAAGAGCCCGTTTTAGTTATTACGGGCAATCCGCCATATTCTGTGTCTTCGTTTAATAAAAGCGAATGGATTGAGGATTTAATGGATTTATACAAAACGGCCGTAAGGGGAGAGCGGAATATTCAGCCATTGTCAGATGATTACATTAAATTTATTCGCTTTGCCCAATGGAAAATTAATAAAACTGGTCACGGAATTTTTGCAATGATCACAAACCACTCTTTTCTTGATGGAAAAATTCATCGGGGTATGCGAGAAGAGCTCATGAAAGAATATGATCAGATTTATGTCCTAGATTTGCATGGAAATGCCACTATTCACGAATTAAATCCTGATGGTGGAATTGATCAAAATGTTTTCAACAGCAAGCAAGGTGGCATCAAGCAGGGTGTGGCCATTTCCCTTTTTATTAAATCAAATATTCTTAAAGAAAAGGGGGTGTGGTATTCAGAGCTATGGGGTAATAGTGAAGGTAAGCTTCAGTTTTTAAATAAGAGTCACATTACCAGTGTGGATTGGGAAAAAATTAAGCCCGAAAAAACTAAGAATTTCTTTTTTAGGCCAAAAGTTTTTAATATGTTGATAGATTATGAAAAATTTTTTGATCTTAGGGAAATTTTTCAGGAAAATAAAATCGGTATAGCAACTGGTAGCGATAACAGGTTTGTTAAGTTTGATAGGGATGATTTTGAGAAAAATTTTGATTCGACAAAAATAAGAAAATACTCTTATCGCTTATTCGACGATAGGTATATTTATTTTCAGCCCAAAATGTTGCAAAGGGCTAGATTTTCAATTATGCAACATTTGCTAAGACCGAATTTGGCGCTTACTGTGACTAAACAATTAGTCAGCGAAACATTCAGGCATATTTTCGTCTCGAGTGCCATAGCTGACAGATGCTTAATGTCTCAAGAGAGTCGTGAGGGGAACTACTTTTTTCCACTTTACCATTATGGCGAAAATGGCTTACGAAATGCGAACCTTAATGCAAGAATTATCCATGAGATAGAAAAAAATGTTGGCAAAATTACACCAGAAGATATTTTTTACTATATTTATGGAGTGCTTCATTCGAATAATTATCGCGAAAAATATAAAGAATTTCTTAAAATTGATTTCCCACGCATACCATACCCTAAAGATAAAAAGGGCTTTG
>Ga0315285_10003233_pt1 | contig 17040 bp, 20 predicted proteins | sample YL17G09_36_MG_FD_203698 | JGI IMG/M metagenome (GOLD analysis project Ga0315285, IMG submission 203698) | Sediment microbial communities from Yellowstone Lake, YNP, Wyoming, USA - YL17G09_36 | ecosystem: Environmental > Aquatic > Freshwater > Lake > Sediment | place: USA: Wyoming | collected... | reverse complement strand
CTACTGTAGCCTATACCAAAAGCTCCGAAATGAAGGTATACAAATACCAGACGCCGACCTACTCATAGCCGCAACAGCCATTTCCAACAACATGACACTAAAAACGGGAGACGAACACTTCGAAAGAATAAAAACCTACGGCCTAAAGGTCACAACCTAACCACATACTCAACAACAGCCACACCGATAGGCGCAGTAAACAAAAATCGAAGCTCAAAAACGTTAAGCGCGCGCTCGATTCCCTCCGCCGCCCATTAAACTGTCTTCTAAACATCATCAAAAAACTAATGACAAGGCTTAAGCTTTAAATCTTTGTAGTGTAAATACTACATATGATGAAAAAATACAACATTAACCAAACAACACTCAAGATACTAGGACTCTACAGGAGCAACTACAATGTCTCTTTCCATGTAAGAGCGGTAGCACGTGAGACCAACATCGACGTTAAAGCCATTCAACTGCAGCTCAAAATGTTGGAAAATATAAATGTTGTTTCAAGCGCACAGAAGGGAAGGAACAAGGAGTACAGCTTGAACCTCAACAATTACCTGACAAAGTATTATATGATACTTGCAGAGACTTTTGCATCAATAGCTTATCTTAGCAAGAACTTTGAGGTAAAGAAACTTTTCAGCGAAATAGGAGACAAAATAGGGGATAGCGTTATGCTCTTTGGCAGTTTTGCCAAGGGTGAGATGACTCAAAAGAGCGACATAGACCTTCTAGTTATAGGTGACAAAAAACCTGATTTAGACGCTGTTAGGGAAGCGGGAAGGTTAATCGGTAGAGAAATAGGCGTCAAGTCTACTACTGAGGAAAAGTTTTTAGAGGGATTGATGAACGGTGACCCGCTGATACGGGAAGTTGTTGCTAATCATGTTATTCTAAAAGGCGTAGACACCGTATGCAATGTTATGTGGTGTTACTATGCAAGACGATAAGCGGTACTTAAATTGGTGCTTGAAGCAGAGCAAAGGCATAAGGATTGTCAAGCCTTCCGATAACTTGGTGAAAGCATACCTTGAAAAATCCAGAAATGCGCTGAAATCTATGGAGATCAACGCCCAAGCTAGTCTTGTTGAATGGGCTGTATCGGCCAGTTACTATGCGAAGTATTTTGCGGTTTATGCGTTGCTCTCCAAAATCGGAGTGAAATGTGAAATACATGACTGTACTATAACTCTGTTCGAACATCTTTTCTGTGACAGTGTTCCTAGGGAAATCATCAAAGACCTAAGGAATTCCAAGGAAGATCGCGTCGAGATGCAATACTATACACATGAAATAAGCGTGGACTTGGAGCAAGTTAAGAAGAAAACCAAGAAATTTGTGCTTGAGATCGAGAATGCAATTGACGGCTTGAATTCGGAGAAAATTGCAGAGCTACAGAAAAGATTGAAAGTTTTAACATAAAAATCAGGCACATACACTAAGTACGCCATTATTCCTCAGTTAAGCTTTCGCCAGCTGGATTCGACTAGTCATCGGCGTAGCCATCTTCCCACCGGTTTTCATAGTGGCAATCCTTCTGACGAGAATCATCAGCAGAGCCGACACAAGCAACCTGCACGAAATGCTAAGCGCGCTCGGTTTCCTCCGTCGCCCATTGAACTATCTTCTAAACATCATCGAGAAACTAGTGACCGTACTCCGACTCTAACGAAGAAAACACTCATGGCAAGAAAACTAAACAGTTCACCACAAACGTAAGATTCTTTTCCGACTCTTTCAGGACTAGACGCAGTAGTCGGCGTGCTAATAGCGCGCTGCCTTGTCCCGATTTTGGTCTTAAATGGTCTAATTCTCATTTTCGGGTTTGGGAACAATTTTGAGGTGTACATCTATTTTTAGCCCTGTTGCATGCCGTGAAGCTCCAAACGGGATAGATGCATCCTCTGTTTGTGAAGGCTTTTGTAACACATTAGCCTGATTGAAGACCTGCCCAGTCAAGGTCAAACGCAGTTAACGCAGAATCGATTCCAAGTTAACCAGACATGACACAGATTGAGGAAGCCCTTCGAGACGCGAAACGATAGTGGAAAAACAGTCTCAAAACAGAATAGATTCCACAAAATCTTATTTAGTTGCCGTTTCATTCTATAAGAACTCGGTGATAAACAAGTGACCGTGACAGTTACCAAAAATGAGTTAAAGCTCGTGATAAGCAAATTGGACACAGTCAAACTTGAACTCTTGAGGCTCAGAGCCATGCTTCTACCCGAAGAAGAAGCAAGCGAAGAAGAGAAAAAAGAGCTCGAAAAAGCTCGAAAGGAAGTAGCAAAAGGTTCAAAAACAGACCTTGAAAACCTAGTAAAAGAACTAGGCTGATTCTCACTTGTTCCAAGTCATAATCTCTCAGAAAGCCAGAAAGGCCATCAAAAAGCTACCTGAACACTATAAACGCAGAACTATTGAACTTCTCATAATTTTCCGTGAAAACCCAGTTCCAGCCGAATACTATGACATCAAGAAGCTTAAAGGATACACAGACACCTATAGAGCGAGGGTCGGCGACGTTCGAATAATCTACGAAACCTTGTGGAACCTGAAAAGAGTCAACGTGCTGCTGATTAGACCAAGAGAAAGCGCCTACTCTTAAGAAGTCTCCTACTCCCAACCCAAGAAACTAGAGGGATAGTTGAAAGACAAGACTGACTGATAATCATCTAGCCTTTTTTGCAGCAAACTCAGTAATTCCTGTGTTCAAGGCTGTGATTCTGCGGATACTTCTAAGTTGTCATGAACCGTTCTGTTGATGCCAAAATGCCAACTCGGAAAACGTGCAGGAGAAAAGCAAGTAATGCGTACTTGCAGAATCGGCCAGCACAATATTAATCAAAACGTACGACACCTGTTTCCTTTGGTAGGCCAAGAGAAAAATGGTGACAGGAGACAGCACAGCAGCTGTGGACGAGTTTCCGAAAGCGGGTAGCCAAGAGCATCAAGCAGGACAAGAAGCTGCTCAAGAAACTCGCCGAAAAATGAAGTATCTCAGCCGAGAAGCCTTTGAAGCACCCGCGCATTGAATTCTTCAGTCAAACAAAGAAGACGTACATTATTGCACTTGATCTACCCTGCGACACAAACTCGGTGGAAGAGACGCATCGACCATAGCCAACTTTATGACGAACAGAGTCCCAACATTCAAACTCTTGGCAAAGAATTCTTGACTCTGAAGAAAATCAAAGAATTCAACGCACACGAAGGGGCTGGAAAGGCGACGTCAAAAACATGTTGCTTGACATAAACAGACTAAATCGCTAGGCTGGAAACCAAAAGTAAGCCTTGAAGAAGGATTGGAAAAAACTTACAAATGGATAGAAATGAAAGCAAACGAAGACCTGAAAAATCCTTACTTAACCTCACGAGATTGAAAACCCTCCACGCGCAACTTGCTTCAGTCACAAAACATTAGGTCAGCCTGAAAATACAAAATTCAACTAGACGAATCAGATCTTGAGGATAGAAACAACACAAGAGACTTCATCCACCTAAAAGAATAGCCAAAGCCAATCTAAACGCCTTAGAACACTCCTCACTTCACTGAAGGCACAAATTTTAGTCGGCAGGGGCTGAAACATATTTGGATCATACATCAAACCCCTCCCATGTGCACGCGCACATGTCTCAAGGGAACGTTGACAACTTAATCGATATGAAATGGGGACATGCAACGGAAAGCAAAAAGACCCAAAGACTCATCATTAAACGTAAACAAAGCAACAGCTCTATTGAATAAAAAACCCATTCTCCTAACGTTGATATTCTTAATCGCGTGATTCAAGGCGCCAGTTTTACCGAAACTAATTCTTGCTTCTAATTCAAAGATTGGCTTATGACAGATTAAGTGATATTCCCCTACGCATACAATACTAAAAGGGAGCAGTCTTTACTCACTTAAGTTACTTCGAGGCCAAGATTATGGTTCTAAACGGCGTATCAGTAGTGACAACAACTTGGAACGAGAGGGAAAACATTGAGAAGCTAGTTCCCAGCATAAGAAACGTGCTTCAAAGTCTCGAGCATGAGATAATAGTTGTTGATGATAATTCTCCGGATGGAACCATTCAAATTGCTAACCGCTTGGCAGATGTAGCCGTAACAAAGCCAAGAGAGGGCCAAAGCAAAGGGCTACTCTACGGAATGAAAATGGCAAAATACCCAATAATAATCACGATTGACGCAGACTTGGAGAATGAACCTGCGGACATACCTAAGTTAATCCAAAAGATCAATGAATTCGACATAGTCGTGGCCTCTCGTACAAAATTGCCCAGAATCTCAGAGAAAATAGCCTCAAAAACACTCGGCAAAATAATAGGCGTAACTGACACCTTCTCAAACTTCAGAGCGTACAGAAAAGAAACAATCTCAGAATTCAGCTTGAGAGGCGGAGAAACATTCGGAGCCGAATTCCTAGTCATAGCCAAGAAAAAAGGCTTCAGAATAGGCGAGATAAGGTATGATCCGCCGCCAAGAAGAAAGAACCCCCGAATCGGCGGCAAAACCAAGGCTAACCTGAGAATAATCTGGGCGTTAATTAAGGCTCTAACGATTTACCTGATTTAAGCTGCTTCTTTTGTTGTCCACCCTTCAAAGTATTCAACAAATCCATGGTTCAGTTGTACGCGATGTTTTCCCTAACCTGAGCTCAAAAACGCTTTACCGCTAAAATCGGTGAATCAAAACTTTATTCTCGCAGAAAACTCAGCCTCTCTTTCGTCTCAGAAATGATTACCTCGAATTTAGGTAGTTCCTTGGTCAGATGAAGCAATCCTTTTTCCCAAAACGATTGCGCCTCGCTTAGTCTTTTCTCATCGAACAGTAAACTTGGCTCGTACCTTATCCTATTCAATTCGCATTTCATTTTTAGAAGTTTTTTGATTTCAGAATCCTTGAATTTGTTTTCCCTCAGCAATCTCCAAACGTCATAGTAATCGCGCGAGTAGCCTCTTTGCATAATGCTCCTAATCTTCTCCACAAGGATCTCACTAAGAGAATAGACCAATGCTTCGAACTTTGCTAAATCCGAATAATTGGTTCTAATAAGTCGACGTTCCGGTTCCAGCACCATTTTTTCTTTCAAACTAATGTCATGTCTAATTCTATTTGTGAAATTCGATGGGCCGAGGAACTGGACGTTGGCTATTATTGACCCTTCTGTCGGGTGGAACGATTCAAATGAATAGTTAATGCCGCTTTCTCGGAGAAGTGTTTCGAATACCAGTTGCATGGATTCTTTTATGCTTTCTGGCTCCATAGCCTTGGCCACAGTGAAGTCTAGATCCTCTGAAAACCTCCAAGTCTGAGGAAAATACACTTTTCTAATCGCAGTGCCTCCCTTAAGAACAAAACTATCATCTAAACCGCTATTCATCAGATAGAATCCCCTCAGTAACCATGAGAGTGCGTAGTCTTTCTCTACAACGCCAACCGCGAGCTTTTCTTCTCTTGCGATTCTCCTTATGTGCTCTGCTGAAATCAAAAGTTCCGCCTCAATTCTTCAAGAGTTTCCTTAGAGATATTCAATAAAAGGTTCCATCTCGTGTTGTACGTGCCTTTTTTGAGGCGTGTGGGGTCAAGAGCTGACATTCCCGGTGAAATCATTTCCCTCATCTTTGAAAGAATTTTTGAATCTACATTTATGTTTAAACTCTCTACTAGATATCCAAGTCTCTTGACTATTGCAGTATTTCCCATTCTTTCTGCATAGCTGGCAATCTTTTCAATCGATACCTTTTCCTTACCATTCCACAGAGACTTTGCTACTTCAGGTATGGCTCCACAGTACTCAGGGTGGTCTAACGCATCCGCTAGCGTCTTCTCACGATCTGAGATATTAATCTTGTATGTGCTGACCGCTGTTGGTTCAAAGCCGAAGAATTTTCTTTTGCTTAATGTTATGAAGTTGTATTTGATGTTTAGAACCTCTCTGGTCTTTGTTCTTCTCGTTGTCGCTACAAAGACTGCGAAGGGTGTTTGCTCAGTAAATCCATAGAAATTGAGGGCACTCCAGTATGCTATGTAGTATGGTGAAACAAGGTACGAAGCGATCACAAACTCATGCTCAGTATAGTGTGATCTTACTCCTGCACTTAATGGAACGATGAGGTAGACGCCTCTTCTCAGGACAATTACCCATTTCTTCTTCGTTAGGTTGTTAGCAAGCACTTTCGCATACTTATAGGAACACTTTAGTTCAGTTGCAATGTCTTCCATTTTGAAGATAGTCTTGCCTTTCTCAGATAGAGAAGATAGTAGTAGACTCTCGTTTCTAGTCAACCCCGCTCTTACATTTTCTGTATAGCTTGCATCTGCCATACTTACCAGCCATACATAAAATATAATATTGCCTTTTATAAATCTAGGCATGGTTATTTTTCACCCATAGTTAGCCTAGAACTCTGCTTTCATCGCGGCTTATTCTTGGCGCACCACTTTTCTGTTAAACTATCACTAAAAAAGCGATATGCGTGAGTTCTCTTAGGCATTATCCTACGACGACGCTTATTATGAAGCGTATAGGCAAACTCCTAGGCGTAGCTGACACCTTATCCAACTTCAAAGTGTTCAGAAAAGAAACCATCCCCCATTTCAGCTTGAGAGGCGGAGAAACATTCGGAGCCGAATTCCTAGTGATTGCCAAGAAAAACCGCCTAAAGATGAGAGAAATCCATTATGAACCTCCTCCCAGACGAAGGAAGCCCAGAATCGGCGGCACAATAAAAGCTAACCTGAGAATAATCTGGGCGTTAATTAAATCTCTAATACTCTATCTGGTTTAGACACGTTTTATAAGATTTTATTGAAGCATGTACTACTTGTAGCTTCAAATGAGCCTTATCACCGTTAGAATCGGCCAGTAAGTTAACGCAACCAGTTAGATAACGCTGAAGAAATGCGGTGATATCGCAAGATTTGTTGCATTATGTATACTTTTGGTAAACCTATATAAATGAAAGTAAACATGCCGCGATGAGAACCTATGTATACTAAAAGTATACATATATAAATAATGGTATACATAATAAACGTGTGCCAGAGACTAAAAACATGTTCACAGGCAAGTCAGAGGATGTTATTCGGGTTCTACTAGTAGATTATCCCAAAACTTGGAAGTTACGCGACTTAGCCAAAGCGGCTAAAGTATCCCTGCGCTGGGCGTCTGTAGTTTCGGAAAGGTTGACTAGAGAAAGGATAGTTCTCAGAGAATCAGAACGAGCCGAACTTAAACTCATGGCCCCCGAAGATTTGCTTCGACGATGGGCGAACTATCGGAATTTCGCAACTACTACAAACTTCATTGAATATTACTCAAAAGAGGAAAACATCTCTAAGCTTTTTGAAAAATTTAAAGACAGAGAAGGACCAGAGTATGCTTTTACTGCTTTGGCCGCAGCATTGTTGGTTGCTCCTTTCGTAAGACCTGCGAATGCACATATTTACATTAAAACCAAGGAGGATGCAAAGAACTGGGCGAATCTGCTTGATCTGATGCCGGTCGAAGAAAATGGGAACGTGAAATTCGCAATTACGGAAGATGAAGGGGTTTTTTATGGCTCGCGTAAAATCGATGGCATCAACGTGGTTTCAGACATTCAGCTTTACGTTGATCTACTAAACTATCCAAGTAGAGGTGAGGAGGCAGCTGCTGAATTAAAAAAAGTAATAGAGAAACAATGGACAGGAAAAAAGTGACAGTATGTACACACGAGAAATAACCGAAGCCTCAAAATCTGCTTTATTAGAACTAGGCCTGGAGATGAAACGCTACAGGAATGATGTAGTGCTCAGTGGCGGTTGGGCTCCTTACTTCATCACTTATGGCTATTTCGAACACTGTGGAAGCATCGACATTGACTTGGTGCTAAGAACGAAGATAATGAAAAAATACGATACAATCAAGAACAGTATCCTCAGGCTAGGTTATGTTGAAGAAAATCCGTTCAGATTCTCAAGAACAGTGAAATCTCCTATTGACGAAAAAGACTACACTGTTCACATAGACTTCCTCTGCGATAAGGAAGGCACAAAATACGTTAATTTGAAAAGCGTTCAGGAGGATCTTCAAGCATTCAGTTTTGAGGGGTTGAACATCGCCTTTGAATTCAATTTCGAACAAGAGATCAAAACCGTTCTGCCTAACAATGGCGAGGCTAAAACACAACTTAGAGTAATCGACCTTGTGGGTTCGCTAGCCTTAAAAGGACAGGCCCTAGATGGAAGGGCGAAAGTGAAAGACGCCTATGATATCTATGCGCTGACGCATTATGGCGGCGGACCCGAGAAAGCAGCAGACTATTTCAACAAAACGGTTTCAAATAAAAAACTCTCCGCGGAAACTAAGGCACTGCTCACACATTCAATTTCAGTTGTGAAGGAAAAGTTCAGGAACGCAAATCAACGTGGACCCTTTCAAGTGGAAAGCTTCAGTGAGGGAAGATTCAAAAGAAACATAGTGGCAATTCAGGTAAACCAGTTCCTAGATCAGATCAAAATATAACTCAGTACCTTCGCTATCTGGAAAGCACGAAGAGGGAATAAAAGCAAACTTACAACCACACGCCCAAAAAACAGCCAAAAATAACTAAAAACAACCAAATTCCTCCCTCAGCAAACTCCCATTCAACTCCATCCAAAGAAACCGTCTCAAAATCCGAACTGAGAGGCTGGGTAACATTCGGCGCTGAGTTTCTGGTGATTGCTAAGAAGAACCGGTTGAGGATAGGTGAGATACGCTATGAACCGCCGCCCAGAAGAACAGAACCCAGAATCGGCGGCAAAACCAAAGCTAACCTGAGAATGATCTGGGCGTTAATCAAATCACTGACACTCTGCTTGATTTAAATCCATGAGGTTCACCGCCATAGGACTCGGACGCTAAAATACCTGTTATTGTTTAGGTTAGAATCACTTTGACAGAGCAAACTGAACTCACAGCTGCACGAGTTGCTAAGGGCTCCATTTACCTGACTCTTCAAAACATTTTCGGCACGTTAATCGCTGTTTCAGGATTTGCCTTTATGGCAAGGATGATAACGCAAGAGGAAATGGGGGTCATAGCAGGACCTACGCTTTTGACGTCTTTAGCTACGTTGATTTCAGATTTCGGCCTTAAACACCCCAATACTCAAACACGTGTCTGAACTAGGAGGCAAAGGAGAAAACACCTCAAACATAGTCGTCTCTGCCACAACCTTCAGAACACTAGCATGCCTCATCATGACCTCAGCCTTATTCATCATAGCGCCAAACGGTTCTGTCAACTCTACGGGGGATTGTCAAAGACTTTGTCGCTCTCACATGTGCTTTTGCGCTTAAGCATTAGATTGAAGGTTCTTGAGAGAGCAGTTGGTCCATGCATGAGCGTGCTGTGGAACATGTTTCGGTGTCTGAATGGAGATGTCTCCAGACATGTGTCACTTATCGTAATATAGGTTAAATCTTATAAGGAGTTCAAGCTATATTCAAGGCAGAAAGGAAAGGTCAAGTGAATGAATATGGTGAAAAGCGGAGAAGAGGAGAAGGTTAAACGCATCCTTACTGATCCCAAGTTTGCGACCATTAAGGCCATGCTGGAGAAGGACCATGCCATAGATTGCATTATGCTGCTTCACATGAATCGTGGAAAATGGAAAGAAGCGAAGGAGTTCATGCGCGAGAATCATTTGACACTGAGTGATGGTACCTTCAGGGCTAGGATGATCGAAATCGAGGATTTGGGGTTAGCCAAGAGCGTGCGTATTGATCCGTTGAAGAAGTACTATTTGAAGACGGAGCTGGGTGAGAAGGCCGCGAAGCTGTTGCTAAAGTTCTTTGATGACTTAGGTCTTTAGATTCGGCACACGGGAATCCCCACGCCATTTATGGGTGGGATGAAAGCGAGCTTAACGTTTATATGTGGCATTGCCACTTACTCGTAGTATGTGCCAAAGGGTTATCTATCCTCGCAGACTTCAATCTATTTCCTAAACTACCACTTCGTATGGTGTCCAAAGTACAGACGCAAGGTTCTTGTTGCAAACATCCAGAAAAGGCTTGAAACACTCATACGACTAAAATGTCAAGAGTTAAGCTGTGAGGTTTTGGCACTCTCCATCCAACCTGACCACGTACATCTCTTCGTGAAAGCATCGCCAAAGCTTGCACCTAACAGAATTATCGGGGAGATTAAAGGATATACTTCAAGATTGCTGCGTCAAGAGTTTCCTGAATTACGCAGCAAACTTCCTACTCTTTGGACAAGAAGCTATTTTGTTTCAACTCACGGTCACATTTCAGACGAGATTATTCAGAAATACATTGAAGAGCAGAAGGGAATGTGATGATTCGAGCCTACCGATTCCGTTTGTACCCAAATCATTCGCAAGAAGAGGCTTTAAGGCATCACTTGTGGCTTTCAAAAGAGCTTTGGAATCGGATGCTTGACTATTCAAAAAATAAGTACAAACATGAATGGAAATTTGCGTCAAAGAAAGAACTGCGAGAGATGGTTAAACATCAGGGCTTGTTTTCGCAGGTGGCTCAGGAACTTGTTGACCGTCTTGTCGATGCCACATTTCGTTTTGTTCGAATGAAGAAGGCGGGTGAAGATTGCGGTTTTCCTCGGTTCAAGTCTTTTGACCGATTGAGGAGTTTGTGTTATCCTCAGATGGGATTTCGGCTTGTGGATAATCGTTTGAAGGTGACGCCCTTTGGGGAACTAAAGCTGAAACTGCATCGCCCAGTTAAGGGGAAGGTGAAGACGCTTGTTTTGAAGCGTGAATCTTCGGGAAAATGGTTTGCTATATTTACATCGGAAGAGGAGTCTGTTGTGTCTTATTCCAATCAGGGAGCGAAGGTTGGGATTGACTTGGGGGTATCTAAGCTTGCTGTTGTTTCTGACGGCTCAATTATCGCAAATCCACGTCACATCAGACATCATGAACACAAGATTGCCCTCTTGGGAAGACGGCTTTCAAAGAAAAAGAAAGGTAGCCATAACAGGGTTAAGGCTAAGGTGAAGCTGGCAAGGGCTTATGAGAAGCTGGCTAATTCTCGGCTGGATTTTCTACATAAAACTTCTCACAGTTTGGTGAACAGGTATAGTGTAATTTCTCTTGAGAATTTGAACATTAAAGGTATGGTTCAGGAGAAGTTTGGGAAGCAGATTAATGATGTTGGATGGGGTATGTTGGCAAGTCTGCTTTGCTACAAGGCTGAAAGTGCTGGTTGCAGAGTTGTATTTGTCAATCCTGAAGGCACAACCCAACAATGTAGTCAATGTGGAATAATTGTGCCGAAAACGTTGGCGGATAGAGTGCATAATTGTCCGAGTTGCGGTTTGGCTCTTGACCGTGACTTGAACGCTGCACGTAACATTCTGAAGAAAAGTACCGTAAGGCATACGGAACTTGAAGCCTGTGAAGTTGCTCTAAAAAGAGTAACTATGAAGCAGGAAGCCCACACCTATTCATAGGTGGGAGCATGTCACATTCGGCACAGCTCTTGTGAACCCTTCACGTTCTTTTCGGGGTGTTTTTGTAGATTAGCCGGTGTTCGCCGCAGTTTCTATTGTTGTACTGTTTTACAGATGACCACTATGATGTATTAAGTCGTAAGATTTAAATGCAGGGTTCTCGTCTAACTATTTCAGCAACCCTGAAAAAGGAGGGATAACAAAGAAATGAAAATATTGAAGAACGCGAAAGCCCTCAGCCCCGTAGTCGCATCAATCATACTCATCGCAGTCACAGTCGCAGTCAGCATCGCCGTCGCAGCATGGATGGGCGCTCTTTCCTTCAACTTCATGAACACAGAACAAGTGACATTCACAAACTACAAGTGGACCTCGGGCACTAGCTCGGCTGTTTCCACCTTCATGTTCACGGTCAAGAACACTGGCTCAACAGACTTGACGGTTGCCGAAGCCCGAATAGATGGTGTAGTACCTCCTACTACCAACTGCACAGCGTGGCCGCTCGCTAAAGGAGAATCAGTAAATATCCAAGTGGCTCTCACCGGCAACTTCACAAGCTCAATCCAATACGAATTCACTGTAATCACTGCAAAGGGCAACACCTTCGGACCATACATCAAGAACACGCCTTAGAATCCCATTTGCTCAGTAGGGGGCAGGGCGAAACACCACTCTCAACTTTCCCTTTCTTGGTTCGTCGTTGGAGGTATAAACACATGGTCGTGCAAATAAAAGAATACAGTTCAGCAGAAGAAATAGCGGAAACACTGGAGAAAGAAATCTCCGAAACAAAAAGCGTACTAGGCGAATACCTACGCCGGCTAGACGACATCAGATCCTTGGCCGAGAAGTCCAAGAAGATCCGCGAAGTCGTCATGAAACTTGCCGGCAAAAAAGCCGCGACCGAAAGCCTCGGCGAAATACCAGTAGGCAACCTAAACATTATACTAGATGCGAATCCCTTCCACGAACTGACAGCCATAGAGGAAGTCGTACGAAGCCACCAAGAAAGACTGCTAATGCTGCAAAAATCACGCGAAGCACTAAAATGGCTAGATCAAGTAGGAGACACTGAGGGCCTAACGTTCTTAGTCGTAGAGCACGAAGGAGTTCCAAGCCGCATACTCTTCAAAATATCCTAGACAACCCCGCACGGAAGCAGAAACATGGACGAGGAACTCCGCCTTTTTGCCTTAAAAAACATTCTGAACGAAATCCGAAGAACCTATCCTTGCATTCAAAACTCATTCATTTTCGACGAAACCGGTCAAATAATGGCTTCGAACGCAGGCATCGCTGAAAAAGGCATCGCCAAAATGGCAGAGACGTTCGGCGAAACGATGGGAAGAGCCAGCGTCATAGGTGGAGTAGACAGCCTAACTATTGAAGGCGCCAATGCCACAGCAAACATCTCTAATCTAAACAGCCTCTACCTCGTCACAGTTGCTTCAGAAGACCCAAACAACACTCAAATGGTTACGGTGTCGCGAACCCTCATTCTCACTGTTCTCGACTTGCTAGAAAAAATCGCCCCTGCCCTCTCCACAGGCAACATCCCAGAGACTGAAGCGGAGCCATTCTCCACAGAAGCCAAAGACGTCACCAAGGTACACCAAATGGAAACGCCTTCTCAACAATCAATAGATGAAACCAGACCAAGAAACGGACACGCAGCCCATCAATTCATGGTTGAAAACATCAAAGGCATATTCGTAAAAAGCGACACAGTGCACATAGACAACGAAGTACTGGCAAAATGGCAAGAAACGAGCAAAGACAAACCATGCGAAAGAGTTGAAATCGAGGCTTTCAACGGAAAAACCGTCCAGTGCAAGGTCAAACCAATAAAAGATTCAAAACAAGCAGCGAAAGGCGTCATACAGATTCCTGAGAAAATACTGAGCGCGTTGGAAATCAAAAAAGGCGAACTCGTCAAGGCCAAACCAATAATCGAATAACGGAGACAACAACAGTATGGTGAGGAAAAAAGAGCGTGAAACCACCGTAACAGGCATCCCTGCAATAATAGAGGGAGTAGTACATGAAAGTGATCTGCGGAAGAAACTGGAGACCCTTAAGAATCGTAACGGTGTACTGGGTTACATAATGAGAAACTCCACATACGCATCAATAGATCTCGATGACCCCACGAAAATAATGGACTATGCTCTTCTTTCTTCATCAATTGTTGACGCCTGTGAAGAAATCTCCCAAATATGTGGTCTGGGCGGCATCAAAAGCATCGTAGTTGAAGGTAAGAATGTCAAGATGCTCGTCCTAACCGCAAACGAGAAAACGATAAGCGTTTTTATGGAAAAAAACGTGGACAGCGAACTTCTAAGAAAGATTCTGTTCTAAAGCCACAATACACAAACTCCCCAATTCTCGTCTTTTCAAATTCAACGTTCTCGCAGTTTCAAGCGTTAAGAACATTTAAATCACCGCCTCCCCTAGTTGCCTTGGGGAAAGGAGGCTCCTAATTCCATTACCAGTGGGAGCTGCTTAGGTGAGCTTGTTGATTAGTAACGATAGAAGCGAGAGCAATAGCCATCGCGGACATCTAGACATCATCGCAGACATACTGGACGCCTCCCTAGGCGGATGCAAGAAAACCCATCTGATGAACCATTGCAACCTCAGTTTTAAGCAATTGAAATCGTACCTGCATTTCCTGCTAAGTCAAGGATTCCTAGTCCATGTTCAAAGGAACGACTCAACTAGTGAATCACTGGAAGTGACTGATAAAGGCCGACAATTCCTGAGGGTCTACAAAGGCCTAACGTCACTCATGCACTAGGTGTCTGCGCCAGAAACCTTGCCACTTCGTTGAGTTTCATTTTTCCCTTCGTTTGATCCACAGTCACGAATTCGTATTTGCTCAAGAACTCGACGATGCGTTGAATGCTATCTTCGTCAGTTTTGGCCATTCGCTGTATCTCAGCTAGCTTGTGCCATTTTCCATCATTGAGCATCTCTAGAATATTAGAGATTTTCGAAACCGTAGGCGCATCCCCCGCAGATGTTTATTACTTATATAGTGGAGGTTAAATGCCTTGTGAGGTTATCTTCTGTTGTTAAGTTTCAGAACCTACTTCTAGAAGACTGTTCACAGCCAATTCTGACGAAGTCAACCTCACTATTAGAGTCTCTAAGAATTGAGCTGATCAGTAGTTCCTCAAATCCTTATCAAAGACTCAAAGCAATAGAGTACAAGACAATGGAGAAGGCTTGAATGCCCAAACAAATCGAGTGGCTAAAAATTCTGGTTAGCTGCAAGAACAACGTAAAGAGACAGATTGCTCCACTACTAAAAAAACTAAACCAGCCACAACCAAACCTTGGTGTAGGGGCTGGCGGCGACCCCATTAAGCAAGTTGACCTAGCAGCTGAAAAGGCGTTGGTAGACACCCTGCAAGAGCACGAGTTATCTTTCACACTCATCAGCGAAGAATCCGGAATAAGAGAATATGGCGATCGTCCACGTGAATGCTACGTCACAACTGATCCCATCGACGGCACCACAAACCTGACAAGAGGAATACCTTTTTACGCAACGTCCGTCGCGATATCCACAAAACCAGCCTTAGAAACCGTCCACTCAGCGCTAGTGATAGACCTTTTCCACAACATAACATACACCGCCCGGAAGGGCAAAGGAGCCTACCGCGGGGAAAAAAGAATCACGCCTTCAGATACTACTTCGCTGCGAGAAGCCGTAATTGGAGTAGACTTGAACTCCTACAAAGCTAGAAGGATAGTCTCTCGCTTAACAAACCTCATCCAAGAAACAAGGCACATCCGCCATTTTGGAGCCAACGCCCTGGAGCTTTGCTACGTGGCCGACGGAACAACGGACGGCTTCATAGATATTCGGGGAAAACTCCGCACCACGGACATGGCAGCCGCTTGGCTAATAATACAGGAAGCAGGAGCAGAGATCACGTCACCTGAAGGAGAACCACTGAAAATCAGGCTTCACCCCCAACAGAAAGTGGAATTCGTAGCAGCTGCAAACCACAGTCTGCACCAAACCATACTTGACACACTGAAACCAGAAAAGGAAAGAAAATGATAAAACTATTAACACCCCACCCAGCCGCGCTCGCAAAAACCCAGAAAACACGAATCCTGGTAATAGCCGACCTACACATAGGCTGGGAACTAGCCCTATCCAAGAAAGGCATACACGTACCAACACAAACACAGAAACTCCAACAAAAACTTTCCACACTAATATCCGAACACAAACCGCAAGAACTACTCGTCCTCGGAGACGTAAAACACACTGTCGCCAAAGCGGAAATGGGGGAGTGGCATGACGTCCCAGAATTCTTCACCAACCTGAAGAATCAAGTGAGCAAAATATCCGTGATACGAGGTAACCACGACGGAAACCTAGATCCTCTCCTACCCGAAAACGTCAAAACCCTGCCAGCCACGGGAACATCACTCGGCGACATCGGCTTCTTCCATGGACACACGTGGCCGTCACCAACACTCCTGGGCTGCAAGACGCTGGTAATGGGGCACGTTCACCCTGTCGTATCTTTCCGTGACCCTGCAGGCTTCAGAATATCAAGCCAAGTCTGGGTTAGAGCAGACTGCGACAAAACACGAATGGCGGAAGTTCTTCTGCAAAGATACAGGGTTAAAGCTGAAAATAGCGCTGAAAAAACGTTGATGAAGCACTACGGTGTCAGATCGAGAGTCCAGCAGCTTTTCATCATGCCCTCATTCAACGACTTCCTTGGAGGTAGACCACTGAACGTGGTGAGAGGCGATGCCAAGACTGAAATGACTCTTGGTCCAGTTCTGCGTTCTGGCGCAGTGAACGTGGAAAAGGCAGAAACATACCTTTTAGATGGAACATTCCTTGGAACCCTAAGCCAGCTCAAAGCCATTAGCCAAAGCGTGGCATAATGTTTATACACCATAGCTTTCTTCACATTTCGACAGGTGAATTACGTTGACTCCGGATGACGATGACCTTCCAGAATGGTTCAGGCGAAAACGCTCGCAGTTCTTCAGTAATTGGAACTTTGAAGACATTGACAAGATGTTCCACGACATGGAAAGAATGATGGAAGAAGAGTTCAAGGGTTTCGCTTCGCGCGTTCCAAAAGACTACGTCAGAGAACGCAAGTTGCCAGACGGCTCAACTGCACGTGAGCTTGGCCCGTTCGTTTACGGCTACAGCATGAAAATAGGGCCTGATGGAAAACCCGAGATTAACGAATTCGGAAACATGAAACCTAGCAGTCGCGGTCCATTAGTGAAGGAGGAACGTGAACCGCTGATTGACATAATTGCGACAAACGGTGAAATCCAGGTCGTGGCAGAGTTGCCTGGCGTCGAAAAGAGTGATATACAATTACACGGAACAGAAGACACCCTGACCATAACTGTTGATACTCAACAACGCAAGTACCACAAGATCATTACCTTGCCAGCTAAAGTCAACGTGAGAGAGGCAAAGTCAAGCTACAAGAACGGTGTACTAGAAGTGACGATGCCCAAAACTGGAGAAGAGAAGAAAAGAAAAAGTGAATCGATAAACATAGAATGACCATTCTTTCCTC
>Ga0315285_10003232_pt1 | contig 17041 bp, 18 predicted proteins | sample YL17G09_36_MG_FD_203698 | JGI IMG/M metagenome (GOLD analysis project Ga0315285, IMG submission 203698) | Sediment microbial communities from Yellowstone Lake, YNP, Wyoming, USA - YL17G09_36 | ecosystem: Environmental > Aquatic > Freshwater > Lake > Sediment | place: USA: Wyoming | collected... | reverse complement strand
ATTGTTTCAATTCTCTCGGCGATAACCTTAACCTTGAAAGTCTACATTCTCTCAAAAATAGTTGCCATCGGATAAATCGCTTGGCCTCAATTATTAACTTTTTAGGTATTCTATCCATCTTCCACCTCCTACTTATAATAGACGTAAGAAGTGGGGAAATCTAACAGGATTATTTTAAAGGAGGGCGCCTGGACTTCATCTCGGGTGGATAAGGTCCGATCAGTCCAGGCGTTTTGGTAGAAGAAATCTATTTAATCCAAATCAATCCATTACCAGCCATAAGATATGCCAAAAAGATTAACAAATCTTTTATTTTATAATTAGGATGTTTTATTTTCTGATGGCATTTAACACACAAAGTTATTCCATTATCAATATCAAATAACGGTTGATATGTTAATATTTTCTGATAAACATTATCATTAAAAATACTTATTGCTTCTTGATATAAGAAAGCAAATTCTTTCTTATGATGAGCTTCTAATTTACCACCCCTTATTCTGCAATCTTGGTCTTGGCAAGTCCAGTTATCTCTTTTAAATACATCTGAACGCCATTTTTTATATTCTATACTTCTCTTAATAAGTTCATATAAGGGCGTTTTACATAGGTGTCTTTTTTTTCTTCTGGTAGAACTAACATTGCTATATAATCTCTGTTTACTTTCTTCTGGTAAATTTCTTAAATTATGTCCATGTAAATATCGCGGTAAATGTCTATCGTCATAATGAATATCTATTGGTTTATATTCTATTTTATTTCCACATCCACAAGCACAATATACAGAAATAATCTTATAAAGATTTGGATTATATCTTGGATGATTTTGTCCTTTATAAATAGGAGGTTTATTGTGGTTTTTTAATGCAATTATTCGCATTTTTTCCCGATATTCTGGGAGAGTAAACATGTATTGTCCAATATATTTACCTTTACAATGTTTTGAACAAAACTTTGATTTATCTTTTCTATAAAATTGAACAATATATTCTTTTTTACAATATTGACAAATTAAAGTTATTTGATGTTTTTTCATATTAAAATTTCCAGATAATACCATGCCCAGCTAACAAATATCCTAATTGAATTCCACAAAGTAATCCGGCAGTCCCTTCCCAAATTTTCCATACAAAAGTATCTTTTGAAAATTTTATATTACTCAATAGGAACAAGATTACACACCCTACAATAGTAAAGACATTCCATATAGAAATACCTATCGGGACCGAAATCAACCCATATCCGGCAAATACGAGTAATCTCATCTTCCAAGAGGTATGCGAGCCATAGCCAAGATGTAGCATAAGGCAAGCCAAGATCGCCACACCAAGAGCCTGAAACCAAGCAAAATGGGCTAAAAATAGGCATATACCAAAGATTGTAGGTAATATAAACCTCCGTAACCATTTCTTACCCTGTATTGTATCGGAAATCTGAGTGCCTCCTAAACTAAACAATAACCAAGAAATCGCTGGCAAAAACACGAGCCAAAGTTCTGGGTTCATCTGCTCTCCCTTATATACCACCGTTCGGCCTGAGCGTTGGGACTGTTTAAAAATTCAACTATGGCGGTCTTTGTTCCCCACCACTCCGATATTGCCTCTGGTCCTTTAGGTGGCCTTGTTCTTAAGCAACTGATTAAGCTCAACGATACGAGACTCAATATAAGACATACGTTTAGCTTTTTGAATATCTGCTTTTTGAAGAAGAAGCAAACTTTTTTCTTTTGTAAGTTTTTCCAATTCATTTTTCCACCTCTCTACCCTGCCTTGAATTGGCAGTTTTTCTAACAGTTTATCTAAAAATCCTCCCCAACCCATATATCACCTCCACCAAAAATCTGCTAAGCACTTCATATTACAACCGGCAATACAGAGAGCAATTATAGTTCCGCAGATAATCCCGAATAACCAAGTATCAGTAAATTCGTCAAAGATTACTTTGGACATTAGAATTTTACTTCAAGCAATGTCGCACAAAATCCCCAGGCGAACTCATTATTGCCTTCTGTAACCCCCAACCTGCCCCATCCACCGAATAACCCGATCCTACAATTTATCAGGTCAAGAATAGGCAGTGTTACATTGAAGTCAGTCTTTAAATTGACTAAAGGATAGCTGATAACCGCCACAACTTTATCATCAGAAGAATAACCAGCCTCAAGACTTATTCTTTTCCAAGTCAATATATCAAAGGTTGAAAGATAGGAAACCTGCTTGTCGGCAAAAGAATAAGCAATCCCCTGTTTTAAGTTTGGTATCTTTTTAACTAAATCCGTAATACTCAAAACATCTGCCCTTGCTACTGACAGCGATAATAAGCATATCGCCAATACTATGATGAGTTTTCTCATTTCTCCTCCTTTTTAAATAGTTTATAAACCAAATCCCATATACACACAAATAATATCCCTATCCCACAAAAGATAAAAGCAAGAACAGAAAATATCGCCTGTGGAATGGGTGAAAGTTTATTGCTCATTTAGGTTGCCCGTTTGCTGGTCTGTCTGGCCTGCCGAAATATGCCATAACCACGACCAAAATTACTTCCGTTACCTTATCAACTGGCAAAACTTTGTTTACTGATAGTATAAGAAACACCAAAGCGGCTACGACCGTAAAAAGCCACCTGCCACTGAGCAGTTTATTTAACATACCTCACCTCCTTTTTTCCGGTTGACTTTTTAAATAATTTCTGCCATAATTTATCAAACGGCTAAGAATAATTTAGTATTATTTTTTAAGGGCGCTTTATGCGCTCTGGCCCCGTTAACTTAGCCGTTTCGGGGCCTTTTTATTAAAGGGTAAGGGTTGGAGCTCTCCTGCCCCATAAAATTATTCAATGACTTGATGTTCTGACATCCATTGAATATCACCCTGCCTCTTTCCCAAAGTAAGGGTAGGTTAGGCGTCTCCTCGCCTGTAAAAGGTATCTAAGAGTAATTTGTTCTGACTAGATACCTTCCCCGCCCTCTCCCAATTTTGCTTGACAAATTACTGATAATATGCTTAACTTTGCTTGGATGAAAAAATTCAAAATATTGTTACTTTGTTTAATTTCTCTCCTACTCATTTATTTAAGTTACCTTACTTTTCCTTATGTAACTATAAAAAATATATCTTCTTGGTTTTATACCTGCTATATACTCATCGCTATTTTGTCTCTCGCTTTCATTATAAAAATTATCACAGATTCATTTTGTAATCAAATACCCAAAACAGAAAAGTCAGAATTATACATGCTAAAAGCCCACTTATGGGTTCTAACTTGGCTAATTTTTGTAATTTTATTGCCTGTAGCAGTCCGAATATGGCGGAATACCATAGAGGGAATGCTAAAATAATTATTGCAATTTTAAATAGAATACTTTTTTTAAATTTATCTAGCATAATTACCTCCGGTTAAAGAACGGTGAAAAAACCCTTCATTTCAATATCTAAATTGGAAACGCTGAAAAAACTCAAGAGAAAAGCAAAAAAGCACGGGATGATATTAGCAACATACACTCCGCAAGTTCCGCTATATCTGCTAAGAGAGAATCTTAAAAATTGCATAAGAATTCCAAATAAATGAAAAAATATTTACTTAATATAGGAATATTTATAACAACTTTTGCGATTGCGAAAGTAATCACACATTCCCCCTATATTGCTTTAGATACCAAAGAAGAATATTTTTATTCGTTTTTAATAGCATTAGGCTTTACAATAATAAAAAACTTTTCAAAAAATGATTAACCTTATTACTTTATATCAAAAAAATGGAATCTTTACCAAATTCGTAAAGTTTATTATAAGTGTTTCTATCATTGCTACATTTATCATCGTTGAAGTCCAAATTGAAAAAGCGTTAAATCATCCCTCCACTGGAGAACTTACCTCCGATATATCAAATTAACGTTTCTTTTTAATAAACTCATTGGCCTTTTGTGCTAATTCCATTCTTTTTGTTTCTAAATTCTTTATCTTAATTCGTTTTTCTTGTTCAGATAATTTTGCGTTAGATATTATATAATCAATCTGTTTATCATACGCAGATATAATATCCGCATATTTATCCATTGTCTTTGAATAATAATATCTGGGATATTTTTCTTTTAATTGCTTTACTTCGTCCCATTTACTTTGTTTGATAAGAGATAGATAGGTTTGATATGTGCTATTTAAACTTTCTCTATTCTTGTAAAAATCTCTGATGCTTTCGGAATCACTTTCAGGAGACCTTGCGACAAATCCTTTAATTCCAATAATATCAGAAAGTTCTGTAGGCCTTTTAGATTCAACCTTTTGACCAGTTGCTCGTTTTACAGCATTTATTAACCCACCTGAATATTCTAGACCATATTTTCCTGCCCCCCCAAACCATCCCTGCACAAGATTTTCTAATTGAGCTGGAGACTTCTTTAATACCCGACCTAACAATTTTGCCGATTCAGTGGTATATTTTGTATATTGATATTCTGGTAATAGTTTTTCTTTACTCTCTGGGACAATTTGTCTTTCTTTAAAAAAACTCCAATTCGTCTGATTCTCAATTAATGGCTTAAATGCAGTAGGAATAAGTCCACTCATTGGATCACCAGATACCGGAGATAAACTATCATATATAGATTTTGCTAAGCCATCAAAAGCTAATTTATCTACGCTATCCATATACTCAAAAAATCTTTCTTGAATAGAACCAAAAATCTGTCCATAAGTAAAAGCTTTGGGTATGCGAACATATGTTTCGCCTACCCTAGTAACCCAAAACAAATCCCTTTCCCAACGTGGTATTTCTTTATAATTCGGGTCTTCTCTATTTTTAAGATATAACAATAATGAAGGAATCGTGATTAAAGCAATGCCTTTGGCAGTAAAACCCATTGGATCCTCTCTGGCTGTTCTTACGGTTTTATCTACTCCTTGTATACCAGCATTAAAAAATGCAATTACAGCATTGACATCTTTTGTCTTTGCTCCTTTTCTTCCAAAATCCACTGTAGCTTCTCTGCTTTCAAATCCTGCCTCAATAGGAGTTTTGCCGGCTCTTATTGCGGCTTTATATACACCCACACGCGTAGCCTGTTCCGATAACTGGCTTATATCCCCAGGGATAGTTAATATGTTAAGTTTTTTAATTAGGCTTGGATTATTTTTTAGTTCGTTTAATGATTTTTTTAATTGCACAGGAGATAATTCCACAAACCCTGAATATGCTGCTCCGGAACGAAGCCAATCATAATAAACCTCGGATTTTTTCATAATATCCGCAATTGCGTATGCAGGATCAAGAAATGGCCGAAAACCAAATCTTGTTTGCATAACTGCAGTAAATTGGTCTCTGATAAAATTCCGTGCCATAAATTCAGGAGTTATGGTTGCACCTGTTCTTAACCATTGAGCCGGTTGATTTAATACTTTAATCATTAAACTAGAAGAAACCTCATTAAGCCCGGTCATTGCCTGGTAAAGATTAGGAGAAACTTCCATATATTTACGTTTGCCTTCTTCAAAATATTCTATTACATTACCTTTAGGTTTAAATTGAGATGGGCGAAAAATAGTTTCTGCCCCTCCTTCAGTGTAATATTTTCCAGTTTTAATCAGTTGCATCGTAACTTTTACTGGAGATATATCTTCTGGTAACGTTTCGGCGAGTTTAGCAACTGAACGAGCGACTGTATTTCTTTCGGCAATATCCATAATCTTATAAGTATTCTTAATCATACTTTCTATAGGATTATGGATTTCTAATTCCGAACCTTTAATTCGTTTAATAGGACTTCGCGCGCCTGTAAACCTATTTTTACTTACAGGAATTCCTGCAGTATCCACACCCTCAATTACTCTATCAAATGGCACATAGTTAGGATTTTTGGCAAGGATAGTATTAAATTGTTCTTGGGATAAATTACCACTATCTACTAAAGTAGATAATACCCGTTTTTGATAATCATAAAGACGAGTAGCGGTTTGGTCTAAATGTTGCACATTCCCTTTATATTTAGTGTTTAGATTATTTAAGTTCTCTTGTGCTTTTTTAACTTGTTCAGGAGTTACGATATTTTCAGTAGTAAATTCCGATTTCGGTCTTTGTAAATCCTTAATAGTCCTTTGCGCTATAAGATAATCATTTAAATCTTTGCCTCTAATATTTATATTTTTTTCTGGACTTGCCTTCATGTAATCATCAAGTATCGGTTTTAATCCTTCACCGGTAGTCTCAATTTTTCCCTCTGGAGTTATTCTAAAGGTTTTATCTTCAAGGACGGATTTTACTTTTCCACCAATGCCAAGATATTCCCTTGCTCTTAACCCTGGATTTTCTCCAGGTTTTATATCTGCTCCTAAATTTTTTGCTTTTTCTACTATATTTTCAGTAGATTGCATACGATTAACAGAATCCTGATATATACTTTCCCTCTTTTCAAAAGGTAATATCTTTTCTACGCCCTTTGCTAAAGGAGAGTATCTGGTTTGGGTTTCTTTAAATTCCTGCATAGTAGGAGACTTTCCTGGAAGTGATAATCCTGCGAATATTGCACCACCCGTTACTTTTTCTTGAATTCCACCAGGGGTTGTAACCGCTCCTGTCGCAAAAGCAGTAGGGATTTTTAATTTGAAAGGAAGGTAACTTAATCCTTGTAGTATTCCTTGCATAGCACCACCACTTACGGCCCCTTTAACTGCCCCGATAGGCCCCTCTTGTTTTAGTCCTTCGGTGGCTCCAGCAACTGCCAAAGTAGCTCCTTTTAATACAGTCCCTCCTGCCATTAATGTAGCAACATCGGTTGTGGCTTGACCTAAACCAGCATACAAATCTTTAGTAAACCCCTCAGAAAGGCCTTCTTTAGCCAATTTCTGCCCTGCTGTAGCCCAATTATCCCTTAAATAGTCAAATATACTGTCTTTTGATTCTGGCTTGCCTAGAGCCTTAGAAACCTTATCAGCATAGAAATCTATCGTATCAGCAATATGAGCCGAAGCATTAAGAACGCCAGAATAAAAACTTTTTATCGGTTTTATTAATCCTTCTTGTAATAAGGATGATTTTGGTTGATTATCAGCCAATAAATCTTTTGGTTGTCTTTTGGGTTGAATATTGCTCAACAAATCCTTGGGTTGTTTTGTAGTTTTATCTTCAGCCAATAAATCTATGGGTTGCTTTTTAAGTTGGATATCGGCCAATAAGTCTCTTGGTTCGGAAGATATGTTTTCTAATAAATCCTTCGGCATTATTTACCACCTAATTTTTTGATTAAACTTTCTCTAGTGTATTCAGGATGAATCTTGAGAGTATGTGTTATATCTTCTTCTGAAACCCCTTCAGGCAATGATAAAACATTTTCGTTAGTATTTTGTTTATTAGTTTCTGCTGAACCCATATATCTAGTTTGCAACCTTCCGACTTCTTTATCTATTAAATCAGTTAACATCGCTGGATTTTCAAAAACTTTTCCTTGTAGTTCTGGATTATTTTGGAGTGCGGAGTTTACTGTTGTCCGTGCCTCTTTCTGTAAATCCCATAGTGTGGGTTTTTGCGTATTTACCTTATTCATCCTTTCCCATAACGGTTTTTCTTCAGGAGTCAATGACTCTATTCCAGTAGTAGCTACCTTTCTTTTTATCTGTTCGTCTATGTTGATATTTGGAGTCGTTACTGCTCCTGCAGCTCCTATCTTAAACCCGGAATAAATATTACTTATAGCCTGTGCTTCTTTTTGCAATTCTGTCAATTTTGCTGTTTCTCCTTTTTTTGCCGCCTCTTGTATGGCAGATTGTAAATCATACAAAGCGCTGGCTTGTTTGTATTGTTTACTAAGTAAATCTTTCTGCTGTGCGTGTATCTCAGGGTCAAAATTGGGGTCTAATTCGTATTTTTTTAACTGTGTCTCTTTTATTTTTTTATCCAGAGTAAAAGTTTCTCGTTCCTGCGCCAATTTCTCTTTGGCGATTTTCAGATTGCGTAAATTCGTTACCGACTCATTGACTCCTTCAAAAATTCCGGTAAGGATACTGAGACCTCGGTTTCCCATTTGTAACCTCCGTTTTTAAGATGTCTAATTAAAACCAGAAAATCCAGATGTATCTATTGTGCTTGCATTCCAACTATTTAGTCCCATTCCGCTTTCCATGCCACCAGCTGCTCCTAGTGCTCCTATTACAGGCGCAGCAGTCCCGCCACTCATTATCGATGCAGCTGCTTTGATACCTGCTTTTAATAAACTTTCCCACATAGAATTTTCAGAAGATTCAGCCACATCCTCCATTTCAGCTTTTTTAAGTTCAAGTTCAGTCTTCCTTAAAGCAAACTGATTTAACATCTGCTGATTACTAAGGGCCCCAGACCTTACCCCAGACATAATATTTGAACCGGCAGTAAGCAAAAATTCCTTGCCTGTTATCGCTCTTAAGAAATCATTCCATCTTAATTTAGTGGTTGTGTCTGCAACTGCCTTAGAGGTTATTGAAGCGCCAAGACCGCCTCTGCCAAGCCCGCGCTTGGCTAAACTTTCACTAACGCTTCTGGTAATATCCCTATTCGTCAAGCCGAGCATCTTTTCAAATTCAGGACTGCCAGTCTCTCCGATAGATTTATAATATTCAGGGGTAATCCCCTTGAGCAAGTCAGAACTAAAGGGAAAAAGAACATCTTGGCTTTGTTTGTAGTAGGGGTCAGCTTCCCAACTTGGAATTGTCACATCAGAGACATTAGAATCGCCTCCACCGAAGATATCGCCTCTTTCACTCTTTATTGTTCTAATGAAATGCTTGAATAAAAATCTTAATAATTCCACATTTCCTCCTTATTTAAGATACCTAAAGATACCTTTTTTTCTGTTTCTCCAATAGAACTTTATCATCTTGGGATACCTGATTCTTAACATCTCTCTTAATTTTAATAAATTAAACTGCCCTCTAAATTCCTTAAGTATGAGTAGATTGTTGACAAATATATATAATTTATTATTATCATACTTTTCGTGCCAAGTAACAAAGCCAATCTCCAAATTATCTTTATTCTTAAAAATATAAATTCTTCCGTCGCTAATTGCCTTTTCTAACTGCGCCTGTAAACCCTCTCTGTCATTTACTTTTATGTTTTCTGTCTCAATTACTTTGACTAAACCTTTAGCAGAAATCATTTGTCAATATGTTTTAATTCTACTCCCTTATCTTTAAGTGCTTTAATTGCCTGCGTCCTAATTTCATCTTGTATAAGTTTTTCTTCAGCGTTCTTTTCTACTTGTGCCTGCTCAGAGGCAAGTTCTTTAGCAGTCTTGACATGCTTGCTTAATTTATTATTGCGGTAATCAACTTCTCCTAAATTAAAATCTTCCTTAGAAAATACGGCTTTTTCCTTGCGGGTTTCTAAGTCTTCTGCGTCAGGTTCGTATTGACATTTTGCGATAACCTGACCGTCTTGATTAACAATATACCAATCGGCATAACAAGTGCTTGCTATGAAACAAAAAAATAACAAAAATATAATTCTTTTCATACTTTCCTCCTCATTTAGCCCCTATAATTACGTATCGACCATATCCATCTGCGGCCATATCTTGATATGACTCTGTATTCCATCTCCATAGTTTAAATGTAGGAACCCTGCCTGAAATAGTAGTCTTCCAATGACGAATTTCACCATTTACCCCGCCAGCAGTCGAAGTAGTTTCTATCCAAACCCACCAAGTGCATTGTGCTTCAACATAGCCTGTGGGTAATGGAATAGTTCCTCCACTTACAATAGTCCCTGTGGATACAAGAATATTGGTAGAATCATCGTTAGTAATCTGCGTTATATTACTTGAATCATCATTATAAAAACTCCCTAATCTTTTATAGTAAGTTCCCACTGACGGGGCAGTTGAACTCGTTGATATTTTACAGGTGAAAGTAGTTGCATCAGTATCCGCAATTGCAAAAATGTAATATGTTGTTGACGCCACTTCCCCCCCATTGTCTAAATCTGCAAATGTAACGGAAGTCGCAGAAGTATTAACCCTAAGTTGCCTTGTTGTGCCTGCTGAATTAGAACATACGATTGAACCAGCCGCTACGCTAACCGCTGAAGCAGAAGAATATGAAATCCTACAATCATGTCTGCCATAAGAAAGAAATCGGTCAAGTGCCTCATTGTTTGTCTGAATAAGCGTAGGTATATCGCTGGGAGAAGCCGAACTAGCTGGTTGTCCCTTTGCCCACTGGTCTGCGGCATAAAGATTAACTTGACAACTTATTATGTTAAATGCTATAATAAAAATTAAGGAGAAAACACAATGTTTAAAAAATGTGTTATTTGTAAAAATCGATTTAAAACTCATCTGTCTGAATTTCAAAGAAGAAAATGCTGTTCTCGTAAATGTAGTAATATTTGGAGAAGCAAAATTTCTAAAGGTAAAGTTAAATCTAAGGAATGGAAGAAAAATATTGGTCTTGCCCATCTTGGTAAGAAACGTCCACCATTTTCTAGGGAATGGAGAAAAAATCTTAGCAAAGCAAGAAAGGGAAAAAAGTTTACTTTTGAACATTGTAAAAATATTAGTCTTTCTCAAAGAATGGAAAAAGGTAATAATTGGAAAGGCGGTATTATTAAGGATTCTAGAGGGTATATTCTTATTAAATGCCCTACTCATCCCTTTCACCCTAAAAATGGTTATGTTAATAGGTCTCATCTTGTTATGGAAAAAATGATTGGCCGCTATCTTAAACCAGGAGAAATAGTGCATCACAAAGGAACTAAATACCCTATTGATAGTATTAAAAATAAACAGGATGATAGACCTGAAAATCTGCAACTGTTTGCGAATGATAGTAAACATACTAAATTTCATAATTCTCTTCGCCGAATTTCTAATTAAAATCTTTCTCATAAATCCTCCTTTTTTACGATTATATACATAAAGTCATAACATATACAATTCCAGCCGCTCCATTGCCACCTGCCCCACTACTTGCACCATTATTTGCCGCTGCCCCACCACCGCCGCCACCAGCACCATAAGTTGCTCCATTACCACCTGCCCCTGGTGATTGATTCTCTTGTGCTCCTCCTCCGCCGCCACCAGCACCACCGCCCCACACTAAATTGGCAGTAGAAGCAGTTCCATTACCGCCTGCACTATTAACCGCACCACCTGCACCGCCAGCAAACCCTATTCCGTCTTTATATGTTCCGCCTGCTCCACCTTTTCCACCTGCGGAGGCATTTACCCCGAGTGACCCACCACCATCTCCACTCCCGCCAGATCCAATTGTAGAATCACTACCGTCATCACCTGCACCACCAGAAGAATATCCTCCGCCGCCACCAGCACCACCGCCAGGTCTTAAATAAGTTCCAAAAGATGAGTCTCCACCAGCAGTGCCAGTATTACCATTGGTATTGGCTGAAGTTTGAGCCGCACCACCACCGCCACCTGTTCCTACTGTTACAGCTACAGTTGCACCTAACTCGGAAGCATTAAAAGCACGAGTAAAAGTATAACCGCCAGCCCCCCCTCCGCGCCCACCATCTGCTTTTCCTAAACTTTGTCCTCGCCTTCCTGAACCACCACCGCCACCACCACCTATCATAAAAACTTCAACAATAATTGCTCCCGAAGGTTTAGTCCAAGTCCCAGAAGAATTGAATACTTGAACATCAAGATTATTATTTGCTACCGTCCAAACTCCGGATGTTATCTTAGGTGTTCCTGTCCAAGCCGAAGTATTCGCACCCGTGCCACCCAAAGATGGGTTTAAAGGAAAAGTTAACCTATACTCAGCTATGCCTCTTCTTAACTGACGCAATTCTTCATTGAGGATGGCGACATCTTTATCTTCAAAACCTGTTATGACTTCGTCGGCGTGAGATGTTATAAGAAGGCAAAAAACGCTACATAATGCTATAAAGAATAATTTAGTATATTTCATTAATATAATTCCTCAATTGTAAATTCTATTTCTATCTTAGATATATTCCAATCCACTACTCCATTTTCAGTAATTGTGCCTTGGAAGTATTGACTTATTAAAGATGGTTCAGTTACAGAATTCATAGGTGTATAAAAAGTGAACACTTTATTTACTTCATCCCCTGAATACATATCTGTAGTGCTTGCATTTGGAGAAACAGATAAATCCACAGTAAATGTTTTGTCTATATCTGGTTCATCTCCTTTAATATTAAAATTAAGCGTTCCTTGTGTCCCTGTATAATAAATTTTTATTCTTTTTATAAATTTCTTGTATCCTGGAACCCCAAAGTCTTTCCACCCCGTTTGGTAAACACTTAAAATTGAAGTTTCATAAGCAGAACCTACCTTAGAATAAGAAATCCTAAAAACATATCCGTCAACCTGATAAAGCGTAGGGCTATAATCTATATCAGTTGTAGAAAGATTAAATTTAACCTGAATATAACGGTTCGCAGGAACTGTGGATATATCAGAGCCACTTGGATTAGTTACTGCTGTGCACCAGGCAGACCATGTTGTTCCATCGGGACCGGTCCGAACCTGAAAAGTGGTGTCTCCATAAGCTCCAAGATTTTCATTCCAATATAATTTATCTAATACCTGAGCCTTAATATCATAAACAGGGCTAGTCCATAATCCAGATGTATCGGGTCTAGCAATTGTAGCGTCAGGAAGATAAGTAACAATATTGGCTATTGTGTTTATTGAAGCGTCTTTAGTTTGTAGTTCGGTAAGCCAGCCAGCGATAGTGCAATCCCAAGCGATTTCTTGACTTGGCTCTTCTTCTGTTCCATAGCTTCTTATATCATCATAAGTTCCTGCATCTATTTCGCTTTTATATCTTTTATTTAAGAGATTAGCGGAAGAGGTATGCGCAAATACATAACCATCAGTAGTGGAAGAGCCGGAATAAAGCGTTCCAAAATCAGTGCCTGCGCCAAAAGAAGCAAAACAATTTATGTTTTCAGTATCAAGAGTATAGGCATCTCTGGTAAAATCGTATAACAATACCCTATTATTTGTCGTTCCTCCTGATTTTTCAGAAGTATAACTTAACCTATATTCATTGTTCCCGTAATATCCTACACTCTCGGCTATATTAGTTTGGGATATATCTTTAATTTCCGGAGTTACCGCATCAGACATAAGCACAGAATATTGTCCGATAAATAAATATATCCCATCTCTGCCTAAATAAACAATCCCTTTGGGGCTTACGGCTACACTATAAGGTGCCGGGCAGCCTACAAAAGACAATGGATCTCCAATAGTCAAAGCAAAAGTATTCGTGCCATCAACATTTTGAATTGGGTCATCATATACACTTTGAATTGTATTGGTTTTTCCTATTCTTAGGATACCAAGAAATACTTTAAGGAAGGTAATTGCGTCTCCGTCGTCTGGCCTAATCAATTCAAAATCTGCGGGGTTAAAATAATCAGGATTATATTGGTCAGACCAATAAAAATCAGAAGGATAGGTAGGATTTCCTGAGATATATAACCTTTCTACATATAACTCAAGATATTTTCCTTTTGGTGGGGTTACATTAGTTCCTGCTGAGACTGTTGTCCAAGTAGGAGCACTATTATTATCAGCCGTGTCATCTGTTACGCTATCGTTAATAGTGACTGTAGTATTATCAGCAATAGACCAAACCATATAATAAGTGGTATCGTCCGCTGCGTTAGCTTGACTAGAATTACCAAGCGTTCTATAGATATATCTATAAGTAGTGCCAGCAGGCCCTAAGGGAATATCGGTAAGGGTAAGATTCTGAGTATTTGTAGCGGCCGTGCCTGTTTTTATGGGATTGCTTCTTGCGGTAGAATAATCATAAGTAGAACCATCATAGAACGCCATTTTATACATATACCAACTTTCAGCGTCTAAATCATTACCGCCGTTTTCAGAAGAAAGCTGAGCAAAAGGAGCGCCTAATTCAGCACAAAGTTCTGAGGTTGTCCGGGAATTATCCGTATTTACCGTTGTTTGAGTATAACCGTCCCATTTTATAGGCTGATTATATCCATTTGTGCCTATGGCAACATCTTTATAAGTTAAGAATTGCCAACGTTTGCCGTCACTAAGTCCTGTCTTTATGGTGGTAAATGTTCCGGTATCATCATCACCATACAATAATAAGGAACCAGTAGCGGCAATCAACTTCGTAGTGCCGTCAGACTTATAAAATCTATGCAAGCCCGTTACTGCGGTGGATCCTGTATCTCCATAGGCAAGCAAAGCATCGCGCTTGCTGAGTTCTCCGTAGCGGTCGTTCACTCTTAAATTAGTTAGTTCAGTAGCTTGATTATCGGGAATAAGATAAGGAGAAATTTGCGAATTTAATCCTTTGGAAAAATCTTGGATAAATGTAAATCTCGGAGTATTGTCGGAGGCAAATGCAGATGAGTATATACTAATTAGTAATATACTAAAAGTAAGATACTTTAATGCTTTTTTCATCTCCTCACTCTCGGGCCCTGGAGCCGTGCTTCTTTATCTGAACCTATGTCTCTGCGCTTCTTAAATATAGTAAAAGCTTCTTCTCTGGCTCTCTTGAATTGTCCTTCTGTAATATCTTCGGTTTGGTCTTTATTAAGAATAGGGTTTACACGCCATTCCGCGTATTCGAGAATAGCATCATCAAAAATAGACAGATGAGTTAGTTCAGTAGAATCTCCCGAGAACGGATAATCTGTTTCTTCTGCCATAGGCACAGGGGCTTTACCGTAATATAACCAAAGACCGTCTGCTAATGTAGTATCGGGAGCAGGCACTAAAGTTAAAATATCACTGTCTATAAAGTATTCTTGGGGGTCTCCTGCGTCTAAATCTCTCCAGTTCGGCCTATTTTCATCAAGCCAAGCTAAAGTGCGCGGGTTAAGTTTTTTCCATTGCGTCCCAAACCACCATAGGCCAGATTTATCTGTTACCAGATAATCACCTATTACGGTTGATAAAGCATATTCTGCCTGATTTGCTGTTATAGTAAATTTTTTATTCGCCTTAAGACAGGCTGTATATGCCGCGATATTTTTTATTCCCTGATTCAAAATCAATGTCAGAACAGGCTCAGTTATAATTTGAGCCTTTGCTCCCGGGATAAACCCTCTTGCCAAAGATTTCAATTCTGCATGTGTCATATTTATAATCTCCTATTAGCTAAAATCATTTTTTAATGCCGCCAAAGTTTTGATTTCGGTATCGGAACTCCTACGTGCTGGTGTTTTCCATTCGCACCCATAGGCAACACAAATTAAATCATTACCTTGCCTACAAAGAAAAACCCTGTCGTGCATAGGACAGCCAAATTGTTTGCGGCGTTCGTTCATTTTTTTATATTTAACACAAGGGTATCAATTTTTCCCCTTATATATAATAGATTTTCTTTTATATTCGTTATCTCGCTTTCGGTTTTGGCAAGGCGTTGGGCATTTATATTTATCTGGGTTTCTTGTTCCATTATCGTTTTTGAATTGGCATTGACGATTGTAACAAGTTTTCCATATCCAAAAACAATTATTGCAAAGGTAGTAAATATGGTAATAGAAATTTTAACCCAATCTGCAATGTCTAACTTTATTCTTGCTCCATTAACTCTTCTATCGGGAATTACTTTGTCACCAATTTTTACTAATCCCATATTCTCTCCTTACTGTAATTTATTCTCTCTTCTCCATATCAAAATTTTCTTATGTATTTTATCTAATCGCCTTGCTATGGATGATTTTCTTTCTCTCTTGGTCATAATGTTCCTTCACACCTTTTCCTTTATATTCTGAATAGGTCTTAAAATCAGTGAAACGGATGTGGTTAGATTTAGGTGCTATAGCACATCCAGATATAAAGACAAAACACAGAATAATGAAGCTGAACGCTATTCCCTTTAACCGATAAAAGGCACTATTCTGTGTCATTTTAATCTACCATCATTATTGTTCCTGTGGCTGCCGCTCCGCCACCTGCCTCACTCACCGTTATCGTCGGCGTATCTGTGTATGCCTCTAATACCGTTCCTGTATTATAAACCACTCTTAATTGAATAGTATCTGCATTGACTACATCGGCATTAGGTATCTGAAAATTTAGATGCCCTTCAGTAGAGTGGCTTGCCGCAAGTGCCGCCGCTAAAGTAAAATTTCCTGCACTCTCAAGGGCAGAATTATTATCCGTATCATAAGTTCCAGTTCCCAAGACAAACTCAGGCACATCAGCACCATTGGCAAAATCTCCAGTAAGGGTTGCCTTGATTACATTTGAAGTATCGGTAATATCAGTCCAACTTCCTGCATTTAATTTATATTGGAGTTTATAGGCGTCGCTTGAAGTTGCCCCTGTATTCTCTAACCTAAACTGCCAGCCATAGGAAGTATCCACACTACAAGTTACATCTGCCCCTTTTACGCCTAAAGCAGTCCTGCCTGTATCTGCTGGAGCATTGATAACATATCCTATTGAACAATAACTATCAGAGGCAATAGTCCAAGTCGCCGAAGCCACGACTTCGTTTGCGGTGGTAACTGCGTCCCTTAAAGATAAAATACCATTGACATTTCCTCTATCTACTGAAGCAATAGCACTCCAGCCTGTCGGAGCAGTAATCAATGGGTCTTGGTCATCGCCTATCCAAACCACTACCCTGCCCCCTGCATTTGTAACTGTCCAAGAAGGCGAAGGCAAAGCGGCAGCATTTGAGGAATTAACTGCATTAGCGGTTTCGCCTATCGGTGTGGTAGTGTTATATTGCCCCGCAGGAACTTTTATAACTGTTGCTGTCCTTTGTTCTGTGGCACTTGGCGTTATTACAATACTCCACGCCGCATTATCCCCTGAAGCAGTCCAATACCAGCAGGAAATTCTTTGATTAGCGGTTGAGGTATCGTCTAAACTTGCGGTGTTGATTGTCCAAGCCTGCTCGCCTTTCGGACCGCCAGGGAGCGTGCCGTGTGTTACATTGGCGTCGCTTACCAGATTAACTATAATCATATCCCCTGTTGACTGTGCAGGCACATTTGTAGTCCACGCGGTTGCCGCAGTATCACTACCAGAATTCATTACAGTTACTGTTGACGAGCTTGCTACTGAAGGGTGAGCTGG
>Ga0315285_10003231_pt1 | contig 17045 bp, 19 predicted proteins | sample YL17G09_36_MG_FD_203698 | JGI IMG/M metagenome (GOLD analysis project Ga0315285, IMG submission 203698) | Sediment microbial communities from Yellowstone Lake, YNP, Wyoming, USA - YL17G09_36 | ecosystem: Environmental > Aquatic > Freshwater > Lake > Sediment | place: USA: Wyoming | collected... | reverse complement strand
TGTTCCAGTCACAAAGGAAGAGATGCTGAAGAGAATCTCTAGGAAAGCCAAAGAACTGCAGCAATTGATAGACCAACCGAAAACTTCTGAGAAAACAGAAGAACTTGAAAGACAAGTGAATCAAAAATTATCAGAAATGCAAAGATTAAAAGATGTTTTGAGCAGTCTAAAGTAGACGAACGAAAAAGAATCTCCACCCGTTTTTAGGGAACCGTCCTGTTGTACGTTAGTTCGTGATAGCTGGCGAAGACCAAAAAAAGGTCCGCCAAAAGCTATCCATGAGGATAGTGAGGAGAAAATAGAAGTGAACCCAAATCAAATGTGCGAAAGCATACAGAAAACCAAAGTGGAACTTGCACTGATTTCACTGGTCATGTCAATAGTCAGCATACCACTGATCGGGTTTGCTGTGAAAGTCTACGGCATGTTTCACCCTTCGATATTCCAGCATCCATTCAGTCTCATGATAGACACATTGGGCTATAACTTGACATACATATTTGCGCTCGCAGCCGGGCCTTGGAACATAAATCTATGCATCGGTATACTCGTCGCCGTGATCTATATCAGGCGCAAGAACAGAACATCTTGGCAAGAGAGTGACTGAGATGGCAGAGAAAATGAAATCAGAAATCTCAGTGAAGTCCGATGTTCTGGTATCCATAGCAATCGGAATTTCTGTGACAGTCGTCCTTGCGATCTCAGCCGCCTATCAATTCGACATGCCTGCAAGCGCAATCACATCAGAGTATCTGTTCGAACAAGCAGCCATTCTTTTCGTGGCAGGATTATGCATCTGGGCAGCATGTTTTATGATGCTGTGCATGACTGAATGCGGACTGTCGCGAGAATCAGTAGCACTATTTGCACCGCTTGTAATCATGTTCATCGTCTTCGCAATATCTTTCGGATCCAACGCGATGGCGTATCCACAGTACTTCTATCACTATGCACCTCTCTTTTTCTTAGGACACAACTCATACCATGGACAATTGGCTACTGGATCAATACTTCCTGATGGGAGTGCAGCATTAGCCATGATCGCCGCAGTCGTTGCATCAGCGTGGTTTCTGAAGCGCAGGACATTGAACGTACCAATAATAGTGGACACAAACAACCAATCCACGCAGGTGTGAGAGGACTAGTGTTTTTTGCATGGTATGTTATCGCCACTGTACTCGTCGCACTCATTGTAGGCATGTGGATACAGAGAAGATCGGGCACATCAATGCTGATGAGATAGGTAGAAGATGAGAGAATTGGGACAAAAAAATAAGAAATCATCACCAATCGCCGCACTGCTTGTAGCTGCTGCGTTTTGCGGAGTGATTGATGCGATTTTCATCCAAAGCTTTTTCCAAGATGCTGCAAGCGAGACTGCCACAACACACACGATCGGCAGCATGACGACAATAGTGAACTTAACACAAACATTCATACAAAGAGTTCTCACGCCAGACTACGTGGCCATGCAGGTAATCTTAGCTCTGACATCCATGTTCTACTGTGGTGCAACGATTGCCCTGTTCGTTCACGTATCTAATAGACCTCCATCCAGAGAAAGAACTGGCTTGAGATTTCTGTGCGGATTTCTAATCCTCATCTCTCTTCTCTTCTTCTACTGGACAGCATACTATCCCGAGCACTACTATTGCAACGCACCGTTGTTTCCGTTCTGGTAGGGAAGGAACATGGAAGAAAAGAAACGTACAAAAATCCTGTTCTGGACGGGTGTTATTTTAATCGCCCTGTTTCTCGCGACATATCTACTGCCGTTCAATGTGAGGATTTTCTCTAAGAGCATCTTGAACATTGCCATGTCGCTAGTGCTGATATTGTACATCAAATTCCAGTTCGTCCTCGACACTCTTCGCAATCTTCAGAACTGGGCCGTCAGTGTGGTTGCCGTACTTTTGGCCATCATGATGCTCTTTCCCATCGCTTACATAATCAGGGAATTTCAAATAAACATCATTGAAATTCTCTCACCGGGCTATGTGATCATTCAAGGGACACTCATTGTCGTGCCCGCGATTCTGTTTGGCGTTGCGATAAACAAACTGCTTACGCTTCGAGAAAGCCTAACCACCATTGGTACAAAATTCTACTGGGCATTCACAATCGTGGTAACCTTTGTCGCAGTCATCTGCATTTCATACTTGGCAGTGCTATTTCCACTAAACTGTTGGTGCGAACCACTGTTCTCTCTGAGGTCTTTTAGCCAAGCATCGATTGTGTTGTTCCTATCAGCAGCAGTTCTGTTCTGCATGTCAACAACTGAAACGGAGATTCAGAAAGGACAGAGCAAGACTGAAACTGATCCCTCCTGAGCAGAGGGCAACTATCCACACCTCGGGTTTTTCAGAGGAACCGTTGCGATTTGGAAAGTGGTAGCCGCCGAAACTATGTTCTTGGAGAAGGGTGAGCCCCGTAGCCTTTCGTGAAGATTTTCTTTTCAGTCACGCCAAGAGCAAGCGGCAGAGGCTATCACAATCTATTTTTTATCCTGGTTTTTTCCCTTCCCTCAAACTTTCTTCTCGAACACAAGAGGGAATTGAAAACGATAGCTGGCGAGAGGTCCGAAGGTCTTTAACTGCTTGTGCCATAAGCATCCTCCTCTTGGATAAAAGTTCATCTGCCAGTTCCAGGAGAGGTATATGACTGAAGGACCCGCCTGAAGCTATCCGCAAAGGATAGTTAAGAATTCCTCAATTACGGAGAGGAATGCATGAAACGAAAAAAGAAAACAACTGTGGATACTAGTCTGTTTCCACCCAATTTCTTCAAAAAGGTGAAAATAGGCTGGGGCGAAAAAAGAATTTCCGGTAGAATGCAGCAAGTGACAATACTCACACAGGAAGGCGACTTCGATAGAAAACAATTGGTTCCTGTGAGGGATTTGCTTCGCAAAGTGACGAAATCGAATGTCAGCCTCAGGAAGAATCCGGACACAGACAAATTCGAGTTCAGAATGCCAGGAAATCACCAACAGTGCTTCTTGAATTGCTTGCTAGCGCAATCGAGGAATGATTGATACCTGCAACCTAATCAGGTTGCAGAAACCCCATTTTTTCGGAATACCGCTCGTATGGAATGACTCTGTAGAGATATGAAGCAGCTGATGACATTCCTACTCTTGGAGAGTGCACCATCAGTAAGTGTCTCCCAAGAACTCCTGAATGTTCACTCTTCAAGCGGAGAGCGGGGATGGCTGCCGATGAAATGTCTGCCAACACGAAGGAGGGAAAGTGAACAAGCAGTGAATGCATCTAAGGCTAATACATAAGGCATCGCCATAGCAGCCTACTGCAATCATCAGAAGATTGCAGAACCTGGGGAGTTAACCTCGTCCCCATCCCCAATTATTTTTTGGGAAAAGCGTAAGGAGGACTATGTCTGGAACCAGTGATTTCGACACAGAAGAAACGAGGAAAATATCAACGAGACCAAATTGTGACCAACTTGTGCACATGTAACCAGCTTTCCAAAAATGGCTGGGCATGCATAGCTGCGTCATAGATGTCTGATTGTTTTCGATTTCAGATATCTCCTCCTCCCATCTTTTTTTTGTCCGTTTCCGATTGACATGAAGACCGAAAAGGTCTGATTCACGGTCACCTCTTAACTGCGTGGTTAATGTGACGGGGGATTGAGAACCGATACGTGGTTGAGATGAAACGGAAGGAACTCTGTACCTCCTGAACACTGCCCTAGAGGCAGGACCTACGGGAGGTATGGGGTGAATATGTGGCAAATCCTGTCCCCGTAAAAATACGATATGGAAGAATCAGACTCTACAAGCGCGGAATCAGGCACTTCATAAAAGGAATCATGCACTTCATGTGCAGATGGTATGTCTACCTGCCAGACATGATACTGGAACAGGCCAACAACCCGTTCGAAGATGGCGAGATAATAAGAGCCGAGATCACCAGCGAAGCCATCGTACTGAAAAAGATAGTGTGGTGGGAAATCCTTGAGTGGAGCAAACTCCCAGACGTGTTCGAGAAATTACCCTACAAGACCAAACGAATGATATTCAAGAGATCCTCCGAAAAGGCCAAACGAAGGATGATCAAGAAAGGGCTAATGCCGCGAGTCTGAGCAGTTCTCTCTTTAACCCCCCTATTTTTTTTTGTTTTATCTTCCGGAAGGTTTGCTGCTTTCAAGAAATTCGAAAGCAGATAGTTCACACTTGTAGAAAGTGTCGTGAGGAATGAACAGAATGTCAGAAACAAAAAGTGGATTGGAGTTAGCTGATTTCCCATCCGAATTTTGTAGAGGATTGGGAATAAGAGAAATAAAGAACAAAAGATTGACAATACTGACACCTGGCGATCATATACTGCCTGTAGAACTGAAACGGTTGAGATCTGTGCTGCAAGAAAAGTTGGGATGCCGCGTCGTCCTTGTTAGAAACAAGAAAACGCGCAAATGCTGTTTGCGGATACACGGGAGGCACGCCGACACTTTCAGGAGATTGAAGGAGATTCCAAAGGAAAGAGCTAAAGTCTGATCACATTCCTCTTTTATTTTTTTTTGTGTTTGACGTCTAACTACACTGCCAAGACCGTGAAGAAAAAATTTTAAATATTTGCAGTATTCAAAGAATATTATACCTTAATTGAATGTTACACTCCAAAACTAGAGAAACCAACAAACCAACAAACCAACACACACAGATAACAACGTTATCATGTAGTAATCCAGTTCAGGAAACAATCACATAGTCAGTTCAATCTGGCTATGATAATATGCGACGCTCTTTCACACAGAGTAATGATGCGCAGCACAGACGAACAAGATGTTACTCATATCTACCTACTTCTCGCAAATTCTTCCAACACTCGTCTCAACATACTGAAGAAGATGTCTTAGTACTCATTCAGTTGAGATATCCTCAAATTGGACCTGAGGTAAAAACGGCTTCAGTCTAAGCTAGCAATGTGCAACTTGGATATGAAGACCTGGTCCATAAGATGGAAAATGAATTGAACAAAAAGCTCTTAATTGTCAGTATCGCCTTACTCATCGTCTTAGGCCTAGTCCTGTTAGTTCCCTTCGCCGTCGCCAATGCGGCAGCCAGCTTTCTGGATTCAGTGATTTTCTCGCCAGGAGCCATCACCATCGCAGTGACAATGACAGTCACAGTCAACGTCGCTGCACTAATCGTACTGTACATCAAATCAACCGGGAAGAAGAGACTACCGGGACTGCCCCAGATCCACAAAGTAGCAGATGGAACGGGCTACGAACCATCAATCTACGGTTGTGACATCGACCCCTACAGAAGTGGACACACTTCGAGGTTTCTCAGCGCTGTCGTGGGTAATGGATTCAACCTAGGCTGAACTACAAGATTGTGTTACTAGATTTTGGATATTAGCCGTATCCAAAATCACTCCCACTTTGGGCCCATTGATCGTCTGGTTGACATAACATAAAAATGGCGTGTAAGAGGATTTGGGGAATGGAATGATCCTCTCAACCTCCTCCTTTTTTTTAGATGTATCTTCATGGTCACCTCTGTAACGTATCCGAGAGGGGTGATACTTCGTATCCATGATACGGAGTCCCGTACGAAAAGGGAAGTTGTCGAGCAAGAAAAAGGAGAACCGCATGTCAATCAATTCGGTGATACTCTTCTCGTTCCTAATAGCCATATCAGTCCCCTTCGTCGTCACCAGCACCATAGCCGGTTGTACGACAAACATACTCTTGTTCCGAGCGCCACGAACAGTGACATTCACTTTCTTGCTTCTGTTGCCGGACTATGTACTTGGCAGCTCCATGGGAATAGACGAGGGGGTTTAGACCCTTAGCACAGGAACTTTACTTCCCTTCCCCCTTTTTGTACCGCCTGGAATGAATGCAAGTTGGAAGATGGGAGTGAAAGAAGTCCCATCCTATACAATTCGGGGAGATAATATACAGTTACCGTTTTGACCGCCAGCGCTACCTTCCTTTTTGCCACTCAATGTTTTCTAAAATAGCTGGCGCTAACTATGATCCCCACATATCACGGTCATCATGCGTCTATCATACTTGAGTAGTGACTTTCACAAATCCCATTCTTCCAACAATCAGGATGGGTAAGAGGCAGAGAAAGGTACATAAAGTGCCAATTGGGGACCAACCATTGCACCAAGGTGAATTGGTTGTTCAACCATTGGCGGTTTCAGTCGTACATGCTGCCTTGGCAGTGAATGTACGGCTAAGTCCCCGGGGCTTAACGCAGTTGGTAAGGGCCGATGCCCTGTACCTCCTGCAATCTTTCACCCATCCTCTCATACACAAGATGGATAAGGAGCAGATGGAAGGTTTTACCGACCTGCATGTCTCGTTGAAAAATCCGGACGGGATCGTGCAGATTGAGTAGGTTCTTTCCTGTTAATCTTTATCCATCTCCCTCCGCGATGTTTGGGATGAACAAGAAGCAGAATGAGATATTGCCAATGGCAGTAAATATATCCTGCATTGGCAACTTCGGTTGTACATAGCACCTCCTGATGGGAGGATAATGTACAACGCGCCTTCCTGAGGGAAGTCATTGCTAATGGCAATGAAGTCTTCTCCTGCAGTTTCTTGTCCATCCCAACCTTTTTTTATTTTTGATGTTTGACGTTTAACTGACTGTTCGAGATGATACGATGAGGAAGAAAAGGAACTTGGTCATCACACTTCTCATCCTAAGTGCAGCGATCTTCGTTCCAGCCGTGTCCTTGCTCTTGGCATCAATGAGAGTTTACGAATATCCAGTTCTGTTCACATGGAAAGAACAAAAAATGGGACTCGTATCAGTTTTCTTTTTTCTGTTCATGGGTCTAGAATTGGTGTTCAATAAAATCTGGTGCCCTTTCAGGAGATGGACTATTACGAGTTGCAGAGATGTTCATTGCGGTCTATGGAAGATTTGCAAGAATTGCGGCATTCGCATGTCTCTTCGTTGGAAGTATTCACCTGGCCAGAAAAGGAGCGAGCAGCAATATATTTACGGAATATGCGAGAAATGTGAAATTGCCGTAGTCGGTCTGGTTTCGATTTTTGCTTTACTCGGAATGTTCATGTGGGAGATGATGTTGCTTGGAGGATGAGAAGACCTTCTTTTTTTCTTGTTTGACGTCTAACATAATTTATCATCAAAAATCTTTCCAAACAATACATTTATATTTTTAGTTTGACGTATAACATATTATGCCAGAATACCTATTGCTCTTCGACATGCCAAGGGAGATGGGGAGCATGCAGGTGAAAGTCAACAGAACACTAAAGGCCATGGGAGCGACAAGACTCCAATATTCCATATGGGAATCTAAAGACCTGAGAGGATTGAAAGAGGTGGCCAAGCTTGTGAAGCAGGTGGGCGGAACCTCGATGATAGTTGAGAAGAAGGTAGTTTTTTAACCAGTTGTCTTCAGTTACCGACTAAAGACTAAAAATCAGAAAAATTTAAATACTTTCCGTCCTGTTTCTTAGATATGAAGATAAAAGCCACCAAAGACGAAGTTCCCTACAAAATGAAGCTCAAGGGAGACGTAGAAGAGAAGGAATATGAGGAATACAATAAAAGAAAAGAAAAGGAACGATTGTCTGCTCCTTTGATTGAAAGAATAAGGCCGTATACAGAAAAAGAAGAGCCGACTGAAATACGGGAAAGGAAGGCATCGGTCACAGAGATAAGAAAAGCAATAGAAAGAGACAGGACAAGGGACATAGAACCTTTGCAGTTTATAGGGACTAAGATTCTTGGTGATCTATTCGATAGAGTGCAATTTTTGAAAGAAAGGATAGAAGAAATGAATCAATCACTTCTATCAAGGCAAAGTTTGAACCATCAAATCCTCACAGACATAGATGTTGACATACAGAAAAAGTACGAATTATTGAACAGGGTTTCAAGCAAAGAAGATTTGAGAGAACTGCAACTAGACATATCACTTTTGAAGATGGAGAAGAGGAAGGAGAATACATTGTTCTGGAGAGATGAGATGACTCTGAAAAAAGAATTGCGAGACTTTATTGAGGAATATAGAATAGAATCCAAAATTGCCGGTATGTTTGGTGAGAAGAGATGAGAGAACCCCCAGGAAAGAAAGAGGAAGTTTTGGAAGAGATCAAAAGACTGATTCCTATATTGGGGAAAGAAAAAGCATCAAGACTGGAAGTGGCATATCTGCTGGGAGACGAGGATTACAGAAAAAAAATCCAGGGAATTGTTGATGCGATACAAGCTTCGGTTTTTTTTGATGAGGAATTGAAGGACAGTGTTTTGCTTGAACCTCCTCCTAAAGATATTTCCATTTATGGAGATTTTGAAATCGGAACGATACTTTACGGAAGAAAAGAAATGTATCCGCTGGCCTTGAACAGGAAAGATTTGCTCACACATATAGGAATTTTTGGTTCGTCCGGTTCAGGTAAAACAAACATCATGCAGTTCTTATGTCTGCAATTAAACAAGCTGGACGTACCAATTCTGATTTTCGATTTTTCAAAAAGAAACTACAGAGATTTGTTGAATATACCAGAGATGAAAGATAGGATGAAGATTTTTACTGTTGGAAGAAATGCCTCTCCGTTCAGGTTCAATCCATTGAAACCACCAGAAGGGGTTCAAATATCTCAATGGGCGAAGGAGTTTGCAGAAGTTTTCGATCATGCTTATTGGCTGCTGGGTGGCGGAAGGCACATCATCCTCAGGGCTCTGGGAGAGTTGTATAAAAAATTCGATCCGGCCATGCCAAAAATCTCTGATATCAGATTGTGGTCCAAGCAATCTTACAACGATGCTATATCATCCAGAGAAAGGAATTGGATTGCAACTGCTGAGAGGCCGTTGGAGTCTTTGTGTTTTAGAGATACGGAAGACGTGTTTGATTGCGAGGAAGGAATTCCACCGTCTGCATTTTTTGAAAAGCCCGGCGTTACGGTTCTAGAACTGGATTCACTTTCCACCGACGATAAAACTTTTTTCATCGAAATAATGCTGCAGTGGATAAGGGATTGGATGCTTTCAAGCAACATGAGGGAGAAGCTTGCGGGCGTGATAATTTTGGAGGAGGCACATCATGTTTTAAACAGAGAGAAGACGAAAAAATTCGGGATGGAGACTGTTACGGATTTGATTTTCAGGGAAGTTAGAGAATTGGGAATTGGAATGATATACTTGGATCAACATCCTTCCATGGTTAGCTACCCGGCCCTAGGAAACACATCCACACACATATACATGAATCTTGGTTTGGATACAAAATATTCTTCGGACATACAAGACGCGTCAAACATGCTTGGTCTGAGAGATGAGAAGGATATGGATTATTTGAGAAGACTCCCTGTAGGACATGCATACATACTTTTAAGAAAATCCATTTTCCCAAATCCATTTTTAATCAAGTTTCCGCTCGTGAATATTGTGAAAGGAAGCGTGACGGATGAGATGATAAGAGAAATCGTTGCGAAAAAAATTATTGAAGATTTGAAATCAATTCCTGAGGAAATAAAAAAAGATGAGAGAAAAATTTCTAGGTTGGTTGGATCCAATGGCGATTTGGAAAAAAGGATGAACAGGATTGAGTCAAACGGTTGGAAAATAATGGAGATGGTAATGAACGGAGAGGCGGCTTCCACCTCGGAGATTTACAAGAAATTGAAGATGAGCTGCAAAGTTTTCAATGAACATGTGAAGAAGCTGAGCGATTTAGGATTGGTTGAATCCAGGAAATCCAAAGTCTACAGGCAGAATTCAATATTCTACTTTTTAACACATGATGGGGATATGGCATTCCTGTTGAGAATGGGAAAGTTTCCTGAAGAAAAAAATACAGTTGAATTGAATGAATTGAAACAAACGGCTTTACAGAATTTTTCTTTGAACGAATTTAGGATAGCTGCTGAGGGAGAAGAGGATGTCATTGTTGAAAAGAATGGGAGAAGGTTCAGAGTCAATCTCGTGAACGAATCGAGAAGGAATTTGGTTTACGATGACGTTCAGAATTGCGCGAAGGACGGAGAAATATATTTTGTGTGTAGTTCGGAAAAAATGAAAAACAGAGTGATACAACAGACTGCAAAATACAGTTTTGAGCACAAAGGGATAAACATAGTTCTTTTTGTAAATACTGTGGATGATTTCAAGACGAGCAAGGATTTGAAGAAAGTCGAATTCAAAGCTGGGCCATAAGAAACGATTATTAGCTAAAAAACCAAATTTTCTATTAGATAGAAATGGCAATTTTTGGAAGAAAAAAGGAAGAAGATGTTTCAAAATCTCCTAATTTCGTTAAAGTCGCTTATGACGCACAGCATAGGCCTATAGGTGTGAGGTCGGCTGAAGGAATGGACATTACTTTGAGCAACATTTCTTCAGCAGAAAAGGAATGGTTTAAAAAATGGTTTGAATCTCTTAATCAAAACATCGAGTCTTTGAGAAGCGAGATTGGCAAGACGCCAGCAAAAGAAAGTCCAAGAGATTTGGTTCAATTTCTTTCAAAATGGAAACAGGACTTCAACAACAATTTAGACGAGGTGATGTTTAGAATCCAAACCATTTCCAAGGATTCTGAGATTGTGAAGGAGCTGAGGCATGTTGATGAAGGGCTGACGTCTTTGAAAAAAGAAATCCATTCCGACACGGTTCCCAAAGAGGATATTATCGGAAGGCTGATTGACATTCAATCTAAAATGAACAACATGAATCAGCAAATTTACCAAAAACTTGTTGGGAAGTATGAGTTGGCAGATGAGATAGCGAAGAATTTGAAAGATGTTTTGCAAGTCCAAAGGCCAGAACAAAAAGTTCCAAAAATCAAAATAAACAGAACTGTTTTTGACAGAATTGTAATGGAATATTTGGAAATCAGAAATTCGGAGAAGGTTGTTGTTTTAACGGACAAGAAGATGATGAAATTTGGTAGGATTTTGTACGAACACGCTAGAAACATTAATAACAACACACTTTTGGTCGTGATGGAGAAAAAAAGTAGAGACGGGGAAGAACCTGATGAATCTGTGTCAAGGCTGATAAAAGAATCTGACGCAGTTATAATTGTTACATTCTATTCGCTCACCCAGACTTCAGCAGTTAGAGAGGCTTTGAAGACTGGGACAAGAATTATTTCTCTGGCCCGCGTTCCAATAGTCTCATTTGTAGAAGGTGGGATGACAGCCGACCCTAAACAGGTCAAGACTATAACGGAAAAGATGTTCGATCATTTGAAAAATTCAAATGAGATTCATGTGGTTTCTAACAATGGGACTGATGTGAAGTTTTATGTTAAAGACCGCAAATGGTTCAAGAACAATGGGTTTGTTAGAAACATGGGAGATTTTGCCACTCTGCCTGCTGGTAGCGTGATGGTTGCCCCTGTCGAATCCAGCATAAACGGAAAAATAGTTTTCGATCAGATGAAACCGAAAACAAATATAGAACTGACAGTGGAAGATGGAGTGATTAAAAAATTCAAAGGGAATATTGGGAAAACTAAAGAGATTTTCGATAAACTCGGGACGAAGGCTTTGACTGTGAGTGAGTTTAGTGTTGGATGTAATCCAAGGGCAAAAGTCATAGGGAATGTTTCAGAGGATAAAAAAGTTTTTGGCGCGGTGAACTTTGGGATAGGGAACAACACACTTTTGGAAGGAGAGATAGACATACCGTTCCATAAAGATGGGATAATCGAAAGAGCGACGGTTTTTGTAGATGATATGTGCATAATTAAAGAGGGGAAGTTTTTAGAATAATTTTCTGTTAAAACAAAGTTTAAAATGCCCGAAAATAATTATTTTATAGATGAGAACCAAATTTTTGTTTCCAATTTTCATTTCTCTATTGACCATCAGTCTTTTCGTTGGTGCGACAGTCGCAGAGACTATCCAAGAGACACGATGTTTTTCATTCTATAATTTCACCGGAGATTACTTTTCAAGCGTGTGGATCAACAAATACAAATACAATGCAGGAGACACTCTGGCTGGTGGAGTGTTATTGAAGAATATAAACGACTATCCTATGCCTGACATGAAAGTTAAGGCTTATGTTTTCTACGTCGGCGATACTTTCACAGACAGACTTGAAGGAAATGACATGATTGATGAGATGTGGATTGCTGAAGATGTAAATCTGATGCCAGGACAAACGTACAATATAGAGTTCACATGGCAGATACCCACACAATCAAAGTCAGGATTTTATCTAGTCACGTTCTATCTTTTAACTTCAAACCAGTTCAATCTTGGCGGTCTGTCGTTTTTCCCTGAAATTCCGGGCAAGAGCACCTTCTTTGAAATTTCAAATGATAATGGAGGATTGATGTTTTTTGACAAGAACAATGTGACGGTGAATGACAATCCGTACAAGTTCAGATCAAACGTGGGACCTTTTGAATTTCCTTTAACAGTGAAAGATAAACTGACAAACTTAGGAAGTGAAGCAAAAGTTGATGTTGTTTATGATCTGTATGCTTGGGATGACAGCTCTGAGAAAAATAAAATTGACGAGAAGACGGAGAGTTTTGATTTGGGAAGTGGTGAAAGTAAAGATATTGTTTATTCTTTTCCAAACGATCTAGATAATCAAGTCTACCAGCTTTCAATTAAAGCAGTTGCAAAAGATGGAAGAACATCAATGATAAAAATTAGACTGCCTATGGATACTCAAAAAGGGAGATTCATTTTCCTAGGCTTACAAGACTTCCCTCTTGTTGGAGGAGAGTCAAACAAAATCTTGTGGTGCTTCTCCAACTCAGCCTACAGTTCTTATGAAGGCAAACAGACTGTGGAAATTTTGGACAAATCAGGAAAAGTTCTAGAAAGTTATGAATTCGATCCTGTGACGATGAGCGGAACAGTTGATGGAGCCAGTCAACCATTCTCGCCGAAAGAACCTTTGTATTATGTAAAAGTTGTGGGAAAAATTTTCGATAAAGACAACAACTTGCAGCAGCAAGTCGAAGTGGTTTATGACGCTACCAAGTTTGGTTTGGAAGTTCCATCTTTCAATTATTATTTGGTTTTGATTCCAGTAGTGATAGCTGCTGCGATTGCTCTGATTTGGCATTGGAGAAGAAGATAGATGAAAAAATATGTTGCTTCGATTGGGGCATTGTTTTTCCTGTTGTTTGTATTTACTGTGAAAGGTGAGGATTGTCCAAATCCTACTTTGTCTATCGGTGGAACGACGAGCCAATTTTTCCATATCACCTTGTTCGACAATCCCGAAGGCATAGCTTCAGGCGTTGGGTGGGGTTGGAGCATCACTTACAGTTTTAATGACGCGGTTGTGTTAATAGATCAAGATGGAAATGTAGTTCCCTCCTCGCAAAACACCCAGGTCATTGCAGGAAAATACACGATCAAAATTGTCGGTTCTGGTGAATATTATAATTGTGGAGGCGGCTATGATTCACCTCCGATAACCTTCGGCGACGAACCTGTTTATTATTTTAATACACCAGCCAATACTCCATATGCAAATAAGCAACCTGGCCCAAAAGCCCCGCAGGTACACGATTCAATTTATTGTTCAAACTCACAGCTAACTGTTTCTGACAATGGCAATCAAATTGCAACATCCCCGTCCTCTGGCATGACAGAATTTTCATTCGATTTAGACGAAGGAACTCACAATATTGAAGTTTCAAGGGCAGTTGATTGCAAATATAGCTATTACGTAGAGAACAATTACCCTAAAAACGCTATGATCAAGGTAGGACCTCCTGGTAAACCTTGTCCCGGCTGCGATGGTGACTATGGAATACTCACTCCTCCGTATACAGCAACATCACTTACCGATAAATCTTCCACTTCCCCGCCATTAACTTATTCTTTGAATGTAGATACAATCGGCGATACATGTAAAAAAGGTTGTGATTCAGATTTCATCTGCTGTAGGAATAAATGTATGAATTCAAACGATGGAATTTGCAAGGACATAAACGGAGATGGAATTCCAGATTGGATTCCATTCAAATAACATCCACCTTTAATTACTTGAGATTTTTAAATAAACAATATGAGAAGAAAATTTTATATTGGAGAAGAAGATAGATGAAAAAATCTTTGATTTTGTTTTCCATATTTAGTTTGATCATTGTGACTACTGTAAATGTTGCAAGTCGTAGAGAAATAACTCCTAGCTCACAAACTGTAGTTCGAGAATGTCCTATTCCCACTTCTACCATTAATGGTGCTCAGGTTGGAAAATCTTTTACGATTTACATAGCAGAATCATGGGCATGGGCTATTACTTATACCATAAATGATGCAGTAGTTCTTGTAGATGAAAATAACAATGTTATCAATCCTTCGCAAACCACAGATACCCCATCTGGAAAATATACTCTGAAAATGATAAGCAATGGTGAATATTATTTTTGTGGAGGCACTTTTGATTCTCCGCCGATAACTTTTGGCGACAAACCTGTTTATTATTTCAACACTCCGAGTAAGATTGGTTATATGACTGGCGATAGCCCGGGCGCACCAGCCCCAAAAGTCTTTGATTCAATTTATTGTACATATTCACAATTTACAGTAAAAGACAATGGAGTTTCCTTAACAACAATTCCATCAAAAGAAATGACAGAATTCTCATTCGAACTGGATGAAGGAAGTCATAATATTCAAATTAAAAGAGATATCGAATGCAAGTACAGCTATTACATCGAAGATTATCCCGATATTAAGAGCATTACATTTATTTACACCCCAGAAGACCTTCGTTACCCTTTATCTGAATATAGTTCCATGGAAATTTCTACTACGGTTTCATCACCGCCATTAACTTATTCTTTGAATGTAGATACCATCGGCGGTACATGTAAAAAAGGTTGTAATTCAGGTTTCGTCTGCTGCAGAAGTAAATGCATGAGTTCGAACGAAGGTGTGTGCAAAGACATCAACGGGGATGGAATCTCGGACTGGGTTCCATATACTTCTCCAATAACAGGCAGTGGTTTGAACTGGGTGTTCGGATTTAAAAGTTAGCAAATGAATTCAATGCCAGCCTTTACCGACCAGGTTTTGATTCCTTGTGTCAGCGGATGACTGACTATTTCTGTAGTTTTTTCTTCCTTGCCTGCACATCCACAAGAGCATCCATCATCGAACTTTGATGTATAGTCCAATTGGTCTAAGATGTCATTGGCAATGCTTTGGCTGGTGAACGGCGTATAGTCTGACACTAACAACAACTTTCCTCCTCCGTCCACAAAATCCTTTATTTCTTTCACTTCATCATCATTCCAACGAATAACATCCTTGCACTCTGCAGTTTTTTTGTCTTTATCGAATGTACTGCAAAAGCCTGGGACAAAAATCCAAACTTGATTATAATTCTTTGTAAATGCAATCCTTTCTTTATGCCTGAAAGAACTGACTTGAAAACCTTCCGTGCTCAGCATGTTTGTCATTTCTTCATATTTAGGTGAAGTTGGATCGGTAGACAATCCCTCCCAAATTATCAGAATCTTCGAACCATTCAAGAACGTGGCTGTATTTTTCAAGAATGCCAGTGTGGGTTGATCACAGCATTCATATATCGGTGTGAAATCTGTCAGAACCACTATACCTAGTGAAAGGTAAGCTGCCATAGTTTTCCCTTTGCATTTCATCAATGATGTGCACTCACTTTCGCTTTTCATTCCAGGCTCTAAGGCAGAAACGCCATATGCCGTCTTCGTTATTTCAAACACATACTCTTGATAATTTGCACCAAAAATCCTGTCCGTCCAAGAAAGAAAAGTCGATTTTTTTCGTATCAATTTCAATTCCAAATCACAATTCAATCTTTCGCACGAGATTTCTTTCCCCATCCTGATACATAAATATCTTCCAAAAGTTATACTCCCTTCTTTGTAATTGATTCCATCCTTGGAGACGAACACAAGATCCACGAAAGTCGGGAAAGAAAAAGATGCCACAGTCTTCTCACCGATGCGCGCCTCGCAAAAACTGTTGATTGTCGCAGCAAATTCTCCTATTGTGGCTCTTGCATTTTCTTTATCTCTACTTATCGTAATATATGACATGATTTGAACAAAAAGTGTGAACATCACCATTCCTATGATTACCGAGGCTATAACCCAGATCCAAACAGACATTCCTTTCAATATACCACTTAAATTATTTTAGAAATACTGGAATTAAACCTTATTGGGACTATAGAAGTGGGCCCAGTGGGATTCGAACCCACGACCAACTGATTAAGAGTCAGCTGCTCTACCATGCTGAGCTATGGGCCCAATAATTATATAGAAGGATTAGAATTATTTAAAAATATATTACGAACCATTCTTATTTTTTAGTTTTGTAACGACATATGTGCCTGTGATTGAAAAAAGCGTAACGAAAATAGCAACATAGAATTTTATTGCAAAACTACTCCTATTGGGGAAGAAATCGTCAATGATCGTTTTAATCACCTCATACCATATCAAACCTGTTGCGATTCCGAATGTAGAAACTGCTAAAGTCCAGAAATTGTCCCTCAAATGCCTTGAGAAATCTTTTACTTCAGTATGAACCTGCATCTTAGCCTTGTGATAGTGCCAATCTCCTCTTTTAAGTTTATCAAGCTTATATTGCCAATCTTTTCTGCTAAGTTTATCAAGCACTTTTTTCATTACCATAAAAACCACTGAAAAAATATTTTGTAAATCGTTTGGCTTAAAGGTTTCGAATGGGCCCGCTGGGATTTGAACCCAGGACCAACTGGTTTCTTTCATCTTTTTATCAAAGCTTTTTCGCAAATTGCTAAAAGCCAGCTGCTCTACCATGCTGAGCTACAGGCCCTTTTCTAAATCCAACAACTCCTTTATTTTATTCTTTAGTTTTTCATTAATTTCTACTTCAACTATTCCTCTGTTAGGCTGACCATATAAAACAATTGTTCGATCAGGATATTCCATGAAGACTGGAATTGCAATCAGATCTTCCTCTCCCACAACCAAAATTTTGAAATAATCTTTTTTCAAAGACTTTCTAACAGCCCTCCAAGCTTCTTCTGTAATATAGCCAGGTGGATTTGAAACTACTAAGCCGTCTGGACA
>Ga0315285_10003230_pt1 | contig 17045 bp, 16 predicted proteins | sample YL17G09_36_MG_FD_203698 | JGI IMG/M metagenome (GOLD analysis project Ga0315285, IMG submission 203698) | Sediment microbial communities from Yellowstone Lake, YNP, Wyoming, USA - YL17G09_36 | ecosystem: Environmental > Aquatic > Freshwater > Lake > Sediment | place: USA: Wyoming | collected... | reverse complement strand
TATCTCGGTCTCTTTAACCTTATCTAACGCCTCTTTTACGTCCATCTTAATCCAGTTCTTTCATCGCCTTCAGGGGGTCTTTGGCTTCCAGGATGGGCCTGCCTACTACTAAAAAATTGCTGCCTGCTTTTAACGCCTCTTTGACTGTGGCGGTCCTTTTCTGGTCATATTGTTTGGCGCCGCCTGGCCTGATACCAGGCGTAACAATGAAAAATTTCCTTTTTATAGATTTCTTCAACAGCGGCACTTCCCGGACGGAACAAACCACGCCGTCCAGACCGCTCTCAATTCCGATTTTCGCTAAAGTTAAGACATCACTTGAGGTGGTCTCTTTGCTGGTTAAAACCGTGACGCCGATTAGCAGGGGGCGCTTTGCTCTTTGTCGCCTTGCCTCGTCTTTAGCGGCCTTAACTGCGGCTTTAAGCATCTCTTCATCGCCTAAGATATGCAGGGTGAGCATCTTTACTTTCATGCACACTGCCTGGCGCACGGCATTGGCCACGGTGTTGGGGATATCAAAAAATTTCAGGTCCAGAAAAACTTGCGCGCCCTTTCTGCGGATGAATTCCACGATTTTCGGGCCGCAGGCAGTAAAAAGCTGAGAGCCAACTTTAAAGATTTTTATTTTCGGATAAAGCTTGTTGACAAAATACTTTGCCCGCGCAAAACTATCCACGTCTAAGGCTAAGATTATTTGTGCCTTTTTCATGCCTTCAGTATACCAACGAGCTCCTTTATATTCTTAATTTTATTTTTTATTAAATACTCTCTTATCCCGGAGATGATTTCAACAGTTGCACGCGGATTTATAAAATTTGCGGTGCCTACGCTGACAGCGGTTGCTCCGGCGATCATAAACTCAAGCGCATCTCGGGCATTCATTATACCACCCATTCCGATAATAGGAATTTTAATCTTTTGATGCACCTCCCAGACCATTCTTACGGCAATGGGCCTTATTGCCGGACCGCTTAAGCCGCCGGTTAGTGAGGCGATTTTAGGAATTCTCTTATCAATATCAATGCTCATCCCGGTCAGAGTATTGATCAGAGAAACTGCGTCGCTTCCAGCGTCCTCTGCTGCCAGTGCAATATCAGTTATACAAGTAACATTGGGCGTAAGCTTTGTAATCAGGGTTTTCTTTGTCGCCTTATGCACTTTTCTTACTAAATTGTAAGTTGCCTTTGCATCTTGAGAAATCAGCTTTGAGCTTTGAGCTTTGAGCTTTGAGCTTTTGATATTCGGACAGGAAATGTTCAATTCTATCGCGGCTACGCTGGATACCTTATCCAGCTTTCTAGCAAGCGCGACTAATTCTTCAGGGTCTTGCTCGGCGGAGATGCTTACAATTACTGGCACGCCGTATTTTTTTAAAATTGGCAATTTCTCTATGATAAATTTATCGATACCGGGATTTTCCAAGCCGATGGAATTAAGCATCCCTGCAGGCGTCTCGCAGGTGCGGGGTGTGGGGTTTCCCTGGCGCGGCTTTAAGGTAATAGTCTTTGAGACAATCGCGCCTAATTTTTTTAAATCAATAAAATCCTTGAATTCCTCAGCATAGCCAAAGGTGCCTGAGGCTACCATCACCGGATTTTTAAGCTTAAGCTTACCTATATTAACACTTAAATTTTGTTTCATTTTCCAAAAATCATCCTCTTTCAGAAGCTCGGCTCTATACAGAGTATTTTATATTTCCCGAAGTCCTTTAATCCTCCCTGAATGAAACTCAAGTTAGTAAGATACTTCATCTTGCACCAGGTCCAGAATTTATTCTTCGGCTCCATGTCAAAATTCCATTTTACAAATTGATAGCCGAAGTAAAGCGCCAGGATAAAAGAAACAAGCCCGGCAATTTTTATCCACAGGGCTGCCAAGGGAAAGCTTAAGATCCCGAACACGACGAACAAAAAGGCAAAAAGATGCATGAGGTGAAAATTACCTATATAAATAAACCCTCTCAATGGAAAAGGCAGCGTAAATGAGGGGCCGCCTTTTATAAACTGCAGGATAATCTGCAGACCTCTATTCTTGACGTATTTATCAATCAGAGGCAGGTGCGCCTGGCCGTAAGTTACCCAGACCTTTCTTAAAGCCTTTAGGTCTGCACGGTGCATATGGTCTACTTTTGCCTTGGGAGCAAAATAAAATTTGTATCCGGCCCTGCGGCATTCATAGCTTAAATTCATATCTTCGCCCGTAGGCCTTTCCCAGAATTTGACGCCCAGCTCATCCAAGGCCTTCTTCCTATACGCGACATCGCAGGTGCCGAAGAAATAACCTTTGTGGCCACCGATATCAACGGGTTTTGGCTCCTTGGGAAAATCCGGAAAATAACCCTCTTTGATGAACCCATAGCGCGGAGAGACCATGTTAAAGCGGAAGTGCTGGCACCAGGCCTCAACAAGATTATTTGGGTCAACTTTTAAGGTGAAAACCTCACCACCCACTGCAGCAATTTTTGGATCATCCTCAAAATGTTTGAGCATCTCTGTAATCCATTCTTTATTTGGTGCGCAGTCAGCATCGGTAAAGAAGAGAAAATCTCCTCTTACCACTTCTAGCGCCTTGTTGCGGGCAAAACCCGGAGACGGACAATTTGGAATCTGGACTAATTTAATAAACGCGTACTTTTTCTGCCAGTTCTTGATGATCTCAATGGTTTTATCAGTTGAGCCGCCGTCAGCAATCACCCATTCCCATGAATCCCGCGGGTAATCAACATTCAACAGGTATTCAAAAGTTTTCTCAATGGTGCGCTCAAAATTCTTTACCGGGATGATGATAGAAACAAAAGCGGTATTTTTTACCATATTACCTCCTCTGCTTTAAAAACCGGCCCTTCTTTGCAGACTCTCTGATAACCATTTTTTGTATTCACCGCGCAGCCTAAGCAGGCTCCGATGCCGCAGGCCATATGTTCTTCAAGAGAAATCTGCGCCTCAATTTTATATTGTTTAGAAATCTTGCTGATTTCCTTGAGCATGGGACGGGGGCCGCAGGCGTAAATAGTCGATAGTCGATAGTCCATAGTCGATAGTAAGTGCTTTACTAAGTCAGAAACATAACCTCTAAAGCCACGAGAGCCGTCATCTGTGGCTATTTTAACACTACATCCTAAATCCTTAAACTCTTTTTCGCATAAAATTTGATTCTTTGTCTTGGCGCCAATAAGAGTTATGAGTTTGGAGTTTGGAGTTTGGAGTTTACTTAATTTTTCTGCAACAAAAATTAAGGGCGCCACTCCCACTCCTCCTGCAATTAAAACCGTTTGCCCGTTGCCCGTTGCCCGTTGCCCGTTTAAATCAAATCCATTTCCCAGCGGACCTATTACATCTAAATATTCTCCGCTTTTTCTCTCTGACAAAATTTCTGTACCAGGACCAACTACTTCATAAAGAATTCCTATTCCTGAGCCGCTAACCCGATGAATGCTGAACGGCCTTCTCAACAGCGGCTCAGTAGCATCATTTACCCTGATATCCACAAATTGCCCGGGAAGTCCATTTTTAGCTATCAGAGGCGCTAAAAATGCACAGTGCCAATATTTATCTTTTATCCTTTTATTAAAGATTAGTTTAGCTTTTAGCTGAAACATCTTTCGCGAGGCTTTCCGTCCTCATGTTTAAATAAATTACCAGGCCCATAAATAGTAAAATTGTTATAATGATTGCCGCTGTCTCCTCGGAGAATGCCCTTATGCCAACAGTTTTAATATCCTGCCAAGCCTCTAATAAAAAGGTGGCCAATAATACCGCTAATATAGTGCCGATTTCTTTCTTTAACCATACAAATTTTAATGGCAGATATTCAGTGATATCCTTCTCCAATAGAAATGTAAAGGAAGGTTTGATGCGCGGCACTCTCTTTTGATAAGCCGGGTATTCTTTGGGAAACAGGACCAGTAGTTTCTTCTCTTCCTTAAATATGAGCAACAGATAACGGAAGGTAAAAACAATGATAAAAATAACACCAACCCATAGTCGAAAGAGCACCAGCACAATGCCCGTCCCGATCAGCAGTATACCTAAATACATGGGGTTACGCACTATGGCATAAGGCCCTGTCTGCACCAACAATTTTCCTTGGCCGGAATATTCGGCTTTATACCCACGCGCAGAGACCCGCAAAATTTGGCCGGAAAGAATAAGGGCAATCCCCAATATATCCTCAACCAACCCCTGCAAGCCTTCAGAAGCAGTGTGTATAAATAAAGAGGGGAATGCAGCTATTAATACAGTGGCTAAAAATATGATCACCCCGTTAATCTTAATGCGTCTCTTCATAATCTATTTTTAGTCCTTCGACTTCGCTAGAGGACCAGCCCCGACCCTATCTTTCCGGATGGACTGGCACTTGGGGCAGAAATACGTACCCCGTCCGCCCAGCGCAATTCTTTTTATGGACGCCTTGCACACAAGACAAGGTTTTCCTTCACGGCCATAAACCTTATGGAATTTCACGTATCCGCCGGGCTGACCTGACAACTGCACATATTGATCCACTGATGAGCCTTTATGCTCTATCGCTTCTTTAAGCGTATCCTTAATCTGCTTAAAAAGATCCTCCTTTTCCTTGTCGCTCAAGGAGGAGGCAGGACGCTCTGGGTGAATCCTCGCCCTGAAAAGTACTTCTGCTGCGTAAAGATTCCCTACGCCTGAGATAAATGTCTGGTCCATAAGCAGCGGCTTGATTTTGGTCTTCTTTTTGGAGAGCATCTCTTTAAACTGCTCAACATCTATATCAAATGGCTCAGGACCTAGGCCTTGCACGAACGGCAGTTTGCGCCAGTCATCGAGTAGCCGTAATTCAGCAAATAATCTGCGGTCATTAAAGTCTAAGGTTTTTCCGTCGGAGAGGTGAAAAATAACACGCGCCTCTTTGCCTGTACCCGGATAAATGAGTTGCCCAGTCATCTTCAAATGAATCACCAGCGACTTACCACTTGATAATTCCAGGATTAAAACCTTTGCCTTGCGCAGGATATTTTTAATCGTTGCGCCAGTAAGTTCTTTCTTAAATCTTTCTGGGGCGGGCTGGCGGATTACTCTGGGATTATGAATGCATACCTCAGTAATTCTCTCCCCCAAAACCGCCTTTTCTAATTCTCTTTTTATGGTTTCGACTTCTGGTAGTTCGGGCATATCGTGTCCTCAGATTATTTTGACCCACACTTCTCGGCTGCGCGGGCCGTCGCCTTCGCAGAAATAAATCCCCTGCCAGGTGCCGAAGGCGAGCTCGCCGCCTTCAACAAAAACAGTTAATGATGAGCCGAAGATGGAGGACTTGACATGGCTGTCGGCATTTCCTTCTGTATGCGCATACCCCGCATTTGCCGGCACCAGCCTATTTAAAACATTAATGATATCGCGCCGCACCGACGGATCGGCATTTTCATTGATGGTCAGGCCTGCGGTCGTATGCGGACAAAAGACAAAACATATTCCATCCTTGACTTTGCTTTTTGCAACCAGCGCCTGCACTTTATCAGTTATATCGATAAGCTCAATTCGGCTACTAGTTTTTATATTCAATCTTTCCATTTTAGTTTTAAATTTTACGTTTTGGTTTTACGCTTTGCGCTTTACGTTTTAAGTTTTTATGGTACTCCTGAAGTGGTTTTACTTCCAGCTTATGCTTTATCAGGGCCTCAATTCCCTGCACACTTGCCTCTGCGCCCGGCACAGTAGTGATCGCCGGGACGCCAAATGCCACGGCAGTTGAACGGATCTTCACTTCATCCTGACGCGGGATTTTTCCCGACACCGTATTGATAATCAGATGTACCTGTCGGTCTCGTATAAGATCAATGAGATTTGGCTTACCCTCGCTTATCCTCTGAATGGTCCTCGCGTATACTTTATTCTCTTCCAAAAACTTAGCCGTCCCGAATGTGGAGATGATTTTAAAGCCGAGTGCCACTAATTTCCTGGCTACAGCGAGGAGCGCAGGGTCTTTATCATTATCCTTAACGCTTAAGAAAACCGTGCCTTGCGTGGGCAGCTCCTGATAAGCGGCAAGCTGACTCTTGGCATAAGCTTTGCTAAAATCTGTATCAATTCCCATGACCTCGCCGGTTGATTTCATCTCTGGCCCCAAGGTGATATCAATGCCGGGGAATTTTATAAAGGGCAGCACCGATTCCTTGACGCAAATGTGCTTGGGGGTAATCTCTTGAGTAAACCCTAGGTCTTTTAGCGACTTTCCCACCATGACTTTTGCTGCCAGTTTTGCCAGGGGCACGCCGATTGCCTTTGAGACAAAAGGCACGGTGCGGCTGGCGCGCGGATTAACTTCCAAGATATAAACCGTGCCGTTTTTCACTGCGTACTGCGCATTCATCAGGCCCACAACATTTAATTCCCTGGCCAGGGCGTAAGTATATTGGCGGATCTTTTCTATAGTTTCTGTTGAGAGGCTATGCGGCGGAAGCACCATCGCAGCATCCCCGGAATGGACACCTGCCTCCTCAATGTGCTCCAGTATTCCGCCGATAACAAATGTTTCTCCATCGGCAATCATATCTACATCAACTTCAATGGCATCTTCAATAAATTTGTCAACGAGGACCGGCCGCTCCGGAGAGGCCCAAGTTGCCTGCTGCATATAATATTCTAGCGACTTCTCATCATAGACAATCTCCATTGCCCTTCCGCCTAAAACATAGGATGGCCTGACCAATACCGGGTAGCCGATTCTTCTGGCAACGGCCTTTGCCTCATCAAAAGTAATCGCAGTGCCATTAGCCGGCTGGACCAGCCCAAGCTTATCCACTAACTCTGCAAAGCGCTTCCTATCCTCAGCGCGGTCAATGGCATCAGGGGTGGTGCCGACAATTCTTATACCTGCCTTCTCAAGCGGAACAGCCAGGTTCAGAGGAGTCTGGCCCCCAAGCTGCACGATAACACCGTCCGGATTCTCTTTATCAATGATATTCAACACATCCTCTTTTGTGAGCGGCTCAAAATATAACTTATCCGAGGTATCATAATCAGTTGAGACGGTTTCCGGATTGGAGTTAACCATGATTGTTTCAAACCCTAGCTCCTTTAGCGCAAATGAGGCATGCACGCAGCAGTAATCAAATTCAATCCCCTGACCGATCCTGTTCGGCCCGCCTCCCAAAATCACAATCTTCTTTTTGGCACTTTTTCTGATTTCATCCTCGGTGGTTTCGGATTTCGAGTTTCGAGCTTCGGATTTAAAATAAGGCGTCTCATAAGTTGAATAGTAATAAGGGGTATAGGCCTCAAACTCTGCTGCACAGGTATCCACCAACTTGTACACCGCAGCAATACCTTTATCCTTGCGCATTTTCCTTACGCTGTCTTCGTCGCTGCCAAGGACCCTGGCTATTTGCTTATCGCTAAAGCCCATCTGCTTTGCCTCCAGCAGAAATTCTTTGCTGATCTTTGGCTCAAACTCAATAATCTCTTTTAAGTTTTGCAGGAACCACCTGTCAATCTTGGTCAGTTCATAGAGTTTATCCAGGGAATAATTTTTTTTGAGCGCTTCATAGAGGTAAAATAGGCGCTCGGCATTGGGCACACTTAACTTAGCTTCCAGCTCTTCTCTATTTTTATAGGCGATGCCCTCTAAGCCTGATCTTTTAATCTCTAAGCCGCGCACACCCTTCTGCAGTGCCTCCTTAAAGGTCCTTCCGATAGCCATTACCTCGCCCACGGACTTCATCTGGATAGTCAGCGTCGGGTCTGCGGCGGGAAATTTCTCAAAGGCAAAGCGCGGGATTTTCACCACGCAGTAATCAATGGTCGGCTCAAAAGAAGCGGGCGTTTCTTTGGTGATATCATTGGGTATCTCATCAAGGGTATAGCCGATGGCCAGTTTCGCGGCGATTTTTGCGATAGGGAAACCCGTCGCCTTTGAGGCAAGGGCGGATGAGCGCGAGACGCGCGGGTTCATCTCAATGATCACCATCCTGCCGGTCTCCGGATGTATGGCAAACTGGATATTTGAGCCGCCGGTCTCAACTCCGATTTCCCGGATACAGGCAATGGCTGCTGTGCGCATCCTCTGGTATTCCCTGTCGGTAAGGGTCTGGGCAGGTGCTACTGTAATGGAATCTCCGGTATGCACTCCCATGGGATCAAAATTTTCAATGGAGCAGATGATCACCACATTGTCTTTTTTGTCGCGCATCACCTCAAGCTCAAATTCCTTCCAGCCCAAAACAGATTCCTCAATCAATATCTCGGAGATCATGCTTGACTCAAGGCCGCGTAGAGCAATTTCTTCAAACTGCTCGGCATTATAGGCAGCGCCGCCGCCAGTTCCGCCAAGGGTAAAGGAGGGCCTGATAATCGCCGGGAATCCAATTCTTGAGGCAATTTTGCGCGCCTCTTTCATTTTGTAGGCCAGGCCGCTACGCGGCAGATCCAGGCCGATTTTTTCCATTGCCTGCTTGAAATATTTTCTGTCCTCGGCTTTTTTAATCGCTTTTCTATCCGCGCCGATCATCTGGACCTTATATTTATCCAGAATCCCCTGCTTGGCAAGCTGCATGCTGATATTGAGCCCGGTCTGCCCGCCCAGCGTCGGAAGGAGCGCATCCGGGCGCTCCTTTTTAATAATCTTCTCCAGCATCTCCACTGTAATCGGCTCGATGTAAGTGCGGTCAGCCATCTCCGGGTCAGTCATGATAGTTGCGGGATTAGAATTAACCAGCACCACCTTGAAGCCCTCTTCTTTTAAGGCCTTGCAAGCCTGGGTGCCGGAGTAGTCAAATTCGCATGCCTGTCCGATGATAATCGGGCCTGAGCCGATGATTAAGATTTTCTTGATATCTTTTCTCTTAGGCATATCTTTTCATTAAGTCTATAAATTTGCCGAACAGGTAATTAGCGTCATGCGGGCCGGGTCCGGCTTCAGGGTGATACTGCACGCTAAAGAGTTTTAGTTTTTTATGCTCCAGTCCCTCGGCAGTATTATCGTATAAATTAATATGCGTTAACGCCACACGCTTATCGGGAATTGATTTTATATCCACGCAAAAGCCGTGGTTTTGAGCGGTGATTGCGACTTTTTCTGTCTTTAAATCTTTCACCGGATGGTTTCCGCCGTGATGGCCGAATTTTAATTTAAAGGTTTTCCCACCCAGAGCCAAACCCAGCATCTGATGACCCAGGCAGATCCCGAAGATCGGCACTTTCCCCAATAACTTACGGGTGGTCTCAATGACATAAGTCACGGCTGCCGGATCTCCCGGCCCGTTTGAAAGCAGGAGCCCGTCGGGCTTAAGCCTTAAGATTTCTTCCGCAGTAGTAGTGGCAGGAACGACCCTTGCCTTACAACCATTCTCTGCCAAGTGGCGCAGGATATTGTATTTTACCCCGCAATCTAAAACCACTACTTTAAATTTAGCCCTCTTGCGCTTTCCGGAAAAAGTTTGCTGCCAATCGTAGGGCTTCGGACAGACCACGTCCTTTACCAAATCGCGGCCAACTAACGAAGGGGCAGTTTCTACTCTTTTGAGTAAACTTTTGGCATCGCTATCCAGCGCAGAAATCCCCGCCTTCATTGCTCCTTGCAGACGGATATGCCGCGTTAAAGCGCGCGTATCAATCCCCTGTATGCCCACGATGTTGTGTCTCTTTAGGTATTCCTCAAGGCTAAGGTTAGAGCGCCAGTTGGAGTGGATTGCGCTTAATTCCTTGACTACAAAGCCGGATAGCCACGGCTTGCGCGACTCAACATCTTCGCTATTTACCCCGTAATTGCCGATTAAGGGATAAGTCATGGTGACAATCTGTCCGTAGTAAGAGGGGTCAGTGATGATTTCCTGATAACCGGTGATAGAGGTGTTGAAAACCACTTCCCCAAAGGCCTCTCCTTTCACGCCAAAGGCTTTACCTGTAAAAATCGTTCCGTCTTCTAAGGCAAGCAATGCTCTCATTTTCCTAAAATTTCCTTTACTTTTTTGACCGCCTCCTCAGCTGTCTTGACCTTAATCACGCCCGCGATATCCCAGGAATTCAGGCTAATGACCGGAATGCCGAATTGCAGGCAATAGGCGACTTCAGAGAGCGTCCCGGCTTCACCGGGAAGAGCTACCACTACATCCGCGGCTTTCACTACCAAGACATTCCGCGCTAAGCCCAGACCAGTAGGAATGGCAATATCCACATATTGGTTGGCATCATTCTTGTCGTAACTTGGTAGAATACCAATAGTTAAGCCCCCTCCGGCCTTAAAACCTTGGCAAACCGCCTTCATTGTCCCACTTAAACCGCCTGTTACCAGAATATCCACCACTTTTGCCAGATTTTTGCCTAATTTTTGGGTTAATTGCTCCACTTCATTTGTACATCGCCTCCCACCAATCACGCCTACGACTCTTTTTTGCATTCTTCCTTTAAATAACTTTACAAAACATGTTGAACATGAAATGTCAAGTTAGGTTTTGCGCCTGGGCCGAATCGAACGGCCACACATGGCTCCGGAGGCCATTGCGCTATCCGTTGCGCTACAGGCGCGTCAACTCTTTAATTTTTGACTCGACAAACTCTTTTTCTTTAACCTTAAATTGCTGGATGGAAAAGCGCTGAAAACTTTTGGCGCCTTTTTTACTGAGTGCCTCCTGCATAATATTCAGACAGCGATTATTGCCAGAGCCGCTGCCATAAGTGGTAAAAAGAATTGCGTCTTTGCCTTGCACGCCGGTGCAATTGTCTAAATAAGTATTCATTGCCGGCACAGGCGCAAAGGCCCATACCGGAGTACCAAAACAAATTAAACCATAACCCGACAAGTCAAAATTTACCGGTGCAAGCTTTGCCCGCGTGCGCACTAATGCGCGGCGGCCCTGGCCGAAAAATGATCTTGATTCATCAAGGGGGTTCAATTCGATCAACTCAACCTCACCCTCCTGCCGCAAATGTTCGGCTAAAGCAGCTGCTACTGTTCTTGTTCTTCCTGTAAATGAATAATAAGTAATTGCGCTTCTCATCAGAATAATTTTAGTTGTTCTTCATTTTTGCTTTGCTTCTCTTCCTCGCCAAAAATTGAAATAATGCCGTATTCTCCGTCGAATCCTGCCTTGATATTAACCTTCCTCTCCCGCACGCGTAAAATTCCTTCTGCAATACGAGGAGGCAGGCCTTTGAGCAAATTTTCTTTTGTAGCTCTGAGTAAAATCTCAAATTCCGTGCCGAATTTGGCTATTGCGGCATGATAATCTTTTTCCACGGCAAGCGAGCCCTTGCCCACTCCCCTTGCTTCAGCAATAATCTCGTCCAAAGGAATAAAATTTTTGAAAGGTATTGCATTCTGTGGAACAAAACCTTCTGGCCGGTCAGAGAGCTGTTCTACGCGATTCATTACTCCCACAGTTATCGGCTTGCCGCACTTGGGACATTTCCCATTATGCTCCTTGGTTTCCTTTGGCGACCAGCGTATGCCGCAGAGGCGGTGTCCGTCGTAATGATACTTACCCTCTTCGGGGAAAAATTCAATGGTATATAAAAATCTTTTCTTATCTTTTGTCTTTAAAACTTCACGGATGGTCTTGTAATCCAGTTCGCAATTAAAGACATTGGCTTCGCGGCCGATCTTTTGCGGGGAATGGCTATCCGAGTTGCTAATCAGTGTAAATTTATCAAGTGCTGATAATCTCCAGTTCATTGCTGGATCGGAATTACCACACCAAAGAGGAATACCGTTTCTACGAATATAGATAACGTGGTTAGGAACAGTAACACAAAAAACTAAACCATCGTAATTAACCCAAGATTCAATATAATTATGTTTTTTAATTGTAGAAGGTAAAACTATCGGCCGGTTATGTCTGATAAAGAAAATAATCCAGGAGTCGTTTCTCTGTTTGTATATTTTTTTAGTGCCGGGCGAACAGAACACCTTACCTTTTCTATAGCCTAATTTGTAATAGGCCGATATACCTATCTTTAACGCCATCTCTTGCAAATCATCGCGCAAACGAACAGAGGTAGTGGTTGCAGATAAGCCTTTTTTATTTCGTCCATAAATATGTCCGTCACCTTTTATGTAATACTCTAATAAAATCTCTAAGAGTTCTTTTGAAAGAGTTTTTATATCTGCGGGAATAAATTTATCGTAACATTTTCCAAATTGTTTTAGATAATAAAATAGCTGGCAATCTCTAACCCTAACTAGATTCTTTCTTCGATAAACACTGTAACCAAAACTTTCGAGAATTTGCTTCATTTCATTAAGCAAATCTATGTCGTTATTACATACACAGACATTGTAATCCCCGCCTTTTCCCTGAGTAGTCCAACCTTCTGCAAGCCAAAAACCAAAAAATTTCAACCAAGGTTTAATCGGCACTTTTTTTTCTTTTTTTAAGCGAAACCCAGAATAATGTCTGCTTCCGTGCTTCATTCTTAATGCAGGCAAAATAAAAAATTCTGCATTTTTCCCTATCCAGGTACCATCTTTTTTAAATATTTTGGATTTATTGAATAGCTGCTCGGCCTCTTTTAAAGAATAGGGCTTGCGATTTCGAAAGTCACAAGGGCTATATAAGAGTCTATGATTGGGCGTAACTAATAAATCGACTCTTTTTGTCTTAAGCCTATACATTTTCCCTTGATATATATAATTAAAAATTCTTTTAGGATTTTGAAACTCTACATTATCTGTCTTGATATTTAAAGTACAAATTTTATCAGAATAATTAACTTCCGGAAATTTTTTCCAACCACTCTCAGTTAAAAGCTCTGTCTTTTCGTCATAGCAAGATAATCCTGTTTCAAGCGCGAATATTTTTTGTGTCTGCTCCTCAAAACAATCCTCGATTCTGTCAAAACCAGACATTGAGCCAAATAGACTAAACCAAGGCGTCCAGATGTGGCCGGGCACGATCATGCAATTTTCATCAATATCAAAGATAATGCGCGCCAGTTCTGCTGCATCCAGGCCCAGTATCGGCCGGCCATCCGAAGCCAAATTCCCACGACGGCCCAGTGCCTCATTGATTCTATCTACACTCTTAAACGAAGGAGCAAAAATCATGTTGTGGATGCGATAGGACCTGTCTTTTTTGGAATAGATGCTGCTTATCTCTACGGTAAGGATAAAATATACATCCTGGTATTTAAATAAACCATTGCCCAAATCTTCCAGATTGTGCTTTAGTTCCTCAAGCCACAGATGATGCGTAAAATCTCCGGTGCCCATCAGGGTGATGCCCTTTAGCTTTGCCCACTCTGCAAGGTGCTTTACGTCCATATTCCGGCTTGTGGCGCGGGAGTATTTGGAGTGAATATGAAAATCGGCGATAAATTCCATTATTTTATCTCTTCCAGCATCTTCTGGACATTTCCCCAGTGTGTTCCTTGCCAGTAGATGCGCTTACATTTCGGGCAGGTGATGAATTCCTCCTGGGTTTTATATACATAATCCGGAACCCTGTCCCTTACCTTTTCCTTTTCAATATCAACCAGCTCTTCATTACAGATAGTGCAGCGGGTAAACATCTTATCAGGGGCTGGTATCAACTTCAATGCCTTTAAAATCTCGGGGATCTGCTCTTTAATCCTCTCTGCCTCAAGTATCAGGATTTTTACTCCTGAGGATTTGGGCAGGTGATGATTTCTGGTCAGGATTATGCGCTCATCCCTTAAGGCCTCAATTACCAGAGAACCAACATTACCCTCTTTAAAATATTTGACATCAAACCCGAGTATCCGCAGCCACTTAGCTAATCTTCCCAGCTCTTTGGTGAGGAGAAATTTCATGACAGAGGAATCGTCATTGCGAGCCCCGAAGGGGCGAAGCAATCTCAAATACAATTTTACCTGCGCAAATCGTATATTCTACCACGCCTCTTAGCTTGCGGCCGAGAAAACAGGAATTCTTGGACTTAGAGATAAAACTTCCTTTCTCTACCAGCCACTCCTGGTCGGGGGAGACCACAATAATATCGGCATCGGCCCCAGCACTCAATGTACCCTTATTGATTCCTAAAATCTTGGCTGGATTAAGCGCTAATTTGCTCACTAGGCCCTTCCAATCCAATATGCCCGTATGCACCAGCTCGGTTATGCTTACAGCCAGCTCTGTCTCAAGGCCGATTACGCCGAATTCCGCGCGCTCAAATTCTATCTCCTTCTCATTTTCAGTGTGCGGGGCATGATCCGAGGCAATAGCGTCTATTGTCCCGTCGGATAATCCCTGCCTGATGGCAAGCATGTCACTCCTGCTGCGCAGGGGCGGGTTCATCTTCATATTTGTGTCATAGCCTACCACCGCGCTTTCATCCAGGGAAAAATAGTGGGGCGCTGTCTCAGCAGTCACCCTTATCCCCTTTTTCTTTGCAGCACTAATTATCTCCACTGATTCGTTGCAGCTGACATGCGCGATGTGCAGGGGGACACCTGTTTTTTCTGCCAGCTCAATATCCCTGGCTACTCTTTTATACTCCGATTCTTTAGAAATCCCCCGCAGTCCCATGCGCGTGGAAGTTAAACCCAGATTAACCACTCCGTTTGCGGAAAGCACCTTATCCTCGCAGTGGCAGATCAGGAGAACCCTCTCCTCCTTGGCAATCTTGAGTGCCTCCTGCATCAATTCCTTAGAATCCACTGAAGAGCCATCATCAGAAACGGCAATCGCGCCCTCCTTTTTCAATTTGGCAATCTCAGTCAGTTCCTGTCCGAGTCTTCCGACGGTAATTGCCCCGCAGACAAACACATTGGCATGAGCTGAATCTTTAATAATGTTTTTGAGCAACTCAACATTCTCTGCAGAGTCAATAGCTGGCTGGGTGTTGGGCATGGCTAATACGCTCGTCACCCCGCCCTTTAATGCTGCGGCTGTTCCGCTTTTCACTGTCTCCTTATCTTCCCTGCCCGGCTCCCTCAGGTGGACATGTATATCTACGAGGCCTGGCAGGACAATCTTTCCGGAGGCATCAATAACTTGTGCGCCATTTGCCTTTATGTTCCTGGCGACTTTAGAAATCTTGGAATTCTCGACCAGAATATCAGAAATATCATCCAAATTGTTTTCCGGATCAATGACTCGACCGTTTTTAATAAGTAGTTTCATCATTATGTTTGTGATTGCTTCGCCCCTGTGGGGCTCGCAATAACGCTTTTTTCTGTCATTGCGAGGAGCCAAAGGCGACGAAGCAATCTCAAGAATTTGCCTTTAAGTCTATTGCCTGCGCTACTAAAAAGAGTGCGGCCATGCGCACGGCAATGCCATTGGTGACCTGCTCCAGGATTACCGAGTTCTGCCCGTCGGCAACTTCACTGGATATCTCAATTCCGCGGTTTATCGGCCCCGGATGCATGACAATGATATTCTTTTTGGCTTTTGCTAACCGTTCTCTCGTGATGCCGAAGTTCTTAAAGTATTCCAACTGTTTAGGGAAGGCATTGCTTTCATCGCGTTCAAACTGCATGCGCAAGACATTAACGGCATCGGCATTCTTTAGGGCATCGTCAATATCATCGGATACGCGCGCTCCCATCTCCTCAATTGCCGCTGGGATAAGCATAGGTGGTGCGCAAACTGTAACGCGCGCCCCTAGCTTTGTCAGGCCCCAGATATTGGAGCGCGCCACGCGCGAATGCGCGATATCTCCGACGATACTCACATTAAGGCCCTCGATCCTGCCCAACTTTTCCTTTAAAGTAAATATATCTAAAAGCGCCTGCGTGGGATGCTCATGCCATCCGTCACCGGCATTGATTACGCTGATATCCACGGCTCGTGCAAGCATTGCCGCAGCACCTGAATAGTTGTGCCGCATGACAATGATGTCAGCTTTGAGCGCCTGAATATTCCTGCCGGTATCAATCAGCGTCTCTCCCTTTTTTACGCTTGAGGTTTCAGTGGCAATATTAATTACGTCAGCGGATAATCTTTTGGCGGCGACCTCAAATGAGACACGGGTGCGCGTGGATGGCTCATAGAATAAATTAACGACGGTTTTTCCGCGCAGCGCAGGAACTTTCTTGATCTCACGGGTGGAGATCTCCTTAAATGATTCGGCGGTTGATAGAATCAGTTCAAGCTCTTCTTTACTTAATTCCTCAAGTCCTAACAGATCTTTTCTTGTCCAGACCATATCAATCCTTTTCTACTATGGCGACTTCATCTACGCCGTCAGTTTCGACGAGACGTACCTCTACCAGTTCATTCTTCGCGGTAGGTATGTTCTTACCTACGAAATCCGCCCGGACAGGTAGCTCCCTGTGGCCACGGTCAATGAGCACAGCCAGCTGTATGGATTTAGGCCGGCCAAAATCAATCAGCGCATCAAGAGCTGCGCGGATAGTGCGTCCGGTATAGAGCACATCATCTACCAACACTACTGCCTTGTCCGTAATATCAAAATCTATTTCCGTCTTATGCACAACAGGCTGAGCCGCAATCAACGTCAGGTCGTCACGATAAAGGGTGATATCCAGAATCCCGACGGGAACTTTTTCCTGATCTATTTTTTCAATGCATTCGCCGAGACGCTTGGCTAAATATGCTCCGCGGTTACGTATCCCTATGAGGCAGAGATCCTTCGTGCCTTTATTTTTTTCCAGGATCTCATGCGCAATGCGCATCAGGCTGCGGTTTAAGGTATCCTTGTCCAATATCTTTGCCTTCTCTTTCATAAGTGAAGACATAAGTTATGGAGCCATAAGCTAAAGGAAGGCGACATAACTTATTTGTCTGAACTTATCCCGCACCTTTATTTAATATTGTTTTTAAATAAAGGTGCGGGATTAATTCGCGCATATAACTTACGTCCTTCGACTACGCTCAGGACGTAATCCTGAGTTTATCGAAGGATTACGTTCGCTATCGCTTACGTAAGTTATGCGCTCATTAAAAAAATACCCCTGGTTTCTCATTTACCCAAGGGTTAAAAATTTTGGATCTCTGCAATTCATCTTCCTCACACCTTGCCAGCTTCTCAGGAGCTCGGCTTAAAGGTCATCAATTATTTTAATAAATATACCATCAAAACTTCTATCTGTCAAGGCTAAAGATTTTGCAACTAAGCAAGGATTATTTCGCGCTTTTGCTTTAAAGCATAGCTC
>Ga0315285_10003228_pt1 | contig 17057 bp, 9 predicted proteins | sample YL17G09_36_MG_FD_203698 | JGI IMG/M metagenome (GOLD analysis project Ga0315285, IMG submission 203698) | Sediment microbial communities from Yellowstone Lake, YNP, Wyoming, USA - YL17G09_36 | ecosystem: Environmental > Aquatic > Freshwater > Lake > Sediment | place: USA: Wyoming | collected... | reverse complement strand
TGCTCCTCGTTCCCCGGGATGAAAACCACGCTTCCGGTTGAAAGGGGAACCCATTTCCCTTCCCGCAGAATCGCCCCCTTCCCGGAATGAACAAAAACTTCATGCTCCCATTCGTGGGCGTGCTTGCCGGTTATCCCCCCCCTGGCGATTTCAAAAACCCGCATGCAGAATTTCCTGGCCCCGTCCGCCTGCCCGATGACCACCCGGCCGGTCGCCCCCTTGGCCTGCTCACTGGGGTATTTCTTCGCTTCCGCCTCGGAATAATGGATGATTTTCATTTTCCCCTCGCCGGACATATTTTACCCAGATTCATTTTATCTTAGGTAACCGGGTCTCGAAAATCAATCCTTTAATGGCGGAAACCGTTAGCCTTTCATGAATTCATTTTGGGTTATTAATGAGTACAAAATTGAAAATGCTTGCTGAAACGATCAGAAAGAGGGCAGTCAAGATGCCTAACTTCATTTTTTGGAGTGCGCCGGCAGGACGGCGCTTTTTCGGGGCCTGCGGGCTGGTCCGCACTCTGGCTGGCGCGACGTGTCGCGCCTCTTTGGGGTCCCTATTCTTCTCCTGCCTGAGTCATTTTCATCCATACCCAACCAAAAACCCGCAACATTCCTTTCTCTTGATAATTTTTCGCCACCTTGATAAACTGCATAATTAACGAGGGTACGGGAAAGATGCGCGCGAAGAATTTCCTATTCTGGTTCCTTTTACCCTTCCTCCTGACGGCCTGGACGGGGTGTGCCACCCAGTCGGAGGTCCGGCGGAAGCAATCCCAGGCCGTGGACATGGAGAACAAGGGGAATGACTTTTTTCAGCAGGGCCAGTACCTGAGGGCCCTGGGTTACTACCAGCGGGCCCTGCAGGGGTACGAATCCATCGACCACCGGGAAGGGGTGGCCAAAAGCCTCACCCAAATGGGTTCGGCCTTTCAAGCCATGGGCCGGACTCCCACGGCCCTCGAATATTACCAGCGTTCGCTGGCCATCCACTCCGACCTGGGCAACGATGCGGGGATGTCCCTCAACCTGAATAATATCGGGAGCGCCACCCTCTCTCTGGGAAAACCGCAGGCCGCCCTGGATTTCTTCCAGAAATCCCTGGCCATGGAGGAAAAGCGGGGGGATCCAGGGGGGCAGGCCGTCCGGTGGAACAACATCGGCCTGGCTCACCGCGCCCTGGGTGAGAACGAACGGGCCATGGAATGTTACCTTCGGGCGAAGGGGTTGAACGAAAAGGCGGAGAATTTTGCGGGGATCGCGGACAACCTGAACAACATGGGGGCGATTTACGAGTCCCGGAAAGACTGGACCCGGGCCCTGGACGCGTATCAAGGGGCCCTGGATTTGGACAAAAAAAGGGAAAACTCCCTGGGAATTTCCACCGGCCTGGCCAACCTGGGAAGGCTGTATGAAAACATGGGAGAGAAGGAAAAAGCCCTGGATCACTACCTGCGCGCCTGGAGGGTCAACGAATCCCTCGGCCTGAAGGAGCGCATCCTCCACGACCTCGAAAAAATCGCTTCCCTTTATGAAGCCCTGGGAAAACCCCAAGAAGCGGAAAAATTCCGGAAGAAATCCCAGGAGCTGACCTCTTCTCCAAAGTAATTCAACAGGATCGGCTCGCGACACCCGCGGACCATAAAGATGCAGATTATTCCCCTCCCCCCAGGGGAAGGGAAATATTTTTTAGCATTTTCCAAGTGAGGACCATGAGGAAAACATTTTCATCAGGGGAGAGGAAGGATCCTTCCCTGCACAAACTCTTCTACCCGGACAGCGTCGCGGTCGTGGGAGCCTCGCCGGAAGTGAAGGGAGACCGGTTTCCTTTCTTCCAGGCCCTGTTGAAGTCCGGGTTTTCCGGAAGGCTCTACCCGGTGAACCCCAACTATCCCGAGGTAGGCGGCCACAAGGCCTTCTCCCGCCTCCAGGAAATCCCGGAACCCATAGACCTGGCCATCATCACGCTGCGCGCTCCCTATGTTCCGCCCATTGTGGCGGACTGTGTGCAGAAAGGGGTTCGATTCGCGGTTATCTTTTCCTCGGGATTCACCGAGGGAGGCCGCCCGGAACTGGAGGAGGAAATCAAAGCCCTGGTCCGGCAGGGACCCACCCGGCTCATCGGTCCCAATTGCATCGGCCCCTATTGCCCGGAAAGCGGCCTAACCTTCATCATGGAAGAAAAACCGCGGGAGCCGGGCAACGTGGGTTTTGTCTCCCAATCCGGAGGCCACAGCATCACCTATAAAACCCTGGCCAGTTCCCGGGGAATTCATTTCAACAAAATTCTCTCCCTCGGGAATCAATGTGACCTGACGGTTCACGAGGTCCTCCGCTATTATGCGGAAGACCCGCAGATTCGGGTCATCTGCGCCTACGTGGAGCAGGCCAAGGGCGGGAAAGAATTCTCTCAAACCATCCGGGAGGTGGCCCGCAGGAAACCCCTGATTATCATGAAGGGAGGGGCGACCGAAGTCGGAGCCCGGGCGGCCTTCAGCCACACCGGAGCCCTGGCCTCTTATTCCCAGATCTGGGTGAAAGCCATCCATCAGCTGGGAGTCATCCTGGTGGATGATCTGGAAGAGATGGCCGACGCCGCCTTTTCCTGCCTCACCCTGGATTTGCCCCGAAGCCCCCGGGTGGGGATTGTAGTCGTGGGTGGGGGAAGTTCCGTGGAGATGACCGACATCTGCGCCCGGAATTCTCTGGAGGTTCCCATCCTGGAAAAGGAGACCCAAGAGAAAATCGCCAAGAATATTCCCGAGGCCAATACGAGCTGCAAGAACCCGGTGGACCTTGGATTCATGGGCTTCTTCCCTCAGGTCTACAGCCAATCGATCCGCCTCACCGCCACGGACCCGAATATTGACGTTCTTCTTCTCTACCAGATCACCGAGTACTTCCAGCAATTCACTCCCCACCTGGACTGGCCGGGCAATATCGCTGCCGAAATGGCCAAGATCCGCCGGGAGCTGGAGAAACCCCTGGTTATCGTCATCCCCCCCCTGGAGCAGGACCAACCGGAATTCATCACCAAGCGCCAGACGCTGGTGCAAAAGCTCCGGCAGAAGGGGATTCCCGTCTTCCCCACCATCGACCGCGCCACCAAAGTTATTTACCGCCTGCAAAGGTACCGAAAGTTTTTGCATCCGGAAACGTAGGGGCGATTCATGAATCGCCCTTACACCGCCTCCCGGCATACACCCGAGCATGGGCTTCCCTGGTTGCCCCGGATATATTAAAATAGAAATGGTATCTTGTATCCAGCAACCAGCAACCAGCAACCAGTTCTTATGCCCGACTTCAAAATCGTCTCGCCCTTCAAACCCCAGGGGGATCAGCCCCAGGCCATTGAAAAGCTCACCCGGGGGCTGAAACAAGGGCATCCCCATCAGGTCCTCCTCGGAGTCACCGGGTCGGGGAAGACCTTCACCATGGCCCAGGTGATCGAGCGGGTGCAGAAGCCCACCGTGGTCATCGCCCCCAACAAGACCCTGGCGGCCCAGCTCTTCCAGGAGTTCCGATCCCTGTTCCCCGAAAACGCGGTGGAGTATTTCATCAGCTACTACGATTATTACCAGCCCGAGGCCTACCTCCCCACCACCGACACCTACATCGAAAAAGACGCCTCCATCAACGACCTCATCGACAAGATGCGCCATTCGGCCACCCACTCCGTTCTCACCCGACGGGACGTGATCGCCGTCGCCTCGGTCTCCTGTATCTACGGGCTGGGTTCCCCCGAAACCTACCAGGGGATGATCGTTCTCATGGAAGACCAGAAGGAGATCTCCCGCGATGACGTCCTGGCCCGTCTCGTGGAAATCCAGTACCAACGGAACGACTACGACTTTCACCGGGGGACCTTCCGCGTCCGGGGAGATGTCCTGGAGATCTTCCCCGCTTATGAGGAGAACAAAGCCATCCGGATCGAATTCTTCGGCGACCTGGTGGACTCCATCTCCGAGATCGACCCCCTCCGGGGAAAAATCCTGCGCCAGCTGAAGCAGATCACCATCTTCCCCGGGAGCCACTACGTGACCCCCCAGGACCGGCTGCGCCGGGCCATCCAATCCATCCGGGAAGAGTTGGTCGAGCGGCTTGCCCAGTTTGAATCTCAGAAGAAACTCCTGGAGGCCCAGCGCCTGGAGCAGCGGACCAACTATGATATTGAAATGCTGCAGGAGATGGGATACTGCATGGGAATCGAGAACTACTCCCGCCACCTGGACGGCCGGAAGCCCGGAGAGCCTCCCTACACCCTCCTGGATTATTTCCCCAAAGACTCCCTCTATTTTATCGATGAGAGCCACATCACCGTTCCCCAGCTGAACGGAATGTACTGGGGCGACCGGACGCGGAAAGAAACCCTGGCGGAGTACGGATTCCGCCTGCCCTCGGCCCTGGACAACCGTCCCCTCTCCTTCGAAGAGTTCGAAGCCCGGGCGCCCCAGGTGGTCTACGTTTCCGCCACCCCCGCCGCCTACGAAATGAAAAAGTCTGAGGGTCGCGTGGTGGAGCAGATCATCCGCCCCACGGGCCTGATCGACCCGAAGGTTGAGGTCAAACCCGCCCGGTACCAGGTGGACGACCTCCTGAACGAAATCCAGGCCCGGGTCGGCCGGGGAGAACGGGTCCTGGTTACCACCCTGACCAAGCGCATGGCCGAAGACCTGACCTCCTACTACGCCGACCTGGGGATCAAGGTCAAATACCTCCACTCGGACATCCAAACGCTGGAGAGAACGGAGATTCTCCGCGACCTGCGCCTGGGGAAGTTCGATGTCCTTATCGGCATCAACCTGCTGCGGGAAGGATTGGATCTCCCCGAAGTTTCCCTGGTGGCCATTCTGGATGCCGACAAGGAAGGATTCCTGCGCTCGGGGACCTCTCTCATTCAGACCTTCGGCCGGGCATCCCGCAACGTCGCCGGGCAGGTGATCCTTTACGCGGACAGGTCGACCGATTCGATGAAGAAAGCCATCCGCGAGACCGACCGGCGGCGGAAGATCCAGGAATCCTTCAACCGCAAGCACGGGATCACTCCCGAGTCGATTCGCAAGGCCATCCCGGACATCCTGCAGTCCATTTACGAAGCGGACTACGCCACCATTCCCATGGCCGCGGAAAAGCCCGAAGAGTACGTCTCTCTCTTCGAGATCCCGAAGCTCCTCGCCCGGCTGAAAAAGGAGATGCGCGAGGCCGCCTCCCGGCTCGACTTCGAAAGGGCCGCGGAGCTGAGGGACCGGGTCAAGAACCTGCAGGAGAGGGAGCTGGATTCAAGGGAAGGGAATACAATCGCGAGGGCGTAAGTCGCAAGGCGCCAGTTAGAAAAGAACGGAAGCCCAACAAATTGAATGAGCTTCCACGCCTTACGACTTGCGCCTTGCGACTTGCGGTAATTATGGTATGGAACTAGAAGACCAAATCCAAATCCTCCCCACCTCCCCCGGCGTCTACCTGATGAAGGACCAGGCCGGAAAGGTGCTGTACATCGGGAAGGCCAAGAACCTGCGCAACCGGGTGAGGACCTATTTCGGGAAATCCGGTGACGCCCGCCTCTCCCTCCGCTTCCTCATGCCCAAAGTCCGCCAGGTGGAGACTTTCCTCACGGACACGGAGAAAGAAGCCCTCATCCTGGAAAACACCCTGATCAAGAAGCACAAACCCCGCCACAATATTGATTTAAAAGACGACAAAACCTACTTCAGCCTCAAGTTCAGCGTCCCGGAAAAATTCCCCAAACTCACTCTGGTGCGCAAGGTGAAACGGGACGGAGCGCGCTATTTCGGCCCCTATGCCTCCAGTGCCGCGGTGAAGGAGACCCTTCGGATTCTGCGCAGCCTCTTTCCCCTGCGCACCTGCAGCGACGCCAATTTCAGGAACCGCTCCCGCCCCTGCCTGAACTTCCAGATCAAGAAATGCCTGGGACCCTGCTGCGGGCTGGTTTTTCCGGAAAAATACGCGGACCTGGTTCAGGAAGTCATCCTCTTCCTCGAGGGGAAAAACTCCCAGTTAATCAAGCTCCTGCAGGAGAGAATGACGGAGGCCTCGGAGAACCTCGACTTCGAGGAGGCGGCCCGCATCCGGGACCAGATCGGAGCCATCGAGCAGACCCTGGAGAAGCAGAAAGCCGTCTCCCAGACTCCCAACGACCAGGACGTCTTCGCCTTCCATCACCAGGGGAACGTCTGGGAGTTCCAGATCCTTTTCTTCCGGCGGGGAATTCTGGTGGGAAACAAATCCTTTCACTTCTCCCGGATCAACCTCCCGGAGGAGGAAGCCCTGGCCGCTTTTCTGCGCCAGTACTACGCCGAAGAACCCTCGATTCCCCATGAGGTTCTCCTTCCCCTGCCCGTCGAGGATGAGCCCCTCCTCGCGGAGTGGCTCTCCGAAAAGAGGGGGGGAAAAGTGGAAGTCCACGTTCCCCAGCGGGGGGAGAAGAAGAGTCTCGTGGAGATGGCCCAAAAAAACGCCGAGCATGCCTTCCAGAAAAAGGTCGACGAAACGGAAAATCTTTCCCTCCTCCTTCAGGAGCTGAAAGAAAAACTAAGGTTAAGAAGCCTGCCTCACCGGATCGAATGTTTCGACATCTCCAACCTCTTCGGGACTCTGGCCGTGGGCTCCAGGGTAAGTTTTCGGGACGGGAAACCGGACCGTTCCCAGTACCGCCATTATAGAGTTCACGCCCCCTCTTTTCCCGACGATTATGCTATGATGTATGAGATCCTGAAACGAAGGTACAGCAAGCTGGAGCTCGACAAGGAAAAGCCGGACCTGCTCGTCGTCGACGGGGGCAAAGGTCAACTCAACGTGGCCCTGGCGGTGCTGGATGAACTCGGCCTGCGGGACCGGTCGGCCATCGGGCTGGCCAAGGACAAGGGGCCGAGCCCGAAGAAAATCGCCGAGAAGACCGCCGATAAAATCTATCTGCCTAACGTGAAAGACCCCATCCTCCTCGGGCATTCCGGCGCTCTGCACTACCTCCAGCGGATCCGCGACGAAGCCCACCGGTTTGCCATCACCTATCATAAGAAGCTGCGGGGCAGGCGCGGGCTGCGGACGATCCTGGACGAAATTCCCGGGATCGGAGGGGTAAAGAAGAAAGCTCTTCTGCGGGGTTTCGGAAGCCTGCGAAAAATTCAGGAAGCCACGGTGGAAGGGCTCAGCCAAATGGAGCCCCTGACCCGGAAGGATGCCCAGACGGTCTTTGAATTCTTCCATCCCCCCGCACTTTTATCTCCAGAGAGGAGTCCCTGATGTACAAAACCCCGGAAACATTTCCCCAAAGGTACCGTCCTCTGACCATGGCCCCTCACGGGATGGTGGCCTCTCCCCATTATCTCGCTTCCCAGGCCGGCGTGGATGTTCTGAAAAAAGGGGGGACGGCGGTGGACGCGGCCATCGCCACCAACTCCGCCCTCAACGTGGTCTACCCCCACATGTGCGGGATCGGCGGAGACGCCTTCTGGCTCATCTACGACGCCGCCAAAAAGGACCTGGCCTTCCTGAACGCCAGCGGCCGTTCTCCCCATGCAGCTACGATCGATAGTTACAAAAAGGCGGGGATGAATTCCATGCCCGTCCGGGGTCCATTGACCGTGACCGTCCCCGGGGCCGTGGACGGCTGGTTTGAGGCCCACCGGCGCTACGGCAAACTGCCCATGGCCGCGCTCCTCGAAACAGCGATCGCCTATGCCCGCAGGGGGTATCCCATCAGCCACGTCCTCAGCTTCAAGATCCAGGAGGCGATCGGCGAACTCTCCCGCTACTCCACCTCCAAAAGCCTCTTTCTCCCCGGAGGAAAAGCCCCCCGGCCGGGGGACGTTCTGACCAATCCCGGTCTGGCTTCTTCTCTGGAAAAGATCGCCCGTGAGGGAAGAGATGTATTCTACCGGGGGGAGATTGGCCGGGAGATCGTCCGCTTCGCCCGGGAAAACGGCGGCCTTTTGGCCGAGAGAGATCTTCTGGACCACCGGTCCGACTGGGGAAAACCCGTCTCCACCCAGTACCGGGGCTACACGGTCTACGAAACCGCCCCCAACTCCCAGGGCCTGACCGCCCTCCTCATCCTGAACCTCCTCGAGGGCTACGACCTGGCCTCCATGGGCTATCAGTCTCCCGACCATCTCCACTTCATGGTGGAAGCCAAGAAGGTGGCTTTCGCCGACCGGAACCGGTACATCTCCGACCCGGAGAAGGTCAAGATTCCCGTCGATGAGCTCCTTTCGAAGGACTATGCGGCCGGCCGCCGCACGCTCATCCGGAAAGACCAGGCCCTGGACCCTCAGGCCGTCTCTCCGGGGATCTTCGGCCGGGATACGATCTACCTCTGCACGGTCGATGAAGCGGGCAACGCCGTCTCCTTAATTCAGTCCCTCTACTATTCCTTCGGCTCGGCGGTGGTGGCCGGGAACACCGGGATCGTCCTCCAGAACCGCGGGGCCTATTTTTCCCTGAACCCGGATCACGTGAACTGCCTGCAGCCCCATAAACGCACCTTCCATACCCTCATGGCTTCCATGACTTTTCGCGACGGGAACCCTTTCCTGGTCTTCGGGACCAGCGGGGCCGACGGCCAGCCCCAGACCCACATCCAGGCCATGACCGCGGTCTTCGACTTCGGCCTGGACATCCAGGCGGCCCTCGAGGCGCCGCGATGGGTGGCGGGCCGTTATCTGCTCCACCAGCCGGAGGGGCTGCTCATGATGGAAAAGCGATTCCCCGCGCCGGTGATCGAAGAGTTGAAGAAACGGGGGCATCAAATCCAGGTGGTCGACGGGATCGATCAGTCCATGGGCAGCGCCCACGGCATCCTGATCCATCCGGAAAACGGGCTGCGCATGGGGGGCTCCGACCCGCGCTGCGACGGCGCGGCCATTGGATATTGATCGGAATGCGCCCTGAACCACGTAGGGTTCAGGGCTGCCCTGCACTCCACGTAGTGCAGGGCGGAATGAAAACAGATCGGCCCTGCGGGCCTTGAGGACCGCCGTGGTGGAGGCATGGCTTAAGCCGCGTCAAGCCTGCGGCTTGACTTGAGGAGCGCTTCGCTTGAGGCAAAGACCAAAAGCCTCCCATTTAGCTCTTTGCAAGAAGGCAACTCTTCAGCCTTCGGAAAAGATCCCCCCAGAAATCCCCCCTTCGCCCCCCTTTTCCAAAGGGGGGTTGGGGGGGATTTCAGCGGTGGGTTTCCCAAACGATATAGCTTGGCTAAAATTGGATGTTTTTCAGGTTGAGACCATGGCAAGCCTGGATTTCCCTTTCCTCAGGGGGGACAGGCTTTCCTGCCCAACAATTTGATATGATTTTCAAACAACTAAATGGATACACTTGAGGCGCTTTTTCCATGGTAAAGACGAAAAAAGCTTCTCCGGAATCACGCCAAAAAACGGGAAAGCCTCTGCGGGAGAAAATCCGGGAGCTGACCCGAAAGAACGCCCGGCTGCGGCGGGAGGTCAAAGCATTCGGGCAAAAAGAGCGGCAGCTGGAGGAGATGATTCGTTTCGAGAAGCTGCTCTCGGAAATCTCCACCCATCTGGTCAATCTTCCGGCTGAACAAATCGAACGGGAGATCGAGCAGGGGCTGCGCCGGGTGGTCGAATTTCTGGGGGTTGACCGGGGGGGCGTTTATATCTTTTCGGGGGACAGGAACAGGATCTTTCGAAAATACTTCTGGGGGATGGAGGGAATTCCCGAATCAGCGTCCATCCTGGAGAATCAGAAGTTTCCCTGGCTCAGCGAGAAGCTGCGGAAGGGCGAAATGCTGGTCATCCCGCGGGTCGACGATCTCCCGGAAGAAGCGGCGCAGGATCGGGAGGAATTGAAGAAGTACCGGAATGTATCCTCCCTGGTGATTCCTCTGAGTGTGGGGAAAAACGTCTTCGGCGCGGTGACCTTTGGAGCGGTCCGCACCGAGCGGAATTGGCCGGAAGAGCTTATTTATAGGGTTCGTCTGGTCGGGGAGATTTTCGCCAGCGCCCTGGCCCGCAAGCGGGCGGAAGAGGTGCTCCGCCGGGCCGAGCTGGAATACCGGACGGTGGCCGATTTTACCTATGACTGGGAATACTGGGCCAACCCCGATGGAAGCATACGGTACATGTCCCCATCCTGCGAGAGGATCACGGGGTATTCCCCCCAGGAGTTCATCCATCATCCTTCTTTAATTCGAAAGATCATTTTGCCCATCGACCGGGAAGTCTGGGATCAGCACTTCCGGGAAAGCCGGCAGGGCGTCCGTGCTCACGAAATCGAGTTCCGCATCCGCAAACCGGACGGCCAGATCCGCTGGATCGAGCATGCCTGCCAGTCGGTGAGAGGCCCTCAAGGGGAATTCCTGGGTTACCGGGTCAGCAACCGCGACGTCACCGAGCGGAAACTGGCCGAAGAGGCGGCCCGGAAAAAGGACGAGAGCCTGGCGGAAGCACAACGGATCGCCCACCTGGGCAACTGGACCTGGAACATCGAAACCAACGAACTGGCCTGGTCCGATGAAGTCTACCGGATCTTCGGCCTTCTTCCACAGGAGTTCGGGGCCACTTACGACGCCTTCCTGGAATTCGTGCACCCCGACGACCGGGAAGCGGTTCAAGAGGCCGTCAACCGGAGTCTGGCCGACCCGTCCGTTCCTTACAGCATCGAACACCGGGTGGTTCGGCCGGATGGTCGGGAACGCATCGTTCATGAGCAGGGGGAGGTCACCTTTGACGACGGGGGACGGCCCATCCGCATGATCGGCACGGTCCTGGACATTACCGAGCGGAAGCAGGCCGAAGAGCTGCTCCAGCGGTCGCAGGAAGAGCTTCGGCGTCTTTCCGCCCGGCTCCTTTCCGTTCAGGAAGAGGAGAGGAAACGGATCGCCCGGGAGCTTCATGACGGGATCGGGCAGTCTCTCTCGGCCCTAAAATTCCTCCTGGAAAATCGTCTCCAGATGATGGAAAAGAACTCTGCTCCCGGCGACCTCCAGCCCCTGGAGAGCATGATTCCCATGCTGCAGAACGCCATCGAGGAAGTCCGGCAAATGCAGACCGACCTTCGCCCGCCGACCCTGGATGACCTGGGGATCCGGGCCACCCTATCCTGGTTCTGCCGCGAGTACCAGCGGATCTACTCCGAAATCCGGATCGAACAGGAGATCGAAGTCCAGGAAAACGAAATTCCCCATGAGCTAAAGACCGTTATCTACCGGGTCCTGCAGGAAGCCATGAATAATGTCGCCAAGCACAGCGGGGCGAAGGGAGTGCGTCTCTCCCTGGCCAAAAAGAATGGATGGATCCAGCTCCGGGTCGAAGACAATGGTTCCGGGTTTGACCCCCGGAAAGTCCTTTCGGAAGAACGGACCGGATACGGTTTCGGTCTGACCAGCATGAGGGAACGGACGGAACTTTCCGGGGGCTCCTTTTCGATCGAATCCATCCAGGGCCGGGGAACCATCCTTCAGGCCTCCTGGAAGCTCTGACTGACGCGGGCTCGCCCGAAGATTCCGAAGTCTCCGGGAAGAAACCAAGCGAGGGGGGAGAATGAAACTGCCGACTCATAAGGCCAAGATCGTCTGTACCATCGGCCCGGCATCCGAGTCCCCCGAAATAATGGGGCAGATGATCCGGGAGGGAATGAACGTGGCCCGTCTCAATTTTTCCCACGGAGATTTTGCGGGCCATAAAAAAGTGATCGAGAATCTCCGGGAGACGGCCCGGACCGCCGGCCGTCGGCTGGCCATCATGGCCGACCTGCCGGGGCCCAAGATCCGGATCGGCCAGTTCGCCAAAGAGCCGGTTGAACTGAGGTCCGGAGATCTTTTTACCCTCACCGCCGAGGAGATCGCGGGAGACTCCCGCAGAGTATCGGTGAGTTTTTCCACCCTTCCCCAGTCCGTTAAACCGGGGGACCTGGTCTTCCTCAACGACGGGTTCATCCAGCTGGAAGTCCTGGGCGTCAAGGCCCGGGAGGTTCAATGCCGGGTGATCGTGGGGGGAGAATTGCGCTCCCGCAAGGGTTTGAACCTCCCGGGGATCGACCTGGGGATTACCGCCTTCACCGACCAGGACCGTCGGTGTCTGCAGTTCGCCCTGGAAAACGGGGTGGACGCGGTGAGTCAGTCCTTTGTCGAATCCGGGGAGGACATTCGGAATGTCCGCCGGGCCGCCGCTTCTCTCGGGTTCAGCCCCTTCATCCTCGCCAAGATCGAACGCTCCCGGGCGCTCGATCATATCGACGAAATCCTGGAGGCGGCGGACGGAATCATGATCGCCCGGGGGGACTTGGGGGTGGAGATCCCCATCGAGCAGATCGCCGTGGTACAAAAGCAGCTCATGCGCAAGGCCAACCTGCTGGGCAAGCCGGTCATCACCGCCACGCAGATGCTGGAATCCATGACCGACAACCGGCGTCCGACCCGGGCGGAGGCCACGGACGTGGCCAATGCGATTCTGGATGGGACCGACTGTATCATGCTCTCCGGTGAATCGGCCATGGGCAGGTATCCCGTGGAATCGGTGGCCATGCTGGCCAGGATTGCCGCCGCCATCGAGCCCTACCGGCCTGCCTACCATGTCCGGGAAACCCTCCGGGGGATCGGGCCAAAAGGCCCGATCAGCCTCACCGACCTGATTGCCCTGAGCGTAGAAACCACCCTGGAGAGGATCGCCCCGGCCGCTGTATTCGTACCGACCCACAGCGGGGCCACCGCCCGGTCCATTGCCCGCTTCCGGCTTCCCGTATGGATCACCGCCGTGAGCTCCCAGGAGTCCACCTGCCAGCGCCTCCAGTTCTCCTACGGCGTTTATCCCATGTGTGAGCCGGATCATCCCGACGACTGGAACGCTTATGTCCGCAAATGGATGCAGGACCATGAGGTGGAGGGAAATCTGGTCGTCCTCACCGAAGGGCCCTCGGCGAAACACCCCCAGGCCAACAACCGGATGGAGATCATCGACCTTTTGAGGAAATAAGAGCAGGAGAGCTGGCCGGGGGAGCCGCCAGGGCGGGGTGTTTCTGTCCCTGGAAATCTTTCCCTTCCCGATTGCCCGCATTGTACTGGACCAGACTGGCATCGTGGTGGCGGACAAAATTGCGCAGCGCATCCAGCTGGGTCTGGTAAGGACCGCACGCCAGGGGATTCTTCTCGCCGGGGTCGGCCTTCAGGTCAAAAGCCCAGCATCGGTCCTTCTTCAGAGAAACCTGAACCTTGATCCCCTCCGTGCTCAGCGAGGAGATACTCTCCTCGTGCCCGTAAAAAAAGAGATACTTTCGGCTCAGCTTCCGGTGGAATAAGGACTCCCCGTCCAGGAGGGAGGAGTTGTAGGGAACCCGCAGGGCGTCCAGCAGAGTTGGCAAAATATCGGCATGGTTGGTCGGAACCCGAAAAACCTTCGGTTTGAAGAGGGCCGGCTGGTGGAAGATCACCGGAGCCTCCAGGTTCACGTTGTAGCTGTACCGATAGTGCAGATAGTTGTCCGGATGGTGCTGCCCGAAAGCCTGGCCGTGGTCGCCCACGATGACCAGGAGGGTTCTCTCCAGCAGGCCCTGCATCTTCAGGTGCTCGAAGATCCGCTGCACCAGCCGGTCCAGGAGGTACAGGTTGTTGAGGTAGCGGCTGATCGATTTTCCGTCACTCTCTACGATGCGGTACTCAGGTCCGTAGTCGAAATAGGGGAAATGGGCGACAAAGCTCACGTACATCCCCAGAAAGGGTTCCCGGGCCTTACTGATTCGCTGGAGGAAAAAATCCACGGTCTGGATTTCATCCCGGGCGATGTATCGGCCCAGGGTGCTCAACTCTTCCCGGATCTTGAAGTTCAGGTTTTCGTAGGTATAAATCTCCCGGAGCCCCCCGTTTCTCAGGAACGGAAGGGGGAAGTACCAGGCGGAAGAAGAGGGAGAAACGAGGAAGGAATCGTATTTCGGGCCCAGGAAACTGGGCAGGGAAGGAATCTGGGTGTCCTCTCGAACTCCCAGGGTTCTCCGGTTGAAAAATTCGTAGAGGCCGCTGAGGACGGAAAACATCGCCTTGGTGCTCACGTTGGAGGTGGTGTAATGATTCTTCAAGAACCAGCTCTCCCTGGCCAGCTGATTCAGGAAGGGCATGGGGACCGGACTCCCGTCGGAGCCCCCCAGCATGTAGCGGGTCCCCACCGACTCCAGGACCAGGAAGACCACATTCCAGGGATGCTTGGTTGGAGGAGGAAGGTTTTTCACCGCCCGGATGGAATGGGCGTAGAGAGGCCCGGTGAGCCTGATGCCGGACTCCGTTTCCTGAACCTTGACCAACCTTCGATCTTCGGTCGAGGACCTGCCCAAGTGCTCGGCCATGTCGGAAACGAAGAAAATGCCGGGGTTCACTCGGATCTCCGCTGGAACGGCCTTCTTCTCTCCCGGAGAAACCAACAGGGAGAAAGCTCCCCAGAAAACCATGGCCCCAAGGGAAACCTTCGCCATCCAGGCCCGCGCCGTCGGGGGAACCAGCCAAACCACCCAGAAGACCCCCAGGGGAAGGAGGACGAACAACCAGTCCCGGACCTCCAGAAATTTCAGGGTGTCGAGGGTCGAGACGCTGTACACCGACTCCAGGATCACCCCGAAATCGAACCCCGTCTGGGCGTCGAAGAGAAAGCGGAAATGACCCAGGTGAAGGAACAGGAGACCTCCCAGGATCAGGTGGAGGAAAGCCAGCCCCGCAACCCGAAAAATGAGCAAGATCGGCCGGCTCTTCAGGAGAAAGCGCCCCTGGGAGAGGAGCCAGAAAAGGAAAAAACAGGTCAGGATCAATACCAGATCGGAATACCCGTAAGCCAGGGCAAATTGGATGGGATGGGAGCCGGGAGAAAAATCAAAGGGTCTAATCGGATGCGTAAATAAGCCATAGGTGAGACGGATCCGGTACGCCAGGACAAGGACCACCAGAGCCGCCAGGAGGGCAAAAGCCGTCCGGTTGCCGGAAATGAAGCGGTTAAACCACCCTTTCGGTTTTTCCGCGGAGGAAATGTTATTCATTTCCCTTCCTCATTTTTTCGTATCAATTTAGCCGCTTGAAAATCATGTCGAGGCCATATCGATTGAAATGCCCATCGCTGAAATCCCCCCAACCCCCCTTGGCAAAGGGGGGAAGGGGGGGATTTCTGGGGGGTCATTTCAGAGGGCAAAACTTACCTTTTTCAAAGAGCTAAAGTGTTTCATTTTTCCTCATTTCCTTGAACGCATTGACCAATCCGTCGGTGGAGGGATCATGGGAATGAACCGAGCGGTCATCCGTTAATTCCGGAAGGATTTTCCCGGCCAGCTGCTTCCCCAGCTCCACGCCCCACTGGTCGAAGCTGAAGATGTTCCAGATGACCCCCTGAACGAAGATTTTGTGCTCGTACATGGCGATGAGGCTTCCCAGGACCCGGGGGGTTAATTTTTTGAAGAGGATGGAATTGGTTGGACGGTTCCCCTCGAAAACCCGGTAGGGCCAAAGCTTTTTAATCTCCTCGTCGGTTCTTCCTTCCCTTTTTAATTCTTCGATCACTTCCTCCTTACTTTTTCCTTGAAGAAGGGCTTCGGTCTGGGCGAAGAAATTGGAGAGAAGGATGGAGTGATGATCTCCGATCGGGTTGTGGCTGATCGCCGGGGCTAAAAAATCAGCCGGGATGAGTTTGGTCCCCTGATGAATCAGCTGATAGAAAGCATGCTGCCCGTTCGTTCCCGGCTCTCCCCAGATGATCGGACCCGTCTGGTACGGTACCCTCCGGCCCTTCCGATCGACTGATTTCCCGTTGCTTTCCATGTTCCCCTGCTGGAAATAGGCGGGAAAGCGGTGCATGTACTGGTCATAGGGGAGAATGGTTTCGGTTTCAGCCCCGAAGAAGTTGTTGTACCAGATTCCGATCAGGGCCAGAATCACCGGGATATTTCTCGCCAAAGGGGTTTCCCGGAAATGGCGGTCCATCTCGTGGGCTCCCCGCAGGAGTTCGGCGAAATTTTCAAACCCCACATAGCAGGCGATGGACAATCCGATCGCCGACCAGAGAGAGTAGCGCCCCCCCACCCAGTCCCAGAATACAAACATGTTGTCGGGATGGATCCCAAAGGCTTTTACTTTTTCCGTATTGGTGGAGATGGCCGCAAAATGAAGGGCCACCTGCCGGAGATCGTTGGCCCGGGCTAAAAACCAGTCTCTCGCGGAAAACGCGTTGGCCATGGTTTCCTGGGTGGTAAAAGTCTTGGAAGCAATGAGGAAAAGCGTGGTCTCCGGGTTCAGTTTTTTCAGGGTTTCCACAATATGAGTTCCATCTACGTTGGAGACGAAATGAACCTGTAAACCCTCCCGGGCGTAAGGCTTGAGACACTCGTTTACCATGACCGGGCCGAGGTCCGACCCTCCGATTCCCATATTGACGATATCCGTGACCGGCCTCCCCGTATACCCCTTCCACTTACCGGAGGTCACCTTTTCCGAGAAGTTTTTCATCTTTTCAAGGACCCCATTCACCCGGGGCATCACATCTTTACCATCCACGTGGATGGGAGTGTTGGATCGATTCCTCAAGGCCACATGCAGAACGGCCCTTTTTTCTGTCTCATTGATCTTGTTGCCGGTAAACATCTTTTCGATGGCGTCACGCAGGTCCACTTCCTCCGCCAGGGAAAAGAGGAGTTGCATCGTCTCCGGGGTGATCCGGTTTTTGGAGTAGTCTACCAGGATATCCTGGAAGCGGAGGGAGAACTTCTCAAACCGTTGCGGGTCTGCGGCAAAGAGGTCTTTCATCTGGACGTTCTTCATCTCCTGAAAATGGCCACCGAGATCCCGCCAGGCCGTTGTCTTCGTCGGATCAATCTTCTTCAGCATACGCTGCTCCTTTTTCTAATTCCATAAGCCTTCGCAGTTATTAAGGATTTTTTGAAAAAGTACTTCCGTGCCGCGATCTTGCGATTCTGCTGTTTAGATTATTCCAATTTTAATATGAAACCCCCTGCATACACAAGTTTTGTGGATGACTTCGGGCCTCGATTCGATAAAAGTTCATCCCTAACGCCAAAGCAGGCGTAGTCATTTTTCCCAAAAAAAACCCAAAATAA
>Ga0315285_10003226_pt1 | contig 17058 bp, 13 predicted proteins | sample YL17G09_36_MG_FD_203698 | JGI IMG/M metagenome (GOLD analysis project Ga0315285, IMG submission 203698) | Sediment microbial communities from Yellowstone Lake, YNP, Wyoming, USA - YL17G09_36 | ecosystem: Environmental > Aquatic > Freshwater > Lake > Sediment | place: USA: Wyoming | collected... | reverse complement strand
AGGGGTCCGCCGTGAGACCGGGAGGCAGCCCGGTCCTGTTTCAGTTGCCGTTGGAATCAAGTTGCTCTTACACCAACGTAGTCCCCGTTTAGAGCGGAGGATCAAGCCCCGGCACGGCGGCAGAACAAAATAACCGCGATATCCGCGCTACGTCCCCCATTACAAAATCGCGCTCCGCGCCCCCCGACACCAGCGAGGCGAAGTGGTAGAGGGCGCTGATGTCGGGGGGCAGCAGGTCCAGGCAGGCCCGGGGATCCGAGAGATCGGCCGAGACGAAGGCAGCCTTCCCCGCCAGAGGACGCGTGCGCGGGTGCCCGACGATATCGGTCAGCAGGATCTTCTGACCCGGGGTCTGCCGGAGAATATGGCGAGCCGTGAGCGCCCCGAGAAACCCGCTCCCCCCGGTGATCAGGATCGTCTTTCCGCTCATCGGGCTGTTCCCTTGCTCCGCTCCTCCTTGATCGTGTCCAGCATTTGAGTCCAGCCGCGGATGAACTGATTGCGGAACCGCTGGACGGGCCCGTACCCCGCGAACTCCTCGACGGCCAGCTCGCCCTCGCGCCACGCCTTTCGGAAATCCGGGAGCTTTTGCTCCAGCTCTGCGATCACCTCGCGCGGCGTCTCGATGGACACGCGGTTCGTGACCGGCGGGTTCAGGGCCAGGATCTCCTCGGCGGTGCTCCAGTTGATGGTGATGTGGATCTCCCCGCCCACGAAATCCGTGAAGTGATGGGTGCCCCGGGCGCCCCCGCCGAGCAGGATCCCGTCGTAGCCGCGCTCTTTCATGATCCGGTACTGCCGCCGGGCGACGGTGGCGCCGGCGACGGCCAGGACCTCAGGCGCGATCTTGATGCCTTGTTTCTCCACGTACTCCTTCAGGTGCTCGTCGAAGATCCCGGTGATGTGGGTGACGTAGAAGACGGGGCGCTTCCCACCCTTGGCCGCGGCCCGCCGGTACATCTCGCAGGTGGCAATCATCTGGGACAGGCCGAAGATCTCGGTGGCGATCACCTGCATCCCGTCCGCGATCAGGACCTCCATGGCCTTGAGTCCGGCCGCCGTGGCCGGGATCTTGGCGATGAAGTTGGGCCCCAGCGGCGGATACCGGTACGCCTCGGCCACGATGTGGTCCGCATCGGTGTCAGCCCGGGGGTCGCCCTGGATCGAGACGTAGCCGTCCTTCCCCTTGCTGGTCTCGTAGAGAGGGCGGAACATCGCCAGCACCCGCGTGACCAGGCGCTGCTGGGTGAGATCGGCGACCATGGTGTCGTCGTCGCTCTGCTTGAGGCACTCCCGGAGCACTGCCCGGGCGAACTCGCCGTCGCGGCGGATCATGTTGGCGCCGTAAGTCGGATTGGTCGTGCAGCTCACCGCGCCATGGTCAATGGCCAGCTTCACCTCCGGCACGGTGGGGTTGTTGATCCACAAGCGGGTTGGGGTCTCCTTCTTCATCTTGGTGAAAAAATTTTCCGGCATTGCCCTGCTCCTTTCTGATTCCCGCGCATCCGCTGAAGGGTCTCGATCCCGTCAAAGCCGCGTCCGATCACGGCTCATGCACCGTATCTGTGCTCGCGGAGCCTCGCCTCCACCGACCGGTCCGTCTGGGGCCGGTACCCCGGCAAGGGCAGGAGGTACGTGTGAATCGCGTCCAGAAGCCAACCGGGCTGAGGGAAGAAGAGATCCTCCATCTCGGCGGCCGGGGTGATCCAGTTCCGCGCGCCCACCACGCTGACCGGCGCGTCCAGGGCGTCGAAGGCCAGCTCCTGGATATTTGCGGCGAGGGCCTGGGGAAAGCTCCCCCGCTCGCAGGCATCCGAGGTCACCAGGATGCGCCCCGTCTTCCTCACCGACTCGATCACGGGTCCGTAGTCGAAGGGCACCAGGCTGCGGGCGTCAATGATCTCGGCCGAGACGCCGAACTCCCCCCGGAGGCGGTCATCGGCCTCCACCGCCCGGTACAGGGTGGAACCGATGCTGAGGATGCTGAGGTCCGTTCCCGGCCGCTTGACCTCCGGGAGGCCGATGGGGATCGTGTAGTAGCCGGCCGGGACCTCTTTTTGGAACCACTCGGTGATGCCGTACAGCCGCTGGCTCTCGAAGAAGACAACGGGGTCGTTTCCCAGGAGGGCGGAGGCCATGAGGCCCTTGGCGTCGTACGGGGTGGCCGGGAACACCACCTTCAGGCCGGGGACGTGGGCAGTCATGGCGCTCCAGTCCTGCGAGTGCTGGGCGCCGTACTTGCTGCCGACGCTCACCCGCAGGACGACCGGCATCTCCAGGATGCCGGCAGACATGGCCTGCCACTTGGCGAGCTGGTTGAAGACCTCGTCGCCGGCCCGCCCCATGAAGTCGCAGTACATGAGTTCCACCAGGGCCCGCCCCCCCTCGATGGCGTAGCCCACGGCGGTCCCCACGATGGCGCCCTCGGAGATGGGCGTGTTGAACAGCCGATGGTACGGCAGGCTCTCAGTCAGGCCCCGATACACGGCGAAGGCGCCGTCCCAGTCCCGGTTCTCCTCGCCGTACAGGACGAGCCGCTCGTCGTGATAGACGTGATGGATGATGGCCTCGAAGAGCGCGTCGCGGAACGAGACCGCCTTCGCCTCGCTCAGCTTCTCGCCCGTGGCCGGGTCGATTCCCGCCCGGCTCTTCTTGGCGATAGCCTGCACCCGGCTGTTCGCCTCGAGGGGCTTCTTGACCGCCCCGGGCGAGACGCCGGGGAGTGCCGCCTCGGCGGCATGCGAGAACATGACCCGGGCGATCTCCTCCCCCGTGACCCTGGGGGAGATGGCGAGATCCACGGCGAGCCGGCACACTTTCTCGATGGTCGCCGCGGCATACTCGTTGAGCGCCGTGAGATCTGGCTCGCTGGACGCACCGGCCGCGAGGAGTCGGCTGCGGAACTCCAGGATCGGATCCACCGCCTGCCACTGCTGCAGTTCCTCGCGCGTGCGGTAGGAGCCGGCGTCGCTGGGCGAGTGACCGCTCAGGCGGTACGTGAGGATGTCGAGGAGGACGGGGCCCTCGCCGGCCTCGAGCACGGGGAGCTTCCGGCGGAACGCGTCAATGACCGCCAGCGGGTTGTTGCCGTCCACGGTCTCGGCATGCATGTTGAACCTGTTCAGGCCGGCCGCGAGGGTGGCCAGCCGCTGGAAGCCCATGGTCTCCCCGCGGGGCTGACCACCCATGCCGTAGAAGTTGTCCATGATGGCAAAGATGATCGGCAGGCCGCCGCGATATTCCGGTTCCCACAGCGTCCAGAGCTGACCCATGGTGGCGAAGTGCAGGGCCTCCCACACGGGGCCGCAGCCCAGCGACGCATCCCCGATGTTGGCGACGGCGATTCCGGGCCGGCGCTGGGTTCGCTTGTAGAGAGCCGCCCCCGTGGCGATGTCGGCGCTGCCGCCGACGATGGCGTTGTTGGGGTAGATCCCGAATGGGGGGAAGAAGGCGTGCATGGAGCCGCCCAGGCCCCGGTTGAACCCGGTCGCACGCCCGAAGATCTCGGCCAGGAGGCCGTAAAGCAGGTACTCGATTGCCAGGGCCTTGACGCTCGTGGGGGCCTGCCGCTCCACCACCCGGAGGATCGCGCCGCCGAGGTACTCCTCCATGATCCGCTGGAGGTCCGCCTCGTCCAGGCGGTGGATCGCGCTCAGCCCCTTGGCGATGACCTCGCCATGGCTCCGGTGGCTGCCGTAGATGTGGCTCTCCACACCGAGGAGGAACGCCTCACCCACGGCCGCGGCCTCCTGGCCGATGGACAGATGGGCCGCCCCCTGGTGGTTGTAAGCGATCCCCTTGTAGCTCCGCACCCGCTTGAGTTCGGAGAGCATCTCCTCGAACTCGCGGATGAGCAGCATGTCGCGGTAGAGGCGGCGGGCTTCCTCCGCGGTCAGCCGACCGTCGCGAAGCTCATCCGCTAACGTCTTGCGATAGGTGTTGACCGGGATCGTTCCCAGGTCGATGGTTTCGGCTCGCCGGACTTCTTCCGGCGCGATGACGAGCTGCTTGACCATGCTTAGCGTACTCCGATGAAGGGGGCGATGCGTTTCAACGGGGGCGGCGTCCCGGGGAGGAACCCGTGGGGATCGCGCGGGTCGTGTCGAGGCGTTCGGCGCGGCATCGCACGGATCCTCCCGGAGGTCGATCGCCCAATGCCGGCTTCCTTTGAGGTTTTTAGCAGTGCTATCGCTACAAGTCAAGGACCGTCGGGGCAATACGGGATGTGTCAGACAATCCTGGAAGGGCGAGGGCGGGTCGGGGACTACCGGCTTGAGATGGGCTCAGGATGGGCGGTGTGCTTCGCCTACCGGCTGGTGGAGAGGTGAGTAATGAGATCGGCCTCGTAGGCGGTGAGGTCGGGGAAGGCGGGGAAACCCTGAACGCCCAGGCAGGCCTCTCGGCTGGGATGAGCCGTTGCGCCCGTGGCCTTGAGGATCGTCGCGACGAGGCGCTGGAAGGCGCGCAGGGAAGATGGCTCACTTTGAAGCTGTGGAATGGCCAGGTCGTTGATCGAAAGGCGAATGCAGCGGATTCGTCCGTCGGGCGGACTGAGGCTCGAGCCCATGATCAGGTCCAGGATCAGCGTTTCGGCAGCCTGATCCGCCACCTGCGGCTGGCCGATGGTGGCGACGGAGACGGCCGTCACTTTCTGCCACAGGAGATGCCCCGTTCCACCCCGCCGGTCCTGAAGACTGAGACCGCGGGCGTCGATTCCCACTGCGCGCGCGGGCACCGGTGCCAGCGATAGAACCGGCGTGGCGGCAGGGGCCAGCACCACCGGCTCTTCGGGAGTCGGGACCTCGGGGGTGGGAAGGTGAGGCGAAGGCTCGGGCCCGGGTGGCTCCGGAGGAGCCTGGGGGATGGTCGTGGGCGGCTCTGACGCCGGCGGGAGCGCACCCTTGGCCAGGGCGATCATCTCTTCGCTGGCCTGCTGGAATTCCGGAGTCGCTCGCGGATGCGTGCGAGCACGCTCCAGGACCTCCAGGGCCTCTCCAGGCTCTTTGAAGACCTGGAAGAGCAACCGACCGAAACCCACCAGGGCCTTCGGCGCTAGGGGATCGTCGGGCCCCGTCGCGATGGCCTCCTGGTACCGGGCGGCCGCCTCCTGGTAATCTTCCCGCTTCTCGCAATCGGCCGCCAGGGCCAACTGGTCGCGCATCAGGAGCGGCACGTCCGGAAAGGCTTGCTTGTGTTCCCGGGCTGCGGCCCTGGCGCCAGCCATGTCCCGCGCCTTGAGATAGGCGCCCACGAGGCGCGCCGACTCCCGGCCGGCAGCGGTGTGATCACCCTTGCGAGCGTGAGCATCGATGAGGGACGTCCGCGCCTCGATGTCATCCGGCGTGGCCCTGAGGAGCGCCTCCAGGTCCTTGATGGCCCCGTCCACATCCCCCTGGTCGAGTCTTCCCAGGGCCGCGGTCAGCCGATCGGAGGCCGTCCAGGTGGTCTTCTTCTTAATGGCAGGCGCCAGAACTTTCTCCTCCAGGTCGGTCAGCCGGACGAGGATGGCCACTACGGCCGCCAAAACGAAGCCCCCGATATGGGCCCAGACGGCCACACCACCCTCCGTGCCGGTCCGCGCCATGACGAATTGTTGGAGGAGCCACAGGGGAAGCATGACATAGGCCGGCGCCTCGAACGTGCCGCGGAAGAGAAAGATCCAGTAGAAGAAACGGATCCGCGTCATGGCGAGGCGGATCAGGAACGCGCCCATCAGGCCGGCGATAGCTCCCGAGGCGCCCACCAGGGGGATGTGGCTTTGCGGCGTCATGGCGGCGTGCATCAGGGTGGCTGCGACGCCACTCACCAGGTAGAGAATCGGATAGAAGATGCGGCCCCAGCGATCCTCCAGGCTTCCCCCCGAGAGCCAGAGGAAGAGCATGTTTCCCAGCAGGTGCATCCACCCCCCGTGCATGAACATGGAGGTGAAGAGGGTCAGCAGGTGAGGCTCGGCCGGGATATAGCCGTACGTGCGGTATACGGACACCGCGGTCGTTGCCTCAAGTTCACTCCAGAGGCGATCCAGGCGGGCCTGCTCGTCGGCGATGGTCTCGGCGGAGAGGTTCGGTGGAGGACGCCTGGCCGGAACGACGTGGGCGATTTCTTCGGGCAGTTGGAGGTAGGGATGCTCGACGGCGAAGCGTAGGACCTCCTGGATTCGGCGCTGAGTCTCGGTGGCTTGCCGTTCAACGGCGGGGAGCGTGATCAGGAAGGCAAGGACGTTGGCCGCGACCAGGGCGATGGTCACCCAGGGCAGGCGCGCAACCCGCTGTTCTTCGTGAGAGATGGGGATCAGCACGCCGATGCCTCCGGTCAGTCCTTCCCTCGCTGCCGGTGCGATCGCCCGGTCCAGGCGGAAGGACGGCCAGCGAAACGGCCAGACGGTAGCACTCCGGACGCCGGTGTCAAGATGAAAGATGAAGCACGAGGCCAGGGACCGGGGGATGGGGAACCACAAGAGCCGAGAGCCGTGAGCCGAGAACCGAGGGCCGATGATTGAAAGGCCCTGACCTCCGATCCCCGGCCCCCAGCCCCCAGGCGTCAGCCTTTCAGGGCGCCGGCGGTGAGCCCGCGAATGAGGTACCGACGAACCAGCAGGGAGAAGGCGACGACGGGCAGCATGATCATGGTGCCGCCGGCGGCGATCTTCCCCCACTCCCAGCCCTCGTAGTTCATGAAGTTCACGATGGCCACAGGCGCCATCTGTGCCCGGCTTCGGGTCAGGACCAGGGCATAGAAGAAGTCGTTCCAGGCAAACAGAAAGCAGAAGATCGCGGTGGTGGCCAGGCCGGGGCCGGCCAGCGGCAGGGTGATCCGGAGGAAGACGGCGAGCGGCCCGGCGCCGTCGATGGCAGCCGCCTCCTCCAGCGACCGAGGCAGGCCATCGAAGAACGTGCGCATCATCCAGATCACCAGCGAGAGGTTGAAGGTCAGATAGATGATGATGAGGCCGAGGAGGGTGTCGATCAGTCCAGTATAGCGATAGGCCAGGAAGAACGGGATGGCGAAGGCGATGGGGGGAGCCATCCGCGTCGTGAGGATCCAGAGGGCGATGCTCCTGTCGGCGCGGAAACCGGCGCGTGAGAGCGCGTAGGCTGCCGGGACCCCGAGCAACAGCGAGACGAGCGTGGTTGCGACGCTGACGATCAGGCTGTTGTTGAACGAGCGCGCGAACTTGCCGTGGAACAGCGCGACGTAGTTCTCGAGGGTCGGGACGAAGAGGAGCTTCGGCGGCATCTGGAAGGCCTCGGTCTCCACCTTGAGCGACATCTGGAGGAGCCAGAAGATCGGGAAGAGGGTGAGGAGGAGCAGAACGATCACCTGGGCGTAGATGAGCGCGGGATGCAGCGCGCGTCCGTGGTGGCGCGTTGGTCGTCCGGCCAGTTCACTCGACTTCGACATGGGTTCCCACCGTGCTGATGATGAAGTAGCTGACCAGGAAGGTGCTGGCCAGGACCACGACGCTGATGGTCGCCGAGAAGCCGATCATGCTGTAGCTGAAGCCCTGGAGGAAGGCATAGTAATTCGTCGCCTCGGTGACCGTGCCGGGGCCGCCGCCTGTCATGACGAAGATGAGGGGGAAGGCCTTCACGCTCTCGATCAACCGGAACAACAGGGTGACCACGATGGCCGGCCGGAGGAGAGGCAGGATGATGTGGAGAAACACCTGCCAGGCGCTGGCGCCGTCGATCCGCGCCGCCTCCAGCGGCTCGGACGGCATCATCTGGAGCGCGGCGAGCAGCATGAGCATGGTGAAGGGGAACCATTCCCAGACGTCCGCGATGATGATGGCTGGCAGGGCCAGGCTCGGATGCGCGAGCCAGGCGGGCTGCGGCAGGCCCAGCAGGCCCAAGATCCAGTTGAGGATGCTGATGTCCGGGGTGAAGAGGACCTTCCATATGATGGCCACCACGATGGGCGGCAGGACCATGGGAATGATGAAGAGGGCGCGGATGGCCTCCAGGAAGCGGAAGCGGCTGTTGAGGAGCATCGCAGCCCCGAGGCCGAGGAGGAGCTGGAAGCCCACGGTGAAGACCGACAGGCGGAGCTGGACGCCCAGCGAATTGAGGAACCGCCCGTCGGCCAGCAGGTCGGTGAAGTTCGTCAGCGGCTTGCTGAAGTCCCACCAGGTCGCGGGGCGGGCGAGGTTCAGGGGGGTGAGGCTCGTGGAAATCAAAAAGACGAAGGGGAGGACCGTCACCACGGCCAGGACGACGAGGGCCGGCGACAGCAGGACCATGAAGAACCGCGTGCGCTGCCTCACGGCCCTCGCCTCCTCAAAAAGCATGAACCGCCGGTACCAACGGCACCGCCGTTGGTGCGCCAATCCGCCACAGGCGGACAAGATTGCCTAGCAACTGGGCACACCCAGAGGGTACCCGGCGCACCCAAAGGGTACCCGGCAACTTGGAACCCCTGATTGCCAAATTGCCGGGTCGCCTGATTGCCTCCCCGTGGCGTTCCGGGTACCCAGCGCCGGCGCTGGGTGTCCCTCGCGGCTGATACCTTCGATCGGGCTAGGACTTCCGAATCTTGTGGCCGGCCTTGATCAGGATCCCCTCGATGTCCCGGTTCGCCTCGCGCATGGCCTGCTCGGCCGGTTTCTGGCCGGTCATGACCTCGGTGACGGCGATGGTCACCCGGTCGCCGATCGGCGGGAATTCGGGGACCGTCCGGTAGGCCATGTAGCCGCTGCCGGCGAAGGTGAGGACCTGGCCGTGGAGGGCGCCGATGTCCGATCCGCCCCAGTTGTACTTCTGCTTGTACTTGGGACTGCCCAGGACGCTGGCGCGCGTCACGGCCGGATAGGTCGTCGTCTCGGCAATCCGCCCCATGACTTCCTTGGAAAGAGCCCAGCGGATAAACTCCCACGAGACGTCTTTCTGCTTGGCCCCGGCGGGAATCTGCATGCCGTGCACCGCCACCTGGGGGAAGCGTCCGGCGGGACCGCCGGGGGGCAGCGTGTACGCCACCTTGTCGTGGACCTTGCTCTTCACCGGGTCACCGGCCAGGCCAACCCAGGCCAAGGCATCAATGTAGATCGCCGTCCGGCCCTCCATCATGCCGCTGGAGGCCTGAGGCTCGGTGTAGCTCGCCACGCCCGGGACGCTGTACTCGCGACACAGCTTGGCAAAGACGTCGGCGGACTTGATGGACTCGGGGCTGGCGAGCATGGGAGTCATGTCCTTGGGCGGGTCCGCGAAGAACCGGCCGCCGTAGGCGTAGAGGTAGTTCGGCCAGACCCAGTGGACGCCGTTCAGGCCGCGACCCATGTAGGCCTTGACGTCGGCGCTCTGGATCTTCGGCGCGATGGCCAGCAGTTCGTCGAAGGTCTCGGGGGGCCGCACGCCGGCCCGCTTGAGCACGTCCGTGCGGTAGACCATCAGGGTGCTCTCGGCGACGAAGGGCAGGGCCAGTACGTCATTACCGCTCTTCATGGGGGCCATGGCGCCCGGAAGGAAGTCGGCGGCGTCCAGGGCCGGGTCCCGGGCGATGAAATCGTTGAGCTTGCTCGCCCACCCGGCCCCGATCCACTTGCCCGAGAAGATGAAGGTCATGGTCATGACGTCAAAGGCGCCCGAGCCCGTGGACAGCTCCAGGTCCGCGCGCTGGTTGTAGACGATGAAGCTGGGCGTCTCCATCTCCACCTTGATGCCGGTGCGCTCGGTGAACTGGGGCAGGAGCTCTTTCACGGTCCGGGTATAGGGGTGGTCGAACATGAAGACGTTGAGCGTCCTCCCCGCGAAGGGCCTGGGCCCGGGCTGCTGGGCAGCCCCCGGCCCAGGAAACATGCTGACGAGTGGCAGGGCCGCCGTCGCGGCGGCGCCGCGCAGGAACGATCGCCTGGTCATCCTCCTCATGGTTCCCTCCTTCTTCAGGATTCGGCTGATTGTGCCCCGCCGGTACTACTTACTGATCTCCAACGGGACGAGGGTGTTCGGGGCCTCTGCGGTCAATGCATCCCGAGTGGCACGGCCGCGTGGCGCAGCTCGTGGGCGCGGTCGGCCCGGGCGTACTCGTAGAAGTAGTGGGCCGTCTCCTCGACGATCACGACATCCACGTAGCGGACGCAGCCGCTGGCGTGGGATGAGCGAACCCACGGGGAGTGTGACGGGGTCAACCGACGCCACGAGCGAAGATCGGTGGAGATCGCCAGCATGCACTGCTCGTCGTACGAATCGGCGCGGGTCGTGCCCTCGTCGAACAAGAGGGTCCAGACGGGCGCGAGATAGACGAGGGCCGACGGGCGCACGTTGATCCCGCCCCAGCCCTGCGGGCCCGGCTCGGCGATCACCTGTGCCGTTGGGAAGTTGATGCCGTCCAGCGAGCGGTGCAGCGCGATCATGCCCCGCCCACGGGAGTGAATAACGCCGTCCGCGTCGGGGCCGAGATGCTGGTCGCGCCACGCAACGGAGGTGAGGGCGAGGTACTCGCCCCCGAGGACGAGCACGACGGGATCCTTCACGTGGGAGACGCCGTACATGGGGGCATCCATGACGATGCGACGGCGTTGCGGATCGAAGTCCTCGATGGACGGCGCCTGCAGCAGGTCCACCCGCCACGTCGCGGGAGTCCGATCGTAGGACTGAGTGGTCTCCGAGCAGATGTACAGCCGCCACTCGCCGGAGAACGGATCGCGAATCAGGCTCGCCCGCTCGATCGAATTCGCGCCGAAATCCTCGCGCGAAGCCTCCCAGGCTATCTTCCACTCGGCGGGCGGTGCGGCGGGGTCCGGACTGGACACCACCCGGCACTGTCCGCCGCGCCGGCCACCCAGCGGCCAGCGAAGCCGATGGTAGCAGTAGAAGTGACCCGTCTCCGGATCGAAGGCGGCGCTGGGCGCGCCGGCCCAGTACCCGTACCCGCTGCCGGGAGGTTCGGCGATGACGTTTCCGGCGTCCGGGTCGAAGCGCGGCAGCATGCCCCACCATTTCTGGCTCACTCCATCGCGGCCTTGCGGCTTTGGTTGTGGCATCGCCATATCCCTCGTTGGATGGGGTTCAGTCGAACATATCCTAGTCAGATACCAGCCGAACCTGTCAATTGAAAAAATTGAAGACCTGCTCTGTCCGCGAGAGGGACAGGCACCAGTTGCCCGCCCGGCAGCGTGAGGAGACGGCCTGCCTGCGTCCAACTTGGCCGATTCCGAGGCCCGGCGGGGATGGCGTCAAGCATGACCTGAAGGTTGTTCGCCCTCGCGAACTGCCGGGGAAATGCGCTTGATAGCAAGGGGGTGGTCCTTTTTGACACTGGAATAGTTATTTTGCTATACGCAAAACGCGTACCCTTGGAACGCTCCGCGTCCGGCCTGTCTCGACGTCCCGGCGATGCGAGGCCTCGACCGGGGGCGGGGCGCCGATTCCCTCGGCAGGTTGCACCGGGTGGGCGCTGGCCCCAGCGGATGGCTTGGTCTCCGGCCGAATCGCTTCCCCGCCACGCAGCGCACGTCTCACATGACGCATCTCTGCCGGAGCCCGCCGGGTGCTAAGAGACTCTGGCCGATTCTTCGGGTTCGACGTGCTGTGGGAGGAAGGCGGGCGGAGGATGTCGCTCCGCGTAGCTCTTCGGATCATCGGGGGCCCGGGCACATCGGCGCCCGTGAGCGCGGCCTTCCAGCACAGGGGGAGCTGCCCGGGCCTGGGAGTGGCCAGGCAGGCAGAGATTGCCGCGGGGTTCGCCTCCCACAACCCGGGCCCGGCGTGATCGGGTCAACCGAGAAGGAGGACACATGAAGTACCGCACGGTGCCAGTGTTCCCGCAGGTGGGCGACAAGATCAACAAGGCCCTCGAGCGGATCGCCACGAAGCAGCTGGGCGCCCGGGAGGCCATGAAGCAGGCGCAGGTGGAGGCCATCGAGGATCTCAAGAGGGCCGGGGTGCCGGTGGACGTTTGACGGCGCACGTCCTCACCGCCGGCGCGCTTCGCAGGTGAGGGGTCGGGTCAGGCGAAGAGGCCGGCAACGGCAAACGGCGGCGTGCTCCGGGCGGGAAGCGGGAGTCTCTTCGCGGAGCGGCGCTCGCCCAGCCCGACCGTGGCCGCGCTCAGGCGCCTCTTGCGCAATCCCGCGGGGGTGATCGGGCTGGTCGGCCTGACCACCCTGCTGGTGGCGGCCCTGGGGGCGGACGTGCTGGCGCCCTTCGACCCGCTTGAGCAGCACGCCCGCGACCGGTTGCTGCCGCCGGGCCGCGTGTACCTCCTGGGCACCGACGACCTGGGCCGCGACCTGCTCTCGCGCATCATCCACGGCAGCCGCATCTCGCTCGCCGTGGGCCTGTTGAGCGTCACCCTGGGCGGCGTGCTGGGCGTGGCTACCGGCCTGGTGGCCGGCTACTGGGGCAGAACCGTGGACGCGATGATCATGCGCGTCTGGGATGCCCTGCTCGCCTTCCCGGCCATACTCTTGGGCGTCGTGTTGGCGGCGATCATGGGCCCGGGCGTGGTGACGGCGGCGGTGGCGGTGGGCATCAACAATATGCCCACCTTCTCCCGGCTGACGCGGGCCGGCGTCCTGTCGGAGAAGGAGAAGAAGTACGCGCTGGCGGCCAAGGCGGCGGGGGTGAGCGATTGGCGCATCGCCTTCCGCCACATCCTGCCCAACTGCGTGCCGCCGCTCCTGGTGCAGCTGGCGCTGGCGATGGCCTTCGCCGCGCTGCTGGAGGCCTCGCTCTCGTTCCTGGGGCTGGGCGCGCAGCCGCCCGCGCCCTCCTGGGGCAGTATGCTGAGCAGGGCGCAGGGGTATCTCCGCCTCTCTCCCTGGTTCGGCGTGTTTCCCGGCCTGGCGTTGGCCCTGTTGCTGATCAGCCTCAACTTCCTGGCCGACGGGCTGCGCGACGTGTTGGACCCGCGCCGCGCCAACTTGGACTAGCGGCGCTCCGGCACGGCTCCGTGGGGATGTCGTTCACTGTGTGCGAAGGAGGGAACAGGCGATGGCGAACCGAATGAACCGCAGGGAGTTTCTCTTGGCCTCGGCCCTGCTGGCGGCAGCGACGCAGGCGCCCGCCGCCCAGGTCAAGAGGGGTGGCAAGCTGCGCTACGCCACGGACGCCGACGTGCTGCACCTGGCACCCTGGGTAGCCATGACGCAGTCGCACATCTTCTACACGGTGTACGACACGCTCGTCGTGCGTGACCTCAAGGGCCAGCTCACGCCGGGCCTGGCCAAGTCGTGGAAGTTCTCGCAGGACGGCAGGTCACTCACCTTCGACCTCCAGGTGGATGCCTACCTCTTCGGGTTCGGCGAGGTGTGGGAGGCGCCGCTGCCGGAGGGCTCCATCGGCTACGCCCCCGACCTCAAGGGCAAGATCGGCACCGACCTGAACAAGGCCAAGCGGCTCATTGCCGAGGGCGGCTACCCCAACGGCTTCGAGTCCACGGTGATGATCGGCCCCGATTCCCGCGCGCCGGGCATGCCGATGATGGCGGAGATCCTCCAGGCGGACCTCAAGAAGATCGGCGTCAACCTGAAGATCGAGCAGGTGGAGGCCCAGGTCTGCAGCGACCGCTGGAGCGCCGGCAAGTATGATATGTCGATCCATTCCTACGGCCGCATCAAGGAGCCCGGCGAACTCTTCCAGGCGATGGTCTGGCGCAAGGAGAACCCGGAGCAGTTCCGTGCGCCGGAGTACGGCAAGCTGATCGACGAGGGCATGGCCACGCTGGATGAGAAGAAGAAGCAGGAGATCTACCACCGGCTGTACGAGATCATCCTCGACGAGTGCTTCTGCATCCCGGTTGCCGCCGTGCCGCGCACGATCGCCTACCGCAAGAGCGTGATGAACTTCGACTGGTCGGCCGACGGCTACATCCGCGCCGAGAACATGTGGCTGGAGAAGGCGTAGCATTGACAAGCTAGGCAGCTGGGGCGAAACGTGGTGTGCTCGGGCAGCCAGACATAATACCCACAGGAGGATTCGATGGCGAACAAACCAGCAAAGGTGATGGTCCTAGGGATCGACTCTACGATCGTCCCCCGTCTGTACACGTGGGCCAAGGAGGGGAAGCTCCCCACGCTCCAGAAGCTGATGGAGCGCGGTGTCTTCTGTCCCAACACCCTTGTACCCTATCCCACCATCACGCCGCCGAACTGGACCACGATCGCCACCGGCGCCTGGCCCATGACGCACGGCATCACCGACTATGACGTCTTCATCCCTGGCCGCGAGCTGGACGACTGCCACAACGGCTACAACTCCGACGAGGTGCTGGCCCAGCCGCTCTGGAACGCACTGGAGGAGGCCGGCAAGCGCTGCATCATCGCCAACTATCCCACCACGTGGCCGACGACCCTCAAGAACGGCTACCAGATCGGCGGCTGCGGCCTGGCCCTGACCGACTGGCGCGTGGACCTGCCCATCGCCGCCGGCAACTATGGCAGCCTCACGCTCGACTTTCTCATCACCACCGAGATGTACCCCTTCGCGGACGAGGTGACCTTCAAGAAGGCGAGCGGCTGGGCCGGCGTCGAGCTCTCCCCGGCCGCCCTCGAGGCCGAGGTCACGCTCCAGCCGCGGCGCACCCGCTGGCAGATGCAGCCGGTGAAGTTCTCCGTCGCCCTCGACAAGTCGGCCGGCTCCTCGGCCTACGACACGGTAATCGTGGCCAAGGCCAAGACGAAGGAGGGCGTCTACTGCACGCTCAGGCAGGGCCAGTGGAGCCAGAGCCTCTCCGACACCTTCCCGACCGAGGCGGGGCCCAAGAAGGCCCTCTTCCGCTTCAAGGTGCTGGAGCTGTCGCCGGAGGGCCAGGTATTCAAGATGTACTCGCCCGGCCTCAACGCCATCGAGGGCTGGGGCTTCCCCGCCGGCATCGAGGACGAGTTCGCCAGGGAGTGCCGCGGCCTGCCCACGGGCAAGACGGGCTGGGAGGCGCTGGTCTACGAATGGATCGACCGCCAGACGCTGGCCGAGATCACCCTGTTCCAGCACGAGTTCCTGGCCGATGCCTCCTACTGGCTTTTGACCCACAAGCCGTGGGACTTCTACATCACCCACATCCACCCGGTGGACTGGATCTACCACACCTGGGGCCAGGAGCTGGATCCCCGCACGGCCGAGGACAAGAGCCAGATCGAGCCCTGGACCGAGCTGGAGCTCGAGATCTACCGCCAGAGCGACTGGGCGGTGGGGCGCCTGCTCGAGGCGGCGGACGAGAACACGCTGGTCGTGGTCGTTTCCGACCACGGCGCCAAGGTGGCCGGCGCCCGCTTCAAGGTCAACGACCTCCTGGTCAAGGCGGGGCTGCTGACCTACGCCGATGCCGGCCCGGCGCAGGCGGAGGAGAAAGAGACCACCCTCGGCGCGCGGCTGCAGCGCCAGGTGGACTGGACGAAGACCCAGGCCTTCGCCCAGCGGCACATCCACATCTACCTCAACGTCAAGGGCCGTGACCCGCAGGGCGTCGTGGAGCCGGGCGAGGAGTACGAGCAGCTGCGCGAGCAGATCATTCGGCTGCTCTGCGACTACACCGACCCCGCCTCCGGCCGCAAGCCGATCGTGCTGGCCCTGAAGCGCGAGGACGCGGTGATGCTTGAGCTGGGCGGACCGCGCACGGGCGACATCGTCTACGCGGTCGACCCGGCCTTCGGCCTGGAGCACGGGGAATTCCTGCCCACGGCCAAGTGGGGCATCGGTGACCTGCGCGGCCTGTTCATCATAGCCGGGCCGGGCGTGAAGCAGGGCGTGGAGATCGAGCGCGTGGTGCGGCTGGTGGACGTGGTGCCGACGATCTGCTACCTCGCCGACTGGCCCGTCCCTGCAGACTGCGAAGGCGGCATCATCTACCAGGCCTTGGAAGACCCAAATGCGAAGGCGAAGGAGATCGAGGCCCTGCGCCGAAATGTCGACCGTTTGAAGCGCATGGTCGAGCGACCGCCAATGTGCTAGGGTTCGGTTTGAGTAATGCTCCAAACGGCTGTCTGAGGGGGCACCAAGATAGTGAGTTGGTCCAAGATCGTCGATTCCAGGGCAAGTGTGAAGCCCGGTTGTGGCACGAAATCCCCGAATTGTATTGCTCGGACGGACTCCTAGCCCTGTTCCGAGAAAAACTTTGAACCGCCATGACGCCAAGGCCGCCAAGGATGCGACGTTCCGATCTCACCACCGAAAAACGCGAGAACGTGCTTATGGGGCCTTCAGAAGTGTCGTCCGTTTTTCCGAATGAGCCATTTCAGCTTGGCGTTCTTGGCGCCTTGGCGGTTAGTAATTTCGGATTGGGGCTAGCACAGCGCACCTTCTCCGCGGAGCGCGTGGCCGACGACAAGACCCTGGTGGTGGTTGTCTCCGACCACGGCGCCAAGGCCAAGATGGCGGATTTCAACGTCAACCAGATCCTGGCGGGCGCGGGCCTGCTGACGTACCTTCCCGCGGAGGAGGGAACGGCGCGCAGGGTGGATTGGAGCCGCACCCGCGCTTTTGGCCAGCGCACGGTGCACATCTACGTCAACACCAAGGGGCGCGACCCCGAGGGCATCGTCGAGCCCGGCAAAGAGTACGAGCAGGTGCGCGAGGAGGTCATCAAGGCCCTCCACGAGTACGTCGACCCCACGACCGGCCTCAAGCCGATCGTGCTCGCCCTCACGCGGGAGGACGCGCGGATCCTCGGCCACTGCGACGAGCGATCCGGCGACATCATCTACGCCGTCGATCCTCGTTTCTACAAGGAGCACGGCCCGCACCTGCCGACGGCCCAGGTGGGCATCGGCGACCTGAGGAGCCTCTTCATCATGGTCGGGCCGGGGGTGAAGAAGGGCGTGACCCTCGAGCGCACTGTGTGGCTCACCGACATCGTGCCCACAGTCTGCCACCTGGCGGAGCTGCCGATTCCGCGCCACTGCGAGGGGGCGATCGTTTATCAGGCCCTGGAGGACCCGGACGCCCAGGTGAAAGAACTGCAGTCGCTGCGCCGCAACGTCGAGCGCCTGAAACGGATGGTGGAGCGGCCGCCTATGTGTTAGCCCTGTTCCGAGAAAAACTTTGAACCGCCATGACGCCAAGGCCGCCAAGGATGCGACGTTCCGATCTCACCACCGAAAAACGCGAGAACGTGCTTATGGGGCCTTCA
>Ga0315285_10003225_pt1 | contig 17067 bp, 34 predicted proteins | sample YL17G09_36_MG_FD_203698 | JGI IMG/M metagenome (GOLD analysis project Ga0315285, IMG submission 203698) | Sediment microbial communities from Yellowstone Lake, YNP, Wyoming, USA - YL17G09_36 | ecosystem: Environmental > Aquatic > Freshwater > Lake > Sediment | place: USA: Wyoming | collected... | reverse complement strand
AATCTAATTAAATACCGCCTCAAAAAAATTGCCTTAGACACAAAAAAGACCCCCCGGTTTACTTTTAACCAACGTATGATAAATAGCACGGCCACCACTTACAAGCACAAGAGTTGTATATACCAAACTTGCGAAAAGCATACTGAACTACGTACCTACCACAAACCAACTGGACACCAAAAAAGCTACCTGAAAATTTACCTCGAAGAATAATGAGCTTCATTTTACCTCCAGCCGTGCCCTATAACTCTAAAAGCACAGCAATTTTGTATAACTAAAAAAAGAGCGCCCTTTCACCCCGCGCCATATCCATAAAAATAACAAACCATTAAATTATTGACGGCAGATTTATCCGCAATTGAAAAATATACCTGTGTCTGATACTTTTTAAAAATACGCAAATTCAAATCGGCAAACGAAAAATAACAGTGATCAAAATCGTATACCTCACCACGCAACAAAGTAAAGTATAAAGTAACATCCTTCTCGACCAACCAGTTCCGCAGTACAAGATGATCATCAGGAGCAAAAATACAATTTTTTAAAATCACAATTTTATTAATACAATAATCATAAACAGAATCACACAATATCAACGGAGTCCATTCATTGATTTTTAAAAGCACCTTTTCGCAAAAGTATAGTCTCTTATCCCTTACCCACGACATTATATACCACCTTTCAATACTTTTTACCCTGATTTTTAACAACCTTTACCGCAACATTTAAACATTTTATCAACATATTTTTTAGATTAACTTCCAGACCGGAATTAAATAAGTCCAAAACCACGCTTTTGTCATTTTTTTGCAAATCTTCAACAAATCCGGAAACAATACCAGGAAGCCTTTTATTTAACTCTTGAATAGTTCTTACCCTGATTTTTCGTTTAATCGCATCTTGCAAATTCATAATACTAATTCCTCCACAACCCAGGATCCACAAAGCGCGACAAATTCGCCGCGGCTATTGCGAAACTTAATAATTGACCATAGATATTCTATATCACTAACGCAGTTATATATACGCTTTAATGTCTCACCGGACGAATCGGGATAAGAATAGTACAAGACACGATATTTTTTAGCCTTTACTTTACATGACATATTATATTTCCGGGTTAATATCTATTGTAAACGGACGTTTTTTAACCGTAAGCGTTTCAACAATTAGGCGCCCTTCATTAGCCTTGAACGTGCGCTTATTATTTTTATTATCCACGCAGTCATAATACATTACAGACACCAGACACGGTATTTTTCCCTCTAAATATACGACATTGCGCCATACAAAATCAACATTCCAGCGGACTTCATTGACAAGAAAATAAACGGCGTTATATTCATAATAGTCACATGTAGTCCACCAGGTATTGCATTTTTCAAATTCATCTTTTGTCATATCCATATTATTTTATTCTTCCCCTGAAAGCGAATTAATATTCTTTATCAAGTGATATTGTACAATTAAATGAAGCGATAAAAACAAGATTTTCAGCGCTATTGATAACGCCAAACAGTAAATCTTCCACTATCTTATCAACTTTAGTATCCTTGCGCTGTACTGTTTTTATAGCAACCACAGGATAAGACCTGTTCAATTCAATCCCTTCCGGAAGCCACTTAATGTCAACATTTTTCCTAAATGTTATAACAACAAGGCGTTCCATTTTAATCATTTTTTATTTCCTTTCCGCTCGTCAATTTTTAAAAGATTTAGTTGTTCAACTAATTTACCATCAGACAACTCATATAGCTCCTTGTAGTTGTTTATCCATTCCTTCAGATTTTCCTTCAGGAAAACCACTAGAAAAGTACGAAACGGTATTTTGTCCAATTCCCTCAGCTTTGCAACGTGAATCAGACTATTACATGTTTTTTTGTCAAGCTCGATTAATATTTCCGCTGGGTTTCCCCGCGCAAATTTAGGCAATTTCATAATAAAACCCTCACAAAAGAAATAGTATTAAATAGAGTAAATAAAGCGCAATGCCAAACAGTATAAAAATTAAAATTACCGGGAAATCTTGTTTCATAGTGCATTATTAATACATAAAAAAGCCCAGACTCATTTTCTGGGCCATTATAAGTTTTTTTTATATCTCAACCTCATACTGTGTAGCTGCCAATTTATCTAACCACGCATGGAGATCTTTCGCAATTTTATCAGCCTCAGCAAGCTCGCTCTCTATTGTAGTATACCTAGACAGCCAGTATTTGCCGTTATACGTTAACCCAATGCCAGCACTAAAGCCACCACCCCATCCACCGTCCATCGGTATATCATAGTGGCGTATTATCTCAGCATACCGCCTCATTTTAATTAAAGCCTCATCCGCCTCAGCAACGACTGCCCCGGTAATCTCTAGCGGAGAGCTGCAAATATTTACCCCCACGCTGTCACGGTTTGCTAGCCACTCACGGAGATCGCAAAATTCTCCGTTTTTGTTTCTCAACATCACTAACTGCTTCATTGTAACCTCCATTATATTTAGTTAATTTAGTTTTGTGGGATATCCACAATCATATTATACCACATATTATATGTTTTGTCTATAGATATTTTAATTATTTATATATTTTTAATATATTTTTATTAAACTAGGTAATTTTTTCCTATTTTTGCTCGTTTTGACCTACACGTCCCCTAACACAGTTCCCACTAGGCAAAATTTGCATAGTGGGAAAATACACGTCAAGGTATCAAGATTTAACCAACACAACTCCCACTAGGCAAAATTTGCCTAGTAAACATGTAGTTATTGTGAAATCTATCACATTATTTCAATTATTTGTTTTCCCACTAGGCAAAAATTGCCTAGCGGAAGCTACGATCTCTTGAAAAAATAGCCTGGAGGGGAAAAAAAGAAATATGGAAGTAAAAATAATTATAGTGAGTGTGAGAATCCGGGGATCACTCAGGTTTAAAGGCAAAGGGCCGGCACGGCGGCGGATCACATAAGAGACATACGCTTTAAGTCGGTCAGGAATTTTAGTTTCAGGACCTTGCTTTTTTTTCGGAAGGTATCCACAAGGATTTCCTTTTTATCGACCCAGGAGGCGTTGTCTATTACTCCAATCTCACGCTTAAGCACAGACAAAACAGACCGATACTCATTTAACAATTTACAACGCTCTATGTCATACCCTTTTTTACACGACTTATAGACAATATAGTCCGAATAGCTCTTTTCGCCGTTTTGCACAAAAACCTTGCCGTCGTAATGTAAACTAATTACGCGCCTGTCAATGAAATCAAGCTCGTCCGGATCGTAGAAATCATCAACACGCATCGAAGAGAAATCCCTCCATGTTTTTTGAAGTCCGTACTTTACGATTAACCGATACCAATCACTTCTGTTTCTTTTGAGAAACACGCCAGACCTGGTTATCTTACGCTTACCCTGAAGCGCGTCGTACAACGTCAGAAGCTCGACAGGTTCAAGTTCCCATGGCTTGCAGGTATATTTTACAACCTCATAAAGCTGACTTTCAATAGTTTTATAAACTCCTGCGACAAAATCGTTTTGCACAATTGGAGCGCAATGGAAATTGTAACAACCGGAAGATCCGTACCACTCCCCGGAAAGTTTACTAAGGGGAACGATATGACCGCCCTCGTCTACTATATAATCGTTTACTATTTTAACCAGCTCGTTCTCCGGGATATTATTTCCGTATATTTTTTCGAGCTCACGCTTTTTCGTCTGGCTATAAACGGTATAGTCGATACGCTTATCGGCAACGATCAAAGCGTGACCGTGTACGTGATACAATCCGCCCTCGCTTTTCGTAACCTCGATTGACAAAAGACTACCGACAAATTTTCCAGCTTCACCATGCGACCGCCCCCTGGTACGCTTCTGGCCTTTTTTTGTAAACGCAGTCCATGACCGCCTGAGACTATCATACGCCACGACTGGATCCGCGCAGCTTTTTATTGTTATCGTAGCCAGGTACCAAAATAACGGCATTTTTTGCAACGTCTTAATATAAGGGTTTAACTCCTGGAAGACCCGGGCCCGACGGGAAGAAGCGCAAACCGGACACAGAGCGTAAAGATTGCACCTGTGAGGATCCACAACCTGGTATCTGTCTATGACCTCACCGGTCATGGAATCGTAACCGGAAGCGTAATCTATAAACATAGTACTACTACAGGCGGCCAGCCTGTCTATGGCGCGCCTGTAATCGTTTATTGTGTTACCGTTTTTTGATACAAAATCAGAAGAAAAGGCAGAAGACAGATCGACAGCGGCAAGTCCGGATACAACCCGCTTTGAGTAACCGAGCAATTTTTCTTTTTTTTCAACACTTTCGATACTTTTTAATGTATATTTATTCATAGCTTCCTACAAAAGTTGATTTGATAGTAAGGGGGCAAGGATTAAGTTTCTTGCCCCCCTTCAATTTTCTTCCGCACTGAGTACGATTCATATTTTAACCCTTCGTTAATTTCCTCTAACATGGTAATCATTTTGGTGAGCGCAATTGTGTTTTTTTCGATAATGTCAAATAGTTTTTTTTGCATTACCCACACCTGGTACAATGATACGGCAGCGACGCAACCGAGCGCCCCGTATTGGATCAAGGAATTAAATATATTTTCCATGACAGGCAGCGCTATTCGGACTCGAAAAGCTCGTTAAACTTGCCACTGTCCATCAGGTAGTATTTATCGTCCCTTTTGATTAACACGTCGCCCTTTTGTATGTACTTCTCGCCCGACTGGCTAAATACCGGGAACATAACAGGAGTCCCCTGGCTGTTTAAATCCACCGTGACAACGTCCCCGGTGTCAAGCGTGATCTGATATTTTGAGGATATACCGAAACCGGTCACGATACCGCTTTTCAACTTTATTGACCGCGTCTTACGACTTACCATTGCCATAACTATCACCTCTTGTTAATGTTTTTTACCGACAACCCCGGCCTTTTTATTCCCAGATTCCTTAAAATAATATCTGCATTTTTCACGCCCTCTTTTTTGTCAACGTACTCTATGATTTTCTGCAACTGCGGACTATTGACGACCTCTTTGAACTGAGGAAGCGCTCGGATAGTAGCGCTTGCCGCCTTTGCCTGTAAATCATTTTTTAACAGGAGCGGCAAGAACGCCTCGGCCAAGGGAATTAATTTTTCAAGCAGACTCTTTTCCGGTTCGCGCCCCTCGTCGAAAAATGGAGCATCAGCACCGCCGCCTTCATCAATTCCAATCTGTTTTTTTGCCATTTCCTTGTATAGATTCTGCGTATCCATCAGCGAATCTTTTAGAACATTTTTGGTTAGATTGTACGCCGTAAACGCCTGTTGCATTGGATCGACCGCGGGCAATTGCCTTGAAAGCAGCGGAGTGAGAGTACCTATAACAGCCTGGAACATTTTAAACGCATACTCCATACCGTCCATGTTATTCGCCGGGGCAGGAACCGGAGTGGGGAGAGCGGCAACCTGATTTTTAATACGCAACTCGTCATACCTTTTATGTATCCGCACCCATCTTGTATTCGTCAACGTCCTTTTGCCCCCCTCGTGTACGGCAATCAACATATAGTAACGACCGCCACCGTGAGTGAGGCCGATAGTGTGCTGATCCGGTATCTCGTTTTCGTACTGGTCAATCAGGCTCTTCAACCGGCCGGTCACGGGATTGTCAAACTTATACAGATATACGACAAACTCCTTATTTTCGGCGTTTTTTTCTGCAATCCACCGCTTCAAATCCTCGTCGATAAGCCCCGAATTGTCATCCACGTCACCCTCGCCAGGATCGCCAGGAACCTCGACGTCGGACTCTGCAACAGGATCTATCCTATCAACATTGTTTCTTTTTCTTCCCACACACAACCGCCTTTCGTTTTTGGGTTATTATATAAAATCGCCGCGGTAACTACCACGGCAATAACTACCACAGCAATGACCGCAGGAGACACGCGCCGACGGTCAACTTTACGGACATAGGACGCAACCGTATCAATGCCAGGATTTGACAATTTTACCCTTTCCGGGAATTGCACGGTTAAATTCCACTTCCTGGCAGCGGGATAAAATACGCTCATGTACAAACTCTGCTTTGTCGGGAACGGAGCATAGGCGCGCAGGTAGTTATAAACCGGGCCTAGTAATTGATCGACGGCATCAGGATACTTGTTTACTAAATCATCAGCGCTTTTAAAACCAAGTTTTCTGGAAGTTGTATTTGTAAATTGTACCAAACCCCTGGCACCCGATATTGCGTTTTTTGCCTTTGGATTCCAGAGAGACTCAAAGGAGATTAACTTGTCTAACCAGGTATAATCGGGAATAGACAATAATGCAGAGACTCTTTTTAATGCATCAATCCTTGTCATTATAACTTCCCCGCCAAAAACCCGACAGCCAGCAAGCCAAGAGCATAAGGAGCGATCTTCTTTAACAGCACAGGAGCCACAACCGGCACAAGGTCAATGTGAACTTCGCTTTCGCCCTTATCGCTCATGTTTTTGTCAAGCAGTTTTCGCAGCGCAGCTTTTTGCTCCTGGGTGAATTGCACGCTGCCATAATTCTTACCCGACGGATACGTGACTATCGGCCTGGTACCGAGCGCCTTTTGAAAAGCAAAGGCAATTGCTTCCGTTTTGCCCACAACTGTAATATTTGCCATGCAAACCTCTATTAAAAATGGTGATTAACAGTACAATTCGTATCGACGTAAACCAGGATACCGTTCTCTCCGAGTATTTTACAGAAACCTATATCATCGGTTAATATAAACCGTTCCCCGGCAGCGTTATCAATAATATCATGCCTAAAATATGGATACTCTAACGACTCAAAAACCTCGCGCTTAATCAGACAGCAACCCATACCAACCCAATCAACCAACTGCAAGCCCGCGCGTATGTCCGGAAGGAATTTATCATCACTCGTCAACCCCGGCTTTTCAGTCCAATTTCCGGCAACAATACGATTTTTAAACTCGACCGAGCGCCGCAAATAAGAAGCCGACACAACCCGCTTATCGCACTTAATCAAATCATATACCTTGTCTAGTGTAAAGGATATATCGGCATCAACGGACAGGTAATAATCGAACGGCATTTTCTGAAATCTCGAATAGTTCTTACCTGATACGCAATAGTTACGAGCAATTCCCAGGGTAAGGCAACCAGGAGCAATGATAATATCGAAATAATAATCACAATAAACATCCGCACGAAGCATGAGAAGCATTGTTTCCAGGGTATGACTAGTCAATTGGCCATTGTACGAAGGGATCCCAACGCGGATAATTTTTTTACCATCAGGATCACACGGCATACGTCCAGGTAAACCGGTAATACTCATAGCTAAACCTCAAAAGATGCTATCTGTTTCAATATGTTCTTCGCGGATTTCAGCCACGAATCATTTCTCATTATAAGATAATTTGCTTTTAAATTTGTGGTTGAATTTTTAAAGCCAATTTTCATATTTAAAACATCAGCACGCGAAAATACAATATCCGACACGCTCGCGGGCAGCTTCTCGATCATATCGACACAATCCGCAATACAATTCCAGGAGCGTATATCTTCCTCAGTTTTCGACGCAAGGGAAAACAGTTCTACCAAAATATCCCTTTCCATTTTTCGCGCTGCCAGATCACCGGATAAAACAATTGTGTACTCGCGCGACACTTTCGCAGACTCTTCTTTCATGGGATCCCCTTTCGTTAAATGATTAAAAAACTAAGCAAATTCTTTCAAGGCCCACACTGCATCGTCAACGTCCCATACCAAATAATAAACACTGTGCGCCGGGTTAACATAACCAGGCGAAGCATAGCCAACCTCTTTTGAATCGTTGTTATATGTAACAAATTGTATACTATTAAAATTCCTCAAAACGTGAACGTATAATTTATCGGTTCGCATATCAAGCGCGATCGCCGCAGCGCTGCCAGTATTTAGATAAATTTCCACTCTGCTTTTAAAATCATCGGCAGTCCCATTATGGCAAAACAGTATTTTACCGATAGCTTGAGTCGTAACCGCACCACCATCCTTACTTCCGGAAGCCAATAAAAACACCTGTTTGTCACCGTCTGCATAGGTTGTGGTTGTATTTGTTTGCGTAAAGGTAGGGGACGTGCCATAAAGCCATAGAGACCCTTGCAGCGTCTGCCATTGCATAAAATCAACCCAGGTAATGGCAGAGCCAGCGCTACCATTCTCAGCACAATAAAACGCATACGAGCCAGAGGAGAACATGCCACCGAAAGCATAACCAGATCCGACACGTTTAAATGACGTTGCAACCTGGTCATAATAGGCATTGACAGTGCTCCACGCTCCATGACCAACCGCGTTATAATTTGCGCCGGAGATTATCGTACCGCCGGATTTCATTAGGCGCATTGTTGCGAATAATACCGGGCTAGTTGGATTATCAAACTCCAAGGCAGACCGATAAACGCCCGCGGCAGCGGAATAATAACACAATAACAATTTATACCCGGCAGCGCCGCCGCCAGGGAAAAACGATAAATTGCAAGGGCCGCCGGTCAATATTCTTCCACCGAACAACAATTCACCCGAACCAGTACCATCATAAACAACAGTGGTATAATTTGTTGAAACGGCATCCGCAGCTTTCAAGGTGCTACCGACAACAGTACCCCAAACATTAATGTGTCCGTTCTGCGGCGTTCCCGGAGTGGAGGATTGCAATTTAACAACATTAGGCGCGGCAATTGTAATTGTCGCGTTACCAGTAGGGTTATTAGTTGTAAATGTGATATTTTCCCCGGCGGTCAATTTATTGACCAGGGTTCCCGGCGTGGTGTCGGTATTAATCACTAAGACAAGGTGATCACCAATAACGCCGACCGCCTTAAATTCAATCTGCTTCTCATCGTTTTTGACAACACAAACTAGACCGGCTTGTGATACGTAGCTATCCGGAGTATCATCAAGCGATAAAAATGTACTTCGCGGAAAAACCCCTTTTCGTGGAGTGCCCCCGGAAGTCTGCATTTTTTTTGTGTTGAAACCCATATTATTTTATCCGGTTTGAAAACTCTCTTGAAACTTTACTTCGTATCACATTATTATAGTACGTGTCATCGACAGCGTATATTGAAAAATTAATCACTATGGAAACAATAGTTTTGCCGACTAGGAAGGACGTCTGATTTAATATTCCCGTTAAATCAGCGACCAGCTTATCGCTTCCCTTATTAGTATATACCCATACGGCAAGTTCTTTCTGTTCACAGTAATTCATCACCGGAACGGCCTCCGGATGAACCTGCTCGTTACCGATTAATCGACGCAAGCGCAACAGGGGAAACTCTTTTATACTATCAGTAAACTCCTCCGAAGGGATATTCCCGGAAACCTGAATTGTATTAATCAGATACGCCGTATTAATATCTAGAGCGCAGACAACTTTAGCTAAGTTACCACCGATATTAAATGAATACTCTCCGTCGGAATTGGTGTCAAACAGCGCCTGAAACGTAATCGACGGACTAATAAAACGAGCATTATGCGGTATTGGATGAACAATCATAATCTTTATATCCTAAGCAGGAGGAAAACTCAATGAAATATTATGCAATATTTTAACAAATACCTTTATTTTTTGTGTAGTGGTATTTAACGCGCTTGGTATACCGGTCATCGACACCTTTTGCCCCGTTGTCAATGCCGCCATCAATGCGAAATTTTCAGGAGCGCCCGAGCCGAAATTGTCCTTCATGCTTATAAAATTATTAATTGGAATCTCATAATTTTCCAGCGGCAACAACAGCGACCCGCCAGACCCGCCGAATTGAGACAACAGATAAATAGTGCCCGTTGTCTCGCCCTTGCAATACAACACTAGCCCCACCGCCAGGCTATCCGCAATGCTTTTTGCCATGACAAAATTTTCCGGCAGAACATAACCGCACGATAAAATTATAAAATTGTCAATTGCCGAAAAGACATAATTCCCAGCATTGTTAAACATGACCCCGGCAGCGGCATGAGCAATCGCTACCCCATCCCCGGCCTTTGACGTGTCCACAACGAATGAAGGGGAAGCGTCACTATTCAGCATTAAAATATCAAGTATTTCCATAATTACCCCTGGAACATTTTATCACGCAGATAATAACCCTCTGCCATAAAGTCAATATACTCCGGCAGCCATTTATCGTACACCGCGTCATATCCAATATTGGTAAACTGTAAATTCACTATGTCATTAGGCACGTACAAAATATTAAGCGTTTTGGTAGACACAGGAGAAGCGCAAGTCATGTTAACGGAAAATCCCTCCGTATCACACGGAGCGGGCTCTTGGAAAACATGAATATTGTCATTTGCTGCAGGCGTGGAGATCAACCGGATAGGGATAGGAGCGTTTTGTTTTGCCCGCAGACCGTACTCCTTGAAAAACTCAATATAAACCGGAGGACAATTTTCGTAAAAAGTAACTTCGTCGTTTATATAAGAATACTGATCCGGGTATTTTATAAAAATTCGCCGCAGCAGGTAATTCCAGCCAGATTCTATCCGGAAATGAAAATACTCCCTTTGGTGGAGCACTTTAATTCTTTTTCCTAGAAAAAAAGGTTGTATACTGGCATGATCCGCAACAGTAATCAGCGCAGATTTATTCACCATACCGGAAGCCCCTTAATGATTAAAGTACGTTTTCTTTTGCCAGTATCCTGATCCCATGAAACACTATTTCGTAAGTGTTCGTTGTATTGGAATCGTTTTTAACGTCAAACAAAATATCAGTATTCGCCGGAAACAGATAGAAAAACTCCATAGGGAAAAACAAATTTGGAGCGGCACTTGCTTTCAGGGCATAGTTCGCAACGTCAAGCAAATTGTTTACCGCAAGAATATTCCTGTTTCTTCCAGGAGAGAACAGAAGATCAAGCGAAATATAATCGTTAAACAGTAGCTTTGTACCATTCCCGGTTTTTAACAGACCGCGCAAATGGCATATGCCGTCATCGACTATCTTCGCCACCTGGGAGTACGTCACACTATACAGCGTATCAAAGTGACCCGTTATATGAGTACAGAAAAAATGACCGAGTGTCGATACGCTTGCCTTACCGATCTTCGACGTTGAAGCGCCAACGCTGTCAGAAAGTACAATCTTATCGGAGTATTGCGCTCTCTGAAGAGCGAACAGCATTTGAGGATCAAAGCGACTTTTTAATGGATTATTCATAACGTCCTTATATGGTTAATTCGTCTATCGGTATATAAGCCCTTCCCGCAGGATAGACACGACGGAAAGGGCCTAGCAAGAAAAAATTCCCGCAAACGAAAAGGGTAACTAGATATTCCTTTCCAGCACACCCGCCAGACCTATTTGTAATAGATCACCATCAAGAGCGGCATTTGCGGCAACTTGATGAATCATACGAGTCTTGAATATCGTATTTTCCGCTAACACTATCGGAATGTTCAACGGAAATATTCCATGATACCGCGGTTGAATCAGAGTGATACTATCACTCGTCGCAGCAGTTGGAACCAGGGTACACGCGCCAAGAAGCTCCTGAAGCGTGTGCTCAAACTGAGCACCCTTGTTCTCAATAATGAACTCGCACGTTGTTTGTTTAAACATGGTATATAGATATACCAGATTGGCAATACTGATACCTGCATGGGCAAGATACATGACCTTGATCCGGCTTATTGTGAATCTTTGCCGTGCAGGCAATTGACCGCCAATGGGCATATTTGTCTGCGCGAGTGTTTTCGCAACCGCACCGCCCGAAAGCCCGGTTGTAAACAGGTTTGTCGATAAAACAGTGCTTAATAGGCTAAGCGTATCATAATACGTCCAGTCCAGCACTTCACCCTTACTTGAGTACGTCCCCTTTCGCATATCCTTGTTTTTTGGATACCCGCGCCGGGCACCGTACAGCTCAACCTCGCCCTGTAAATCATCCATATATAAAACTCCCTTCCGGTTCTCCACCGGAAACAATGTTAATAAAAGTCTATCGTTATTTCCTACTCGATATTTTCAGCGGAAACGAAATTCTCGCCGGACATATCCATAATTTCACCGGCCACGCCCTCGTATTGCTCGCCCTCGGTTGTCAAACCGAGCATTGTCTGCTCGTCATCGTTTAATGGCAGCGCCATTTCATCACCCGACAGCAGCGGCAGCGACGGCACCAATTGACGGATCAACGATAGCATGCCGACGGCAACCATTCCGAGCGCGATATTTTTACCGAGCCCTCTTTTCCCGAATTTGAGCAGCGACAAGCCAACTCCGGCAGCAACAGGCACAAGCGCCTGAATTTTAGTGTTTTTAACGGGAACCGCCTTCCCGATAAAAGACCCCGCCAGAACGCCGCCGACAACGCCGACCCCCTCCATTGCCTGTCCAACGATTGCCTTTTGGTCAACGCCATAACGAGCGACAGAACGACACCGCCCGCGCCCTTTATGTTTACGACCAAACAACTCGCCGCCATAACGGCTAGCGCGTTTTTTTCCATGATACCGTTTACGCTTCTTAGACATACCGACTTCTCCTGTTTTAAATATTATGGGCGCAAGGGCGCTTGATACAACCGCCCGTTTTTTACGACTTACCGACTTTCTTTTTTTCCTTTTACCCGAAAAGAAAAAGGGCTTTTTCCCATCACGCGCTGCAGCACGCCGCCCTTCAGTACGAAGAGCATTTAACTTGTTTTGCAGAGAAGATTTTGATTTCTTTTTCTTTTTACTCATACCCTCTTTCCCTTTGTTAAATATATGTAACCTCCGACACCCGCAATGACGGCAACGGGGATTAATAATTTCATAAGCGGATTTATCAACATTTTATTCTGCACCTTACTCAATGGATCAAGGACGCTCTCAAGCGCCCCCTTGCGCTGCTTAACGTCCCATATGTCAACAGGTATCTGCCCGGCCTTGGCAAGTGATTCTATTGCGGATAAAATTTGTCTTACTTCCCGCGTTCCCATTTTAACATTTACCGCAATGTATTTAATTAACAAATCATTATTCCCGGCAGCGGTAAACAACGGCATGGAATAATTTTTAACAGCGCTATCGTATGCCTTCGATACCGCCAAAACAAATTTTTTCAATTGTGGTTTGTCGTATACCTTATTTACCGAGTAAACACGATCAACAATCTTGTTTTCCCAGTTAGACAAAAAACCATAATATTCATTATCCTGCATACCGCGCTACTTTCTTTTCAGCAGTATCATCAAGGCAATAACACCGGCAGGTATATACCAGTACTGTTTTATTTTTTCGACAAAGCCAACCGGAAGCACACCACCGCCCCCTTGCTGATCACGAGTAAATGCAAGCCCGCCCTTACTAGTCGTCAAAACCCCCTTAGGCGTGGATATTGAATAACCGGCAGGTATTTTCTCTGCCAGCTTTTTTCCCTTTTCGGCAACGCGCGAAATCCACGAGCCGTAAAAATCACCACCGAAAGAATCTTCGCCGTACAAATCATCTGCATACATAATAGACCCCTATATTTTTAGTTTACCGGTTTTAACCAGATAATACAAGCCGACAGCAGCGGATAGCAACAGCACCGTATTAGTAGAGATATTAACGCCGTCACCGGCCTGTTGCTCAACCTCTGGCTCCTGATCCCCTGGCTCCTGATCCACCGGTTCCTGGTCCACCGGTTCCTGATCCCCTGGCTCCTGATCCACCGGTTCCTGTGACCGAGGAACCGAAGCAGGAACCGTTCCCGGCACAGCGCCTGGAAGGGCAGGCTGTTGATCCTGCTCCTGTGCAGCAGCGGCACGCTTCGCCTTGCGCCTTTTTCTCAACGCCTTAATCGCCCTAAACTGTGCAAATGGATTAAGAAAAGCGCCCGCAACAGCACGCCTTTTTTTACGTGACGAGCGACCGAAATACTCGTTGTCCCCCGTTAAGGTCAATAGCAACGGCTCGGCGCCGAAGCGCTGTTCGTGATACCCGGACAAATATTCATCATTCATAATTAACTACTTTTTCATTGTTAATAATAAAATAATAGCGTATAGACCGCCCGCGCCATATAACAACATAGGGTTAATTTTCCCCTTGCTTACAACTTTTTTTCTGGTAACTGGCACCGGAGCAGAGGAAGCAGGAGCAGGAGCAGAAGCGACAACTTTACGCGCGTTTCTAGCCCGCACACCCCTTGCAATTGCGCCAACGCCCTTACCCAGACCCTTTAAACCCTTCATTATTGTATCTAACCAACCGAGCATCTCAGGATCACCAGACAACAATCTTTTTCTTTGCGCCGGAGACAACCCGCGGAAATGGCGCAACAACCTGCGCCTTGCTTCCCCGGACAAAACCTCATTTAATTCATAACTAGCAATCATTAAACAACCTCCGCATACGTTACGCTCTTAGGCTCAAAAATATTATACTCCGGATACGTCGCGTCTACATTTTTCCACGATCCGTCAGGGCCCTCAATCTGCACAAAAATATGATGGCACTTTTTGTCGCCACGCTTTGAACTGATCACCAGTCGATACGGTATATTATTATATTCGCAATACGAGCCAACCAATACGCTCTTTTTTTTACAATCCATACCTAAGTCTTTGTGCTTAACTATTAGATAAGGACGCGCAATAATCTCTATCGGACGTGGATCCTTTCGGAAGGGAATATTTTTCACAAAATTATAGAAATCACGCAGGCCAAAATCGGACAATGGAACATCACCGACAAAAATATTTTTCAGATCATCATTGTATGATCCGATTATCTTTTTTATTGCATCTGAAGTTTGCCGCTTATCTATTAACGGTTCGCGCAATTCGTCCATACCCATATAATAATTCAAAACAAGGAGAAAATCAACAAAATATTAATAAAAACAAACAAGAGGGAAAGCCAGCTTATTTTATCATCCGGACACAATACACAATTTTACATATATTAGCAGGCCAATCTTTTCTAAAAAACTTAACCGCAGACACCTTTGAATTTGCGCAACAAGAGAATGTTCCGTCCTTATAATCAGAATTTACCTTTACAAGAAATCTAATTAAATACCGCCTCAAAAAAATTGCCTTAGACATCAAAACACCCCTATTACATAAATATTCCTCTACATAGCGCGCAAGATCTCAAGCACCCGCCTGTTGTTGCCCGCCTATAATATCGTCTAAGTCTGTCATCAGCAATAGCGCACCGGGATAACACGGGCGTAGACAAGTTCGACACCGCTTGAGCAAGTCCACAATATCAGCGGGCAATTGCAGGCTGCCTGTGTTGGCTGATGTGCTCGCCGCTTCCTCTTGTTCTGCGGGCGAACACTTTACTAACTGCGACACCACTTCGTTTATTGCTTTAAGTTGCGCGTTTGATAGCCGCTTGCAATTCCGCATGAATTGAACCCATACTGCTGGTTGACCTGTTAAATCTTCGACGGAGCACCGAAGTTCTGCGGCTATTATTTCTAATATATCTGGCCGACACGACCTACAACCGAGCTCTAATTGCGAAATCATACTTTGTGAAACACCTACTCGTTCCGCCAATTCCACCTGCCCGATACCTACCGCATTGCGCAACTTTCTTAGATTGAGACCATTGACACTCATCGTTTTTCTCCTCGCCCGCCTATAAAAGATTTTAAGGCGAGCATTTCAACATGCCCCAATGCGCGAAACTCGATTGTCACCGCTTGTGATTCTTCACACGCTACGAGCATTTTCATTTTTGTTTTCTCCTATCCCGCGCTATATCCATGGAAATAACAAACCATCAAATTATCAACAGCAGATTTATCAGCAATCGAAAAATATACTTGTGTTTGATACTTTTTAAAAATACGCAAATTCAAATCGACAAATGAAAAATAACAGTGCCGAAAATCGTATACCTCACCACGCAACGAAGTAAAGAACAAAGTAACGTCTTTCTCAACCAACCAATTCCGCAGCACAAGATGATCATCAGGAGCAAAAATACAATTTTTTAAAATCACAATTTTATTAATATAATAATCATAAACAGAATCACACAACAACAACGGTATCCAATCATTAGTTTTTAAAAGTACCTTTTCGCAAAAAAATAGTTTTTTATCCCTTGCCCACGACATTATATACCACCCTTCTCACTATTTTTACGCCGTTCTCCAATTACCTTTACCGCAACATTTAAACATTTTATCAACACATTTTTCAAATCAACTTCCAGACCGGAATTAAACAGATTTAATATTACACTTTTATTATCATTCTCCAGGTCCTTAACAAAGCCGGAAACAATATCAGGCATTATTTTTTTTAGCTCACGCATAGTCCTGGCTCGGATTTTACGCTTAATCGTATCTTGTAACTTCATAAATTTAACTCCTCCACAACCCAGGAGCCAGACAGCGCAACGAAATTACCAGACGCATTGCGGAACTTAATAATCGACCCTAGGTATTCTATGTCACTAACGCAGTTATATATTCTCTTTAATGTCTCGCCGGACGAATCAGGATAAGAATAATATAACACACGTAGTTTTTTATTTTTTATTTTACGAGGGTATGACATGCTATATTTCCGGGTTAATATTTATTACAAGCGGACACTTTTTAACCGTAAGCGTTTCAACAACCAAACACCCCTCATTTGCCCTAAACGTACGCTTATTATTTTTATTATCCACACAGTCATAATTAAGTACAGATACCATACATGGAGCAGGCTCTGTTACATACACAATATTACGCCAAACAAAAACAACATTCCAGCGCACTCTATTAACAAGAAAATAAACAGCATTGTATTCCATGTAGTAGTATTTGGTCCACCGGGTAAGAGACCCTTCAAACTCATCTTTTGCTATAGTCATATTAGTTTATACCTCCATTACTGCATTTCAACCGTGCAATTAAACGAAGCAATGAAAATTAAATTTCCCGCGCTGTTAATAACGCCAAAGAGTAAATCCTCTATTACCTTATCAACTTTAGTATCCTTGCGCTGTACTGTTTTTATAGCAACCACAGGATAAGACCTGTTCAATTCAATCCCTTCCGGAAGCCACTTAATGTCAACATTTTTCCTAAATGTTATAACAACAAGG
>Ga0315285_10003223_pt1 | contig 17073 bp, 18 predicted proteins | sample YL17G09_36_MG_FD_203698 | JGI IMG/M metagenome (GOLD analysis project Ga0315285, IMG submission 203698) | Sediment microbial communities from Yellowstone Lake, YNP, Wyoming, USA - YL17G09_36 | ecosystem: Environmental > Aquatic > Freshwater > Lake > Sediment | place: USA: Wyoming | collected... | reverse complement strand
TCCAGAAACAACCCACGCAAGAAGGGTTGCATAGATTTCTAGGCTTTAACGGCACGATAATGACTGACTCAGGCGCATATCAAACCTTGGTTTACGGTGACATACAGACAAACCCTGAAGAAATAGTTCGTTATCAAGAACAAATAGACACTGACATCGCCACTATACTGGACATACCGACAGGTTGGGAAATCACCCGGAAACACGCGGCCGAAACTGTGAAGGAGACATTGAGACGAGCTGAAGGTCTTTTCAAACACAAAAGCCGAGACGACATTCTCTGGGTAGGGCCTGTTCAAGGAGGGCGATATCTGGATCTAGTGGTCAAGTCAGCGAAAGAAACTGGAAAACTGCCTTTTCAGATTCATGCTCTTGGCAGCCCGACAGAAGTCATGGAACGATATCGCTTCGATGTTCTCGTTGACATGATTATGGCGGCGAAGACGAACTTGCCTGTTAACAGACCATTGCACCTTTTTGGTGCGGGCCATCCTTTCATGTTTGCTTTGGCAGTGTCCTTGGGCTGCGACCTCTTCGATTCAGCAGCTTACGCGTTGTATGCAAGAGAAGGACGATACATGACTGAAAATGGCACATACCGCTTGAATGAAATGGACTACTTTCCGTGCGCCTGCCCAAAATGCACTAGGACAGCACCCAAGCGTATTCTAGAACTGCCGCAAAGAGAAATAGAAACTTTCCTTGCAGAGCATAACCTCCACGTTTGCGGCGCCGAAATGAGATATGTGAAACAAGCAATAAGAGACGGCAGACTATGGGAACACGTTGAGACTCGGGCACATTCTCACCCAGCCCTTTTCCAAGCGGTGAAGAAGCTAGCCAAATACCAAGACTACATTGAGAAACATGATCCCATCACCAAGAATAGCGGTCTATTCTTCTATGACTCCACAAGCCTAATGCGACCGGAGGTTCTCCACTACCAGAGGAACCTCAAGAAAAGACATACTCCACCGGGAGGAACAAGGATATTGCTGCTAGTGCCACAAACCCAGATAAAACCTTTCCACAATTCAAAGGAATACCGGTCCATCGCAAAAACCCTGCGACGACGATTCGGGTCTGAATCAAAAAGCATCCATGTGTGCTTCTACGCCGCACCGTTCGGCGTAATCCCTGTTGAACTTGATGAGGTTTATCCGCTTTCCCAACATGAAACGGTTCTGCCTCTTGACAACGAGACAGTGGAATACGTGGCAAACCAAACGTTGGACTACATCAATCGTTCAAGCTATAAAGGGGTCTTACTACTCGGCTCAGAAGGGTGGCAAAACACAGTGGAAGGCAAAGCCAAGCGGGCCTGTCGAAAGAAGGGCATTCCGTTTAAGCATCTGGGTTCCGATGGAAAGCTCACCAAAACCATGCTAGCCAGATTGATGAAGGCTCTTAAGAAAATGTTGAGCGAGTGAACCATGGTAAGAGCAGATCTCCACATACACACGAAATATTCGCCTGATGCATCCACCAACCCAAAGACCGTGGTAGATCGCCTCAACGCTCACCCGACCATAAAAGCCGCCGCCATAACCGACCACAACACGCTTGAAGGCTTCGCAAAAGCCAAAGAACTTGCAAAAGCATACTCAGACATCACGATTATTCCGGGCGTAGAAATAACCGCTTTGGAAGGCGAGATAATAGTTTTGGGCGCTGAGGAACTGCCGCCTAAACCTTGGGCTGTCCAAAGCATCATAGATTTTGCGCGAAAAAGAGATGTCTTGATCGTGGCACCGCACCCCTATCGTGGATATGGTCTGGGCGCTTTGGCGAAAGCATATCATATCGATGCTATAGAAACTTTGAATGCCATAACGTCGCCCGAAGCGAATGAGGCCGCTGAGAACCTAGCGAAGGAGATGAGTCTGCCGGGAGTCGCAGGCAGCGATGCTCATGAACCAGATGAATTGTGGAGTGTTTACACGGAGATTCAAGCTTCGTTGGACGTTGACGCGATCCTAAAGGCTATAAAGAACGGCTTTGTTAGAGTTTCTCACACTGAAAAGTCAATACGTTTTTAAAACGCTATAAGGCATGAATACAGAATTAACAGATGAAAAGAAATGGGGCAGTTACAAATAGGGTTTCTCGGAGGAACCCGTGAAGTCGGCAGAATAGCCATCACAGTCAAAACAGAAAAAACGCAGGTTTTGCTGGATTACGGCGCGATGCTGGATCGTGAACCAGGGTTTCCTATGCACATATCGCCAAAGGATGTAGATGCCATAATCTTGTCTCATAGTCATTTGGATCATTCTGGGGCAATTCCAATTTTCTATATTGAAGGCAAGAAGCCACTCTACGCGAATAAGTTGACAACCGAGCTTGGCCATTTGCTCATCTCAGACTTCATACACCTGTCCAGTTACTATTTGCCCTTTGAATACCTTGAACTCAAATCTATGATTACTAGTAGCCGGCATTTGGACTTCAACACTGAACAAAAAGTTGGGGATATAGCCTTCCAGTTCAAGAACGCTGGCCACATACCTGGAAGCGCGCAGACGTTGATCGAGGCTGAAGGAAAAAGAATCCTTTTCACCGGGGACTTTAACATCACTGACACTAGGCTCCTGGAAGGAGCAAAAATGAACTATGGTGACCTAGATGTCGTGATAATGGAAAGTACGTACGCCACTGAAGAACATACTGAGCGCAAGCAACTTGAGAAGAACTTTGTGGATGAATGCACTGACGTAGTAGGAAAGGGCGGAATGGCTCTCGTACCCGCCTTTGGGGTAGGTCGATCACAAGAACTTGCATGTGTCCTGGCAGCGCATCATTTTGAGTATCCAGTCACGCTCGATGGGATGGCGCGTGAAGTGAGTCGCGTGATTATGAACTATCCGCAGTTTCTCAGAGATCCACGAGCGTTTACGGATGCCATGCATTTGACTGAGTGGGTGGAAGGCTGGAGAGACCGACGGAAAGCCGCAAGAACCCCAGGGGTCATAATCTCGCCAGCAGGCATGCTCAAGGGCGGTCCTGCAATGTTTTACATTTCGAAGATCGCAAAGAAATCGAACAACGCCATATTCCTTGTTAGTTATCAGATTCCGGGCACGCCTGGAAAGGAGCTGCTGGAAAAAGGCATATGCAACATAGATGGCAAGATGCGAAAGGTCAAGGCCAGAGTGAAACACTTCGACTTCTCATCGCACTGTGGCGCAGGCGAGTTGAAGGAAGCGGCGAGAAGGCTTGGCGGCAAACCAAGAATCTTCGTGGTTCACGGTGCCGAAAGAAACTGCGAGTACTTTGCAGGATGGGCGAGAGATGAACTGGGCTTGGATTCTGTGGCGCCGAGGACTGGGGACGTCTTCAAGGTTTAGTGAGTAAAAGCATGAAGGTTTTCATGCCGCGTCTAGGGCAAGTTGATCTCGCAATTATTCAACGAGTTCAAGAAAGCTTGAAACAATCCGTCTGATATTTCAGAGGAATTACTAGGTTTCGCGGACTTCGCATTGAAGTTTCTTGATCATTTCTTCGGCTTTCAAGGGTGCAACCTTCAAAGTGTAAAGCATTCTCGGAGTTCGAAGCTTCAGTTTAACAACGTCCTTCAGTCTCTTTACAGAACAATATTCGGCTCGTCCACTTGTTTCTATGAATTTTTCCGGGTCGAGAATCTCTGAAGGCATGGTTTCACCTTTTTTGCTGTTTTGTTGCTTCATGCTTACCCTTGCGCTCCATATAATCCTTTTCTCGATTTTGTTCTAAAGGATCTATTCCTATGTGTGAAGATGGTCGGGCAGTTCTTGTGTGAGTGTTTCCTTGGATTTCTTCCTGAAAAATGAACATATGAACAGTGATAGTATCGAAAAGTTGTTCAACTATGGAGAGGCTGCAAAGAACTAAGAGGCTAGAAAGAGGTAGGCAGTAGCGCTAAGAGCGCTTTTCACCTTCGAGTTTTTAAGACACCTTGACTATCGAATTACTTGATTGAGGGTTGTTTTTGAAAGAGATTCTGAAGGACTGGGGAAAGGAACTTTGGATAGCTGAAGAAGCAGAGTATGGCGGAAAAATCCTAATCATAAGGGAAAACAAGGGCACATCTCAACACTATCACAAAGATAAGAAAGAGACGATTTATTGTTTCAAGGGTCTGGTCGACATCATATTGACTGACAGAATAGTCACACTGAAAGAAGGTGAAGACATAACACTTCTTCCAAAAACGATCCATAGGATAGCAGGAAAAAAGGATTCAATATTGTTTGAAGTATCGACTCCACAGCTAGCTGACGTGGTCAGATTACAGGAAGACCCAAAGAAAGCAAGCCGGGCCTAAGAGATTATCGTATCTCCCTAGCATTGAAACGAACTAGGACGTTGGAAAGAACTGGAGGCTTGAGAGAGGTTGGCTCGTGTGCGCTAGGTGCACGCTATTAGGACTCTGTTTACTGTTTCTGTGACTTCGCGGAAAAGCTATAGCTGAACACTAACCAACCAGTATGCTTATCAATTTTCTTCAAGCATTTCATAGTAGTGCCTCTAATGTCGGAACAAGAGCAAGATAAAAAAAAGAGGAAAAAGAAAGAGCACCCTAGTTCCTTAGAGACTGAAAGAGCTGAGAGTGAGTTATTTCCAGAGCTAATGAAAGGTTTGGAAGAGCTGGAAAAGGAAAAGAAGCATGTTGATATTCAAGTCTGTCCGAAATGCAAAAGCCCATTGGTCCGCAGAGTTGGCTCGATGACTGGAGACATGTCGGCTCACATGGGATGGATTCCACCGAAATACGAATGCCGTGAATGTGGATGGAGAGAAAGGTTGGTTCTCAAGGCTACCAACAGACCAACGAGCATAAAAGACGTTGTAGTAATGGCAGAGGCAAAAGATGCCGAGAATGAGAGAGGGAGAAAGGAAACCAAGAAAAGATAGAAGGTTTTTCTACCAGTCTTTTTAAGCAACTGTCTGACTTATCATTTGTTGGAGCAAAAGGATTTCTGACATAGGATAGCAGACTTCAGGAGACTGCGCGCGCGAATCACTTGGGATGTGCTTCTTTTACTAGAAATATGATTATGACGAACGCAGGGATAGTTAGCGCCAAAGCCGTATAGAATGGCAGCTGCGGTGCAAAAGCTATGTACAAATAGTTGCCCAAAAGCATGCCAAACCCCATTGCTATGTAACTCATGAAGTTTATGAACCCGTTTACTTTGCCTCTGTATTCTCGTTCTACCAAGTCTGTTGCCAAAGCCATCGAGGAGGACATTACAAGTAATTGCCCTAGGCCGAAGAGAATCATCGCTATTGATACGACAAGAAGATCCCCTACAATGAATGTTGCAAGACCAGCGTCGAACACAACTAGTCCAAGAATCAATGGGATTTTTCTTCCGAACCTATCGATCGCCTTACCAACTGGGATGGAGGCAACGATCATCGTAATTGTTAGAGGTATGAAGACAAGCCACCACTGGGATTTGGGAATCAAGAGCACATCTCTTGCATAGACGGCGTTGATTACGAAGAACATTGATAGCCCAAGCATTGTGAGAATCTGAGAGACGGCAAGCCAGAGCATTGAACGTGGCAGCGTTTTCCACATTCCGAAGCTATCTTTCACCGCTTTGGGGTAAGATGAAAAGAAGTAGCGGAAGCGAATCGGCTCAGTGCTATGCATAGTCTCCTTCAGTCTCAGACGCCAGACTGCCGCCGTAAGAAACAGAGCCGTCATAATCAAATAGATTATTCTCATGCTCCATTCTAGTCCAAAGTGCAAAAGGAGGACGCCAGCGATTGCAGGGCCGGGAGTGTTGAAGGTGCTGTGAATGAGCTGAATGATCGATGATCCCATGCCTCTACGTTCAGGAGGAAGGGAATCCTGGACCATCGAAAAAAGGGCTGGCTGATAAATGAGACAGAGACTGTTTACCGCTGTTCCTAAGAGAACAAATTGCCATGTCGGGGCGAATGCAAAAAGAAGAAATGAAGACGCCATCCCGAAGGTCATAGTAGTTATGAGCCAACGTCTGCCATACTTATCAGCCAAGTAGCCACCCGGAAAAGCCACAGCAGCCATACAGAGGAATCCAACCAGCCCTATCAACCCAAGTGCCAGTCCGCTACCGCCCAAAACCTCTTGAACATAATACTGAAAATTCGGCGAGGGCATTTCGCTAGCAAGATCCATTATTATCCAGCTGATGACCAGAATTCTATAGTTACCAGTTATGAACGAGAATTCCCGCTTAACAGAATCTACTATTCCCAGGAACATTTCCTCCCGCAAACCTTTGCAGTCACCGATATAAGCATTAGCGCGTGTGTGTTTTGGCTGGTGGGGTAAAGTTTTATCCCAAACCCGAGAGGTCCAACATATCCAGACCAGTCACGAAGCTTTGTTCACTAATAAGATTCGGTTGCACACGCTATTTTCTATCGACTATCACTAAGCCCAAACCAAAGATTTCGAGGGCAATTCCTAGACACACATAGCGAAGCGTATCCAGCAGATGGCCATCGGTTGAGTATTGAGTGGCTTGGAGGATGTAGTATAACGCAACTATTAGCCCCAAAATCAGGAACCCAACACCAATGTAACGCAACAGACCTTTGTTTCTGCCCATATTCATGTCAATGAAGTCCTTCGAGTATCATATTCTTGCATTGCATATATTTCACTTGTGGACCAAAATGTTGTGGTTGGTTTGGTTGGGGTGAAGCTTTATCCCCAAACCCAAACAAACGGCTATGGTGGCATCTCTTCCTTAGTTTTTTCTGGCTTTTTCTTGACTAATCTTTTATTTGTGGTCTGAAGCTCCTTCTGTAACATCCGGATTGTACTTCTTAGATAGGTGCGTTTTTGTTCCAAGTTTTTAATGTCATTTTCCTGTTCTTGATTCTTCTCCTCAAGGAAAGGCGAGAAAAGATTGGGTACGACTGGCAGTGGTAACATTTTTGTTTCAATATTCAAAACGTCTTTAGCAAATTCTTGAAACAGGGCGTTCATGCTGTTAGCGATTTCGCTTTGCTTGACAATTGCACGTTTGAGAATGGTCCTACCTGTTTCGGTAATCTTATAGACCTTTATCTTTCGGTTTTTTTGGCTGGACCATTCTCCTTCGATGTATCCTGATTCTTCTAGGTCTCGAAGAATGGGGTAAACACCGCCGGCTGTTGGTTTCCAGAAGCCTTTGGTTTTGTCTCTGATTTCTTTCATGATTTGGTAGCCGTGGTGTCGCTTTTTGCTGAGGAGAATGAGCACAGCCACGCGTATGTAGCCTTTTTGTGCCTCCTTCATCCAATGTGCAGTTGTCTCTTCTTCACATTCTGTGTGCATGTGCATTTCGAAGTTACTATTGTGTATAGAAATATTTATATTTTACTTAGATATATTGCGACGGATAATATTTGAATGAAGGTGACTTACAGTTGGAAACTGATTCAACAATCGCAGTAAAGAACCTTACCAAAACATTTGGCGATTTCGTAGCGGTTGACAGCATCTCGTTCGAGGTTAAGAAAGGCGAGATATTCGGCCTGCTCGGTCCCAACGGAGCGGGCAAGAGCACAACCTTACGGATGCTCTCCACGTTAGCCAGGCCTACGAAGGGAACTGCCACGATTGGTGGTTACGACATAGTGAAGAATGACACTGAGGTGCGGAAACTGATAGGCATCGTTTCCGAGAAGATGATAATGTACAATCGTTTGACGGCCAGAGAGAACCTGTGGTTTTTCGGAAGTCTCTTCAACATTCCCAAAGCTGTGTTAACGAAGAGAATTGACGAGTTGCTGGAGCTGGTTCAGCTTACCAAATGGAAGAACGCTCAAGTGGGTACATTTTCCACTGGCATGCGGCAGAGGATGAACGTGATACGGGCGCTGCTCAACATGCCCCAAGTGCTTTTTCTGGATGAGCCGACTCTAGGTTTGGATCCTCAATCGTCGGTTGAGATCAGGGACTTTATAAAAAGACTCAATAGAGAAAATAAGACCACAATTATCATAACGACGCATATGATGGTTGAAGCTGATTTGCTATGCGACCGCATAGGCATTATGGACCATGCTAAGATTGTTGCGCTTGACACATCAACGAATTTGAAAAAACTGATATCAGGAAAGGACACCACGATATTGAGTCTGGAGATCGCAAATCTTACCCCAGAGCTTATTGAAACGGTCCGGGCACTCGAATGTGCGGATTCTGTTACTCAAGAAAACTCTGCCCATTTGAAGGTTATTGTTCATGGGGATGAGGCGTTTGACTCTGTGATCGATGCGATAAGGGCGAAAAATGGAAAGATAAATTCTATGGAAAGTCTTCAACCTACGCTTGAGGATGTGTTCTTGCACATAACTGGTCACCAAGTGAGAGACAGCGCAGACCAGAAGATACCTATTGAACGTCATGGGCCATTTGCACAACAAAGGAGAATAAGGTGAGACAACATGGGCGCAAAAGCTCTACTTTCACATAGTTTCAGGATTGCCTGGAAAGATCTGATGGAGCTGTTCAGGAACAGGTTGGGGCTAGTTCTGCTCATATTGATGCCGTTGTTCATGATGGTCATGGTTGGCTTCATATATCCATCCGGCAACTCCGTAAGCAACTTGCCTGTCGCACTGGTAAATGAGGATGTGGACTATGGCAATTCAACTATTGCAAGCCAGACTTTTATCATGGGTTTGCAGCAGATCAATAGCCAGACTGGGATGTTTGTTCTTTCGAACGCGCCAAATATGAGCGATATTAAGGATAGGGTTCAGAGGGGTGATATTGACGGGGGAATAGTCATCCCAAGCAATTTCACCGCGAGTATCTTGAGCGGCGAGCAGGGAACTCTGATCATTGTAACCGACCAGTCTAATCCCCAGATATCCGCAGCCATCCGGGCAGTTTTGTCCGGCGTATTTGACCAAATGGGCACGCAGTTAGCTCTAGATAGAGTTCGGCCGTTGAATGCAACCAACCCTCTTGCGGTCGTGAAACCCTATGATGTTCAGACGGAAGGAGTTGTTTCCGGAAACCCCAGTTACTTTGACTTCATCGCGCCAGGGATAATGGCTATGACTGTTATGATGAGCGTCATGACGGGGCTTCCCGTAGCAATATCCCAAGAGAAGGAAGTCGGCACATTGGACGGAATGATGGTTGCGCCAATCAATCGGCTGTCTATCATAGTTGGAAAAACCCTGGGCCAAACCGCAAGAGGCCTGATCCAAGGCGTTATAATACTGGCATTGGCTGTGGGTCTGTTCGGTGTCACAATTCAGGGTAGCATTTTGCTGGTCTTTGGGCTACTCTTGCTTGGTGTATTCAGCTTCGTAGGCATTGGCATCGTAATCACGTCCTTCGCAAAGGATCAGGAAACAGCAACGATGCTGATGATGACACTGATGTTCCCAATGATGTTTCTCAGCGGCGTATTCTTCCCGATACAGCAGATGCCATGGTACATGCAAGGCATATCCAGAGTCCTTCCGCTCACATACGCGTCTCAAGCTCTCAGGAAAGTCATGGTGCTGGGCGCAGGAATCCCCGCAATATCGACCGAACTGACAATATTGATAGTGTTCGGAGTGGTTATGACTGCAATAGCTGTGCCCGTGTTCAGAAGAATGATGACGAGGTAGAATCAAGTGAGGCTCTAGTTTAAACAGAAAGACGTGGCTTTTCTACGAAGCGAACTATCAAGACATAGAACAGATACTGAGGCACATTCTGATCAGAGCTTCCAAAAGCACCAAAGAAACAGAACGAACCTTGAACAAGCTGTTTGAGGTGCTAGAACCCTTTGCTCAAAGATCAATTGGAAAACGCTTTGGACTAGATGAAGTCTACAACTCGAGACAGAAAATAATCAAAGCAGTGACAGACAAGGAATAAGCAGACCCAAGAAACTCCCCGTGTTACTGTCAAAACATCCATCAACGAGCGTACATCAACAGACGAAAGGACGAGAACAGCCTTTTCCTGCTCTCTTCCAAAACAATGTAGGTATAGGCTCTCACACCTACATTGTTTACCAACATCACCTCTCCACCATCCATCCGTCGTTTGGTTGGATAAGACTCTACTCCAAACTACGCATTTCAAAAGAACAACTTGCACCAGACTTATAACAAAGAACCTCCCATCGCACCCGCCCGGGTGCAAATCTAGCGTGCACTGTTGCACAAATAACCGTTTATCGCAAAATTTAAATAGAAAATGATGACAATTGTAATTCGAGGCTAGAATATTGCCTAGAGCCGCTAAAGGGAAGAAGAAAAAGCCCGTAAAGAAATAAGGACGGAAGATCACTTACAAACGTACAAATTCCCCTCATTTTCTTTGTTTACGAATAAGCTGGTGTCCATCAGAGAGAGTTTCTTCTACGCTAGTAACCTGTGCCGCACGCTGAACAACAATTTGAAAAACATCGAGCAGAACTGAAACCGAAGACAATTCATGCTTTTCCCAAGACCGCCTAGAATGATTGTGACGGCCCTCTATGTTTGAGTGTCTGTGCAGTTTGTCAATCGCTGATTTTGTGTTTTTGTTACTATGCTGTCGCGGGAGTTGTTCGCCCGAAGCTAAAGAAGAGGTTCTCAAGAGACCGCTTCGCAAGTCGGTGTTTTTAATTTCTATTTTCAAACAAGGAGAAATATCAGTTTCTATTCTTCTCTCCGTTTAGAGAACTAGAAAAGCTAATCGTTACCTGAAAATGTGATAGAGTAAATGGTGATAGCGCGCAATGCTCATTTGGCTAAAATAGGTCAAGAATATTCTCGGGGATTATGTAGTTCTTTCCGCAGTATTTGCATGTTACTTCATTCGATTTTGAAGCAAGAGGCTGGGATGCGCCACAGTGAGGACATTCCATGCTCAATGCTGCAATCTTCCCGATGTTCACATTGGCAGACACAACATAGTTGGTTCTAGCCTTTCCTCTGCATTCTCCAGCTTTGTCCATCATCTCTAGTTCTTCATATCTCTGCGCAGCATCCTCATATCGCCCGGCCCTTTCAAGCTCTTCAATCTCCTCGATTTCCAAGTTGACAGCCTCTTCATCAGAAATCAGAGTCTTACTGCCGCAGTAGGGACATATCGTGGGTTTAGCCTGCAAGATTTCCTCGTGGCAGCTTTGGCACTTCATATTTTGCTCACTTCGAGATTTATTTAGAACCACTATTTTATGTTTGCTTAGAGCGCATAAGCGAAAGATCGTTTGGGTTTTGGGAATAAAACTTTACCCCAACCAACTCTGAGAAATGCATGCGATAAAGGCAGGAGCAGGACTATCACCTCATTTCGCATTTAATATTCTGTTCATCAAGCGCGTTGTTGCAGTTTAAAGTAAGTGGCCGCCTGTGTTTCCCAGATTTCACGCTTTTGAATAATTAAATCTTATATGGTCAATGAACTGAATGGAAGAGCAAGGCGAAGGATTATGGCTGTTCTCATTAAGTGGCTAGCTCACGCTGGCTTCCAGATCAAGGCAGATGGAAAAACAATCTACGTTGACTTAGAAAAGTGTGGGAAGGCTTCTGAAAAGGCAGACCTAATCTTGGTGACGCATTCTCACACGGACCACTGTGATCCAGACAAGATCAAGCAGGTTAGGGCAAGCAACACGGTCGTGATTGCTCCTGCTGATTGTGTTACAAAAATCGACGGAGACGTCAAAACTCTCAAGGCAGGAGAAGAAACAACAGTGTTCGGCAGCATCAAAGTAAAGGCAGTTGAAGCATACAACGTCAAGCGTTTCAGGTCGCCCAGTCAACCGTTCCATCCGAAGGGATTCGGAGTTGGCTATCTAATCACCGTCGAGGGCAAAACAATTTACCATGCAGGAGACACTGACATGATTCCTGAGATGTCTAGGCTTGGTCATGTGGACGTGGCTTTGCTGCCAAGCGGGGACACCTATACAATGGATAACCTTGAGGCTGCAGACGCTGCAGTTGCAATCAAACCTGTCACCGCAATACCGATGCACCGCTGGAACACAAACCCTCAGAAGTTCAAAGAGAAGGTCGAAGCCAAATCAAACATCAGAGTTGCAGTGCTGCACGAAGACGAGGAGATCCAAGTGCCTTGAACGAAACAACTGTGCTGTTCACTTTCTTCTAAATACTGATCTCATGTGTGTGGGATAAAACTTTACCCCCACACAGTTGACTGATGACGGCGGAGATCGATACCATAATCATCGGCCAAATGCTTCAGAAACTGTTCCCACTTTGCAGGCAGGGACACTGTAAGCCCAACTATCTTGCGTTTTCACCATTCGTCTTGCATCATTCAAGTCGTATTTAAACTTCAGCGCGAGTGCTACGTTCTTATAGATGCGAACAGGTTTGTAGCTTGCTAGGTGTTAGAAGTTGGCTGGGCTTCTTGATCCGCTTGAAGTGAAGGGGCTGACTTTTAGAAATCGCATAGTTATGCCTCCCATGCAGACAGGTCGGGCCACGGTCAAAGGCGCTGTCACGGACAGGCTGGTCAGCTTCTACGTGAGGCGTTCAACGGCTTTGGGCTTGTTGATTGTTGAACATTGTTACGTTTCCTCAAGTGGAAAGCTAAGCCCGAAGCAGTTAGGAATCTACGATGACGAGCTGATCGGCGGGTTGGAGAGACTTTCTGGCCGGATTCACGCAGCTGGCACACCTGTTGTCGTGCAAATCACACATGCAGGGGGCGTTGCGAACAGGGAAGTAATCGGCGCGGAACCTGTAGGTCCCTCGGCGACGGGGAAGACTCGTGAGTTAACCAGAAGCGAGATTGAGGTCTTAGTTGAAGACTTCGCCGTGGCTGCTGAGCGTGCGATTAAGGCGGGTTTTGACGGCGTCGAGCTTCATGGGGCGCACGGTTTCCTGCTTAACCAGTTCTTTTCACCTTTGGTTAACAAGCGTGTAGACGAATATGGTGGCTCTTTAGAGAATAGGATGCGTTTTCCTCTCATGGTCGTCGAGGAGGTTCGGAAGAGGGTCAAGGGCAGGCTTCTGCTTTACAGGTTGGGCGCAGACGACTTAGCCCCGAATGGGACGCAAATAGAGAGCTCGGTTGCTTTTGCCGTGAAGCTTGAGCAGCTTGGCGTTGACGTTGTTGACGTTTCGGGCGGTTTGTGCGGAAGCGAGCCTAAGCAGCTTCGAAACGTCAAGGGCTACTTTGTTCCCCAAGCTTATGAGATAAAGAAAGCCGTTAGAGCTCCTGTTATCGGCGTAGGGGGAATTACTGAGGCCGAGTATGCTGACATGCTGGTTCGAGACGGCAAAGTTGACTTGGTGGCTGTGGGTAGAGCGTTTTGGAAGGATCCGAAATGGGCCGAAAAAGCCGTTGAAGCGTTGAAAGCTTAACGATCGCTCGCTGAATCTAGCCGAAACGAACATCCCTGGACTTTAGTTAAAACACATAACATAAGAACATACACAACAAAATCCGAACAAAACCGAACCCAGAAAATACCATCACTTTCCAAAGGGTCCCTGGATTGTTTGTGTCGCAGTTTGCGTGTTTTGCCTGTTGCGTAGTTGGTTATCTATTGATTGTGTGTTTTTGGTGTTTGTGTCTTGTGTGATTAATATCGTATGAAGCTAACAGAGAGGCTTAATAGAGATAGGTGCGCGCCGTGGGAAAACTGTTTTAAGCATTATGGAATAATGATATCGAGGTGAAGAGAATGATATTCGTGACTTTGATGTTACCCAGAGGAAAAGGTGCTAACGCAGTCAAATATCTTAAGGAGCTCAAAGCGCCTAAAGGAATAAAGATTCGAGACATCTTCTTCGCTTTCGGCAAATATGACACTATGATAGTATTTGAGGCTCCAGATGAGCGGACAGCCATGAATTTTGTAATGGAAACGGGATTCGCAACGGAATACATTATGGAAACCATGATAGTCGTTCCCGCAGAAGAAATCACCGGCAAACCCAAGTAGCAGCAAAACAATTGTCACCCCACTTCAAGGCGCGCGTTGTCTGTTTATTCGAGGCAAAGATCACTGAGTAAGCACAAGGCACAATTCAGCATCAGACTCATAACACGGAACTTCCTCGAATGCAATTTTCTAAATTCTAGCCTAATAAAAATAAAAAAATTGAAAAATCAATCTATTCCTTAGCTTAGAAACTTTGAATCTGGAAAGTTACCTGACTTTTTGGACAATGTTGAGACAGCACTGCAGAATATCAGACATAATCAAGGGTGGTGTTGTCGGGTGGTTACCTAATAAGGCGGCTTGAGAGAATTAAGAAACTGAAGAGAGATAGACTATTGCGCTATTCTCGCGCACTATTTCTTACGTTTATCATATTCCGCAGGGAGTTCAACGTTCCGTCTCTCTTTCCTCTCTAGTTCCTTTTCTCTCTGCAATTTCAAGTGCTGTTTATGATCCATAGCTTTCTCTTTCTTGCCTTTGGGCACAATTCGACCTCTTGTAAGTCATTGACCCAAATGTTGCTCTTAAAAGCATGGGTGTTCTTCCTCTGAGGTTGGAAAGAACTAGGAAGCTTCAGAGAGGTTGGCTTGTCGTGTGCACTCGCAGTGTACGTTACTTACTCAGAGTCCAAGCTTCTCAAAACTTGTTGAAGCCTACTATTTCTTCAATAGACTTCTTTTTTCTGGAATGTGGTTTCTCTGCAGGATATCCAAATGAAACAAGGGCCACAATGTTCCAGTTTTCAGGGATGCTCAGTAGCCTGTTGACTTTTTCTTCATTGAAGTCTCCAATCCAACAAGAACCCACGCCCATAGCCCAAGCAGCAACAACCATGTTTTGCAGAGCAATAGTGGTGCTGACAATTGACCATTTCCCTGCGATTAGATCCTTGTGGGAACATCCCACAATTGTGACCGGGGCGTCCTTGATGAATCTGTTAAACAAGCCTTTCGACAATTCCTTCTTGATCTCGGAATCAGTCAAAACAATGAAGTGCCAAGGCTGTTTGTTTGCCGCTGACGGAGCCTGTCTACCAGCCTCAAGAATCTTGTCTAGAACATCTCTTGGAATCTCCTTCGGCTCATAGCGTCTAACGCTTCTTCTACTAAGGACAGCATCTATGAGGGGCATCAACTCAACTCCAATATGGCATACGGAATATTTCACCATGAAAACTAGTGCATGCCTAAAAACCTTTCTTCTATTTCATCCAGGAAAAGAATGACCCTGAGAAGTGTCGCGCGCGCTTCTAATTTCCATTTCTAAACAAAGAATTTTAGAAATTTCTATTCTTCTTCCCCTTTTAGAATTCAGAAAACTAGAAAACCAAAACGTTACCTGAAAACATGATCGTATAAACAGGGATTGTATTGAGTGGTGGTTCAGCTATGGGGAGATTGGAAAGAACTAAGAGATCGTGCAAAGAGATAGGTTCGTGAGCTCTCGTAGAGCTCGATAAGAGGAGTTTAGAGTCTTTCCTTCATAGGATGGCATCTGCATTCTTAGAAGATATAAGGCGTCAGGTTTGGAAGCGCACGCTAGCGCTTACGTGCATCTTGAGAAAGAATTGAGAAGGTTGAGTCAACATGGATCCGATCAAATATCGACTTGTCTTCGAACAAAGTCTACCATTTTCTCCGCCCAAAGTTCCAGATATTCTTCTCCTTTGCCAACTTCTGCTTTGCGGGGATCCCCAAGTACACCATTCTTCGTTAGAGCCTTTATGCCTTGACTCCACACAAGATCTATCTTATCTTCGACACTTCCCATGAAACCTTCTTCGGCATGTTCCATATCGACCAGGTCTTTGCGTATAGCCAGAACCATTGATGTTTCGGATTCACCTGCGTGACCTCCTGACTCATTCGCCGAAATTCCATGTTTTGATGAAAACTCAGCAAGGAATCTCAAGAGGCCCTTCAGATCCGTATAAGCTACGACATTGACTTCTTTGAGACTTTGATTGAGTTCATTGACTACCTCTCGCACAGCATCGAAATTTCCGCCGTGAGATGGGAGTATGATGATGTTTTTGAATCCATGCTTTGCCAAGCTAACGCAATAGTCGCGGATCAAGCTTTTCAGTGTTTCAGGCTTAAGGCTGATAGTTCCAGATAGCGCCATATGATGTTCGGAGCATCCCACGTTAATGGAAGGCGCCTGAAGAGCGTTACCAAGTTTTCCAGCCACTTTATTGGCCAACGCGTCACCAATCAGCGAATCCGTACTGGTAGGCAGATGAGGGCCATGCTGTTCATTTGAGCCCACAGCGAATACAACGGTGCTGAAACCTCTATCCAGTGCTCTTTGGATATCAACCCAACTCATCTCAGAGATTTGAATCCTGGCCATTTGTGCTTCCTCTCCGAATTCCAACGTATAGCTTCTTTTCTAATACCCTGCATATATGCCCGATTTCCTTTTAAGACGTACTTTAAAACGGCTCTTCGATCTTGCGGAAAGGTTATAGCTGAACCAATTCCATGAATGGCTGGGTGTTCAGATTGCTTGAAGGCAAGAACGTAAACTTGAGGATGGCCGAGAAAGAGGATTTGCCTCTGCTTTCTGAGTGGTTCAACAGCCCTGAATTCGCAGGAAGATACAATCCATTAGACGCACAAGAGTCCAAGACAGATATTGAGAAAAGGTATGAAAAACTGGGCTCTGAAAAAGCGTGGTTTCTGATACTGAAAAAGGATGGAAGCAGGATTGGTTATTTGGGAATGGGAACGGGTGTTTTCGGGTGGCAGATAGGCTATGTTCTGATTCCTAGCGAAAGAGGTAAGGGGTATTGTACCGAAGCGGTCCAACTTGCAGTAGATTATTTGTTCATGTCTAAAGACATAGTCAGGGTTCAGGCAGGAACCTTTACAGACAACGTGGCATCACAGAGCGTTCTGGAAAAAGCTGGTTTCCAGAGAGAAGGAAGAATACGAAGAGGGATGTTTGCTTGGGGTAATTGGGCTGACCTATATCTTTACGGCATTCTCAGGGAAGAGTGGAAAGAACCAAGAATCTTGACAAAGACAACTTAGGAAATTGGGATAAGACTTTACCCCAACCAACCAAAATCGTCGCATGCTACAGGGTGAATGTGATCGATAGTCACATTTCAGTTGCATCAATGTAAAGTTTCCTTTCTCCAAGATTAGGCAATCTTTCCTGTCTGAGCGATTTAGTGAAG
>Ga0315285_10003222_pt1 | contig 17074 bp, 20 predicted proteins | sample YL17G09_36_MG_FD_203698 | JGI IMG/M metagenome (GOLD analysis project Ga0315285, IMG submission 203698) | Sediment microbial communities from Yellowstone Lake, YNP, Wyoming, USA - YL17G09_36 | ecosystem: Environmental > Aquatic > Freshwater > Lake > Sediment | place: USA: Wyoming | collected... | reverse complement strand
GCTCAAGATGGGAGACATGCTTGGCTCCATCAGACCCGGTACCGAAGCGGACATTCTGGGTGTCGCCGGGGACATAACACACGACATCTCCAACCTCAGAAAGACTAGATTGGTCCTGAAGTCGGGAGTTAATGTTAGGCTATGACCCAGGCCCGCAGGATTGAGGTAAATGCGCGCGCGATATTTTCTAAAATGAGGTCTCAGATCGCTGCAGAGAAAAAGGGACTAATACCGAGGGTGAAATTTGTTGTGCGCGGCAAAACTCTATATCATCTGACGAGGTTAAAAAAATATGACTATTATGAAGAGGCTGGAGGGGAAGGTGGTCCTTGTCACGGGAGCTGGGCGAGGATTTGGAAAATACATGACCCTTGCATTCGGTAGGGAGGGTGCAAAAGTAGTAGCCGCGGCTCGTTCGACGAACGAGTTAACGGTGGTAAAAGACTCCATTGAGGCAAGGGGCGGTAACTGCGCTATCTTCCCAACGGATCTGCTAAGACTCGACGACATGACCCATCTAAGAGATTTTGTAGAGAAACGGTATGGGCACCTTGACACCCTAGTCAACTGTGCCGCAGATAGCCCCTGGAAAGAATTCGAGGACATGACTATCGAGGAGTGGGATAAAACAATCTCAGTGAATCTTCGTGCACCCTTCGTTTTGACTAAACTATTCCTACCGATGATGAAGAAGCATGGCAAAGGAAGTATAATAAATATTAGTTCAGGATCCGCACAGGTTGGATTCATAGCTGAGATTGGCTACTGCCCGTCAAAGTATGGGTTAGAGGGTATGACGCAATGCCTCGCTATGGAGCTCTACCAGTATAACATCGCTGTTAATTCAACTGGGGTAGCAGCGCCTGAGGGAAAGATACTCAAACCAAGTAAGATCACACCGAATGAGGAAAGTAAAATACCGAATGATATTAGATCTACGTACGCAGACGACGATTCTATGGTTGATGCCTTCTCTGATGCTTGGAGTTTTCTCGCCTTACAGGACGCTCACGGTGTAACTGGACAGAGATTTGGCCTTAGACAGCTTGCTGATTACCTTAAGGTTAATGGATGGGAAGCGGCTGTCGCCAACTGGAAGTATAAACTGACGAAGGCGGTCTACGTATCCTATGATCTCCCTGAGAAGATACGATATGACACACCTCTTAAGGAAAAACTTGGGTTACTCTCGCAAAAGGAACGATACTTCAAGAAATAATTAATCCATAAATCTTCGTTCCCCGGCCCTCGCAAGCTCAAATGTATATATCAATACTTCAGGTGATTTTTCCGACTTCTAACGTTTATCCCTCACCAGTCGCGCGCACTACTTTCACCGATTCCTCCAGAATCTCCACCGCCATAGCACTCTCCTCCTCAGAAATTACTAAAGGCGGCGACAACCTAATCACCTGGTTATAAGTCCCGACGCGCCCCACCATTAACCCCCTCTTAAAACACTCAAAGAACACCTTCTCGGTTTCTTCAGGTGTAGGTTTCCTACTCCTCAGATCCTTCACCAATTCCATCCCGATCAGCAACCCCTTGCCACGCACATCCCCGATCAACTCATACTGGTCTTGGATCTCCCTGAGCCTACGGATGAAGTATTCCCCAACTCGAGCCGAGTTCTCAACCAGTTTCTTATCCTGAATCTCCTTGATCGTGGCTAAGGCGGAGACACATGAGATAGGGTTTCCAGCGAATGATCCACCCCTCACCACTGGAAATTCAGCTTCCTTCTCCATGATCTCCTTTCTAGCCATGACCCCCGCCATCGATATCCCATTCGCGAATCCCTTTCCGAGGAACATCACATCGGGATCTACTCCGCTGTGCTCTATCCCGAACATTTTGCCCGTTCTTCCAAACCCGATTGCTACCTCATCATCCACCAAGAGTAAACCATAATCATCGCATATTTTCCTGAGTTTAGAGAAATAACCCTCAGGGGGAGTTACGACTCCCGCAACCTGCTGTATGGGCTCGATGAATATTCCAGCGACCTCCTCTGGGTGAGCAAGAGTGTCAAAGACATAGCTAAGGTACTCAAGGCACCGATAGCCACACCCGGGGTACTCTTGGCCAAAAGAGCACTTGTAGCAATAAGGGTAGGGTATATGCTCCACGCAGGGTATCAATGGCAGACAGAATCTCCTATTTTCTGAGCGATCAGCGATCAGCGATAATGTCCCAATGCTGTAGCCGTAATGACCGCCAAGGTAAGCGATCAGTATTGTTTTGCCAGTATACGCCCTCGCGAGCTCCATAGCGAATTCTGAGGCGTCTGAGCCGGTGTTACAGAACTCGAATTTCCCATCAGACAAACCTCTGGGTGCTATCTCCTTGATCTTCTCCATTAACTCAATTTTTTGTGGTATCGAGCCACGAATCGTGCTCACGCAGCTCTTTTCCAGTTGGCTATGTACCGCGTCGATGATCCTTTGATTTCTGTGTCCAACGCTCACATTGAGGTCGGCTAGATTCATGTAGACGTTTCCGTCAACGTCTTTCACATAGATCCCCTCGCCTTCGGAGAGTACGGTTAAGCTAGGCTTTTGCGGAGAGCAGTGTTTCCACCTCTCCAACCAGTCCCTCGACTTAGGACCCGGCGGGGGGGCTAAAATATGAGGCCCTTTCAAACAAGTCTCCAAGCCTTACTTAACGGAGCGGATTATTATTCGTTTTTCGGAGTTTTTTCTTGTTGTCTGCCTTTGACGCTCTCATGTTTTTTTTAATCGCGCACGCACCTCGCCTATAGCCGATAAGCCCTTTAAAAAAGGGGGATAATATTAGTAGCGTATGAAGAGCCCTGTGAAGATATTAATAACATTCAACCTCGCCCCGGAGCTAATTGACAAGATCAAGGCCGTCGACGAAAACATAGAGGTACTCTACGACTCGACTCTGCTCGGGGCACCGAGGTACCTCAATGATCAACACGGTAGCCCCATCAAAAGGTCGAGTGAGCAGGAGGAAAGGTTCAGATCGATGATGGCGGAGGCTGAGATACTTTTCGGCTACGTCCCACAAGGCTATCAGGCCAATATAAGGAGATGGTTCCCCAGGCTCAGGTGGAATCAGTCACCAAGCGCAGGCATCGGCTGGGGGGCGAAGGCAAATAACTGGACAGACATAGACATAGTCTTCACCACCTCAAGTGGGATACATGAGACTCCGCTTGCAGAATTCTGCATCATGTCGATGTTGATGTTTACAAAGGATTATTTCTGGATGCAGGAGGAGAAGGCGAGGAGGCACTGGGCAAGGACATGCGCAACAGAGTTGAGGGGTAAGACACTCGCCATAGTCGGCCTGGGTAAGGTTGGGAGGGAGATAGCGAGAATCGCTAAATGCATGGGGATGCGCGTCATAGCCACGAAGAGGCATACGGAGGGCATCGACCCGACATCCCTCGGCTTAGACAAGATATATCCTTGGAACGATTACGATCCCATGCTCCGCGAGTTAGATTTCCTCACAATAATTTGCCCAGAGACCGAGGAGACTCGAGGGCTCATCGGTAGAAACGAATTGATGAAGATGAAGAGGGGCGCAGTCCTCATCAACATATCAAGGGGGAGCATCGTCGACGAGGATGCTCTAGTAGAGGCGCTACTATCAGGTCACCTCGGAGGAGCAGCACTCGACGTCTTCAAGGTTGAGCCTCTGCCTCCGGACAGCCCACTCTGGGGTATGCCCCGCGTGATCATAAGCCCCCACTCGGCGAGCACGGCTGACACTGAAAATACGAAGCTGACGAACCTATTCGTATACAACTTAACGCGTTACCTTAAGGGGGAACCCCTGAAAAACATCCTCGACAAGACCCTACTCTACTGAAGGCGGTTACCTGGGATCAACCTTTGGGGCTGATCTCACACACCCCCCCGAGAATTCATGAAATAATATAAAGCTGCGAAGGCGCTGAAGGTCGAAGCCAGATAGAAATTGTATGCAGGTCCATATGCGTCCCAAAGGAATGCTCCAAGGCTGGGGGAGAGGGACCCCAATAGCCCACCCTGACTTGATATCGCCGCGAAGCTCCCTAGCAGTATACCCCTCTCCCCCCGAGGCATAATCTCCACGAGCAGTGCCTCCCTGCCCATCTGGGTGAAGGTGCCCCCGAGGGAGTTCAGGGCGTAACAACATAGGATGGCGCCGAAGAACTGTGAATTGTAGAAGAGGATCGGGTAAATGGATTGTATCCCTATGCCGATCATGTATCCCTTCATGTTACCTATCCCATCAACCGCGGTACTAATAGGTATCCTCAGGATCAAATTAGCGAAGCTGGCTGATGAGCTGATTAACCCCCACTCCGTCTTACTCAGCCCAATAGTCTGGATGGCGTAGATTATGGTGAATTGACTGATAAGGCCCTGCGCGAACGAAAGTATCCCCTGCCCAAGGAGGATAGTTTGAAACCTCCTGTTATTTCTGATGGATGCTATTAATTCGCGGCTGAACTGACTCAGGTCTCCCCTCTGGAGCCTGGTGGGAGTTGAGGCGCGATTCGGTTCACGCAGATACTTAGCATTGAACATCGATTGAATCAAAAGAGTAACGAATGAGAAGTAGAGACCAACCCTGAATCCCTGGGTAACACCTATCGAGTCCAGTAGGATTCCACCGAAGATAGGTAGGAAGGAGGCCGTCAGGCTCATGATCGTGTAGAATGTCGCGAGGGATCGTCCCTTCCGATCCGATTCAATGTTGTCTGTAAATAGTGCTTGCCGAGTGATCCATAGCCCATTATCAACCGCGCGGAGCAAGACGCCGGGGATGAGCCACACCTAACTGTCAGCAAATGCCATTATGAGTGGAAAGAAGGATACGATAAGGCCCCCGATTACGACCGGTTTCTTCCTCCCTACCCTATCCGAAACGTAGCCGAGGACCGGGTGCAGGATTATGCCGCATACCCCGGTGAGGAGGGTGAAGAAGCCTAGGACCTCCAACCCGCCCCCCAGTTTCAGGACGTAGAGCGTCCAGAAGGACCAGATCAGGTGACTACCTGAATCATGTATGAGTTCAGTAATCGAGATTACTAGGGCGTTATGATTGAGTTTGAGGAGACCACTTAGACGCTTCTCCATCGTTAACCAACCATGAAAATATCTTAGAGGATTTCGATTTACTTCGTTTTTCGTTAAACGCTCCCCCCGGTAGGCTCAAAGACCGGAGCAGGGCCTCGTGAAGCCCGCGGCGGCAGCCTCCACGCCTCCCACACGGCCACCCAAGCCTCCCAGAGGGGCCCGAGGCCCCGCAAAGCCCTCCCCGCCAGCCTCCAGGCCTCGTCTCCCTTCCACCGCCCACGAGATCGATAGCCCACGCTACGGAATGCTCCTCAACTGCATCAAGTTGAAACACAGGCAGCTGAACACCAGCTTCACCCGAACCCGGGGCAGAGAAGTCACTAACACCCTGCCCCCGTTGAACACACGCTTGATGACCGCGAACACACGCTCCACCGGAGCCCTCTTATTGTTGATGCGCCTGTTCCTGAGCCTGTCCCAGACGCTCAACGGGTGACCACGGGTAGCCCGCCTCATCGTCGCATCATAGCCCCGAGGCTCCACGCCAAAGTAGCCCTTGTCCCTGTACACCACTTCACCGGGCAGAGAGAGATCCACCCTGCTGTCGTGGACATTCGCCGGCGTGGTCTCCAGATCCCGGATGAGGCCTAGGTCAGTGTCGGTCTTGGTGTGCAGCTTGTAACCAAAGCTGGACTTTCCTCCTTTCTTAGCCCACGACCCGTCCCGGCTCCTCCTTGTCTCCGCCTCGTCTCCACGGGGTCCTGAGCCTCCGGGGTCCGCCGTGATGAAGGTAGCGTCCTGGGCGACGCCCTTCTTGACGGTGAGGCCCTTCTCGTCCAGCTGGTGCTGCAGCTCAGCCCATACGGCCTTGTCTCTGCCTGATTCGGCTAGGCGTTCCCTGAGGAGCCAGACGGTGGTGGCGTCCGGGATGGATTCAGGGTACCCGAGGAACCTGCGGAAGCTGATCCTGTCCGCGGCCTGCCTCTCCAGCTCCGGGTCGCTGAGCCCGTACCACTGCTGGAGGACCAGCATCTTCACCATGAGGACGGGGTCAGTGTTGGGTCTGCCTCCCTGGGGCCCGTCGTTCATGTAGAAGCCTGCGAGGGTGGGTCTGAATGCCTCCCAGTCTATGAGGGGTTCTGCTTCGGCTAGGCGGTCGCCGAGGCGTTCTACTTCTTTGTAGGCTTGGCGGAACAGGTAGGATTTGAATGAGTCCATGAGGTGGGTAACTCTTAGAGATCTATAAGCTTAACCGAGGGGGAGTAAGCCAAAACAGGAGGTTATTCGAAATCCTCCTTAACAGAATCAACCTGGTGTGTTAATGAGACTTTCCCCGAAGCCAAGGCTTAGTATAAAATTCACCGATAATTTTTTTACTACTTCCAATAACACTAATGCACATGTCCGCAAAGAGTTTTGATCCATTCGATGTTAAGCTAGGCGAGAAGAAGTTTGGCTACGTAAAAATCATTGACAACTTGGCGATCAGGTTCGAAATGCCCGTCGGAGTGGTCTACGGTAAAAAGGATGGTCCAACTCTGGCGGTTACAGGGGGCCTCTACCCAACTGAGTACGCTGGCGTCGAAGCAGCATCAAGGCTATACAAGGAGATCGAGCCCAAGGACCTAGTGGGGAGATTCATCAGCATACCCGTCGTCAATATGCCGGTCTTCCAGTTCAGGACACCTTGGCTGAATCTCAGGTCATCCATCACCCCATTTGATGGGGGGAACATCAACGCGGCCTTCCCTGGAAACCCCAAGGGTCGACCCACCGAGGTCTTGGCATCCGTGCTGTTTTCGATTCTGTCGAAGGCGAACTATCACATCGACTTCCGGGGCGGCGATCTCCCGGAATCCCACCTCGTACACACCATATACCCCAGGATTGGCCAGAAAATCGACGAGACGGCTGAGCTTATGGCCAAAGCCTTCGGGTTGGACTACGTCCTCCCAGGGACACCCGACATAGGTCACACAGGTAAGGGAGCCCTGGTATACGAGCTCGCCACGAGAGGCGTAGCCTCGATCATAAGCGAAAGCGGTCTAGGTTACAACACCCAGCCATCGGATGAGGAGGTGATGCCCCACGTGGAGGGCACGAGAAACGTGCTCAAGCAGATGGGTATGATAAAGGGAAAGGTGTCGAAGCCTAAGAAGCAAAACTTCTTAGACATGGAGTGGCAGAGGGCGGCCTCGACGGTCGCAGGGGTCTTCACGGCTCTAGTCGACCAGGGGGCTATTCTAAAGAAGGGCCAGGTGATCGGTCACATCAAAGACCTTGATTGCACTGTCCTGGAGGAGATCAAGTCCCCAGTCGACGGGGTTGTACACACCATGTATCCTCGAAGAGTCGTCTACCCAGGAGACGGCCTCTTCACGATACTGAAGATAGATAAGGCAACAGGTTGGGTCTAAACTGAAGATTCTCGTCGTTAACCCCAACACCAACCCCAAGAACACTAAGGTAATAGCCGATGCCATAGCTCCCTACGCCTCTGAGGGGCTGAAGGTCGACGTCGTCAGCCCCGAGAAGGGACCAGTCGGCCTAGAGTCATACTATCACAACTACCTCGCCTCGGTACAGGTCCATAAGAGAATAGTGGAGGCTGAGAAGGAGGGTTACGACGGCGTAGTGATCGCGTGCTACGGGGACCCAGGCGTCGAAGCCGCCAAAGAGCTTGTGAACATCCCAGTCGTCGGGATAACCGAGGCCTCATACGCCCTAGCCCGCATCCTCTGCACCAAATTTCTAGTGGTTGTCAGCGCAGAGACCGCCGTCCCAAGGCAGATTAGATACATAAAGACGCTGGGGATACCAGACTACCAGTACGCCGTGAGACCGATCGGCTTGACTGTACTTGGCGTAATGTCCGATAGGATGAGCGCGAAGGAACTCATAGTGAAGAACTGCGAGATTGCGTTAAAGGAAACCGGTGCCGAGCTAATAGTCATGGGCTGCTCCGGCTTCTCGGGTCTAAGAGGGGATCTAGAGAAGGAGCTGAAGGTGCCAATAATAGACCCGGTTGTCGCAGGTGTTCACATCTGTGAGACTCTCGTGCGGATGAAGATCTCGCAAAGTAAAGTCAGCACATACAAGACACCCCCCGTATTCCCGGTGAAGGAGTGAGCAACTTTTGGCTACTAAAAAGGTGATCGACGCGAGGGGGCTCTTCTGCCCGGGGCCCCTACAGATCGTCAAGGGAGTGATTAAGCAACTCGAGGCAGGCTCGACGCTTGAACTCATCTCCGACGACCCCGACTCTAAGAAACAAATCAATGACTGGTGCCAGGAAACTGGGAACCTCCTAAAATCCGTCGTCGAGGAGAACGGGGACATCACCTTCACGATAGTGGTCAAGCACTGAGTGATCTTCTTGGGCAAGATACTCCTGATCCTAGGCGACACCCCCTTCCAGTCTGAGCGGGTGACCCACGTGATCAACATATCAAAAGCGGCCCTACAGACGGGACATAATGTATCCATATTCCTCTTCATGGATGGGGTCTACAACATGCTTCAGACACAGCGAGGCGACATATTCAAAGTGAGTTCAGTAACCGATGAACTTGCAAGCCTCGCCAAGATGGGTGCCAGGATCATGTGCTGCAAGCTCTGCTCAGAGATCAGAGGCCTAGGGGGCTCCATGAAACCCGATTTCGTTGAGGATACCGGCGTTGGTGAACTCAACGAAGAGTATGCTGACTCGGATGCCGTCCTGAGCTTCATCGGGGGGTCTTAAATCGGGAAAGAAATAGTCTTCCTAATCAGAAGCCCCCCCTACAGGGATCTGAATAACTATGAGGCCCTACGAACGTCCATGTCGTTCTTTGACCATAAGGTTACCGTGGCATGGATAGGAGATGGGGTGTTCTTCCCGCTTATAACCTCCGATAAAGGCAACACAAAGCCTTTCCTAAGGCTTTTTAAGGATCTCAACATCAGGCTCCTAGTAGATGCCGATGACCTCGCCCTGAGAGGCTACACGAGCCAAGACATCATCTCCGAGGCGGAGCTAGTGTCCCACGACGAACTCGTCGACTTGCTAGCTCGAGCCGACTCTGTGTTAAGCTTCTGAGGGAGATAACCATGATCATCATTTCCGATTATGGCGCCTCGAAGCTTGGGATAGCCTCAGAGATAGTGAATAAGACCCATGACAAGAGGGTCATGCTTCTATCCGATGCGCTCTACCTGATTTACAGTGCGGACCTCAACGAGGTGATAGAGGGGATGCTCAGAGCAGGTGTCACCTTCTACGCCCTCGAGGCAGATGTGAAGAGGAGGGGAGTGGACGCGGCGGCGAAACACATCATCGTCACAACGTACGATGAGTTTGTAAGGCAGCTGCTGAAGCAAAGCGGCGGGGTAATCAACATATAGACCCCCTTCCACCTCGTAGAACATTTTATTCACTCTAAAATACATGATGATCCGGTGGCATAATGTCAATTCAGATTGGCGACTCGATTATCCAGAGAGGGGAAAAGGTTAGAGGCTACCTAAAGGTGGCTGAGGCCTCGACACACGATGTGAAACTACCCTACATCGTCGTTAACGGCGCCAAAGAGGGGCCGAAACTCTGCGTTCTCGGGGGCGTGCACCCACTCGAGTATGCGGGAACTGAGGGGGTGCTGAAGGTCGCAAACGAGGTGGAGCCCAAGGCGATTAAGGGAACACTGTTTTTGCTACCCGTCGTCAACACCGACGGGTTCCACGCGAAGGCCGCCTTCAACAACCCCATCGACTACGTAAACCAAAACAGGGTTTACCCCGGAGACCCGAAGGGAACGATGAGTAGGAGGGTGGCCCACCTCATCTTCACGGAGTTTGTATCCAAATCGGGATACTTGATAGACTCGCACGGCGGAGACCTGACGGAGGACATTAACAGATACGTAATAATTGCGAACACACAAGACGAAAAAATTAGGAAAACGATGATTGACATGGCCTCCTGCTACGATTCGCACTTCATCCAGACCACAAACATCGTGGGCAGTAGCAAGGAAGCCCTGACGAAATATGGCATCCCCTGCATAACTCCGGAGACGGGTACGCCCTACCCCGTTAAGGTGGATGACGTCAACTGGCACTACAATGGCATAATGAACGTCATGAAACTCCTAGGGATGATGGAGGGTAGTCCAAAGTTGAAGAAGCAGCCGCTTGATCCGGATATACAGAAGGTTGTCGCGGAGCATGGAGGACTCTGGATTCAAGAAATCGACGCCGGGTCACGCGTTAAGAAGGGGGACGTTCTCGGTGAGGTGGTCAGCCTAGTTGGTGAGACCCTGGAGAAACAGGAGGCGCCTTGCGGAGGCGTCATCTGCAGCTCAAGGACATGCGTGACCGTGAACCAGGGAGACGTCTTAGCGCTGATAGCCAAAGTTTAACCTCGGTTCCTTGTATTACTTTTAAATATTATAAAAATCAGTCTTCACTATGGGAAAGTATTATTTAGCTGATATGACCTCCGTCGAGGCCGCTAAAGCCATCGAGGAGAAGAGGGTGATCATCGTCCCAGTTGGGGCCATCCACAAGCACGGAGACGGACCCATTGGCACGGACATGTTCTCATGCACGGAGCTTGCCAAGAGGATCGGGGAAGCAATACCCGACAAGGTGATTGTAGTGCCGACGCTCCCCTACGGCGTATCCAACGGCTCTGTTCTGCCCGGCGGGATCGACACTTCGTACGAGCCGGTCAAACAAATCATACAGGAAATTTGCCTCTCCTTCACCAAATACGGCTCAAAACACTTCCTCTTCCTATCCGGCCACGGTGGAAACGACGGAGCTTACCTAGCAGTAGCTAGCGAACTCAACAAGAGAGGGGCACTGGCAGCCCATGTACGCTGGTGGGACCTGATCATCCAACTAAAGGGTGACGTCAACCCAAACTACCGCAACGTAAACATACTCGAGCAAAGCGTAGACGCGGCCTGTGACAAAAATGACCCCTCAGTACAGAGGGATGGCGAGACTCGCACAGAGGCCTTTGGGTTACGCCTCCGGGACGATGTATTCTGCGATCGATTCACCTATCCCGATAAGATGAAGGGGACACTGATCTGCGCCGGATCCGACCCAATGATAACCCGAATCCCAAACGGCGTGATCTTCAAGGGCGGCGTCGCACAGATCCCACTACCCAAGGCCCCCATCGACGTTAATGACCCTGAGCCAGGGGACTGGCCCAGCATAGCCGACAAGGTATCAGCCGAGCAGGGCAACGACATCTTAAACACATGCAGGGACTGGATTGTAAAGTTCTTAGATGAGTTTGTCGAGCTAGAGATACCTGAAAAGTATCTCAAGAACTGAGAGAATCAGCCCCAACTCCCACTAACTAATATCTCCCCCTCCACTGTATTTTCTTTGATTCAAATGACGCCTCGAAGATTGATCATCACCGGCGGATCCAGCGGCATCGGTGAAGCCGTCGCCTATGATATGGCGAGGGATGGGTCATGGATGTTTCTAACCGGCAGAAGCGAAGAAAAACTCTCTAAAGTAAGCTTCGAGGTAGAGAGGAGGGGAGGAAAGGCCTTCTACAGTGCCAGCGACGTCGGCTGCGAAGCTACAGTCGAACGCATGTTCGATGACGCCATTAGACAGCTTGGATGGGTCGACGTCGTCTTCCTGAACGCTGGGGTGGGCTATTTCGGCAACCTCGAGTCGCTATATGTTGAGCAATACGATGAGCAGTTCAACACAAACGTTAGAGGTGTATTCCTATGGCTTCGGAAGGTCCTCCCGCTCATGAGGAGTCGCAACATGGGACAGATAATCGTGACATCATCCAACCTCGGGCTAGAGACATCGCCACGCGCAGGGGTATACTCGGCTACCAAACACGCCGTTCAGGCCATGACCTGGTGCGTAAGAGATGAGCTTGGGGGTACAAACGTTAAGGCTTCGACGATTAACCCGGGCTCCGTAGCGACTCCATGGTACAAGGGTAGAAACATGGATTTCTCAAATATGCTTAGTGCTGAAGACGTCGCAAGAACAGTTAGACACATAGTTGAGCAATCTGAAACAAGCAACATAGACCACATATTGTTGAAGCCCGGTCACAGCTAATTTCCATAAGCCAATTTTAATTAAATGAATCGCGCCACTCTCAGATACATAAAGGGTAATTCACGCGCTCACGCTAAACAGCTATATCATTATTGATTTTGTCTAGAATTTAATTTCACGATCAGGCATGGCTAAGGTATCTACTATAGAAAAAGTGGGGGCTTAGGGACTACTTTATCTCTCGTATGTCCTTCCCGATCTCGTATGTGACGTCGCCCTCCCATAAGGCTGGCGAAGTAACCATGTGCACGACCCCGTCAGTCGGAGCGATTATTTCCTCTATTATCTTTCCATTTAGGTTCCTAACTTCCCCCAACGAATCTCGCTCTTTGATGAGGTCCCCCGCCTTTACATGGGAGATGAAGAAACCACCCCTCTCGCTGTAAAGGTGGTAGGGGTTGAACACCTTCGCCTTATTAGGGATGTCGGGTTTTCCATCCATCATGCCTAGCCACTTGAGCGTATTCAGGCACCCCTTAACGACCATGTCAACTATATCGGTGGTGCACCTCCCCATCCCCCCCGCCTCAGTGCCCACAGTCATCGGCATGTAGCGTTGTGGTCGAGCTTGTGCATTGGGTTGAGGCTTCCTGACCCCCTCCCTAATCCACTCCCAACCGAAGTTGCGGGCCATTGCAAGGTTCTTATCGTCTCTCGCATCCTCGCCGATTCTACCATACATTGTGCCGACCATGACATCCTCCTCGAGGTCTCCTCCGTGCAAGTTGAGCCTGTACTCGCTCTTGCTTAGGACCTCGTTGTAGAACGTCACGGCGAGTTGGTAGCTGTGCTTGGGGTGACCAGAGCCTGTCTTTGGTATCTCCTCCACATAGCATGAGGTGAGGTCACGATAGTCTGCAGGGTTACCATGCATCCACCTGTACTCGAACCCGAGGGTGTTCACCATGGGCACGAGTATGATCCTCCCATTTATCTTGCCGGGGTCAAGCATCTCGATTAGCTTCAAGCAGCCCCCGGGGCCATTGTACTCTGAGCCATGCTCACCTCCGTTGATTACGAGCGTAGGCCCATCCCCGGCCCCATTGACAAGTGTCATCGGCACTTGGTGGAGGTATGCCGGGGTCTCATGGACGTTCAGAAATCCGTGAGTCTTTGTTCCTTTACTCGCCTCAAGGTCTTGAATCTTAAATACTTCGGACAAAAGGGTACCTCAAATTAATTCATTTTTGACGATACTAATATTTTTCTATACAACGGCCAATATGCGACCGCTAAATTAAGGCATTTATAGTCTTATGACGTTAAAGAAAATGTGGCTGTTTTGAAGAGGCTTGGGGGTAAGGTCATACTCGTCACTGGTTCGGGTAGAGGTTTCGGTAGGGGGATGGCATATTCCTACGCCCTTGAGGGCGCCAAGGTCATAGCCGTCGCTAGAACATCGCGTGAGCTTGAGACTTTAAAGAAGGCTGTTGAGAGTAAAGGGGGCGAATGCACCATATCCGCGACGGATCTCTCAAAGTTCGAAGAGGTGACTAAGCTCAAGGACTTTGTCGAGAAACGCTACGGACGCTTAGACGTCCTCGTCAACAACGCAGCTACGAGTCCTTGGAAGCTCTTCGAGGATACAACGATCGAGGAATGGGATAAGACAATCTCAGTTAATCTCCGCGCACCATTCGCGCTGAGTAAATTGTTCCTGCCCATGATGAAGAAACAGGGAAGGGGTAGCATAATCAATGTAACCTCGGCGTCGGCTCAGATAGGTTTCATAGCCGAAATAGGGTACTGCCCCTCAAAATTTGGCCTAGAGGGATTGACTCAGTGTCTAGCCATGGAGCTGCACCCATACAACATAGCGGTTAACTCTCTCAACGTGGCGGCTCCGGAGGGTAAGCGCCTAAAACCAACCGAGCTCACCCTAGATGAGGCGAGTAAAATGCCTGAGGAGCTTAGGGTCCTATACGCGGATGACGAGTCGATGGCGAACGCATTCTCCGAGGCCTGGAGTTTCCTAGCCCTCCAGGACACTCACGGGGTCACCGGTCAGAGATTAGGCACCAAGCAGCTGGCGGAGTATCTAAAGGCGAATGGCTGGGAGGCAGCCGTAGCCACATGGAGTGGAAAACTCACGAAGGTCGTGTACGTCACATATGATATACCCGAGAAGGTGAGGTACCAGACCCCCGAGGGAGGTATAAAGGAATTTTATTTCAATGAGAGATGATCAAGACCTCTCATACGCTAACTCTTTTTTCACGAAATTTACAGTATCATCGAAGGCTGGGTCGCCGGCAAGGTTTCTCGCCACAAGTTCGATCTTACTCAGAGACGAGCTTCCGATGCCACGCTCCTCCCCCACCTTGAATGACAGGTGCTCCCTAATTGGAAGATCCTCCATCCTGTGAGCCTTGTGTTGCTTCATGAGGCAGACTGCTACGGCGTCGGATGCGACGCTGTTGCTCCCAACAATAACTATCCCCGGTGAGGCCATCTCATCAAAGGTTGGTGGGCGACCGGTGTAGAACTTCATCCCGTCTGTCGCCACGAAATCTGCTGTAAACGTCAGGTTAAGGTCAATCATCTTGTTGATGAAGTTCTCATTCTGGTTGAAGTGGAGCCATTCCCTAGCGACGGGATCAATTAGGCCAACCGGCAACTTTAACGCAATTGTGAAGATGGGTGTTCGATGTGGCCTCATTATTGGCGTTAAGATAACGCGATCGGCCTCGTAGATTCTTTTTGGGATCCTTATGCCGTCCGGCCAAGCTACGCTCTTAGGAGGCTTAACCGTCACCCACTCCTCTTCCTCGAAGTAGCCAACTTGTATTCCCAGCTCATCTGCAACAGCCTTGATCCCCATGTTCTCTATTGTGTAGCGGGTGGGGAGGCCTCTGAATCGGCCTGAGGCATCTCCAACACATATTCTATCTGCTGGGAAGCCAGTGTCTATCAGTCCTTCAGCAATGACTCGCACAGTCTCATGGCTCGTGTTTCTCGGAAACGGGTCATCAGTGTTGCAGTTTGGCTTGATAATAATCTCGCCTTTGACTCCCTTGCATAGCTTACTCAAACCACCGATTAGCCTGAAAGCTTCTTTGAACCCCTCCACCCTATCGTTTGTTCTAACGATAGCAACGGTGTGTTTACCATTTGTAGTATAGGTCTCTGTTCTCATGTGCTTGTATGGCACAAGTGGTGCGTCGATGGGTTCCTTTATGAGCTTCTCATAAACCGCCGCGGAGCCTTCGGGTGTAACTATCATGTTTTCACCAGTTGATGTTAAAGGATTAACCATACCTGATTTTAAATAATTATATCCGGAGAAAGTTTTATCTCCACTTGTAAAAATCTCTGTTACGTTACACCTTGATTATAGATATGCATGTTCATCTTAGCCGAAGCCTACCTGAGGCGGACTGGCTCTCGAGGCAGTGGCCTAACACTCCCCAAAGGGAGCATACTGCTGAACAGTACATAGAAAAGATGGGTATATCTAACCCTAGGATAGATAAGGCGGTGATTTTTGGTTTCCGCTCCCTCACCAGTGAGTCACCCGAGGTTATGATGAGAGACAACGACTATGTGCTTGAGACGGTCGGGAGGTACCCCGACAGGTACATAGGGGCATCGCTAATTGATCCGAGTTGGGGTAAGAGGTCTATAGATGAACTGAGGAGGTTGACGAAGGCGGGCTTGCGGGTGGTTAAGGTTAAGTTTACCTCTGTTCATTTCCCAGCCAATTGTAAGGGCGCTGTGAGTCTTTTCAGGGAGATTGACGACCTCGGCGTTCTACCTGTCTGCCACACAGACTGGACGCATTGGTGCCACCCATCAATACTCGGTGAACTTGCTGAGAGGTTCCCTGACACTAGGTTCGTTATGCAGCACTTTGGCCTTTCACAAAGTCTTGATGTGATCAGCGTCGCTAAGCGACTCTCCAACGTCTATGCGGATACCAGCGCTGTGATTCACCCTAGGAATATTCTGAGGTTCATTGAGGAGGTTAGCCCAGATAGGATCATGTATGCATCAGATACGATTAGGTCAAATGAGAGGTTCCAGCCTCAAGACGAATTGAATAGAGTGCTTTGTCTCGGCCTCTCTAAGGAACTTGAGGATAAGGTGTTTGGTTCGAATGCTAGAAGTCTTCTAAGCTCTGTTGGGGTGAAACTATGATAGTTGACGTTCATAACCACCTGGGGTACGACCCAGCTAACGATGAGTCTAGATCCGATGAGGACCTACTGGACGAGATGAGGTCGTCTGGGGTTGATAGATGCGTCATCTTTCCCTTCACTACTAATCCCGATGTGCTTGAGCAAAACGAGGTCATAAATAGATTTTATAAAAATAACCCCGGAAAGATGATTGCCTTCGCCTCGATTAGCCCGAAGCTAATAGAGACAACGGATCTAATGTACGAGTACAAAAATAAGGGCTTCAAGGGGTTTGTAACTGACCCAAGGTTCGGAGTTGACCACGGCGAAAAACTGTTCCATGACGTTATGGAGTGCGCTTATATGCTTGACCTTCCGGTCTGGCTGCATTCGGATGACAAGGAAACAATCATGGTTCCCATTGGCCCGATGGAGAGTATGATGAACAAGTTCCCACAGATACGTTTCATTTTGAGCAGTGTCTACTACGACGCCATCGGAATTGCTTCGAGGCACAGGAACGTATTCATCGACACAGCTGTCTTTGAGCTTGGCCAAGACCTTGTCAAGGCGTTACAGCCTATTGGGTCTCACAGGATCTTGATGGGGTCTCATACTCCATATGGTATGCTCAAGAGGGAGGTCGATAAGGTAAACATCTGTGGGGAGCTGACCGATTACCAGAAGAGCTTGATTTATTGGCGAAACGCGGATAGACTATTGAATTTGTGTCCTGACTAATGTATCTCGATTTATCACTCATTCATCGTTAAGTAACAAGTAAAATATACTAAACTTCGCTGCTAAGTTGTTGAAGATGACCCGAGA
>Ga0315285_10003220_pt1 | contig 17077 bp, 41 predicted proteins | sample YL17G09_36_MG_FD_203698 | JGI IMG/M metagenome (GOLD analysis project Ga0315285, IMG submission 203698) | Sediment microbial communities from Yellowstone Lake, YNP, Wyoming, USA - YL17G09_36 | ecosystem: Environmental > Aquatic > Freshwater > Lake > Sediment | place: USA: Wyoming | collected... | reverse complement strand
TTCTTCAGGTTCCAGAGCTGGGCAGAAGGCGGCGGTGTAAACGACCACCCCATCCTCGATGGCCTTGTGAAGGCAGGGACAAAGGTACGCATCACTCTGGAGGTGCTATGAATTTCAGTCTGAATGAACAGGATACAATTCTCTGTGCCCTGAAGTACATGAAGGCCAACAGGGATGACGTCATCCGAGCCTTCTCAGAAGAGGATGATGCAACAGGCGAGAACACATGGCCTGTCGTTCTATCCGAGGAAGAGATAACAACCCTCATCAATAAGATTGAGAAGCCTGATACTATTCAGGTCTTTGTTGCCTTCGATATAGCAGGCCATGTTAAAGGCATCATGCTTGATCCTCCTTTGAAGCACCCTTGGTGGTCTTCATCCAGATGGATCGAGGTTCCTAAAGCTGATTGGGATGCCGAGAAGGTAACGACAGCAACTATTTTAAGCTATCAATACTCTGTTAATAAGGAAAGGAAGTCGCTATGAATAATGCAAGCTCAGCCCCGCTGTTGAAGACGTGGACGTTCAAGTCCTCTTCGAATCCTAATAAGGCTTACGAGACTCAGCTCCACTCGGACAACACTACCTCCTGCAACTGCAGAGGGTGGTGCATAGCCCGTGGAGAGTTCCGTACTTGTAAGCATACCCGCTGGGTAGAGGAAGGCGTCGCCGACCGCTACGCGGATGGAGTCTGGGAAAACCCGGCCACGACCCGTGCCCGCGAGCAGGCTGCTGCGGTCCCCGTGAAGCACGAGACCAAAGCCAAGAAGGCCAAGGTGGAGGCCAAGGAGTTCGTTGCTCCTGCCCGCCGTGTGGTGAACTGGCGTTAATATGGCTATCAACCATCCCATTTACCTCCAGAGGGCTGAGAAAGGCCCTCTGGGTAAGGTAACACTTATCGCTATCGTAGATGCCGAGTCTGTTGGTATGAAGGACACGGACGAATGTATCTGGATGATGGCAACAACTACTCCGTCATCCCTGTATACAGGTAACAGCCCGTCTATCTCTCTGGCTATTGATTCCAAGATGACCTCGGAAGAATACGTGGATAAATTAAACGAGTCCGGTGTGGGAGTTGAGCACACCCGTGGCATGGGCATCTCCGGAATACTTAAAGGGGCTTACTGGTTCATCAGGAAGACCAGAACAATCCTTGAACAAATGGGAGGTTAGTGTGAAACTCGAAAAGATTATTGCAATCGCTGATAAGGTTTACCCGGATGGCCTTGTCAAGCAGGCCTATAAGGAACAACAGATGAAGAAGGATGCAAGCGTCGGAGATGGCTTGGCGGAGTTCATTGCACGAGAGCTGGCCGACACCTATGACTCGAAGGCTTCCAGTCTGGATCAGATTCAGGAAGCCCACCGGGTTATGTCCCGTGCCCGCACCGAGCTGGGTGACGTAGCTATGGCCTTCTCTGACTGGACACCCCTACCCAAACGCCGGAGGAAGAAATGAAATACACCGTCATCGGTATCTACGCAGATAACAACCAGCCATGGAGCCACAGCGTTGAAGAGATCAATCCAACCCGTGCGGCTATCAAAGCTATCATGGATCTGTATGATGAAGGCCGGGGCGGAGGTGAGCTGGAGGAGATGTTCGTCGTCGATGTTATTGAGGGCGAGCACATGAGCGTCTGTCCTACAGGTTCAGGAGAGATCCTGAGTCTGGAAGACCTGAAAGAAATCCAGGAGCAGGATCCCCAATGAACAAACGCCTTCGGAAAATCAAGGCCACTCTGGATAAGGTTTACTCTGACTCAAAGAATCAGCCCAGTCAGAAATACCTGGCCGGGCTGAAGAATCTTCAAGCACGAGCAATCAGTCTGGAACCCAGACTCAAAGCAACCCTGACAGTTACAGCTCGATCCAAGATCGATCTTATTCAGGAGCTGAAGGATATGGTGCTCTCCATCGGACAAGAATTGAACTCTACCATTTGTAAAGAGTGCAACCGAAAAGGCTCGTGCCATTGTCAAGTGGGTGGGGGAACCAGTGAAGATGAACTCGAATCAGATTGGAATCTTTACAGGGAGAGATAAGTATGAATGAAACCTTTGCCGGATGGTTGAGAGAGAACAAAGACCACTTGAGTTATGAGTGGGCAGAGTTCAAAGCCAACTGTAAATTAGAAGGCCTGCCCGCAGGACGCTTCCCGGTATGGGCACGGGAGATTTACGAGGCCCGGTAAACCTGTTACACCTCAAAAACCTGTAGCACCTTGAAAACCTGTAGCACGCTTCAAGCCTGAAGCCCAGAAGGCTTGGCCGCATCCATAAGTTATTGATTTATTTAGTCTGGAAAAATTGAAATACCTGTTGCACCTTGAACACCTGTCAGACCAAGTTCCTTGGAGCTTGACAGAAAGGAACCTGAATGAAACGCACAATCGTCCTCACGAGTCGGCAGAGCCGGACGATAACTCTCACCCACGAGGGCGGGAGGATAACCGAGATCGTCAATGAGTCTGGTATCCCCTTCCCTTACGTTGTCGGACAGCCTTTCAATAGAGGGCTGGAGACTTGGGCAGAGAACCATAACTTCTTATACGATGGAGTTGATCTGGAGAAGCGAGACAGAAAAATTTTCGGTATCCGGATACAGGATGTCCCACAAGGACACGAGCTCCGGATGCTCTATCCACATAAGTTCAGATAAGGAGAAGCCTATGGCAACCCTACTCGAAGACATCACCACTGTTGCTAAACAAAATCTCCAGAGGGACGGCAGAATCCTTCCCGTCTTCTTCCTTATTAAAGGAGAGCAACTCGTGGTCGAGCCAAAACCAACAGTTATAATTGATGAAATGTTTCCGCCCGAACAATTAAGTGCGGAAGAATCCAAGAGTCGTGCCGTCTTTGTCATGGGGGTTCTTGCTCGGCAGGTACAAGCAGACCGAATTATAATGATCTGGGATGCGGCCTTCCGTTCCTATGAGAAGGGTACTGATTTCGATCCTCTTAATGCTCCTCTTACTTATCCGAAGTCCATGAGGACTGAATGCATCATCCTGAATGATATCCAGCTCCAGACTGGCAAGGATGCCACAGTCATCGTCCCCTACAAAGGCGGAGATGGAGAGCCGGTAGAGTTCCTGCCCAATACTTTTGACGGGATGGAATGTGAATCCCGTTTCACCGAATTAGCCATCCGAGGCTATAACAAGGCGGTATCCAATGGCTGAAGAAACGATCTGTTGCGAGCACTGCGGTCACGAGTACGACAGGCACATAGGATCAGAGTGTCCTAACTGCGGCCATAATAACCACGACCAAATGGTCGAGATAAAGACATATACCATACCCAAGTTCGAGATCACTGTTACTGTCAGCGAAAATGGTTTAGGGGAAATCTCCTCTGGCCTAAAGGAAGTTTTGATCGGATCGGAACCCTCGGAAAATGATTTTGAAATCCTTGGAGCTGTGCAGGCTCTCGAATCTTTAATCCTTGGACATGCCTGCGCCGGTCTCGACATCAGCTCCCCTGCATACGTCGCCGGGCTGGAAACCAGTCTGGAAGCTCTTGCTAATAATCTCTGAAGACTTCCTGAATCAAACCGTATAATACATTACAACCTTGTATAGGAGAAATCACTATGCACTTCCATGCAGAAATCTGGGTCAAGAATAAGCCGAAGAGTCTTCAAGAGGCACAGGGTATTGTTAAATCCATTGGGCATCTTGGGGACTGGAATCAAATCGGAGGCAGGTGGATGGGCGAGCATGATAACTATAAGCCTGAGAATAATCCTGCTAATTATGAAGTCTGTAACATATGTAAAGGGACAGGAACCCGGGACTGGGATAAGACGGATGACCAGTGGGCAAAGGATTGCCATGGATGCAACTCCTGCCACGGTACAGGAGTCTCCCAGAAGTGGCCGACCGAATGGAAGCCTTATGAGGGGGACATCCTTGAACTCTCAAAGGTAAGGGATAACCTCTCCTGCTACACTGTTGTCATCCATAAGGGTCGGCTGAATTCGTTTTTCCATTCCGAGGACTGGACAGGATCAGCATTTGTTAAAGGTGCTATGGAAGGTAAGACTGTCAAAGAATTCCTGAAGTCCAAGGGCATCACGGACGGCTACCTCATCACGGTTGATTACCATGAGTAAGGAGAAGACCATGAAGAACCTATTCGTCATCACCTACTGTAATGATCCTAAAATATTCGACATCGTTCGGTTTGTCGCGGAGGATAAGTTCATCGAGACAGACCTCCTCGCCACGAATGATAAGGCTGGACCCTTCAGCTCAATGCCGGACAAACGCTTCTTCACACCCGCAGTCTGGAAGCGGGCCATCCCGGTGAAGAGCTTGACCCCTTACAAGAAAGCTTTCCAGTCCACCGCGGAATTCAAAGGGCTTATATCTACCCGGAAGAAAGTGAAGAAGGTATGAAAGAGATTCTTGCCAGACTCACCGAGCAGGCAAAGACCTCCGGGGAAGGCGAGTTCAACTGCCTCATGGAGTTCCTGAATGACGCAGTTGCGGATGACCACGGAGAGGCCAACAAAGAACTACTGTCCGCCATCTGTGATCAGTTTATCGAAACCGCTTCTTATATAAAGAAGGAGATATCATAATGGCAATCTATGGGGATAAGAAACACACGAGCAGGGAAAGCGAAGCTACTGTATCTCTCTCAACTATACCGAGGCACGCCAAGTTTGACAAGCACAACCTGGCTACCTGGACTGACAAGCAGTTGAAAGCCTGTGCCCAGGGACTCTGGTGTTCTATCTATCAGTCTGAATGCTATGGCACTCACGACCTGATGGAACTGGACGCTGTGCAGGCGGAGCTGGAAAAGCGGGGCTTCGAGTTCCGGGAAGTAAAGTCACTCTCTATTGTAAAGGGGTAACAAATGAAATCATTCACCTGTCCCCACTGTAAAGTAAAGCAGTATCATGTTGGAGTGCTTTCAGAATGCACGCAAGAGCTTAACCTCGCATCCGATGACTGGAACAATCTGGATGTAAAGGATACTAAATACATCTACTGTCTGGAATGTGGGCAGAAGCTTCCTAAGTTGTATAAGAAGCTTGTTGAAGCCGGCATACTATTATAAGGAGAATTAAATCATGGCTACCATTAATCATGCAGACCTGTTCTTTCAGGAAGGCAATTCCGATAAAGTATACCATCTCCAGCTTATGTCTTATGGAGATGGGCACTCGGTAAACTTCCAGTACGGCCGACGTGGCGGTACCCTGAATGAAGGTACGAAGATTTCTGGTGCCACCCTTCAGGCCGCCACAAAAGTATACAACAGAATCCTCAATGAAAAACTCGGAAAGGGTTACCAGGAAATCCAGGCGTCAGGTGTGGACACCAGTTTCACCGGGCCGACGTATGCTCCGGCAACAGTCCCTTCCCGGACTGCCCGCCCAGCCCGGCCGCCTCAGACCCCCGGCTTCTCTGTCCCACAACGGCGGGTAGTTGATTGGGGGGATGAGGATGAAGTTCCTGCAATCAATGAAACTGTTGCTGAAGAGGCCATAGCACGGGAAGTGATCTTCGTCCCCCAACTTCTTAATGTAATAGAGGAAGAGGACATCGAGACCTACCTTACCGACGACCGCTTCTGTGCCCAAGAGAAAAAGGATGGCCGGCACCAACCCTTCCATAAGACAGCCGGCGAAATAATGGTCACCAACAAGAAGGGCCTGTCCATTGGGTTCCCGGAAAGCCTGAAGGCCGCCATCCAGACTGAAAAGGATCTCCTCGTGGATGCCGAGATCATCGGGGATAAGTTCTACGCCTTCGATATTCTCGAAGCCAATGGGGATGACCTCCGCGGTATGGGCTATGGAAAACGCTATGAGGTTCTGAAGACGCTCTTCTCCCTGTCCGCCTTCAACCACTCGAACATCGTTCTGGTACCTATGGCTGTCGGTACGAAAGCCAAGCGTGCCATGTATAACAGACTGAAGAGGGAAGGCCGGGAAGGCATGGTCTTCAAGCTCCTCGATGCCCCTTACAGTCCGGGTAAAGCACACGCTGCCATGTGGAAGTGTAAGTTCTACGCCGAGCTCTCCGCCCGGGTCTGTGAAGGCCGGGAAGGCAAACGCTCCGTGGGTGTGGAACTCCTCCAGACTGGAAATCGAGCCGACCTCGAAGGCCTGTGGAAGTTCATGGGGAACGTAACCATTCCTCCTAACAAGGATGTCCCCACAGTTGGATCTGTTGTTGAGATCCGTTACTTATATGTAGACGGGCCTAACGGTTCCCTCTACCAGCCTTTCTATAAGGAACTCCGGGACGACGTTGATCCCGGTGAGTGCTTGATGACACAGGTGAAATACAAACCACAGGAGGAATAATATGGGACTCGACATGTATCTGAAAGCTTCAAAGTATCTCGGCGGGTGGCGTCATTCAGAAGTCTCCGATATACAGTTCGGGAATACTCTGGCGGCCGCAGGATTCAGCCTGGACTCCGCCACCCCTGAAAGCCCATCCTTGACTGTCAATGTAACTGTCATGTACTGGCGGAAGGCCAACGCTATCCACGCCTGGTTTGTAGAGCATTGCCAGGGTGGAAATGATGAATGCCAGGAGTCCTACGTATCCAGGGAGAGTCTGGAAGATCTCCTGAAACTTTGTAAGGATGTCCTTCAGAAGAAGGATCCAACAGAACTTCCACCGTGTGAGGGTTTCTTCTTTGGCTCTACCAAGATCGATGAGTGCTACTGGGAAGACATCCAGTTAACCATTGATGGTCTGACAAAGGTTCTTACAAATGAGAGCCTGAAGAAATGTGATTTCTATTACCGGGCATCCTGGTAAGGAGGATACAATGGAACTACTCGTGGGAGTACACGTCCAGGGGGACTGGAACCCTGGTATCGATGCAGCACAAATCAGTCTGTATGATAAGCTCATCCAGAATATCCAGGAGCTTGCCAAGCGTGCTCGTCCCGGAGAAATCATCTCCGCCTTCGAGTCCTCTCCCAATCTGGGTACCTCGGATCTGGATCTGGGAAATCAACAGGTGATAGTTCTCGAAGAACTCTCCGAGGAGGAATCCCAACAAGCAGTCTTCGGGGAACTCATGGACGAAGGTCGCTCGGAGATCTGTGAACTCCATGTTGACAAGACGGACTTCTGGTGGAGCGGTGTCTTCAAGCACACGGATGTGCATTGGGAGACCCGCATCATTCCGCTGTCTATCCTGCCGCGGGTTGCGTCAAAGGCAACTACGCCCGCCGACCTGCTTACAAACCAAGAGATAGGGGACATAGCTAACCTGTGTACTAAGTTTTGCGGGGATGCTCAAATCCTGATTGTCTGCTTAAAGGAAAAAGAAAAAGATAACACAGCCATCATAAATAGGATCCGCAGAGATCTGGAAGATACCTATAAAAGGATTTGTGAAAGGAAATAACTATGAATGGTCTGAGGATTCTGAGTATCGACTGGGATTACTTCTTCCCGGATTCCTTTCCCTACGACTGGGGACATAAGGAGGTCGTGTTCTTCCTTGAAGCTATCTGGCCTGTCCGCCTGAACAACCACAATATCATCACAGGTGAGGAAGCCTTCAAAGCCTACAAGCCTTCCATCCCTAAAGACTTTTGGAAGCGTACAGTCAAAGGTGCGGCACTCCTCTATGTAGCAGAGTCCCACGCCAGTATCACGGCACTTCCTTTCAACCACGCCATCGTTACCAATCTGGATGCCCATCACGACTGCGGCTATGGACATTCCACCAGTCTGGAATGTGGCAACTGGGCACACCAGGCAGGCTCCAGGATAAAAGAGTTCCACCAGGTCTATCCGAGCTGGCGGAAGATCGGATCCGAAGGCCCGTCCCAACGTCAGCCTGATTCTATTATTACTGGCCTCCCGGAACAGGCAGACTACGACCTCGTGTTCGTCTGCAGATCCGGCTGCTGGACTCCTCCCTGGTACGATACCAGGTTCCAGGCGTTCCTGAAGCAGTCTGGAATGGAGACCCACTTCATGGACCAGTACGCCGGGAAGAACCGGTCACCGAACATGAAGGCTGCCAAAGTCCTGAAGGTTCAGATGGATGAGCAGTTCAGACAGCTCCAGACAGGAAGGAAGGTCGCATGATGCACATGGGAGATGATTTCTCAAGGCAAGAGGCAATCCCAACCCAGCAGGTGGCTCCAAATAAAACCTGTCCAGATTGCGGCGAGCCCGCCCCGGAAGAAACCGGGGATGGGGACGTCTGCTGTCAATGCGGTGGAATCTTCCATCAGGAAAGGAACTAATCTATGGCAAAGAAAAAGATTAAGAAATGGTCTGTTGATGTTAGCCGTATAGGATATGGCAACAACAGCATCGAAGTAGAGGCGTCCACCCGGAAAGATGCAGAACGGATTGCTCTCGAGAAAGCCCCCAGTCTGGATTATTCCGAGCATGACTCGGATTATGAAGTTCAGGGCTCAATGGAAATCGATTAACAAAGGAGAATGATAATGTTGTATCTCAGCCCCCAGCAGGTTACCGACCTAATCAAGCAGGCAGAACGCGAGCAGGAAGTAATCGTCATCCGCTGCGTGCGGAAGACGCCTGCCTCCAAACCTAACGGCCCGGGCATCGGCAGTCTGTATGACCTGCACTGCTCTACCAAACCTGCGTATGTGCCCCGCGGGTTCGGTAATCGGGAGGCTGAGGACCAGCGGACTGGAACCCTTACGGTGTTTGTTACCAACCGTAAGAATGTCCAAGGTAACTGGGGTGCCTGGCGAAGAGTGAATATCGTTGAGGTTCAGAAGGTAATCTTTAAATCCAACGAATACGAAGTTCGAGCCACGACCTTTTAAGGAGGAATATGGCAAAGAAAAAAGTAGTATACAGCCCTGTGGATGAGATGGCCGAGAAGGTAGCATGCCTGTTTAATCACGGCCTTAACAATAAAGAAGTCTATACCGATCTGATTATCCTTCGGTCACACAAGCCCGAGCTCCTGATCGGAGTCATCAGGAAACTCATGGAGGCCAAATGAAATTCCTTAATGGTGATCTCGCTACTGATGTTAAGGGAACTCGTGCAGACCCCAAGACACTCCGCCTTAAAGATGTCCGTAAGGATGAGTTTGATAACGATGGTGAGATTCTCTACACCATTGAAATCCACGACAACTCCTATACCTACGTCAATAAAGAAGACCGGAACAAGGATTACTCCGCCCTCATAGGGCTTATCCGAAAGGCCTCTTAAATGAGCCTCGCCCAACAGATCAAAGATGTCCTGGTCAGTCTGGCTGTCCAGGATAAGCTTCCCCAGGATCTCAACGATTTGGATCCAAGCATCTTTAAGCTCGCATTTGCAGGTGCCGTCTTCCCTGGTGAGATGAAGGACCGGTACGTGAGTCTGGAAGTCCCCCTAAAGGTTACTGGTCAGTCCATTGACCGACAGCTTCAGATCCAGGTAAAGCTGGATGATGAAGGCATGGTCATCGACGCTACCCTCGAAGGGGACAATGAACCCTGTGCCTCCACCTGGAAAACCTATCAAATGATGAAGGACGGTGAAGAATGAAATCCAAAGAAACCAAACTCGTTATCATCGACGGCTGCGGGGATGAACTCCTCGATGTGGTAATGGCCACGGTCAACTATGAACTTTCCGGGGACGGAGCAGTCCTCGTCCATACCGATGACCTGGGTCAGAGCAATGACACCAATGGCCTGGTCGAGAAGATCCTGGAACACATAAACGGACCTGAAGGGGCTCCCATCAGCAGACCCTATGAAGGTCTTATCCTTCTGAGGAGATAATATGGTCGAAGCCAAAGTCTATAATAGTAAGGCCAGCCCCTACATAGTAAAAGCCTTTGAGGCTTCTACCGGGCATATCACCCTCACGGATAACCAGTGCCTCCAGAGGGACTCAATAAGCCATAGTCCGGATCATAACCCCGTCCTGATTGTCTACCCCTACGAGTTTGGCTACTTCATATTTGTAGACATCAAGAAAGAGGAACAGCCGGACTGGCTTGCCTGTCTGGAGAAGGAGGGCTACTCCGAGCAGTTCAGAAACCTGGCCAAGCTTGCCCAGGATAACGAATGCAAATTCCTCCAGCTCGATCAGGATGGAATTGAATACGAAGACATCCCCAACTTCGGTTGGTAGAAAGGAATCATCATAATGAGTGGAGAAAAATTTCAATTGAAAGAATGGCTCCTGAAGGAAGGCTTTGAAGCTTCCAGTCTGGATGACCTGGTACATGACGCCGCCAACATCCAGGCCACCGACGCCAACAATGGCGGCCTGGATGCCCAACTGGACTTCCTCCTGGACACTTGCGGCTGGAGCATTGAAAATGTCCAGAACAACCTGAAAGGGGAATCATGAAACTCTACATTGTAGCCACAACCACATCCCTTGACGGGGATGTGGATCTCATCTGCGACATCATCCTTGTTACAGAAGACCCTGTAAAGGCCGATGGGATGGTTATAACCCTGGAGAACCGGGAACCTATCGAAGGCCTGGACTATGATCAGCTCGTGCCCTTTGATGGTGCCTGCAGCTTCGTACGAACCCTCAATGTATTAATAGGAGGATAACATGGCACGTAAGGTTTATGTGACCCTCACGGTCAAAGCAATCATCCTGGCAGACGACGATGCCAATGTCCAGGAAATAATCGACGAACTCGATTATAACTTCTCGGATACTACCGGCAAAGCCGAAGTCCTGGATACAACCCTCGAAGAATCCGAAATCACGGATTCAAAGTTAAAGGAATACGACAAGGCCACCGGGCCTTGTCCCTACTGTGGCCGGAAGGAGCACTGGTATAATGATGTGCCTCTCCGTGCCTTCTGTTGGGGCACAGAAAAGAAGCCCCACAGAGAATGGCATAAGAAGGTTCCCGGGAAACTACAGCCCTATAAGGAAGCCTAACTACCTCGGAATGGGCAGGTTAGGAACCCAACCACAACCCGTTGCGGTGCATCTGTCAAGAGGCCACAAGATACAGCGGCACGCATAAGTATCTCAAAAAAGGTTACTTAGGACTTGACATTCACTTAATTATGTGCTATATTTATTATAGCAAGGGGCAGATCCCTTTGTTTTGTGTTTGTGGTTTACGCGGACAACGGCACGCCTTTCTAACCCTGAGGCGTGCCGTTGTATTTTTACCCACCAAAAAATTTTCTGCATAAAACAAATACCCTGAAGCATCAATCTACTGGAGGTAACCATGGCGAAATCCTATCGTCCTCAGCACATCCTGTCCTCAAATACCAAAACAGGCTGCAGCATAAACCTGCCTATCAAACATCACTGCAGGCCAACCAAGAATTGCAGCAAGACTTGCTACGCCCGCTCCGGGTATACAGCCCTGCCCAACAGCCTGCGTAAACAGGAATGGGTATCTAAGTACCTCAGCGGAGGAGACATATCCGAGCTCATCCGGGAGTGCTCCTCGAAGACTGCAGTCCGACTGTCCGGTACCGGCGACATCCAGACTGAACACCTACCCAACCTGTTGAGGCTCGCTCGTGCGTGCCCGGCCACCCAGTTCTGGGGCATGACCCGGAAGCTCGAAATCGCTAAAGCTCTTAATGGAGAACTCTCCAACCTACGCTTGATGGTATCTGTTGACTCCAGCTCGCCGAAAGCAGTCTGGAAGTACAACGGTACCCTGTGCTACGGGCCACGTCTAAAGACGGACCGCGTGCCAAACATGAAGAACCTCCGCACAGTCTTCCCGTATCACTCCCGCGGCCGGGTCGTGAACGATATGCCCACCCACCCGAAAGACTGCCAAGCAGTCTGGCACAATATTGACGGGTGCCTCCAGTGCCGGCGCTGCTGGACCTGGAAGTAATAGGACCTGTGGGGCCGTGGTTGCAAAGGCAACTACGGCCACCGCGACCCCAATTCACCATTCATGAATTCTGAAAGGATCTCTTATGACCAAGTCTTTTGAAATCTATTTTAGCGATCTCTCTCCCGAGACCCAGAAAAGATACCTGAAATTCCAGGGGGTATCTTCCGCTGAGGATCTCAATGCGGATATATTACCCCTGGCAATCATAGAAGTAGAGGAAGAATAATCATGGCCATCATAAAAGGCTCCTTCGTATCAGTCTGGGAAAAAGGTACAGTCCAAACCGAAGGTACCCTGGACACGGAAACCGGTGCGGTGACCGCAAAATCCGTGGATACCGGTGACCTGGGATCCCTGGAACGGGAATACTTCGAGGATAAGGATGGTAATGAATATGAAGTCTGTACCGAATGCCACTCCTATATCCTGAAATCCGAAATGAACCCCGATAAGGTAGGCAATGGCCTACACGAAGATAAAGTTTGCAGTAATCCAGACTGCGAATCCAGATAACCACCCCTGGGAGGCATCATGATAAGTAAAATTGAGGTCTTCAAAGGCACAGAGAAACCCTACCGGGTCTATTTTGCAGGCCTTAAAGACCTCCCGGAATTCAAAGCCAAAAGATTCAAAACCAGGCAAGAAGCCCGGGACTACTCCAAACTCTGTCTGCTGAAGTTCAGTCTGAATAACGACGCCCGCGTAATCGAAGCCCTCGGGGGACTCGAACCAGTGCGTGCCGCAGCGGACGTAGGCGTCGAGAACCTGGATCAAGGCCAGTACGAGAAACTCTTCGAGATCTACCAGATTGAAATGCCATACGGTACCCAAAAGGCACGGACCGGGGACCCATTCCAATTCATAAACGATAAACTGACCGACCTGGCTTCCAGACTGGTATCAAAAGAGGAGGACTAAAATGGACCACGAAAAAATTAAAGGCCTCACCCTTTATGGCCTGGATCAATGGCTCCAAAAGGCCAAAGATGCTACCTCAGCCGACATCCATACCCTTTGTATCGAGGAAAACGGCCAGCACGCCGGTGTTGACATCCACGTAGGATACTCCATACCAAGAAAAGACATCAATAACCGGGGCTACTATGAAACTAAGATCCAAGTACCTCGTACCGGGGAAGTTACGGTAGGGAAGCCAACAAGAGTCTGAAGAATTCCCCAATCAAGCCGTATAATACATTACAACCCTGACATCCGAAAAGAGATCAAGAAGGCCAAAGCCATCAATAAACTCTTCGGAAATAAGAAAATGGAGTCCAAATCATGAATATAACCCGCGTCCAGATCCATCTGATCCGTGGATCCCCACAAAATAAGCTCAAGGCCTTCGCCGATATCATCATAGATGATGAATTCATCATCAAAGGCCTGGCCATCCGAGAAGACGCCGAGGGGTACTCCTTCGTTACAATGCCCTTCAAACTCCGCCCGGCAACAGAAAAGGATAATGCCCGCCGCGTCATGCGCCAAGGGAATGAAGTCCGGGAAGACGTCGCCCACCCCATCAATGAAAATTGCCGACAGTATATTGAAACCAACGTACTCGATGAATACGAGAACGTCCTGACCAAACTTGCCAACGCCAAAGGGGCATCACATATCCAATGAGAACACCAAGAATCGCCACCGAAGGCCTGCATAAATGTGATAACTGCAGCAAAATCTTCGATGCCATAGACCTGAAAGATATCGAAGACCTGTCCCTGCGGATAGATGCAGGCGGAATAGTCCCGTCCGGGGATTGCCCAGACTGCGGAGCCCTGTGCTATCCCTATACAAAGGCCAGGAACTTCAATCAGGCACCCTTCAAAAGATGAAAGGCTAAAACTATGAACCAGGCAGACTTCTTTGACCCCAATAGAAAAACCTTCTCCAGCCAGGCCAAACGAGTGGTCAACTGGAACGATGGTACAACAGAGGCTGCTGAGGAGATAGAACCCATGTCATCCAATATCTTCTTCTATCCCAACAGGCCTACCCTGATCCCACCGGATCCTATCAATCCCAGAAATCCCAAACCGGACTACATAAATGGGCTCGAAAAATCCGGTACCTACATCGCCGAGAAGAAATACAATGGGGATAATTGCTATATGTATAACCCCACAGAGTTCTGGAACCGGCATAAAGCACGCCACCGGTACCAACCCTCCCCGGAAGTCCTGGAAGAACTCCAGAAACTCCCCGGGAAAGCCCATTATAACGTGGAACTCGTGAACTACAGAACAAAAGGGACCAAAAACCTGATCATTGTCCACTGCGTCATGGTCTGGAAAGGGGCACCCCTCATCGGGAAGACCTGGGGCGACTCCAGAAAAATCCTGGAAGATATCGTAGATCCCAATAATAAACACGTCATCCTGTCTCCAGTCTGGAAGACCGGCTTCTGGGAACTCTACCAGGACGCGGATGGCCTCGAGATCGAGGGAATCATCCTTAAGAACCCCAAAGGTAAATTAATTTTCTCCACCCAACCAATCCCGGATGTATATTGGATGTTGAAGATCCGGAAACCTTGTAAGAAATACCAGTTCTAACCAAGGGGGATAGGTGGCTTATCGGAAAATTAATGTTCAAGAGTACATTGGAAAGAGGTACGGCCGGCTTGTTATTACCGGCCGATCTCTTATTGATGGGCATAAAGGGAAAGGTTCTACATGGGACTGCCTGTGTGATTGTGGAAAGACTATTCAGGTACTCTCAGGGCATCTATTTGATAGTCCTTATCGAGGTAAAGTCAGAAGCTGTGGGTGTCTCCATGATGATAACTCCAGGCGATTCAGACCCAAAGGAGAAACTGGTGCTTGGAAATTGTATAGAGACTACCAATACAATGCTAAGAATAGGGGCTTAGAATTCACTTTAACATTTGAAGACATTAAAAAGATTTCATCAAGTAACTGTGTCTATTGTGGAGCACCACCTACCAAGCTTGTAAAAATGCATCATTGTAAATCAACCTACAGTAATTATCAATACAATGGAATTGATAGAGTTGATTCTTCTAAGGGCTATATCATTTCTAATGCGGTACCCTGTTGCTTTGTTTGTAATCTAATGAAGCGCAACTTTCCAAAAAAAGTTTTTCTAAAACATATTGCTATCATTTTTAAACGCTATGAAAAGGAGATAGATCTTAATGAAAATCTTCCAGACATATTAAATTTTGTACACTTTAAAGGACCTAAAGAAATCTCAGATCAAACCGTATAATACAATATCACCTTCATACTCATAAACCAAGGAGCCTAACTATTATGGCAAATGCATTCGGAGCAATCGCAAAGCCGGCAACCACCGGTTCCAAGACCGCTACCAAGAAAATCACAGCAGCAGTCACCCCCAAAATCAAAGTCCTTGTGGACGAGTTTGTCGCCAACAAGGCACAGATCAAAGCCCTCGAAGCCCGCCAGGCCGAGGCCGAATCAGCCATCATCGAACACGTCCGCCCCCAACAGGACACGGAAGCCTTCGCCGGGAACTTCTCCAAGTCCTTCCTGGTAGCCGGGGTAACCTCTGAGGTTACCTATAACACCTCCGACCGGTTCTCGGTATCCCAGGAAGAAGAAACCCTCAAAGAGCTCAAGAAACTCATAGGGGAAAAGAAATACGGGGACTTCTTCGAAGTGAAGCCCACCATCGCCCTCAAGGACAACGTCGTGAAAGACGACGCGATGCTCAATAAGATCGCCGCCGCCTGCGAGAAAGCCGGCCTGCCCATCGCCGATATCTTCAATATGACCAGCAAGGTCGTTGCGAAAGATGCCCTCGATGAGAAGCAGTACACGCTTCCTCCCGAGAAACTCCCCTTCTTCCGGGCACTCGTCAAGCAGAATAAGCCCGCGTTAAAGTAACAGACCGTCACATAAAGGCCGATAAACTCCAGGGTTTGTCGGCCTTTCTTAATTTTAATGTTCCAACTTGATACAACAAGGTATAAAACCAGGAGGGTACCCTAAATGACCCGTCAATACTATTGCCAACCCGATCTGCAGGCCGGTCGTTTCGCCAATTATAAGAAGGCCGAAGCCATCACGTCCAAATGGGAGCCCATAAGCCCCAAGGATCAGGAACTCTGCGGCAATGTCCGCCCCAATTTCAATACAGTCACCAAGAAATTCGTCTTCGGAAACCATGATTGCTTCTCCAAAGGGTATGCCGGCATGTGGGAAGCCATCTCAAGTGCCCTCCTCCTATACAGACTGCTCTGTCTGTATAAAGCACCCGTCGAAACCTTCGGCCCGGATGGCTACAAGGTGATCTGGTGGGTAGCATTACGGCATAAGGAAACCGGGGAAGTCCTCATGTTCGGGGAATGGAAAGGTGCAGCAGGTACCTGGACTCGCTTCCATGACCACAAAGAACTCCCCAAGACCTTCAAAAGGGATACCCTGTCCCTCATGAACCTGCTTATCAGCGACCAGTGCCCTCATCCCTACGACGAACTAACTGCAGGCGGCGTCGCCTAATACAATTGCCCTCCATCCCCCGGGTCTCCACTGCCTCCCCATAAAGGACGGCGTGAGGGATACCGCGGGTGGGGGCCTGGCCTTCTATAGGCCCGGGAGATGCCTATTTTAATCTTCCTAACCACAAGGAGCATCTATGCACATCAACCTGCTTGATACCCATAATGATAATGGGGGAAACAAAACCATCGAAGTGAAAGGCAAACTGAAAGGTCGAGGCACACTCCTTGATGATGTGAGTAATGACAGTGGCAAAGCAATCCTCCATTTTTATAATGGTCTTTGGTTCGAGCCCAATATACCTGAGACCGGATGGTTGGAATTTGAAATCGGTAACGCCTAATATTAGTATATAGTTTTACAGCCAGGAAAATTCCGTCACAGAAGAGTATTAAAAACGAAATCAAAACGCGTAGCGTAATGAGATCGGGATGAAGGGCCGGGACTTTTGAGGCCGCGGGTTTTGAAAATGAAAAAATTTTTTGTAAAAAACACGTCGAAAGATCCCGGCCTTGAATGGGGTTCCTGGCCTGACCTCTGGGATGGCTGTCGCCCTCCCTTCCTTCCTCAGTATGCCCCTAACCATTCTTGTAAGTCACGCATTCTGAGCCACATACGGAAAAAATACCAATTATAAATACCCTGTAGTCGAGAAGCGATAGCTAACCCACGGCCTTTAAAACCTAACCTATTCGGGATGGGGGACTTATGAATAAGATATCTTTAAAGCAAATACCATTTACGTTGGATCATTTGAAC
>Ga0315285_10003219_pt1 | contig 17078 bp, 10 predicted proteins | sample YL17G09_36_MG_FD_203698 | JGI IMG/M metagenome (GOLD analysis project Ga0315285, IMG submission 203698) | Sediment microbial communities from Yellowstone Lake, YNP, Wyoming, USA - YL17G09_36 | ecosystem: Environmental > Aquatic > Freshwater > Lake > Sediment | place: USA: Wyoming | collected... | reverse complement strand
ATGACGGTGGAAGTGAAGGGCGATTTTCACACCGTGAAGTTCGCCGGCCACGGCCAGGACCTGATCGACTCATTCACCTTCACGGCAGGGCAAGGCGGTTTGGCGGCCTTTCCCACCGAGCCGGCCGGCCGCGCGTACGCGGGCAGCCCTATGGCCGGCCATTTCGGCCAGCTCTGGCTGGGCGCTTCCCCCTCCCAGTTCAGCACGCTGGTCGCTGCCTCTCTGAAACTGGAAAACGGCGTCGAGCTGCGGAACAACGAGGTAGGCTCCGCGGTGCCGCTGGGCATTGCGCCGGGCGACCGCCAAGTCAAGTTTGACTTCGACCTGTACGAGACTGACGACGCAGCCACCCAGGCGCTTTACGTCGCCGCCCGCGATCGAACTCCAGGGACTGCATTTCTGCAGCTCGGGGGCGCGGCCGGACACCTGTTCGGGGCCTATATGAAAGCGATCGTCCCTCAGCCCCCTCGCTACGATGACGGCGCGCGCCAGCTCAAATGGTCGTTCACAGGCGCCCGCGCTTCCGGCTCGGCGGACGACGAGCTGTGGATTGCCTTTGGGTAGACGATCGGTGTACCGCCGGCGTCCCGCCGGCACCCCGTGCCCGTCCGCTGCCCGTCATGGGGTTGCCGGCGGGACGCCAGCGGTACAACTGGTTGGAAAGCAGGCAAAATGGCCTACACGCATGCCACCAGGAAGACGATAGCCAGCCGGGCGTGCCCCGGCGTCAGCTTCACCGTTCGGCGCGTCTCGTATGGCCGCCGCAAGGCAATTGCCGAGCAGCTCAAATCGGTGAGCGCGGGCGAGGAGGCGAAGGGGTTGCGGCCAGCTTCCCAGGCCGTCGGCGTGATCCGCGCACTGATGGGGGCGATGCTGGTCGATGTCGGCGGGTTGGAACTGGATGGCCAGCCGTACATAGGCCGCCTTCACGGCGACGACCGGGACGCCGCCATCGAGGAACTGATCGATGCCGCGCCGGAACCGCTCATCGAGGACATTGCAGCGGCGCTGCTCGATGAGCTGCGGCTGAACGGAGACGCGGAAAAAAACTCCGCGCCGCCTTCTGGTACTCCGCCCGCGGAGACGGAAGGCGGTTCTGTTGCGCCGAATGCGAGCGGGATGGGCTGTGGGCTGACCGGAACTGCCGCCGCTATCACCCCGATTCGGTAGTCGCCGCCCGGCCGGTATGGCGGGCGCCGTCGAAGCCGCCGCTGGTGCTTGACGAGTGCCCAGCCTCGTTCATTTCCCTCAGGTCATTGAGCCTGGTTCACGACTTCGGGATGGCGAAGCTGACCGGACAGCCGCCGCTTGCCGCCGGCTTCTACCTATGGCCGGCGCTGCTGGTCGATGCCTGGGCGGTGCTGGAGCGCGAATGGGCGCAATGGCGGCGCCACAACGACGAATGGGCCGCGGATAAGAGCAGATGAACACGGCGCGGCACAAGGGAGCGGCCCCAGAATCGAGGTCCGCGGACGCTCGCTCACGCTCGCGGCTCGGTTGCGTCCCCGGCTGAAGCACAGGCCAAGAACGTCTAGAAGCGGATGGCTCGCAGTCACAACTCGACGCTCGCGCAATTGCTCGCTGCGCTGCCCGGGCGATTGATGCCGGCGGGTATGGAAACGGCGGCGCGCGAACTGGTCGCAGCCGCGTCCAGCCATACCCGAGCAGCCGAAGCCCTTGCGGCCGCAGCCGAGGCGCTGGCATCGGCGGCCGATTCGCTTGCTGCCGCTGCGGGCAACGGGGACGCTGGGTCCGGGACCGGTTTCATCAGCCAGGCCTTCAGCGGCAGCCTGGGCGATTTGCTCAAGCGGCCTTCGACGATTGCCGGCTCAATCCGCAGCCTCATCGGCGGAAAAACTGGAGCCGTCGCGGGCGCGGCAACCGCCGGCGCGATATATGGCGCACAGGGAGCGGGCTTCGGCGTTGCCGGTCTGGGCACAGTCGCCGGCGGCCTGCTCGGCGGCGCCCTGACGGGCGGCCTGGCAGCCGCGCTTCTTTTTGGATTGCCCAAGCTGTTTTCGCACGGGCAAACGCCGGCCGAACGGGCAGCGGAAATCGACCGCATTCTGGAAGGGCAGCGGTTCTCTCTCCCCGAGCCGCTGGAACGAGAGCTAGGCTTCGGGCGGGAAGGGTTCGGACCAGTGGACTACGGCATTGGCAACGTACCGCGAATCGCGCCGCAAATGCAGGTGAATGTAACCGTGAGCGCGATGGACTCGAGCTCGTTTCTCGACCGCGCGCCGGACATCGCCGATGCCGTCCGGCGCGCCATGCTCGACATGCACCCCATCAACATGCTGGTGCGCGAAGCGTACTAATAGGCTGTAGGCTGTGGGCTGTAGGCTGCAGGAAAAGCTGAATGCTGCTGTGCCGACAGCCTATAGCCCACAGCCCACAGCCCGATATGCCCGGCACTTTCCCAACCCTGAGGACCGGCGCCATCGCCCAATACCCGCTGACGCGCAAACTTCACCTGGGCGCTGAGGTGGTACGGTTCCTGGACGGATGCGCCCAGGCGTACCGCAATCAGACAGCGGCGCGCCAGCGGTGGGCGATCGACCTGGCGCTGCTCAACGAGACGGAAGTGGGCGCGCTCAGAGAGTTCTTCGAGGAGCAAAAGGGAGCCTGGGGAACGTTCCGTTTCACCGACCCCTGGACCGGCACCGCGTTTGACTCGTGCTCGTTTGACGATGACGTCTTCCCGGAGCAACAGGACGCGGAAGGCCGGTACGCCATCCGCCTCGTGATTCGAGCCTGATCAGAGGCCAGAAGACAGGGGTCAGTAGTCAGGAGGCTCCTGACTTTTGAGTCCTGACTCCTTCCGAAAGCCCATAGGCAGATGCCGAAGGTCCTGTCCATTCGTGGCGATTTTCCGATCGCCAGGGAAGCATGTTTCTTGACGCGCCGAAACTGCCTGGATGATGGGACGGAATATCGCACACCGGAACAGGCGGCGCCCCTTTATCGCTGGGAAATCGACCTGGGCGGGCGCAGCGACGCGGAACTGCGGGAACTGGAAGACTCATTCCTGGCGCTCGGCGGACCGTACGAGAGCTTCGTTTTCCTCGATCCGCTCACAAACCTGCTCAAGTGGTGCGAGGATTTCAGCCAGGCTGTCTGGGCAAAGTCGCACCCGGGAGATCTGGCGGTGGTCGCGGGCCTTGCCGACCCGCTTGGCGGGAATGGCGGCCGGACCCTCATCAACTATGGGCCGGTAGCAAATTCCCTCAGCCAGCAATTGGACGCCTCCCCGGCCGGACTTCAATTCACAGCCAGCATCTGGCTCCGGTCCGCCACGGCGGCAGAGGTTCAGCTCGTTTTGCACGACGGGGGAGCAGAAAGCCACTCGGTGGCGATTGTTTCCGGCTCGAGTTGGCGCCGCCACTGGCTGACTGCCGTCTTCAGCGCCGGAGCGGGGAACAAGACGGTGTTTCGATTCGATGTGCCCGTGCTAGGCACTCTGGAGGTTTTCGGCGCGCAACTGATGGCGCTTCCCTCGCCGGCCCCCTACTCGCGCACCACCACGGTCTCCGGATTTCATCCCCATTGTCGTTTCGCGAACGACGTTTTCTCGCACCGCCTGGCCGGCTTCGGCCAGAACGATTTGCGTTTGTCGATTGTCGAATTCGCCTGACCAGAGGGTCGCAACCTGAATGCTCGACCCCATCGCCATCCAGAAGGAAAAGGAACTGGCCGAGACGCCGCTGTTGTTGCTCGACCTGACGTTCGGCGACGGCACGGTTTACCGGTGGGCCACGCACGCGGCCGACTACGGCGACTGCCAGTACGAAGCGCGCGTTCTGCGCCACAACTTTTTCGAGATTCAGGCGATGAGCGAGCAGGGCACCGACCGCATTCCGCGCCTGACCCTGGTCCTGGCCAACGCCGACAGCCAGATGTCGCAACTGGAGCAGGGCAAGGGCTTCAAAGGCGCAGACCTGACCGCCACGCTGGTGTTCTACGACCTGGCGGCCGGCCAGGCCGGACCCGATTCCCTGGTGGTCTTTTCCGGTTATTGCAATCCGCCGGAAGAGATCACGGACCTCCAGCTCAAGGTTACGGCGGTGAACCGCATGAACCTGCAGCGGGTGATCCTGCCGCCGGTGAAGCTGCAGCGGCGCTGTCCATGGCGGTTCCCTTCGACGGCCAGCGAAAGGCAGGCAGCTGCATTCGACCCCAACTCGCTGTTCTACCCTTGTGGCTACTCGGCGGATGTGCCGGGAGGCCGTGGGCGGTTCGCGTCGCCAAACCAGTGCTTTTCGTGGTGCGGATATAACCGGCAGGCGTGTATCGAGCGGGGCATGTTCAACCACGATGCCGGCGCCACCCTGGCCGCGCCCGCCGGGGCGGGCGCCACCAGTATCCTGGTGACCGCCGACCTCGGCGACGCCGGACAGACAATTGATGTAGGAGGCGGCGCCGATCCGCAAACCCACTTCGCGGCCATGGAGGAAGTGCGGATCACCGCGAAAGATGGCAACCTGTTGTTTATCTCGCCGGCGTTGCGCAGGTCGCACGCGGCGGAGGAGCCGGTCGGCCGCCCCACCCGGCGTTTCGGCGGCATGGAATACGTGCCCGAGGCGATCGACGTTCGCCCCTTCGGTTCGCCTTTCTTTACCAAGTCGCCGGTGTACGGGGCGGCCGCCCGCTACAACGACCACATCCCGTTGGCTTACGGCACGGCCTGGGTCGAACCGGTCGTCACCGTGCTCCGAAACGACGGCAACCTGACCCGGATGGAGGCCATCGTTTCGCTGGGCCGCATCTCGGGCATCCTGCGGGTGGTGGTCAACGACCTTGAGATTCCGCCGGCCATCGCCGGCCGCGACATGACCGGTTCCGGCTGGTACACACTGGTTTCCGACGGCGGGCCGTGGGGCGGATTCGACCTGAACTTCACCGACCGGCAGGGCAACCCGCAAGGCGACCCCTACGGCTCGATCGCCTACCTCTCGATCATCGTCCCGAACCAAGTAAACGACGGCAAATCGGTTCCGCGCGTTCATGCGCTCGTCAACGGCAGATTGCTGGAGACCTTCTCCATCGCCGGGCAATCGCTTGGCTACAGCTTCACCAACAACACCGCCTGGGTGCTGCTCGACCTACTGAAGCTGGCTTCTTGGGAAACCGGCCAGATGGACCTGGCCAGCTTCGCGCGCGCCGCGACGTTTTGCGGCGAGCTGATACCGGCCACCGACAACGAGGGCAATCCAGTCAGCGTGCCCCGCTTCCAGTGCAACCTGGTGCTGCGGCAACGCCGGAACGCCGCGGAAGTGGTCCAGGGCGTGAGAAGCAACGCTCGGCTCTATTTCACGTATTCAACCTCCGGCAAACTGCAGGTCGGCGTCGAGAACACAATTGCGCTGGAGCAGGCAACCCTGCCGTACGGCTCCAACGCCACTGTCCCGGTGGCCGGCGGCTGGCCGGCCTATGTTTATTCGGAGACTAACGGCACGATCGTCCGGCGGGCGGATGGCTCCTCCAGCGTTCGGGTGTCTCGCCGCCCGATTAGCGATACGCCCAATCGCCTGGCGTTCGAGTTCCAGGATGTGTTCAACCAGTATGTGCAGGATTCGTTCGCGATCGACGATGTGGACGACCAGAAGGCCGTAGGCCAGGAGATCTCGCAGACACTGCTGGTGGAAGGAATCCCGACCTTCGATCAGGCCGCCCGCGTAGGAAAGTTTCAGATCGACAAGGCCGTCCGGGGCAATACATTCGTCGAGTTCGAAACCTCGATTAAGGCGGTCGGGCAACAAACGGGCCAGATCATAGCGCTCGGCTACGCGCGCGAAGGCTGGGACAACCAGTTGTTTCGCATTCTCCGGATCGCTCCCCAGCAGAATTATCGGCGGGTGCGCATCACCGCGCAGATCCATGACGATGCCTGCTACAGCGACGCGAATACCGCGGGCCCGGCCGCGGGCAGCCGCAGCCGGCAGGCGCGCCGCGGCCCCCGTCCGCCGAATCCGCTGATCGGAACGGAACCGCGCGCCGACGGCGACATGAACTGGGCGATCGAGGAAAAACAGTCTGTGGAGGCGGATGGCACGGGCTCGGTGGAACTGTCGGTGGGCTTCGCTGTTCCCGCGACATCGGTCTCGGCGCGTACGGGTCCGCCCACCGCCGACCCGGTGGCCACGGCGCAACCGACGGGCGGCTCATTGGCAGGCGGCCAGACGTTGTTCTACCGTCTTACTGCAATCGATGCGGACGGCCAGGAATCCGCGCCGTCCACCTTCGTCGGGGCCGCGATTCCGGAAGGCGGAAATACAAACGCGGTGCTGCTGACCGGCCTCCGGTTCGATTCCGCCGCCAGCTCGTTCGACGTCTACCGCGGTTCGACTCCCTCGAAGATGTTTCGCATCTGCGAAAGCCAGACGCCCGCCTCCACCTTTCGGGATACGGGATTCGAAGCTCATCCGGTTCCTCCGCCTGATGTGTGCTTCGACCATGCGGTTCTCTATTGGAAAAGGCAGCTCCTGGCCCCAGTGACGGCGGATACCTGGAGTTCCGAGACCATTGGCAACTCGGCGCTCGAGTTGGTGCCGGGCGAGTTTGCCGGCTGCCTGGTAAGAATCGCGGAGGGAACCGGCGCCGGCCAGGTGCGCATCATCGCTTCGAACACTGACACCGTTCTGACCATCGACCCGCCGTGGGCCATTGAGCCGGGCGCCGGCAGCGTTTTTTTCGTCGAAGAACCGGATTGGAAGTCGGGCAGTTCGGCTGTTTCCAGCCCGGCACGCTTCCGGGTTCCAAACCGCAAGGATGAAGTGCTGCTGGTTCAGGGGCGGGCGGCCGACGCACAAAACGTTGAGTCACCCGAATTGCTGGCCGCGGTTACCGCCTGGACCATCGGGGGCGTCGGCGCAGGCATCACTGACACCGGCGTCCCGCCGGAGCCGGTGTTTGGGGTCAGCACCGCGCGCGACGGCAATCTCACGGTTGGCCCCATGGCCTTCGGAACACTGACAAACACCAGCGGGATCACCAGCGCCACCTGCCACCTCTTTTACGCGGACGAGATCGGCGGCGCGGCAACCGAGGTGGCCCAGCCGGGCGGGATCGATTCCGATGACACTTCTTTGGAAGTCTCCTCTTCAGCCGGTTTCCAGGCGGGCGACCTGGTAGTGATCGGCGAGGAGATATGCGGCATCGACCAGATCAACGGGCTAACCTGGACCGTGAGGCGCGGACAGAACAGGACGGTCCCCGCCTCCCATCCCTATGGCGCCCGGATCGATCTGCTGCGAGTAAGGACGCTCGTGCTTCCGATGGAACCAGGCCTGATCGGTTCGCCGTGGGCCAGCAGCACGTCCAGTTCAGTTCGGCTGCCGTGCGCGCGCCTGGCCGGCGCGGAATTGTCCGCCACCAACTCTTTCGGCAGCGGGCCGGCGGCCTATAACAACTACCTGGGCGTTGTGTCCGACCCCGGCCTGCCGGGCTCTCTGCCCGGACTCCGGACGAACTGCGGCGGACAGTACACGATGCAGATGGTAGGCATCGTCTACCCGGCGGCCCAGCCCGGCCCAGACATCATCGTGGGCGAAGACGCGTCCGTCCGCGACATGTTTGCGTTCGTGGACGGTGCGCCGCAGGGCGCGCCCCTGGTCGCGGACGTGTGGCGCAACGGCGCCAGCCTGGGGACCCTGACTGTGGCGGAGAGCGAGACACTCTCCGATTGTATCAGTGGCGCGTCGTTGCCGCCTTTGCGCGCCGGCGACCGGCTGAACTTCGCCATTACGGGAGTAGGAAGCGTATTCGCAGGGCTCAACCTGACCATTGTCATTCGCAAGTAACGAGGCAACCGATGTCGTCCGTGGCATTTGGCCGTCCCTATGTGACCCCCGCTGATTTCGGCGCCCGCGGTGACGGAATCACCGACGATCGCGCCGCGATCCAGGCGGCCATCGACCACTGCGGCGGCACCCTGTTCATTCCCCGGCTCGCCGGCGACTACATGCTGAGCGATGTGCTGCAGTTGCCCAGCAACATCACCTTGATCGGCATCGGCAACCCCTGCTTGAAGCTCCTGCCGAATCGGCCGTTCCGCACACAACTGGAGCCGCCGACCACGCCCAATTACAACGCGGTCATCACCAACGCCGACCACGTCAACGGCAACCATCACATCCGGCTGCTGGGGTTAAAACTGGATGGGAACCTGGGCAACCCGGCCAATCCAAACCAGATCGTCGAGCAGGGCGGGCGTGGGGCAAACCTCGTGGTCGTGCTCTTGAACCAGGTGAGCTTCTTTGAAATCGCCGACTGCGAGCTGACCGGCGGGGTTTCAGAATGCATTTACGCGCTCGGCGGCTGCGCCAGCCCCTCGTTCGGAACCACGCACGGAATCATCTCCAATTGCTTCATCCACGACACCGGCCAGCCGGACGTGGATTCGTTGGGGTGCCATGGTGATCGCGTCGATGGCATGAGCATCTCCGGCTGCACCTTCCAGAATATCGGTTTGCGAGCGATCGGTTTCAGCAAAGGTACAAACGTTGCCGTGTCCGGGTGCACTACCATCAATTGTCAAGATGGGATACTCCTCGGTGGAACGCGTTACGCTTCTTTCTCGGGCTGCACGTTCACCAGTGTTCGTAACGACGGTTGCCTGATCGACCAGGCCGCGGATGGCCAGGTGCCGCTTTGTGTTTCCATAGCCGGTTGTATGTTCCGCGGCAAATCTGGCAACACCGGACATGGGATGAGGCTCAAAGCCGGAAACTTTATCGCAATCGGCACCTGCTCAGTGGACGGCTTCCTGTCGGACGGGTTTCTGGTGGAAACCGGTGAGAACAGCCTGGTAAACGTGGTGGCCTCGAATTGTACCGGGCACGGGATCAAGCTGAGCGGCAGCGGCGCGACAAAAAACGCACTCGGACCCTACCATGTTTTCAACTGCACGCTCGGTGATGAGGCCGAAGAAAGTGGCGCCGCGAACAACAAGTGGCGCTCCGCACACCGGCTGACTTTTGGCCTGTTCGGTGATGAACCAAGCACGGCAGGCGAGGTCCGTTATACGACCGATGGCTTAGACCTCTACGGCCGTCCCTGGTCATCGGGTTCGCTGAGCGGTCTGCTAATTCGTCTCTTGGACCTAGCCCGCGTCTGGCGTCTGGGCATCAACGGCGACCCGGACCCGGATTGGCACCTGCGTGTCTATGCGGGCGCGCAGATCGACGGGGACCTGTGCCTGCCGGCACGGGACCCTAGTATGCCGGTGTTCACCGATCCTGACAAGCAGGTGGTGACGCAGGCTATTGATTTGCTCGGCGGCTACCTGTCGAACTGCTTGCCTGTCTCGAAAGGCGGTACAAGTTGCGACACTGCTGCTGCTGCAATCGCGCTTCTCATGGCCGCATGGACCGGCGTCCTTGGGGTCGCCAACGGTGGAACGGGTTGTGACACCGCCGCCGCGGCAATCGCCTATTTGATGGCCGCCTGGACCGGCGTGCTCGGCGTCGCCAACGGTGGAACGGGCGCTGACAATGTCGGCGGCGCGCGCGCGACGCTGGATGTCTATAGCAAGGCCGAGGTGGACGCTGCGATTGCGGCTGCGCTCGCTGCTTACGTAACGGCCGCGACGTACAACGCCCATGGCCACTGGTTTGGGGTCCCCGGCCACGCGCACGGAGGCGTCACTGTTGGCAGCGGCACCTCCGGCTCCGCCGGGGCCTACGGAGACAAGACAGGAGGCCCGTACTAACGTGAATCAGCGATTTGTTTTTCTCTGCGTGGCCGCCGCAGCGGCCGTCTTCTCGGCGAACCTGTGCGCGCAGACGCGAACCAGCATCCGCGACACGCTTTACAACGCCGATGGGAGCCGTACCGCCGGTCAGATAGAGATCACCTGGAACGGTTTTCGTTCCGCCGACGGCAAGACCATCGCGGCCGGCAAGATTACGAGGCGCATCACCGATGGCGTGCTCGATCTCGCGCTGGTTCCCAACGCCGGTACGACGCCCGCCGGCACCAGCTATGCGGTTACCTATCTGCTGGCCAGCGGGCTCAGCTACGCGGAAACGTGGGTGGTCCCGCAATCGGACACGCCGGTTTCTCTTGCGGCGGTGGGCGCCAGCGTGGCGCCCGCACCGTCGGTTCAGGTCGGACAACAGCAACTTTCCGAAGGTGGAGGCCTCCAGGTGCTGCTCGATTTCTACCGGGCAGCCTCGGCCACTGCTGCGCGCGCTGGCCAATGCTACTGGAACACCACCGCCAACGCGCTCCACTGCTCGACCGGGACCGGCGCTTGGCAAAGCTACGCTCCTGGTGCTGTCACCTTCCACGCTGGCACGCATGCCAGCAACGCCACCGATCCGATCGGTATTAACGCCTCGCAAATAACCTCGGGGACCTTGGCCGATTCGCTCTTGCCGGCTGCCATCACTGGCGACAAAACTTTCAACGGTAGCATCAACATTAGACCCAGGGCGGGTGCCACCGATTTCGGGCCTGAATCCTATGCCCAGCCGACGTTCACGCCATCGCATACGAAGTGGCGTGGGGGGGGTGATTTCAGGTTTGTCGGGGACGTGCCGACCTACCTTACGGCCGTCAATAAAGAGGGCTATCTGGTCCAGGAACTCGCTGACATGGCTGTGGCGATGGAGGTGAATGCTCTCTATCATTTTGAGTGGACCCTCCAGAATGTGACCGCTGGAGATCTCGCTTGTGAAATATGGGGCGATCCGCTGCTGGGCACGATTGCGGTTGCCGATGGAACGAGCCACTTAGATTTCACATTCCCTGGTGGGTACCCTCCGTACATGTCCTGCACGGGAACTACGGGGGGATTCGAGGTCGTCAGGGTCAGCCTCAAGGAAATTCTGACCGGGAATGAATCCTATGCCCAGCCGACGTTCACGCCATCGCATACGAAGTGGCGTGGGGGGGGTGATTTCAGGTTTGTCGGGGACGTGCCCACCTACACTACGGCCGTCAATAAAGAGGGCTATCTGGTCCAGGAACTCGCTGACATGGCTGTGGCGATGGAGGTGAATACTCTCTATCATTTTGAGTGGACCCTCCAGAATGTGACCGCTGGAGATCTTGCCTGTGAAATATGGGGCGATCCGCTGCTGGGCACGATTGCGGTTGCCGATGGAACGAGCCACTTAGATTTCACGTTCCCTGGTGGGTACCCTCCGTACATGTCCTGCACGGGGACTACGGGGGCATTCGAGGTAGTCAGGGTCAGCCTGAAGGAAATGCTGAGCGGCAATGTGAGGGTTGACAAGAATCTCTATGTCGCACGGAATCTCAACGCCTCGGTCATCAACGGCGTGCTCTACGCGGACCAATTCCCGGGCGCCGATGCCGGCGCGAAGATCGCGGCCTGCATCGCCGCACTGCCGGACACTGGCGGCACCTGCGATGCGCGAGGTTTTAAAGGCGCGCAAGCCATTTCTGCCACGATCACTCTCAATAAAAGCGGCCTGACCCTACTCCTGCCGCCTCCCGGCGCGGCGACGTTTACAAATACGGCAAACCCAGCCCTTGCGGTGAGTACGGCCAGCAATGTGCTGATTGACTCCGGGAGAATCGTTCTCTCTGGGGCCAACGCTTCCTGCGTCCATTACATTGGCGTCGTTAGCAACCTGACCGTCCAGAACCAAGTCTGCGAAGGCGACGGACTAGTCGCCAGCGCCCATAGCGGCTTCTCGAATCCCTCCGGCCAAACTCTCACCAACATAAAACTTTTGAATAATACGGTCTCTAGTGTCACTCTCGGAATGAGCCTGAACGCCGCGCTTGGCGGCAGCGTCACAGGAGGACTCATACAGGGCAACCACATCACAAACGTCGTGGGGACCGCAGCCGGGACAGGCTACGGTATCCACCACTCGAACTTAGCCAGTGCTAATCCCGCAAACGTCCGCATCGTCGGTAACTATATCGAGGGGGCCCAGAGGCACTCAATTTACCAGGGCGGCGGGAACGGGGTGGTAATCTCTCAGAACACCATCAGAAACCACAGGATCGGTACGGGAGTTCCTGGAAGTCCGCTGCCGGCTATTGAGGTATCGCGCACCAATGCCGTCGTTGTTTCGGATAACTTGATTTACGCCCCGAAGGACGGGGCCATCTCTTTCGGGCCTGATGAGGTTACACCAGCCGATACCTCCGGCTGTGATATGGATCACAACGTGATCTACCTTCCAACCGGAGTGTTCGGCGGCATTGTCATCGGTTCGACGAATCCTACCATACAGCACACAGTAAGTGACGTGAATCTACGCGGAAATGTCATTTACACGAATGGGTGGGACGGAAACTTGATCTCCATTTACTCAGGGATTCGCGTGAACCTGGGAGACAATCTTCTAACCATAATCAATGCCCCTACTGTTGGCGCAGCTGTTAGTATCCAGGCATCTGATGAAGTTGCAGGAACAGCTACATATACCGATCAACTTACCTTCCGTTCAAACACGATCTACGGCACGACAGGAGCGGCAGACATGCGCGGGTTCGACATCGGTAATCCGGCAGCTACTTCGAGTGTCCGCATGGACTTCATTTCCAACCGTATTACAGCCGACTACAGCTTCTATTATCATGTGGTCCCGACCAACCCGAATATCCATGTATTCGACACTCCCGCAGACGGCCTGAACACCGCACTGCTCGCGCCGCTCCAGGTGTTCCCGTTGATAGTCACCTCCACCGAGGCTGTCGATTTGTCCGTGCTCGGCGGCGAGGCGCTGAAGAACGGCACAGATTTCGCGGGAGGAAACTGGCACCAGACGGGTGACTTCGCTATAGGTGGCGGGACCGCGACCTACACTGATAATACCCATAGTGGCGACGTTGTTCAATATGCTGCGGATCAGAACACTCCGGCTGTCGGGTCGCGGTGGTACAAGTTCGTTTACGACGTGACCACGAATACGCTGACTGGCACTCCCGTTGTTACGATCACGACTAGCTATGCACTAACGGCGCAGACGCTAAACCTGACGGTGGGGAATGCGAAGGTCCGGAACTTCAGGTCCGCAGTTGCGCCGACCGATTTTATCGTCAACATCACGGGAGCAACAGGCGGGGTTCTTGTCTTCGACAACTTCAGCCTGAAGGAAGTAGTGGGCGGTGGCGGCATCTTCAACGGCTTCATAAACTGGTCAGGACAGAAGCGGGTCACGGTGCAGTTCGACAAAACGAACGATACAACGCTGACGGACATCCCCGGCCTTTCCGTCGTTGTGCAGTCTGGAAAAACCTACTCTTTCGAGGCCATCTTATACACCACCAGCAACGTGGCCGCCGGCGTCAAGGCGGCCATCGCGGGCACATGTACGGCCACGGCCATCATCTATGAGGGATTGACGGTCAACGCGGGCCTAACAACTCAGGGGCGTGCAGTAGCTCTCAGTACAGCGGTTGGCGGCGTCACCGCAGTGACGGCGGCGCAAATGAAAATCAACGGAACGATCAGGGTAAATGCCGGCGGGACGTTGACGGTGCAATTCGCCCAAAACGTGGCCGGCGGTAGCGCTAGCAGCGTGCTCGTAGGTAGCACGTTTACCGTGGAGAACATACCATGAGAAACATTCTACTTATAGCCGTTGGGCTGCCGTGGCTGGCGATGGCCCAACCCAAGGCGTGCCAGGACGGCGACCCGATCCGTTACGTGGCGGCGACCAACGGCCTGAGTTGCGAAGTCCGCACCTCGGGCGGCGCGTGGGGATCGATCACCGGCACGCTGGCCAACCAAGCGGACCTGCAATCGGCCCTGGACGGCAAATCCGTAGCGACGCACAACCACGCCGGAACCTACGAACCGGCCTTTGCCTCCGGGATCGCCGCGCAATACTTTCGGGGCGACAAGACGTGGCAGACGCTCGACAAGTCAGCGGTTGGACTAGCGAACGTGGACAACACCAGTGATGCCAACAAGCCCGTCAGCACCGCAACGCAGACGGCCCTAAACGGCAAAGCCAATACCTCGCACGGCCACGCGGAATCCGATGTGACGAACCTGACGACGGACCTTGCCGCCAAGGTGCCGACCAGCCGCACGGTGAACGGCCATGCTTTGAGCGGGGATGTAAGCGTCACTGCATCCGATGTCGGCCTGGGCAGCGTGGAGAACACCGCTCTCTCTTCATGGGCAGGGAGCACGAGCATAACCACGCTCGGTACCGTGACCGATGGCAGTTTCCCCTGGGCGAACGTCTCTGGTAAGCCCCCGACGTATGCGCCGTCCAGCCATGCGAATACGCATCAGAACGCTGGCGGCGATGAGGTTGCCACGGCAACGCCCGGCCCCAACGCCATCCCGAAGGCCGGAGCGGGCGGCACGCTGGACGACGGCTGGCTTTCCAACACTTGGGCAAAAACGACCACCCCGGCCGCCAGCGGCACGGCGCCCAATTGGGCGTCTCAGGTGCTTAACATCCCGCTGGCATCTGCTTCGGGCGTCACCGCCGGAGTGATCTCCAAGGCCAATTACGACACCTTCAATGGCAAAGCTGGTACCGGCTCGTGTACCAACCAGGTGGTGACCGCGACGAATACGGGTGCCCCCACCTGCACGACTGTCACATCCTCTTACGTGGACACCTCAATCGCAAAAACCGGCACCGACATCAACACCAGCAATCAGGTGACGGCCACGCACCTGTCTTCTCCGCTGCCGACCAGTCAGGGAGGCACGGGCGCCAACAATGCGGCAACCGCCGGGCGCTACCTGAAGGGTGACGGCAGCAACTTCGTGACCAGCAGCGGGTCCGCATCGGGCACCGGTTCATGCACCAGTCAGGTTGTCACGGGCCTGAATTCCGACGCCGCGCCCACCTGCGCTTCAGTCAGCAATGCGATGCTGGCCAGCGGGTCGTACACCAAGGGTTTGTACCATGCATCCTGCACCGGGACCTTCACGAGTTCGACGACGGTTTACATGCCGGGCTTTGGCGGCAGCGCGACCACCTGTACGACGACAACCGCCGCTGGCGGTATGCCGGCCGTGAATGCAGGAACGATCAAGAACCTGCAAGCCAAGGCCAGCGCAGCGGCCAAGAACGGCAGTGATGGCGTAATCACGATCCTGAAAAACGGGAGTAGCACCGGCATCACCTGCACCATGGGCACCGGCACGGCCTGCAGCGACACAACGCACAGCGCGTCCGTCGCGGCTGGAGACGTGCTCACGATCACAGTTACGACGGCGGGCAGCGAGACGCTGGCTAACCTGAACATCGCATTTGAGCTGTGGAATTGAACGCCAGCGCCTGAATCAGACCCGTGGAATTGGCGCAATGAAGCTGCCTGACCCAACGCGGGCCATCGAGGCCCAGGAAGAGGACGTGCTGCTGGCCATGTGCGTCTTCGGGGAAGCCCGGGGGCAGTGCGACGAGGCGAAGCTCGGCGTGGCGAACGTAGTGCGTACCCGGACGAAGGATGCGCGGCGCCGCTATGGACACAGTTGGAGCGGTGTCATCCTGCGGCCACTGGCTTTCTCCTGTTTCAACCGGATGGATGTAAACCGGAAAAAGCTGTTGTGCCCGTTGGACTGGGAGAGGCCCGAGGTTTGGCAGGCTTGCTGGGAGATCGCCCGCAAGGTCTACGCAGGCATTGAGCCCGATAACACGCAGGCCGCCACGCACTACTACGATGACAGCCTTGTCCGCCGCGGCGGACATCCGCCTTTTTGGGCCGGGCGGATGACTTCGACCGTGAAAATCGGCCCGCTCAACTTCTTCCGGGAAAACTGAAACCGCCCCGGCGTCCCCGAATTCGAGCGTGCCGGGGCAGCCTTCCGCCAAAATGTCCGCCGCACAACCGCTTCCGATCTGGCTGGATGCCGCCCTGCCGGAGCCATTGGCTGAAATGGAAGCGTCTCTGAACGCACGGGTAATCGGCCAACCTGTCGCGATCTCACATGTGGTCCGCGCCATAGCCCGTTACCGCGCCGGACTGGCGGGCCTTGAGCGCCCGGTTGCGGCTTTCCTATTGCTCGGACCTACGGGCACCGGCAAGACGCTCACCGCCGAAGCCCTGGCGGAAACCCTGCATGGCACAGCCGCGGCGATCCTGAAGGTCCACTGTGCCGAGTTTCGTAGCGAACACGAGCTGGCGCGGCTGAAGGGCTCCCCGCCCGGATATGTCGGCTGGAAGGAATGCGTGCCTCTCTTGCATGAGACCAAGCTGCGCGAGACGCGCGTCTGCGACACGCTGGCGGTCGTGTTGTTCGACGAAGCGGAAAAGGCGCATCCGGCCTTGTGGGACTTGCTGCTAGGCTTGCTCGACAAGGGTGAGGTTGTTCTTAACGACAACACGCGCGCGGATTTCCGCCGCACGATTGTCTTCCTGACCGGCAACGCAGGCGCGCGGGAGATGGCCGATCGGCTGTCCGGCGGCTACGGCTTCTCGGCCGGAACCCCGCACGCCCGAATCGGGCAGGGTGGGGCCGCGGCCGTCCCGCTGGAAGGCATTGCCTCGCGGGCCGTAGATCGACTGTTTTCGCCGGAGTTTCGCAATCGGCTTACCGGCATGCTCACCTACCGGCCGCTGGACTTCGAGCAGGTGACTGCCATCTGTGCACTCGAACTGAAGCAGCTCTCGGCGCGCCTGGCTGCCCGTGAACACGGGCCGGTCAGGTTGTCGGTCTCGCCGGCGGCGCTCCGGCGCGTCGCGCGCGACGGCTACGACCCGCGCTGCGGCGCCCGGCACGTGAAACGGGCCATTGAGCGTTTGGTCGAGGAACCGCTCGCCAATATCCTGGCCGCCGGGCGGGTCGCCTCCGGCGCCACAGTTACGGTCTGCGACGGAGACACGCTTCGCTTTCATTCCGCGGCATGCGCCGGAGATTGAGCGCCCGGGCGCCCGTGGGCGCCTCTATGAACGCCTCAACGTGACAACTATGGACCAGCTAATCGAACAACGGCTTGCGGTCATAGAAACGGTCGTGGTGCGGCTGGAAGAGCGCCTGTTCGGCAACGGCCAGCCGGGCGAGATTGCGCAGCTCAAGCGGCGGGTCCGCAACCTGGAATCCTGGTTCTGGCGGGCAGCGGGAGCCGGCGGCGTGTTGCTGGCCTTGCTGCAATTGCTCGATCACTCCTTCGCCCGCCTTGCCG
>Ga0315285_10003216_pt1 | contig 17082 bp, 13 predicted proteins | sample YL17G09_36_MG_FD_203698 | JGI IMG/M metagenome (GOLD analysis project Ga0315285, IMG submission 203698) | Sediment microbial communities from Yellowstone Lake, YNP, Wyoming, USA - YL17G09_36 | ecosystem: Environmental > Aquatic > Freshwater > Lake > Sediment | place: USA: Wyoming | collected... | reverse complement strand
CCCACCCCCACCCCCCACCCCACCCCACCCTCTCCCGTACCACACCAGTGTTGCTCCTCCTCTCACTCAGTTTGTCCGGGACCCGATGTAGTCTGCCAGCGCCAGCAGCGGCGCCGCCCGGGCCCGGTCGTACCCGTCCAGGGCGGCCTTGGCGTCCGCGATCAGCCCCGCCGCCACGTCCCGGGACGCCTCCAGGCCGAGCAGCGAGGGGTAGGTCGACTTCTGGGCGGCCAGGTCCTTGCCCGCCGTCTTGCCCAGGACCTCCGTGGACTGGGTGATGTCCAGGATGTCGTCCACCACCTGGAAGGCCAGGCCGATGGAGGTGGCGTACGTGCGCAGGCGGGCCACGTCCTCCTCGCCCGCCCCGCCCAGGATGGCGCCACACACGGCGGCCGCCTCCAGCAGCGCGGCCGTCTTGTGGGTGTGGATGTAGCGCAGCGTGTCCAGGCCGACGGGCTCCGCCTTGGGCCCCTCGGACTTGATGTCGACGACCTGGCCGGCGACCAGGCCGGCCGCGCCGACGGCCCGCCCGAGCTCGGCAATGCAGCGCAGGACCGCTGCCGCGGGCGGGTCGGCGGGGCCGGTGCCGGTGGGCGTGCCCGCCGCGAGGTGTTCAAAGGAGAAGGCCAGCAGGGCGTCGCCCGCCAGGATGGCGATCTCCTCGCCGTACACCTTGTGGTTGGTGGGCACGCCCCGCCGGAAGTCGTCGTTGTCCATGGAGGGCAGGTCGTCATGGATGAGCGACATCGTGTGCACCATCTCCACCGCGCACGCGGCGGCCATGGCGGCGGGCAGGGCGGCCGGGCCGCCCACCAATTCGGCGGCGGCCAGGCAGAGGACGGGGCGGACGCGCTTGCCGCCGGCGAGGAGGGAGTAGCTTGGAGGGAGGATAGGAATGATGAAGCGATGAGGTCAGGGGGGGGGGGGGGGGGGGCGGGGGGCGGCGACCCCGACCCCACCCCTCGCCCACCCACCCCCACCCCCGCCCCGCCCCCCAGTACGCGTCCCAATACATCTCCGACCGCTTCCTCCCCGACAAGGCGATCGACCTCATCGACGAGGCGGGGTCGCGCGTGCGCCTGCGCCACGCGCAGCTGCCCGAGGAGGCGCGCGAGCTGGACAAAGAGTTGCGCGCCCTGCTCAAGGAGAAAGACGCCGCCGTGCGCGGGCAAGACTTTGAGAAGGCGGGGAGCCTGCGCGACCGGGAGATGGAGCTGAAGGCGCAGATCGGGGCGCTGACGACGGGCGCCAAGGCCGAGGCCGACGCCGAGGCCGAGGCCGCCGGCGCGGGGGGCCCCATGGTGACCGACGAGGACATCGCCAACATCGTCGCGCAGTGGACCGGCATCCCGATTGAAAAAGTGTCGTCGGACGAAACTGAGCGCCTGATCAAGATGGAGTCGACCCTCCACTCGCGCGTCATCGGGCAGGAGGAGGCGGTCGTCGCCATCTCGCGCGCCATCCGCCGCGCGCGCGTCGGCCTCAAGAACCCCAACCGCCCGATCGCGTCGTTCATCTTTTCGGGGCCGACCGGCGTCGGCAAGTCGGAGCTGGCCAAGACGCTGGCGGCCTACTACTTTGGCAGCGAGGAGGCCATGGTGGGCAGGGGCGGGGCGGGCGGGGGGGTGGGAGGGGCGGGGGTCGCGGCGCGCGCGCGGTCGGCCGCTCACCGCGTTCCCGCCCCCTCTCGCCAGGTCCGCCTCGACATGTCGGAGTTCATGGAGCGCCACACCGTCTCCAAGCTCATCGGCTCCCCCCCCGGCTACGTCGGCTACAACGAGGGCGGGCAGCTCACCGAGGCGGTGCGCCGGCGCCCGTACACGGTCGTCCTCTTCGACGAAATCGAAAAGGCGCACCCCGACGTCTTCAACATGATGCTCCAAATTCTGGAGGACGGCCGCCTCACCGACTCCAAGGGGCGCACGGTCGACTTCAAGAACACGCTCATCATCATGACGTCAAACGTCGGGTCGTCGGTCATCGAAAAGGGCGGCGCGGGGCTCGGCTTCCAACTGGACGTCACGCCGGAAGACTCGTCGTACAACCGCATCAAGACCCTGGTCAACGAGGAGCTCAAGCAGTACTTCCGGTGGGTGGAGAGATGGGGAGGGAGGGAGGGCCGCGCGCGCGCGGCTCCGCGCCGACGCCCCCCTCCCCACCGTCGCTCAGCCCCGAATTCCTCAACCGCCTCGACGAGATCATCGTCTTCCGCCAGCTGACCAAGGGGGAGGTCAAGGAGATCGCCGACATCATGCTCCGCGAGGTGGGGCCTAGGAGAGAGGGGCGGCGGACCGGGGCGGCGCGCGCGCGCGCGTGGCCCTCTCGCCCCGCGCTTTCGCCCACGACCCGCCACGACCCCTCCCCCCCCCCCCCTACCTTCCTCTTGCAGGTCTTCAAGCGGGCCGAGGAGAAGGGCATCAAGATCGACGTCACCGAACGGTTCAAGGACCGCCTCGTGGACGAGGGGTACAACCCGGCGTACGGCGCGCGCCCCCTGCGCCGCGCCATCATGCGCCTGCTGGAGGATTCGATGGCGGAGCGCATGCTGGCGGGCGACATCAAGGAGGGGGACGCGGTCATCATCGATGTGGACGCTCAAGGCGACGTCTCCGTGCTCAACGGGGACCGCACGATGACGACGTCGATCGACTCGACGCCGGCCGGCATTTCCTGAGAGGCGGGGAGGGAGGGCAGGGAGGGCGGTGCGGCCCACCGCCGCCGCGCGCTTTTTTGGCGGTGGGTGTGTGTGGGGGGGGCTGGTGCACGCGCGCGGGGCGCGCACGGGGTGTTTGTGGGGGTGTCGGTGTTATCAACGCGCGGGGCGACAAAAAAAAAGAGAGGGAGCCAGGAGAAACCGCGGCGAGAGACTCTCCCGCTTCCCCCTCCTCTCTCTCTCGCCACGAGAGGATTCGGTGTCACACGCGCCCCGCCCGCGCCGCGCGGCGGGCGCGGCAGCGGCGGCGGCGCGGTCGCGGCGGCGAGCCGCCGGCGCGCGCCGCGCCCGCCGCGCGCCCCACCGCCGGGCGGGCCGCCCCTCTCTTACGTTTCCTACTTGGAGAACAGGCTCTTGACCTTGGCCTTCACGTCGGCCGCGGTCGACTTGATCTTCTGCGGGGCGGGAACGCGGCGGGCGGCGGCGTGGGTGCGTTCGGTTTTTTGGCGGCGGCGCGCGCGCGCGCCCCCCCTCCTCCCTCACCTCTTTGTTCGCGTTCAGCAGCCAGCCGACGACGACGCCCACGGCCAGCGCGCTCGTGCAGGCGACGGCGGCCTCGGACTGGTGCTGGTTCATGGCTGGAGGGTGGGGGGTTGCGCGCGATGGGGGCGCGCGCGCGGGGAAGGGCGGCTGTTGCGGCGGCGCCTCCTCCCACGGGGCGGCGCCCGATCGCCGCTCGCCGCGGGCGCACCTGGGGCGGGGTGGCGGCGGGCGGCGGGGTGGGAGAGTGGGGGCGCCGTCGCCGACCGCCGCAGGCACACCGGCAGCCGCCTCCCCTCCCTGGCCCGCGCCCACGGCGTCCCCGGCCCGCGCCCGGCCCGCGCCGACCCCCAATGCGCGCCCCGCGCGCCCAGCCCGCCCGCGCAGGTGCCGGCCGCGTGGGCCGCCGGTCGGCCGGCGGTTGGCCGCTCCCGCGCGCCAGCAGGGGCCGGACGACCGCCTCGCGCCCACTGCTGGCGGTGGCGCCCCCCGCCGAGGCCGAGGCGACCGCGCGCGCGTGGCCGCGCCCGGCGCCGCGCCCGGCGGGCGACCAGTTTATGCGCACCGGCGCGGGCGAGGCCGATGCCGTCAAACGGCAGGTGTGGGAAAGAAAAAAAGGGGGGAGGGGGGCCGGCGGCGCCGGCATTGGGCGCGCCGCGCGGCGGCCCGACCCCGACCCGCCGCCGCGCGCCTCACCCTCTCCAGGCCTCCAAGACCGACCCCGACCAGCCCCCGCTCGCCTCCCTGCTCCTTCCCGCCGACACGACCGCCACCGTCGACGCCCTGGTCGTCGGCGCGGGGCCCGCCGGCCTCGCGCTCGCCGCCGCGCTCGCGGCGCGCGGCCTGACCGTCACCCTCGCGTCCCGCGACGAGCCGTTTGTCAACACGTACGGCGTGTGGACGGACGAGTTTGAAGCGCTGGGGTTGGCGCACACGCTCGAGGCGACGTGGCCGACCGCGCGCTGCCATTTTGGCGAGGGGCCGCCCACCGTCGTCGCGCGCGGGTACGGTCGCGTGAACCGGGCCGCGCTGCGGGCGGCGCTGGTCCAGCGGTGCGCGGACGCGGGCGTCCGGTTTGTCGAGGGCGAGCTCGACACGGCGGGGGTCGCGGACAGCGCCTCCCCGTCCACCCCTCTGACCGCCACCCTGGCCGACGGCACCCCCCTGACCGCCCGCATGGTCACCCTCGCGTGCGGCGCGGCCGCCGGGCGCCTGCTCTCGTACCCGGCCGACCGCCCGCGCGTCGCGGCGCAGACGGCGTACGGCGTCGAGGCCGACGTCGACGGATGGGGGGGGGCGCACGAGGCGGACGCCATGCTCTTCATGGACTTTCGGCGGCACCACGCGGGGCTCGCGCCCGGCACCGCCGCGTCCTTGACCCCGGCCAACCACCCGGCCGGCGGCCAGGGGCTGTGGGGCACGGGCGCGGAGGCGCCCTCGTTCCTGTACGCCATGCCGGCGGCCGACGGGGAGGGCGGGGGCGGTGGCGAGGGCGGCGCGCCGCCGCCGCGCGCGGGCCGCCGCCGCGTGTTCCTCGAGGAGACCTGCCTCGTCGCCCGCCCCCCCCTCCCCTTTGCCGTGCTGCAGCGGCGCCTGGCGCGCCGGCTGGCGGCGGCGGGGGTGTCCGTGGCGGCGGTGGTGGACGAGGAGTGGTCCTACATCCCGGTCGGCGGCCCGCTGCCGCTGTCCTCCAACCCGTTGACCGCGTTTGGCGCGGCCGCGGGCATGGTGCACCCGGCCACGGGCTACTCGGTCGCGCGCTCGCTGGCCGCGGCGGACGCGGTCGCGGACGCCGTGGCGGCCGCGCTGGCGTCGGGCGCGCCGCCGGCCGCCGTCTCCGCCGCTTATTGGCGCGCCCTCTGGCCGCCCGACGCGCGCCGCGCCGCCGCGTTTCACGTGTTTGGCATGGAGCTGCTGGCGCGCCTCGACCCGGGCGACACAAACGCGTTTTTCACTGCGTTTTTCGCGCTGCCGCCCGCCCTCTGGCGCGGCTTCCTCGCCTCGACGCTGTCCCCCCTGGGCCTGCTCGGCTTTGCGCTGGCCACCTTTGTCGCCGCGCCGGCGCGCGTGCGGGCCGCCCTGGTCGCCCACATGGCGCGCGACGCGTCGGGGCGCGCGCTCCTCGCGGCGTACCTCCGCGGCGGCGACGAGTGACGCGAGGGAGCGAGCGCGCGAGGGCGCGACGTGCGCGCGGTGCAGTGTGACAAGGCGGGCGCAGACACTCCGCCTCCCCCCCCCCGGAGCGCGTCAAGCGCCGCCCGCCTTCGCGAGGCGCGCGTCGACGGCCACCACCTTGACCCGCGCGCACGCGACCTCGGTCGCGGGGCGGCCCCGGGCGGCGGCCACGCGGAAGCGGGCGTCGGTGAGGACGAACGTCCAGACCTGGGCGGGGGGGGGGGAGGGTGGAGGGCGGGGGTCGGGGGGGGGTCGGCGCCGCGCGCGCCGTCGCCCCGCCTCCCCCCTCCCTCCCTCACATTGTCGCAGTAGCGGTACGTGTCCAGGCGCCCGCGGAAGGTGGCTTTGCCCGTCACCTTGGCCTGCAGCGCGGCTAGGAACACGGCGTCGAACTGGGGGCGAGCAGGGGAGGGGGTCGGGCGTTTTTCGCGCCCGGCGGCCCCTATCAGGCGCGCGCGCGGCGGCATCGCGCCCGCTGCGTGCCGCGGGCGGCGCATCGCGGGGCCGCCCAGCCGCGCGGGCGCCCATCGGCCGCGCCGCCGCGCCGCGCGGCGCCGCCGCAAGCCGCCCCCCCCCCCCCCCACACCTCGGCGAGCACTTTCAGTGCCAGCGGCGCGGGCAGGCGGCCGGACGTGACGAGCTCGTCAAGCGCTTCCACGAGCGCGTCGCCGGGCGCCGACCGGCGGAAGAGCAGGGCGGGGGAGGAGTCCGGGGCGGCCGCCATGGTGGCGGGGTGGTGGTCGAGGGGTGGGGCGGGGGCGCGGCGGGGAGGCCGGCCCGGCCGCGGGTGTGGAGCGGGCGGCGGCGCGGGGCCGCGCCCGGCCCTCCCCCCGAAGGGTCGCCGCCCGCCGGCGCGCCCAGCAAAAGGGCGCGCCACCGCCCTCGACGCACAGAGAGCGCGAATGCCACGTGGCACTCCGGCTTGGCGCATCCACCCGTTGCAGCCGCCCTCCACCCCCTCTCCTTTCTCTCACGCCCCGCCCCGCGCAACGACCGCGCCCTCGAGCGCGTCCGCCACCCCCTCAGGCAGCATGCCATCCGCCGCGACGAGGGACGCGAGGCGGGCGAGGAGATCCAGGCGGTCCAGGGGCGCGAGGCCCGCGGCGGCCGCCGCGAGCGCGGCGGCGGTCACGACCGCCGGCGGCGCGACAAACGTGTTGAAGTAGATGTAGGCGAAGACCGCCATCACAACTTGGCAGTCCATGCGGTCGGTCATGCCGCCGTGGCCGGGGATCGACGTCCCGAAATCCTTGATCTTGGCCGACCGTTTAAACCCCGAAGCGAAGAAGCCGCCGAACGGCGCGATGAGGGAGGCGAACGCGGCGAGGACGACCGCGTGCAGCTGCATGGGGCGGGCGCGGAAGGTGTGGGGGGCGAGGGCGGTGGCGAGGGCGGCCGCGGCGGGGCCCGCCGCGCCGGTCGCCCACGCCGAGGGGAGCGCGTCGGCCAAGGAAAAGGTGGTGCGCACATACGTCGACGCCGGCACGCACGTCAGCCGTCCCAGGGACAGGTCGGTGCGCGGGCAGGTGAGCCAGGGGGCGCGGGCGGCCGCGTCGGCGAGGACCCACGACGCGGCGACCGTGAGGAGCGCGCCGCCCGCGAACCCTTCCCACGTCTTTTTGGGCGACAGCGAGATGAGGGGCGTGCGCCCGAAGAAGAAGCCGGCGAGGTAGGCCGCGATGTCGTTGACGATGACGAGCGACGTCGGGAGCAGGAACCTGGGTGGGGCGGGGGGGTGGGGTGGGGCCGCGAACGCGCGCGCCGCCGCGTGCGCTCCCTCCACCCTCCCCCCTTCCTCACCAGATGATGCCGTCGAAGATGTTGCTCACGAAAAAGGAGGTGGGCACAAAAATGAAGAGCAGGGTGAGGTGGGTCCACGCGTACTGGGAGAGGCGGAGAGGGAACGAGGGGGGTTGGGGGCGTGGTCGCGCGCGCCAAAAAACGCCGCGAAACCCCCATCCCACGCCCCTCCCCCCCCCTCCCACCCCCTCACCTGGCGGAATTGGTAGAGGTAGCACCCCTTGCGCAGGCGCAGGACGAACGCGACAAAGCCGGCGACGTACAACCCGAACGTGGCGAGCGCATGGCGGGTGAGCGCCCAGTGCGCGGCGCGCGCGGCGCGGCCGGTGGAGGTGACCTCCACTTCCAGCTGCTTGTGCACAAAGCTGGGGGAGGGGGGGGTGGGCGGCGGACGGTGTGGGCGCGCATGCGCCGGTCGCCGTCGTCGCTCCTCCCCTCTCTCCTTCGCACCGCAGATAGAACCAGAAGGCGGCGACAAAGAAAAAGTACCACTCGCCAACGCGCGTCGGCAGCGCGCCGCCGGGCGGCGCGCGCTCGCCGACGCGCGCGGCGCGCGCGAGCGCAAACAGCTCCCGGCACATGAGCACCTGCATGCCCAGCACCATGATCGCCAGGGGGACGTGGCCGGCCGCGACGACGGCCGCGAAGAAGGCGACGAGGACGAGCGTCGACGCGGTGCGCACCGCGAACGAGCGCGCGCGGGACGGCTGCGGCGCCGGCGCGGGCGTGCCGGCTTTGCCTTTGGCTTTGGGCTTGGCCTTGGCCCCGGCGCGCGCGGGCGGGGCGGGCGCGCGGCGGGGAGGGGCGTCCTGAGGGAGGGCGGCGGGCGCGGCGCGCGGTGGGCGCGAGCGCCTCCCGCCCTCCCCTTCTGCCGCCGCACGACACACGCTTTTCTCACGTCTTCCACCACCGCGGCAGCCGCCAGCCGGGACGACGAGCGGCGGCGCGTGGGGGATGGCGCCATGGCGGCGCGCGCGGGGGGGGCTCGCGGCACGGCGCGTCGATGGGCCGGTTGGACGAGGGCGCGTGTCGCGCCTCGACGCGAGAGGCGGGCGGGAGGGCGACGCGGCAGAGTGCGCGCGCGGCCGCGGCGCGCGACCGGGCACAGTCCTCCTGGGCCGCGGCCCGCCCCAATGCCGCCCGCCGACGGGCGGCCCAGCACGCTGCACGCGGTGCTCGCCGCGTTTGGCCCGCTGGCCGCGGCCGACGGGCCGCTGGGCACGGCCGCGTTTGCGCAGGCGTGCACGTCCGTGCTGCCCCTGTTTGACTGCCTAGGTGGGCGTGGAAGTGGTGGCGGCGTGGTGGGGGTCGGACAGCGGCGTCCCGGGTAGCGGGGCGCGCGCGCGGGCGGGTGCCGCACGTTTGACCCGAATTCCGGGCGCGGTCGATGCCACCGACATCGCCGCAAGCGCGCCACGCGCACGCTGCGCGCGTGGGCCACCGCTGGGGGGGGCGGGGCGTCCGCGCGGCCGCCCGCGGCGCGAAACCATGGGCGGACGCCTCACGCCCTCCCCCCTCCTCTCTCCCTTTCTCCAGGCTCCGTCTTCTACTTTGCCAAGGCCGAGCTCGAGTCCAAGGTGGGTGCGGGGGGTGGGGAGGCGGGCGGGGGGGCGGTCAACGGCGTCCCTCCCCCCGCGCGCGACGCCCGCGTTTTTTTTTCCTGACCCCCTCCAGCGCGCCTCCCTCGTCGCTGTCCAGGGCGCCGTGCCCACCCTGGACGCCCTGGTGGACGCCGACGTCAAGGTGGGAGGGAGGGGGGGCAGGGGGGCGGGGGAGGGGCTGGCGGCGCCGCGCGCGGTCGCCACGGGGGGGGGTCTGCTCCGCCCCCCCGCGCGGCCGACCCGTCGCCCTCCCTCCCCAGGCCGGCCGCGCCACGACCAAGAACTCGCCCGCCCGCAACCTGCACCGCATCGCGACGTCCATCGCGTTCCTGGCCGACCTGCTGGCGAGGCTGGCGGGGGCACGGGGCGAGAAGGGCGCCACGCCCGCCGCGCTGCGCGCCGCCGCCGGTGACGCGTACGCCGCCACCCTAGCCCGCTGCCACGGCGTCCTGCTGCGCGCCGGCGTGCGGGCCTCCCTGTACCTGCTGCCCGACCGGGCGACCTTCCTGGCGTGTGTGGGCGAGACAGAGGCGAGCGCGGCAGCCGCCGTCGCGCCGCTCGCGCCCGCGCTCGCGGCCGTCGTGGCCCGCGTGGAGGCCCTGTACGGCGACGCGCGCATGCCGGTGTCGGACGCCCGCTTTCTGCCCGCGGCGGCGGGGTGATGGGGGCGGCGGCGGGGGGTCGGGGGAGGGCCGCGCGTGTGACCGTGTCGTGTTTCATTCGGCGCGCCCCTCCCCCTCCCCCCCCTCACACCGCCCCCGCCCGCCGGGCCGACCGCACGAGGCGCGCCGCCCGGTCCAGTGCGGCTTCAGCCGGCTCGTCCGGGGCAGAGGCCAGGAGCGCCGACACGACCGCCGCGCGCTCGCGCGCCGAGCAGCGCGGCGCGCGCGCGGCGACCAGCCGGTCGTCCACCTCGGCCACGAGCGCGCGCCACTCGTCGTCCAGCTCGTCCAGCTCGTACGCGGGGCGCACGGCGGCGGAGCCGGTCGACACCTCACCGCCGTCGGCCGAGCCGCGGCCGCCCGCGGCCGACTCGGTGCGGCCGTCGGTGAGGGCGGGGTGGGGGGCGCCGGGGCGGGAGCCGGCGACGGGGGGGGCCCAGGACGAGTCGAGCGTGTCTGGGGTGAGGGGGGCGGAGGCGGTGGGCGAGCGCGCGCGTGCCTCCCTGCCTCCCTTCCCCCCTCCCCCCACACGCACTGTTGACGACCACCCCGACGCCCAGGGGCCCCGTCACGCCCGACGCGCGCACGGCGTGCTGCCGCGCGCGCGTCGTCGGCGTCGACTTGCCGCCGGCGAACGCGGTCGCGGGCGACGGCGCCGCGCCGTCGGCGGCCGCCGCGGCCGCGGACGCGCCGTAGAACGAGCGCTGGTGGGTGGCGCGCGCGATGAGGCCGGTGACAAGGCACCCCAAGAGAAACGCGGCGGAGCCGACGACGGTGAGGGACGCCCACGCGGGCAGGGGGCCCAGGAGCTGGTTGGTGAAGGCGCACTTCTGAGCATGGAGGAGGGTGGGGGGTGCGAGGGTGGGCTGAGCGGCCGCCGCGGGCCGCAATGGCTGCCCGAGCGCATGGGGGGCCCATTGGCGCCCGTCTTGCGCCTTGGACGCCGGCGTGGCGCACGAAACGGGAGCGTCACACTCTCAACCGCCTTCTGGAGGTGCGAGGTGGCCGCCGCAAGTCCGTTCACCCCACCAGCTCGCGCGCCCCCCGCCGCGCCCGCGCGCGCGGCGGCCCAACGGCCGCCACCCCCCCCACGCCCCCCACGCACCACGTCGTCGGCCGCCCACTGCACCATGGCGCGTTGTTGGGGCGGGTGGCGAAGGAGAGAAGGGAGTGGAGAGTGGAGGGGGCCGCGCCCGCCGACGCACCACTCTTCGCCGCGCCCGGCGCGCCGTCGCGCCGCCATGCCCGCCGACTCTGAATTCGCCGCCCTGGCCCGCCTCGTGCCCCGCGTCCGCCGCGCGGGCGACGGCGCGGCGCTCGCGTCGCCCTTCCTGGACGTCTGCCGCGCCGTGCTCCCGGTGCTGGGTGAGGGAGCGAGAGAGGGGTGGGGCGGGCGGGGGGGGCGAGGGGTTGGCGAGGGGCAGCCAACTCCCTCCCTCGCGCGGGCGCCTCCCCACCCCGTCCCCGCCGGCCCTGCTGGGCCTCTCTCACAGCCCACTTTGGCCCCGGCATGTTCATCGTGTCGGCCGACGTGGGCGGAAACATTGACAGGCTGGCGGCGGCGTGTGGAGGAGGGGGAGAGAGCGTCACGGAGGTCGTCGCGGCCGACGTCGCGCGCGGCGGCGGCACCGGCCCCACGTCCACCGCCGCCGCCCTGCTCTGGCTCCTGCGCACCATGTTGTTCGTCGCGGCACTGCTGCGGGCGCTGGAGACCGACCGCGGCGCGTCGGTCGCCGACGCGGCGCGCGGCGCGTACAGAGCGACACTCCGCCCCTACCACGGCCTGCTGACGCGCACCGCGTTTGCCGCCGCGCTCTACTGCGCGCCGACGAGGGTTAAATTCTTTGCGGCGACGGGCGCGGCGACCGAGGCGGCCGCGCTCGCCGACGTCGGTGGTTGTTTGGTCGAGTGGGAAGGGGTGCTGGCAGATCTGCACGCCTGGATGGACGGCACGGGTCTGAACAGCCAGGCGCGGGTGTAGGGGAGAGGCAGGGAAGGGGCATGGTAACATTGAGGGAGAAGCATCAATCACGCGAGACTGCACCGCACGACCCACCCTTCGAGCCCGCGCACCCGCCCGCGCGTGCCCGGGACTTCGACGGCCGTCAACCCGGCCGCCGCGGCGGCGGCGGGCAGGCCGCGGTCGAGGAGGCGGGACCGGGAGCAGTAACCGAGGAGCGCGGTTCCCGTCCCCAATTGTTTTCCTCCTTCCCCTCCTCTCAACAGCGCCGCCACGACGGCCACGAGGGATGGCAACGCTTTCAGGGAGTAGGCTACGTCGGCGCCAAGGACGAGGGGCCAGCCAGAAGGGGAACAAGCGACGGCCGCGGCGACGTCGGCGGGCGACCCCCAGTCGAGCCCCCGCACGCCCACCGCTGCGCCCGTGGCGTCGGTTATGAGCTTTGCATTCTTCTCCAGCACGCGCAGCACGACCGGCTCGCCGTCGGTGAGCACGAGGCTGCGCGCGCCGGCGAGCGCGGCGGCCGCGCCCGCGACGCCCAGGCCGGCGCCGAGCTCGAGGACAGATCCCGCGTCTCTCACAATTGCCATTCCTGCGGGCGACACCAGGTAGTCGCCCAGCAGCTGGGCGGCGGGCCACGCGACTTGGCCGGTGAGGTCGTGCGCCGTCGTCGCGGCGCCCGATGCGAGCAGCGTGATGCTCGCCGCGTCGTCGCCACCAACCCCATCGCATGCATCATTCTCGCCATTCTCCCCGCCGTCCCGCGGGCCGAACGAGAAGAGGGAGGGTCGGTAGTCTTCCGAGATGAACAGTCCGGCGTCGAACGCGTCCTCGTAGTCGGTCGGAGGGTGGGGCAGGGAGGGAGGCATCGCGGGGGCGCGCGCCCCGCGCCCGATGGCCGCAGCCGTCGGCGGGCGGGAGTGGCTAGCTCCTTCGCTCACTCCCGCGCCCCCGCCGGGCGCCCTGCCTCCGGCCAGGCCACGCCGCGTCCACACGGACCCCGTTTTTGACCGGCCGCGCGCCGCGCGCCGCCGCCCCGAATCGCGTGCCCGCGCCCCCTCCTACCTCCCACCACCATGGCCGACCTCGCCGCCGTCCTGCGCGGCTGCATGTCGCCCGACGCGAGCCAGCGGCATGCGGCGGAAGCCGCGCTGGCCCAGGTGAGGTGGAGAGGAGGGGCGCGGCGGCCGTCGGGCGCCGCATTCGCGGCCGCCACCGCCCCTGACCCCGACCTCCCCTCCTCTCTAGGCCGAGCTCGCCCCTGGCGCCGCCCCCGCCTTGCTGCGCGCCGCCGCCGACGCCGGCGCCGGCGCTGACGTCGCGCAAGCCGCCGCCATCGCGCTCAAGAACCTCGTGCGCCGCGCGTGGGCGGTCGATGGTGAGAGAGGGAGGGAGAGGAGGAGGGAGTATGGGGAGGATTGGGGAAACGGGGTCCGACCCCCTTCTCTCGCCCGTCTCCAGACGACGACGCCGACCCCGCGACCTTCCGCCTCGCCGCCGCCGACAAGGACGCCGTGCGCGCCTCGCTGCTCGACGCGGCGTCCGCCGCCCCGCCGGCCGCCCGCCCCCAGCTGGCCGACTGCGTGGCGCGCGTCGCGGCGGCCGACTGGCCGGCCGCGTGGCCCGCGCTCGTCCCGGCGCTCGCGGCCGGCGCCGCGTCGCGCGACCCGCCCCGCGTCGCGGCCTGCCTGCTGGGCGCGCGCGCGCTGTGCCGCAAGTACGAGTTCCGGGCGCGGGAGGGCGGGGACAAGGCCGCGCTCGAGGGCGTGGTGGCGGCGCTCTTTCCGGGCGTGCGCGCGGTCGCCGCGGCGGCCGTCGCCTCCCGCACCGCCGACCCCGCCGCCGCCGACCTGGCCAAGCTGGCCCTCAAATGCTTCTGGTCGGCCACGTACGTGGGCGTGCCCGCGCCGCTGCTCGAGCCGGGCGAGTTGGGCGCGTGGCTCGAAACGCTCCTCGCCCTCGTCTCGGCCGACCCCCCCCCCGGCGCCCCGCCCGACCCGGACGACCGCGCCGAGTGGCCCTGGTGGAAACTGCGCAAGTGGGCGCTGCACATAGTGAACCGGCTGGCGGCCAGGTACGGCGACCCGCGGTTGACCCGCGCGGGCGCCCCCGACCGCGCCCTGGCCGACGCGTGGACCGCGACCGGCGCGGGCGACCGCTTCCTGGACGCCGTGCTGGGGCTGCTGGCGCGGTGGGCGGGCGGGGCGTGGGTCTCGCCGCGCTGTTTGAACCTGGCGCTCTCCCACTGCGGCGCGGTCGCGCCGCTCGCGCGCGCGTGGCGCGCGCTCAAACCGCACGCGCCCGCCCTGATCGCGTCCGTCGCCCTGCCCGCCGCCTGCTTCGACGACCGGGACGCCGCGCTGTGGGCGGAGGACCCGGCGGAGTACGTGCGGCGGGGGTCGGACGTTCTTGAAGAACTCTACTCGCCGAAGTCCGCGGCCGTCAACCTCGTCGTCGAACTCTGCCGCGCGCGCGCCTCCACCTGCCTCCCCCCCACCATGGCCGCCCTGGGCGCCGTTTTTGCCGAGGTTCAGGCGGCGGGAGGGGGCGGGGCGCTCGACGCGTCCCTGGCCCGCCGCGCCGACGGCGCCCTGCTCCTCGTCGGCGCCCTGGCCGGCGTCGTGGCCCGCAAGCCCGCCTACAAGGCCCAGGTCGAACCCTTGCTCCAAACGGTCGTCCTCCCGCTCTTCGCCTGCCCGCACGGGCACGTGCGCGCCAAGGCGTGCTGGGTCGCCGCGCGGTTTGCGGATTTCGACTTCGCTGCCGGCGCCGGCCGCGGCCCCACCTTTGACGCCCTCTTTGCCGCCGCCGGCGCCGCCATGGCCGACCCCGACCTGCCGGTCCGCGTCGAGGCGGCCGGCGCGGTGCGGCACCTGGTCGACGCTTTGGACGAATCCGGCCTCCCCGCGTTTCGCGCCGCGCTCCCCGCCCTCCTCCGCACCCTGCTGTCCCTCATGGCCGAGCTCGATTCCGAGGAGCTGGTGTCTGCGCTGGAGAGTGCGGTTGACAGGGCGGGGCCGGGGATTGCGCCGTACGCGGCGGAGCTCGCGTCGCAACTCGTCTCCGCCTACGATCGCATGACCGCCGCCGCCGCGACCTCGGACGCCGGGTCGGACGACGATGCCGCCATCGCCTCGTTCGCCGTGTTGAGGGCCCTGGTGACGGTGGTCGACGCGGTGGCGACGGCGCCGGGAGCGGTGGCATCGTTGGAGCCCGTTCTCCTCCCTTTACTGGCCCGGCTGCTGGCCGACGACGACGGGCACGACGCCGTGGACGAAGCGTTTGACCTCCTCTCGTACGTGACCCATTTCTCGCCGTCCGTCTCGCCCGCGGCGTGGGCCCTCTTCCCGGCCCTCACCGACGCCGCCGCCGGCTGGGCGCGCGACTACCTGGACGGCGCCCTGCCCGCCATCGCCAACTACGTGGCGCGGGCGCCGGACGCGTTTCTGGAGGCGGGGCAGGGGGCGCCGACGCGGCTCGAGCGGGTGCTCGCCGTCGCGCGGTCGGCGCTGGCCAACCCCGACGGCGGCGACGACGAAGTCATCCCCGCGCCCCGGTTGTTGACCCTGGTGCTACAGGCGTGCCCGGGGCGGGTGGATGGGGCGGTGGGGGCGATCGTCGGGTTGGCGCTCGACGCGCTCGCGTCGCGCGCCGACGCGGGCGACGACCTCCGCGACGCGCTCATCGGCGCCGTCGCGGCCGCGTTCCACTATTCGCCCGGGCTCGCGTTGCACGCGCTGGCCGCGCGGGGCGCGGCGGACGCGTTCCTGGGGGGGTGGGTGCAGCGCGCGGGCGCGGTTCGGAAACCGCGCGGCGGCGGCGCCCCCCCCCCCCCCCGCCACTTTCGGCGCGGCGCCGACAAGAAGTTGTGCGTCCTCGGCTTGGCCGCCGCCGCGGCGGCGCCCCCTGGCGCCCTGCCGCCCGGCCTCGACGCGGACCGGACCCCGCTCGTCGCGGCCGCGCTCCCCCAACTGACCGCGTGGCGCGCCAAGCAGGCCGCGAGCGCCGCCGCCGCCGCCGCCGGGTCCACCGCCTCCTCCGACGGCGGCGCGTGGTCCGACCCGGGGTCGGCGTCCGACGGCGACGGCGACGGCGACGCGACGGCCGACGTGGGCGCGAGCGACGGGTCGGGGTCGGACGACGGCGTCTCCGCCGCCTACGTGCGCCGCCTGGCAGCTGCTGCCGCCCGGCGCGCGGGCGGCGGCGCCGGGTCGGAGGACGACTCGGAGGACGAGGACGGGTGGTCCGACTCCGACGACGAAGCGGAAACGCCCGCGACGCGGCTCGACCCCGGCGCCGCGCTCGTGCGCGCGGCCGAGACCGCGCGCGCCGCCGGCCGGCTGGCGGCGGACGCCGGGCTGGCGGCCGCGCTCACGGCGGCGGCGGCCGAGGCGGCGGCGGCCGAGGCGGCGGCTGCGGCAAAGGGCGGCGCCTAGGAGCTCTGTTACCACCCACCCCTCGCCACACCCAGCGGGGCGAGCTCTCGCTCCACTCGACCGTCCCAGCACCGCCTCGGCGGCGGCGGCAAACGGCGCTTAGAAGCGCGCGCTGCCTCTGTTGCCGCCCACGCCCCTCGCCACACCCCGCGCGCCGCCCAGCGGGGCGCATCTCGCCCCGCGCCGCCCGTCCGCCACCGCCACCGCGGCGCGCAGGCGCCAATGGGCGCGGCGCCCTCGCGTGGCCGCGCGGCGCCGCCGCCGGCCGAGGCGCCGCCTTTCGCCGCGACCGACGACGGCGACGGCGACGGCTTCACATTTTCTCCCCTCCGGTGGGTCATTGTCGAGAGGGGGCGGGCTGGCCGCGCATTTGGCGCGCCAGCCGCGCGCGGTCTGGCGTTGCTTCGAGCGATGGGGCCCCCTCCGACGCGCCCCACCCCTCGTTCCCAATCCCAGGCGAGCCGCCACATCGACACCTGCGCGCGCGCTCGACACGGCGGGCTCCGGCCCGCCCACGCCGCCCCCCCTCAAGGCGCGCGACCCGGTGCCCGCCCCTCAACCCCCCACGCCCGCCCCCTCGGTGCCCTCCATCGCGTCCCTCGCGTCCTCCATGTCGGGCGCGGGCGCCGGCGAGAGCTCCGGCGACCCGCTGCTCGGCGACGCCGCGCCGCGCCCGCCCCGCCTCCGCCTCGCGCCCCGGGCGGCGGGCACCGACGGCAGCGACGAAGTGGCGGGGCCGGCGACCCAGCCGCCGTCGGGCGCGGCGACGCCGGCCGCACCCGCGTCGGCGCGGCACGGCGACGGCGGCAGTTGGGACGCGCTCTCGGCCGCGGCCGACGCCGAGTTCGAGGATTGCGACGACGGCGACGACGATGAAGATGACGGCGGCCACGCGTGGCACGCGCCGCCGCTCGGGCCTGCCACGAGCGCGCCAGCCCCCCTCGCGCGCGGACCCGCCTCGGCCCCTGCTTCCGCCGACCCCACGCGCCACGGCCCCGCCCCGCTCACGCCGCGCGCGGCCGCCGCGGCGGCCGCGGTGCGCCCCCTGCTTGAGCGCCTGCGCGAGATCCAGGGCGGCGGCGCCGCGCGGCCGACGCCGCCGCCGACGCCGCCCCTGTCGCCGTGCGGGTGGGGGGCGGCGACCGCGGAGGCGCATTTCGGTCGCGTGCTGGACGCGGTCGAAGGGGCGGTCGAGAAGAGGGGCTCGCGGCTGCGCGCGCGGTCGCCGCCGCCGCCGCGGTCGCCGCCCCCTCCC